>Ga0164242_10009577_pt1 | contig 10436 bp, 10 predicted proteins | sample OricomgcompostMG_FD_108783 | JGI IMG/M metagenome (GOLD analysis project Ga0164242, IMG submission 108783) | Miracle-Growth compost microbial communities from Emeryville, California, USA - Original compost - Miracle growth compost (MG) ... | reverse complement strand
TCGATCTGTTCGGCAAATGGCACCAGGTAACGTTCAGGCCGCTCAGGGAGCGGTTGATCGACCTCCCCGAAATATGGCGCCAAGGGCTCGAGATAGCGCTCGAACTGCGCTTGGTCTGGGGCGGTCACGCCGACCTCGTCCATCGGCAGCCACAGGTTGAGCGCGAACGGCCGGCTCGTGAGTTCACGGATGTCATGACTCACCTGACCGATCTTCTCCGCGGCCAGCCCGTACAGGCCGTACGAGCCGAGGCCGCCTGCGTTGCTGACGCTCGCTACGAGCTCGACCGACGATGCGCCGCCGAAGGGCCCGAGCACGATCGGCAGGTCGATTCCGAGCGCATCTGTGAGCGGGTTCTTCGTCCATGCTCCTGCCACGGGAATCTCCTTCGATCGTTGAGCTGACGCGTTATATCACCGAGCGGATGCGCCCGACCGGGCGCCCGCCGCCGAGCACGGCGGTGCCGAGTCGATCGGCAAGCCGTTCAGGCGCTGAGGCTTCGATGGCACCGGCGCCGGCCAGCAGGCTCAGGGCGACGATGCTGGCTGCGCGCAGGCTGCCGTCGAGGATCTTCAGCGCGACGGTCGTGCCATTCGGTGCCGCCATCACCATGACGCCCTCTGCGCCTCCTTTGGCGAACACGCCGAGTTCTTCGATCACCACGGTGTTCGCCCTCCCGGGCCCGTCGATGGCCCAGCCGTTCTCCAGCACGGCGGTGCGCAGGGCCGCGGCATTGCGGTAGAGGGCGAACGGCGACGCGGCCGACGCCGTTGCAATGCGGTGGATGCCGCGTGCCAGCCCGGCGAGCGTGATCGCGTGGATCGGGGCGCCGCATCCGTCTACCGCACTCGCCTGGATCTTCTCGCCCGTCAGCCGTTCCACGACGTCCCGGATCTGCAGTTGAAGCGGGTGCTGTGGATCGAGGTACGATTCCGTCGGCCAGCCGTTACGCACGCAGGCCAGGAGCATCGCCGCGTGCTTGCCCGAGCAGTTCATGGTGATCGGGGACGCGGCGCCGCCGGAGCGAATCAGTTCGTCGCGTGCGGCGGCATCCAGTGGCCAATCGGCAGGACAGCGCAACGCGCTCTCCGGCAAGCCCGCTTCGGCGAGCATCGATCGCACCACGTCGATGTGGGCAGGCGTGCCTGCGTGGCTGGCCGTTGCAAGCACCGCTGTCGCCCCAGAGAGTTCGACACCGCTGCCGAGCACCGCGACCGCCTGGAACGGCTTCAGCGATGAGCGCGGGAAGATCGGCGCATCGGGATTGCCGTGCGACGCGGCGACAGCCCCGTCCGGGCCGAGCACGACGGCAGAACCGGCGTGCCGGGACTCGATGAAACCGCCGCGCTCGACGACCGCGAGCTCTACTGCGTTCGCCAGCGAGAATGTCTGCTTCGACAACCCGGTCATAGCGTTGCGAACGCGTCGTCGATCACGGACAGCGCGTCGGTCAGCAGCGCGTCATCGACCGCGAGCGAAGGGAGGAAGCGCAGCACGTTGCCATAAGTTCCCGCATTCAGCAGCAGCACACCGTTCTGCGCCGCGTAGGCGATGATCGCGTTCACCGCTGCGGCGTTCGGCTCCTTCGAGGTGCCGGCCGTCCCAGGCTGCACCAGTTCGATGGCCACCATGGCGCCGATGCCGCGCACGTCACCGATCACGTCGTACCTGGTCTGCAACTCGAGCAGGGCAGGCTTCAGCACCGATTCGATGCGCTTGGCCTCGGCAAGCAGCCCGTGCGCCTCGATCTGCTCGAAGACAGCCACGGCCGCGGCCGCCGAGACCGGGTTTCCGCCGAATGTGCCGCCGAGACCGCCTGGCTGGGCGGCATCCATCATCTCTGAGCGCCCCGTGACGCCGGCAAGTGGCAGCCCGCCGGCGATACCCTTTGCACTGAGCACGAGGTCGGGCACGACGTCGAAGTGTTCGCTGGCGAAGTATGCGCCGGTTCGCGCCATGCCGCTCTGGATCTCGTCGGCGATGAACACCACCGAATTCGCGGTGCACCATTCCTGCAGCGCGGCGAGATAACCGTCGGCAGGCACGATGAATCCGCCCTCGCCCTGGATCGGCTCGGCCACGACGCATGCCAGATCGGATGCGCCGATCACCTTCTCGAGATACGCGATCGTGCGTGCCGCAGCATCCGGCCCGCTGAGCCCGTCGCGGAACGGGTACGAATTCGGGGCGTGATAGACGTCGCCGGCGAACGGGCCGAACCCGGTCGCGTACGGCATGGCCTTGTAGTTCATCGCCATCGTCAGGTTCGTGCGGCCGTGGTATGCGTGGTCGAGCACGGCGACGGCGCGCCGCCCGGTGTACTTGCGCGCGATCTTCACACCGTTCTCCACGGCCTCGGCGCCCGAGTTGACCAGAACGGTCTTCTTCGCGTGAGTGCCGGGGGTGTGCTCACCGAGCAGCTCGGCCACGCGCACATATTCCTCGTATGGCGTGATCGTGAACAGCGTGTGGATGACGTCCTGCAGTTGGGCGGACGCGGCGGCGACGACCGCGGCATCCGTGTGCCCGACCGTTGTGACCCCGATTCCCGCGCCCATGTCGATGAACTGGTTGCCGTCGACGTCGACCAGGATGGCGCCGTTCGCCTTGGCGATGTACACCGGCAGGGCGGAGGACACCCCGGATGGCACGGCGGCCAGTCTGCGCTCATGCAGTGCCAGCGAGGCCGGCCCGGGGATCGCGGTGACCACGCGTCGCTCCTGCGCCACGGTGTATACGGGTGTTGACGTCGGCGTGGCAGAAGAAGCGAGAGTATCGGTCATAGCACCAGAGTTTATCGGCCGGGCGGCGGCGATTTCTTGAGAGAATGGGGCTGGCACGCGCGCACAACGTCAGGAGAGACGATGAATCTGGAGCACCACTACGCCGTCGAGCTCGAGTGGACCGGAAACCGGGGCTCCGGCACCAGCGGGTACAAGGAATACGGTCGCGACCACATTCTCCGCACCGAGGAGGCAGAACCGATCGCCGGATCGAGCGACCGCGTGTTCTTCGGCGACAGCGACCGCTGGAATCCGGAGGAGATGCTGCTCGGTGCGCTCAGCCAATGCCACATGCTCAGCTACCTGCACGTCGCCTCCAGCCACGGCATCGTCGTGGTCGCGTACTCGGATGCCGCTACGGGAACGATGCAGCAGACGCCGGACGGCGGCGGTCACTTCACGTCGGTCACGCTCCGACCCCGCGTGACGGTCGCCGACCCTTCGCAGCGCGAGCTGGCCGCCTCGCTGCACCACGAGGCATCCGAGAAATGTTTCATCGCAGCGTCGGTGAACTTCCCGGTGCTGCACGAGCCAGAGGTCTACGCCCAGGCCTGACCAGTGGTCTACGCCAGACCTGACCAGTGTCCGTCGAGAGCGTACTTTCGTGCCGAAAGTGACAGTTCCACTGGCCTATCTCGGCACGAAATGTCACTCTCGGCGCAGGGAAGGGTGCTCGGCGCAGGGAAGGGTGCTCGGCGCAGGGAAGGGGTTCGCGGTGCAGCGAAAGGGTTACATCCGCTCCGGGTGCATGACGGCACGTTTGATGCGCTCGACGCGACCTGACGGCGGCGCCTCGTTGTATACGCCGGCTTCTTCCTGGCCGCTGCACCGTTGGATCGCCGACATGATCTGATCCGTGGCGAGTCGTCGTGCGCGCCCCGATGTTGCCGTTCCGTATGCTGAGACATCGATCGGTTCGCCGAACACCACCGTGATCCTGCGGAATCGAGGCATGATCTTCCCGGCAGGCTGCAGCTGGTCAGTGCCGATCAGCCCGACGGGCACGACCGGGGCGCCCGTCGTCAGCGCAAGCCACGCGACACCGGTCCGTCCCTTGTAGAGCCTGCCGTCCTGCGAGCGCGTCCCCTCCGGATACACCGCGAACGCGCTCCCGGTGTCGAGGATGCGCTTGCTCTGATCGAGCGCCTCCTGCGCCGCCTGCCCGGCGCCGCGGGTAACGCCGACGGCGCCGATGGAGGTGAAGAATGCTTTCTGGATGCGCCCCTTGAGGCCGTGCCCTTCGAAGTAGTGCGACTTCGCCAGGAATTGCACGCGCCGCGGGGCGGTCACCGGAATCACGATGCTGTCGATGAACGCCAGGTGATTGCTGGCAAGAATGACGGCCCCGTCTTTCGGAACGTTCCTGCGACCGATGACCTTCGGCCGGTACACCGTGCGGGCGATCGTCGACAACACGACGCGACCGAAGAGATACAAGAAGCCGGGTCGTCGAACAACGGAGCCGCCATCGGACTCCGAGACGTCGGTCGGGGTGCCGGCGTCATCGTCGCGTGTTGCCATCGAGCACCAGAATACTCGGCCTCATATTCCGCTAGCGACATGCGCCGAATGGATTCTCGCTATGGAATGGATATGGCGGTCGGGTCGTAATCGCAGCCGACGCCGCCGACGTACACAAGGCATCCGGCCCACCAGTCTGGCATCCGCACCGCCGTCGGATCTCCGAACCATTCGGTGTAGATCCTCGAGAAGTTCAGGTTGCCGTACGTCGAGCAAGCGGTCGCGGGCGCGTTGGGCCTGGCGACCGTATCAGGACTCGGCTGATACGGCGTGTAGTTGTACAGATCGGCGGTGGCTTGATTACGGATGGTGAGGACGGATGATCCGCACGCTGCATCCGGGCTGTACTGCACTCGAACCCGCCCGACGTGATAGCGCCAGCCATCCGACGCGCCGTATTCCCTGAACTGCCACGCGGCGTTGTAGACCTGATTGAAGAACCCGAAGTATTCGGTGTCGCACGCCGCGGTGTCCGGGCACGCGTATCCTGTGGCGCGCTGATATCCATAGGCGCTCGGCGCCGTGATGAGCGACTGTTCTTTCTGCACGAGCACGAGGAGCACCTTCGGGCTGACCATGCATGCCTGCGCTACCTTCTGAATGATGCGGCTGGCAGACTCGTGGCGAGCCCCCTGGTATCGATGGCAGTGCGCGAACTGGGTCGGCTGCGTCACCGTGTCTTGCCGGTAGTCGGCCAGGCACGGGACGTCGTCTTTCGGAACGCATTTCTGTTTGTCGAGGAACGCCTGGATCTGCGACGACGTCATCGACTGGCCGTTGAAGAAGCTGTCATCGCTGATGATGAAGCCGGGGTTGAAGGGGCGGGTCGCCGCAGATGCCGCTTGCGGCATGAACACAACGGATAGCGCGGCAAGCGCGATGGCGATGGTCAGCGCGGCCCACGTCGATGCGACGCGGGACAACGACCGAGCACGGACGTCGAAATGCGGTCGCATCGGCATGCCACGAGACTAGCGAGCACACCTGGCGAGAACCCTGGGATGCCGGCGGTGTGCCGACCGACAGGCGCGGCGTTGTCTGCTGACAGCAGAATCCGGCGCCGTCGATTCGCCGCGGTCGGGGGATAGCCTGAAGTGATAGACACGCTGGGCGTCGCCACGGCGCGCCGACACCGCAGAAGCAGAAGAGGAGAGCCACGATGCTGCTCAGACACGCGATCGGATCGGCGCTTCGTCGCCTGCGGCTTCAGCGCGGACTCACACTGCGGCAACTCTCCGAGCGATCGCGCGTGTCGCTGCCGTACCTGTCGGAACTGGAGCGCGGACGCAAGGAGGCGTCGAGTGAGATACTCGCCACGATCTGCATCGTGCTCGCCGTGAGCGTGCCCGAGCTGCTACGGGAAACCGACGCAGAGTACGCGCATGCGGAAGGCGCGGGGCCCGGTGCTCCCGTACTGGACATCCGCTCACGGCTCGGCGAGCGCGTCGAATCTGTCGAACCGAGCCGGGCGGCCGGCGAAGCGTTGCTGCTGGCGGTGTGAGCGCGTAAGCAGCCCGAGTTCGGCTCAGCCCAGCTTCGTCAGGGCTTCTTCGATGACGCCAGCTGCATCGTCGATCAGTTCGTCGCTGATCACCACCGGCGGAAGTAGCCGCAGCACGCTGTCCCAGCTTCCGGCATCCAGCGGGATGACGCCGTTGCTTGTCGCGTGGTGCAGCACCGCCTTCAACGCCTCAGGGTTCGGCTTCGTCGTGCCGGGCTGCACGAGCTCGACACCGAACATCGCACCCTTTCCGCGCACCTCGCCGACGACCGCGAATCGCTCTGCCCAGTCACCGATCCTGGCGCGCAACGTGCGCTCGACCCGTCGCGCTTCGGCAAGCAGACCTTCGGACTCGATGACGTCGAACACGGCAATGGCGGCGGCCGTCGACACCGGGTTTCCGCCGAACGTGCCGCCGATCCCGCCGGGCTGCACGGCATCCATGATCTCGGCGCGGCCGGTGACCGCCGCCAGTGGCAGGCCGCCTGCGATGCCCTTGGCCGTCAGCACGATGTCCGGGATGACGCCGTGGTGCTCGATCGAGTACCAGGTGCCCGTGCGTCCCATGCCGGCCTGAATCTCGTCCGCGACGAACACGATGCCGTTCTCGGCGCAGAATTCGCTGATCCGCGCGAAGTACCCGTCGGCGGGGATGACGATGCCACCGTCGCCCTGAATCGGCTCCACGAAGAATGCGGCCACTTCCTCAGCGCCGATGTGCGTCGTGATGTAGTCGATGGTGCGCTCGGCAGCTTCCTGGCCTGACAGGCCGTCGCGGAACGGGTAACTGACCGGAACACTGAACAGGTCGCCGGGGAACGGGCCCATGCCTGCACGCTCTGGCCATGGCCGGTACGTCATCGCCATGGTGAGGTTCGTGCGACCGTGGAATGCGTGGTCGAGGCTCAGGATGACCCGACGCCCGGTGTGTTTGCGCGTGATCTTCACGGCGTTTTCCACGGCCTCCGCGCCGGAGTTCACCAGCAGTGAGTGCTTGTCGAAGTCGCCGGGGGTGACCTGCGCGAGCTTCTCGGCCACGCGCACGTAGTTCTCGTACGGCGTCACGGTGAACAGCGTGTGTGTCAGCTTCTCGGCCTGTTCTGCCACCGCGGCAGCAACGGCGGGATGCGCGTGCCCGATGGTGGTCACGCCGATCCCCGACCCCAGGTCGATGAGGCGGTTGCCGTCGACATCCACGAGCACGGCGCCTGAAGCGTGGTCCATGTAGATGTTCGCGAGCGTGCCTGCTCCGCGCGACACGCTCGCCTCGCGTCGTTCCTGCAGCTGGAGCGAGCGCGGGCCGGGAAGAGCGGTGGCGACGGAACGGGATTGATCGACGGAGAATTCGCGGGTCATGCCTCCCATGCTAAACGGCGGTTGTGGCAGTATCGTGCCGCGGCACCGAGCCGGCTCTCAGGCGCAGCAAAGGCGGATGCGTCAGACTGGGTGTTCCTGCCCCCACAGAAAGCGAACTTGTGCGCAAATCTCTGCCCATCGTCATCGTCGCAGCAGCGGCACTCCTGCTCACCGGGTGCACCGCGTCGAGCAATTCGGCCGCGAGCAACTGCAAAGGCGTCGCATCCGGTTCCGTCTCGGACTCGATCAAGGTCACGGGGAAGGCCGGCGCAGAACCGACAGTGAAGTTCTCCAAGCCGCTCAAGGCCAAGACCACCGAGCGCACATTCGTCACGACGGGCAAGGGCAAGCCGGCGACCGCGTCGAGCACCGTCGACGTCGCGATGGTGGCGTACAGCGGCAAGACCGGCAAGGAACTCACGACGAACGGATACGGCAAGACAGCGAAGATCCCGATCACGGTCGGAGATTCGACGCTGATTCCCGTGCTGTCCGATGTCGTCAAGTGCGCGCCGGTCGGGTCACGGGTCGTCACGACGGCGCCGGTGAAGAAGGCGTTCGGCTCGGCCGATCCTTCCCAGCTCGGCCTGAAGGCATCCGACAGCATCGTGTTCGTCGCAGACGTCGTCGACATGCTGCCCACGAAGGCCACGGGCAAGCCGCAGGCAGCGCAGGCCGGGTTCCCGACCGTGAAGCTGGCGAAGAATGGCAAGCCCACCGTCACCATTCCGAAGGCTGACCCGCCGACCGAGACCAAAACCGAGGTGCTCAAGAAGGGCAGCGGAGCAACCGTCGCATCCGGCGACACCGTCACGGTGCAGTACCAGGGCATCATCTGGGGATCGGGCAAGATCTTCGACCAGAGTTGGGCCGCCGGCCGTGGCCCGGCGCAGTTCGCCCTCGTCAAGGACCAGATCGTGCCGGGCTTCATCAAGGGCCTCGTCGGGCAGAAGGTCGGCTCGCAGGTCGTCATCGTCATGCCGCCGGCAGACGGGTACGGCAGCGCCGGCAACTCGCAGGCCGGCATCTCCGGCACGGACACGCTGGTGTTCGTGGTGGACATCCTGAAGACCGAGAAGTAGCGGCGGGCCCGACCCGTGCGCCTCGTCAGTAGCATGACGTTATGCGCACGGTACTGATACTCGGCTCCACCGGCTCGATCGGAACGCAGGCGCTCGACGTCATCCGCGCCAACCCGGAACGATTCGATGTGGTCGGACTCGCGGCAGGCAGCAATCGCGCAGTGCTCGATGAACAGGCTGCGGAGTTCGGAGTCGATGACGTCGCGCTCGGAGCAGACGAGGCCGAGTCGCTCGTGCGTGACGTCGAGGCTGACGTGGTGCTGAACGGCATCACCGGCTCGGTCGGCCTCGGGCCGACGCTCGCAGCTCTCGAGACCGGGCGCACCCTCGCCCTGGCCAACAAGGAGTCGTTGATCGTTGGCGGCGAACTGGTGACGGCGGCAGCGGCCCCTGGCCAGATCGTCCCTGTCGACTCCGAACACTCCGCCATCGCCCAGGCGCTGCGCGCCGGTGCGCAGCGCGAGGTGCGGCGGCTCGTGCTCACCGCCTCGGGGGGACCGTTCCGGGGGCGCAGTCGCGAGTCGCTGATCGATGTGACGCCGGCGGAAGCGCTGGCGCATCCGACCTGGGACATGGGTCTAGTGGTCACGACGAACTCATCGACCCTCGTCAACAAGGGGCTCGAGGTGATCGAGGCGCATCTGCTGTTCGACGTTCCGTACGAACGGATCGAGGTGACGGTGCACCCGCAGTCCGTCGTCCACTCTATGGTCGAGTTCTTCGATGGATCGACCATCGCCCAGGCCTCGCCGCCGGACATGCGGCTGCCGATCTCGCTCGGTCTGGACTGGCCGAACCGGGTGTCCGGTGTCGGCAAGCCCCTGGATTGGACTCGATCGCACGAATGGACATTCGAGCCGCTGGACAACGAGGCATTCCCCTCCGTGCGACTGGCGAAGCAGGTTGGCCAGGCGGGCGCCACGTATCCGGCGGTGTTCAATGCGGCGAACGAGCAGGCGGTCGCTGCGTTCCACGCAGGAACGATCGGCTATCTGGACATCGTCACGATCATCGAGCGGGTCGTCGATGCACACGAACCGGATGCCGAACTCAGCCGCGCCACGCTGGCGGAGGCGGAGCGCTGGGCTCGTGCGAAAGCAGACCAACTGATCGTGGCGTAAACATCCTCGCGATTGATCAGTTGCTCGGCGTCGGCGTGGGCGTCGGGGTCGACGTCGAGGACGAGCCGCTGGTCATCAGCCCCTCCACGAAGCTGGCGAAGGCGGTCGCATCCGTGAGCGAGCCCGAATACGTCGTGCCGTTGACGATCACTGTCGGGGTGCCGGTGACGCTCTTCTCGGTGGAGTTCGGCAGCGGCTTGGTCAGCGCACGCTTGGTCGAGGCCGCGACCCACGCCGAAAACTTCTGATCGTTCACGCACTTGTCGATCGTGGAGCCGCTCGCGCCGGCTTTCTTCAGGATCGATAGGATTTTGGCGTTCGTCAGGCCGGTGCTTCCCTCCTTGGGCTGGCTGGCGAACAGTGCGGTGTTCATCGCGAAATACGCACTCGGCTTGTAGTTGGCGACGCATGCGGCCGCGTTGGCCGCTCGCGAAGAGTACTTCGTGCCGCTCGAAGACGAATCCAGCATCGCGATCGGATGGATCTCGAGGGTTGCGAATCCGCCGTCGAGCCATGTGCCGAGCTGATCCGCGTTCGCGGTCTCGAACTGATTGCAGTACGGGCACTGGTAGTCGATGTATTCGACGATGTGGGCGACACTTGCGCTCTTCGTCTGTTTGGTCGCAACGGGACTCGCACCCGCTTTCAAGCCGGCGGTCTTGGCGACCGTCGTCGTGCTGGTGAGAACGATTCCGTCGCTGGCCATGTTCTTCGGCCCGGGCCCCGTCGGCTGCACGGAGTTCACGACGATGATGGCGGCAATCGCGAGTCCGACCAGGATGACAAGCCCGATTGACCCCTGCACGTACCACTTGCGGCGGCGCGCGCGAATCCGCGCTTCCTCGCGCGCAATCCGCGCCTGCTCGCGCGCCATCTCCTGGCGTTCCTTCTTGGTGGGGCGGTTATTGCCTCGGCCAGTTGCCACGGGTGTCCTCGTCTTCGATGCTGCGCGCGGGGTGCGTTTCGGAACGATACCGACGCTGTCTATGCGTTCGTTGTGAGAATACCTCGGATGCCCCATGCATCTGCAGCATCGGCCGATTCTGGGCGTCTTCGCAGTGGTCGGCGGGTA
>Ga0164242_10009576_pt1 | contig 10437 bp, 7 predicted proteins | sample OricomgcompostMG_FD_108783 | JGI IMG/M metagenome (GOLD analysis project Ga0164242, IMG submission 108783) | Miracle-Growth compost microbial communities from Emeryville, California, USA - Original compost - Miracle growth compost (MG) ... | reverse complement strand
CTGGACTACGTGGTGGTCAAGATCCCGCGGTTCACCTTCGAGAAGTTCCCCGGCGCCGACCCGGAGCTGACCACCACCATGAAGTCGGTGGGGGAGGCGATGGCCATCGGCCGGTCGTTCGCCGAGGCGCTGGGCAAGGCCATGCGTTCGGTGGAGACGTCTGCCGCCGGCTTCTGGACCGGCCACGACCCCGACGACGGTGACGTGGATCAACTGCTGGCCGAGATCCGGGTGCCCACCGACGGCCGGCTGTACGCCATCGAGCGCGCGCTCCGCTTTGGCGCCACCGTCGAGCAGGTGCACGCGGCCACCGGCATCGACCCGTGGTTCCTGGACCAGATCGCGCTCATCCAGTCCGTGGGCGGGCAGGTGGCCGACGCCGACGAGCTGGACGACGGTCTTCTGCGCGCCGCCAAGCGATACGGCCTGTCCGACGCGCAGATCGCCCGGCTGCGCGCCGATGCCGGCGACGCGGTGTTGGGCACCGAGGCGGCGGTCCGCGCCCGCCGGCACGCCGCCGGGATCCGGCCGGTGTACAAGACGGTGGACACCTGCGCCGCCGAGTTCGAAGCCCAAACCCCGTACCACTACTCGGCCTACGAGTCCGACCCGGACGCCGAGTCCGAGGTGGCGCCGCAGCACGACCGGCGCAAGGTGATCATCCTGGGATCCGGTCCGAACCGGATCGGGCAGGGCATCGAGTTCGACTACTCCTGCGTGCACGCGGCGATGGCGCTGCGGGAGGCCGGGTTCGAGACCGTGATGGTCAACTGCAATCCGGAGACCGTCTCCACCGACTACGACACCTCCGACCGGCTGTACTTCGAGCCGCTGACCGCCGAGGACGTGCTGGAAGTCGTGGCCGCGGAACAGGAATCCGGCGACGTGGCGGGTGTGATCGTCACCCTCGGCGGGCAGACCCCGCTCAAGCTGGCGCCGGTGCTGGCCGAGGCGGGGGTGCCGATCCTGGGCACCCAGCCGGAGGCCATCGACCTGGCCGAGGACCGCGGTCGGTTCGGCGACCTGCTGCGCGAGGCGGGGCTGCCCGCGCCGCGGTTCGGTATGGCCACCACCTTCGACGAGGCCCGCACGGTCGCGGAACGCATCGGCTACCCGGTACTGGTGCGCCCCTCGTACGTGCTGGGCGGGCGGGGCATGCAGATCGTCTACGACGAAAAGGCGCTGGCCGACTACATCTCGCGTGCCACGCAGATCACCGCCGACCACCCGGTGCTGGTGGACCGGTTCCTGGACGACGCCATCGAGATCGACGTCGACGCCCTGTGCGACGGCACCGAGGTCTACCTGGGCGGAGTGATGGAGCACATCGAGGAGGCCGGGGTGCACTCCGGCGACTCGGCCTGCGTGCTGCCGCCGATTACGTTGGGACAGGGCGACATCAAGGCGGTGCGCTCGCACACCGAACTGATCGGGCTGCGCGGGGGGGTGCGCGGGCTGCTGAACGTGCAGTACGCGCTGAAGGGCCAGACGCTGTACGTGCTGGAGGCCAACCCGCGAGCCTCCCGGACGGTGCCGTTCTCCTCCAAGGCCACCGCGGTGCCGCTGGCCAAGGCGGCCGCGCGCATCATGGCCGGCGCGAGCATCGCCGAGCTTCGCGCCGAGGGGTTGCTGCCCTCGTCCGGCGATGCGGGGGAGTTGCCGCCCGATGCGCCGGTCGCGGTGAAGGAGGCGGTGATGCCGTTCCACCGGTTCCGCCGGCCGGACGGCACCGGGGTGGACACCGTGCTCGGCCCCGAGATGCGCTCCACCGGCGAGGTGATGGGCATCGACACCGCCTTCGGTCCGGCGTTCGCCAAGTCGCAGACCGCCTCCTACGGCTCGTTGCCCACCTCCGGCACGGTGTTCGTGTCGGTGGCCAACGCCGACAAGCGGGCCATGGTGTTCCCCACCAAGCGGCTGGCCGACCTGGGATTCCGGATAGTGGCCACCGAGGGCACCGCCGCCATGCTGCGACGCAACGGCATGGACGTCACCGTGGTGCGCAAGCACTTCCAGGGACCGGACAACGTCGTGGACGCGATCCGCGCCGGCCGGATCGACCTGGTGATCAACACTCCGTACGGTCATTCGGGCACCCGCACGGACGGCTACGAGATCCGCACCGCCGCGGTGGCCGCGGACATCCCGTGCATCACCACGGTCGCCGGCGCCGCGGCCGCCATCCAGGGCATCGAGGCGCTGATCCGCGAGCAGGTGCACGTGGCGCCGATCCAGGTGCTGCAGGCGAAGTTGCGGGCCGAGTGGGAGGCCGGTGCCGCCTCTCCGGGCGCGACCGGCGTTGCGGTGGCGGCCGGATGACGGCCCTGGACAGCGGGTATCGGCGACTAGCCCGGCCGGTGCTGTTCCGGCTGGGCCGCGGCGATGCCGAGTCCGCCCACCGCCGGATCGTGTCCCTGCTGGGCTCGATCGCGCGCCACCCCGCATGGTTGCGCGGTCTGGCCCGGCTGCTGGCCGCCGATCGCGCTCCGCGGACCGTGTTCGGTCTGGACTTCCCGTCACCGGTAGGACTCGCAGCCGGGATGGACAAGGACGGTGTGGCGCTGGCCGCCTGGCCGGCGCTCGGATTCGGGTTCGTGGAGGCCGGCACCGTCACCGCCGTTCGGCAACCCGGCAACCCCCGCCCCCGGGTGTTCCGGCTGCCCGCCTCCGCCGCGCTCGTCAACCGGATGGGGTTCCCCAACGACGGCGCCGCCGCGCTCGCCCGCCGGATCGCGCGCACCGGAGACGTCGGTGTGCCGCTGGGGATCTCGCTGGGCAAGTCCAAGATCACACCGGTGGCAGACGCCGTGCCGGACTACCTGACCTCGCTGCGCGCCGTGCACGCCCGCGCCGACTATCTCGCCGTCAACGTGTCCTCGCCGAACACCCCGGGGCTGCGGGGGCTGCAGGACCGCGGGGCGCTGGACGAGCTGGTGGCGGCGCTGGTGACCGAGACCCGTTCCCAGACAAGGCCCGACCGGCGCGACGGGGCGCCGGTCCCGGTGCTGGTCAAGATCGCGCCCGACCTGACCGACGGCGCGATCGCCGATGTCCTGCAGGTGTGCACCGACCGGGGCGTCGCCGGGGTGATCGCGGTCAACACGACCCTGTCCCGGGCCGGCCTCGCGGGTGCGGACGCCGCGACCTCGGCACAGGCCGGGGGCCTGTCCGGCCGGCCGCTCACCCGGCGCGCACTCGAGGTGGTGCGCTTCGTCGCCGCGCACACCGACCTGCCGGTGATCGGCGTCGGCGGGATCGGCACGGTGGACGACGGTTTGGCGATGCTGGACGCCGGGGCGGCCCTGCTGCAGCTCTACACCGGGTTGATCTACGCCGGGCCCGCCCTGGTTCGCGACCTGAATCGCGCCGTCGGGGCGCTGGCCGCGCCCCCCGGCCGCGCTTATCGAATTCGGTGGCGCATGTGAACTCGGCGACTCCAGTCACACCAGGCACATTCCGACCAAGTTGATAAGCGCCGTGCGAGTTGATAAGCGCGGAAGAGGAGGCAAGATGCCGAGTGATGGATCGGCGAGCCGAGCGCCGTTCGGGGCGCGGCTGGCCACGGCCCTGGACGAGCGCGGTCCGCTGTGCGTGGGCATCGACCCGCACCCGGCCCTGCTGGACGCCTGGGACCTTCCCCGCTCCGCCGCCGGGCTGGAGCGCTTCGCCCTGACCGTCGTCGAGGCGCTGGGGGAGCAGGTGGCCGTTTTCAAACCCCAGTCGGCGTTCTTCGAGGCATTCGGCAGTGCCGGGGTCGCCGTGCTGGAAAAGGTTCTCGCCGATGCGCCGGCCGCCGGCGCGCTGACCGTGCTGGACGCCAAGCGCGGCGATATCGGCTCCACCATGGCGGCCTACGCAGCGGCGTACTTGACCGACGCCTCGCCGCTGGCCGCCGACGCCCTGACCGTTTCCCCGTATCTGGGGCTCGGTTCGCTGCATCCGGCCATCGACGCGGCACTCGGGTCCGGTCGGGGCCTGTTCGTGCTGTGCCGCACCTCGAACCCGGAGGGCGGCGAGGTGCAGTTGGCCCGCGGCGCCGGTTCTGGCGGTGACGAAGCTTCGCGCGTCGAGCAGGGCGGCGACGGCGGCGGCCGGGGGCCGGTGACGGTGGCACAGCGGATCGCCGACGCCGTGGCCGGACTCAACGCCGAAGCGTCGCCGCTGGGGTCGATCGGGCTGGTGGTCGGTGCCACCGTCACGGATGCCGGCGTCGACCTGACCAGCGTGAACGGCCCGCTGCTGGCCCCCGGCATCGGAGCGCAGGGAGCCACCGCGGCCGATCTTCGGCGCGTCTTCGGCCGTGCGGCGGACGGGCTGGCACCGGGCATCCTGCCCAGTGCCAGCCGCAGCATCCTCGCGGCGGGGCCATCGGTCGCCGCACTGCGCGATGCGGCGGCCCGCACCCTGGCCGGCGTTCGGGATGCGCTGTCGCTGGGGCGTGACATGCTGCGCTGAGAACGGCGCAGCAGGCGGCGGGAGGGGCGACGATGCGGCCACCAGGAGCGACTCCGCAGCCCGGCGGGACCGCCAGGATGGACCGCCCGCCCGCCTCGCCGCTGGAGCAGTCGGCGACCCGGACCTACCGCTATCTGCGCCTGACCATCGTCGGGCTGGTGGTGCTGCTGGGGGTGTCGGTCGCCATTGCGAGTGCGCAGTGCGGTGCGCCGCTCGGCTCGATCAGCGTCTCGTACTACACGCCGGCGCGCAGCGTGTTCGTCAGCTCGCTGATCGGCATCGGCGCCGCGCTGATCGCCATCCGGGGCCGACGGGGCCTGGAGAACTCGCTGCTCACCGTCGCCGGCATGGCCACCGGGCTGATCGCGCTGGTCCCCACGCCTCGCCCGTCGTCGGTGGGTAGTTGCGCGGCCGCCCCGTTCGATTCGGCCGCCAGCGTGCAGAACAACGTCTGGGCGCTGCTGGTGGCGGGCGCGTTCGGCCTGCTCGCGGCCGCGTTGAGTACCGCGACGGGCCCCCGGCCGGGGTGGCGCACCCCGATAGCCGCCGCCGCGCTGTGGATCGCCGTGCTGGTGTGGTTCACCGTCGGCCGGGCGTCCTTCGCCGAGGCGGCGCACTACGCGGCCTCGGCGCTGCTGTTCGTGTTGCTGACGGTGGTCGCCGTGATCAACGCGCTGCATGCGCGCTTCCAGCCGAACCCGCCCCTGCTGCCGGCCGGCGCCTACCGGGCGATCTACTGGTTCGTGGCCGCCGTGATGGCCGGCGCCATGATCACCGCGGCGGTGCTGTGGTTCGCCCAGCGCGCCACGATCCAGACGCCGGGCGGCTGGATGCTCTACCTGGAGGCGGCGCTGGTCGGCGCATTCGCGCTGCTGTACCTGGCGCAGACCGCGCAGTTCTGGCGCATCGGCGCGCCCGCCGCGACTCGTTGACGACCTGCGGAATGTGCGCAACCTGACGACCTCTGTCCCGGTGCGGCCATACTCCGACCGTCTCGGGGATGGTGATTGCAATGATGTCGGCGGGAGGGGCAGCATGGCGGGTATGGCCAGGGCAGCAGTGGCGCCACGCAGCGGGCGGTGGCCGGCGCAGATGGATGGCCCGTGGACCGTGGCCATGTTGGAGTCACTGCCCGACGACGGGCTGCGCTACGAGATCGTGGATGGGACGCTGCTGGTGAGCCCGTCCCCGCGCCCGAGGCACCAGGCGATGCTGACCGGGATCGTGCGCGTTCTGTTGGCCGCTTGTCCTGACCATCTGCAGGTGTTCTTCGCACCGCTGGATTGGCAGCCCGAGGAGCACACCTCGCTGGAGCCGGATGCGCTGGTGATTCGCCGGGACCGGGTGTACGAGACGGGAATTGGTGACCCGGAGTTGGTTGTCGAGGTCGCGTCGCCGTCCTCCCGCCGGATCGATCGCACGCTGAAACTCGACCGATACGCGGCCGGCGGCATCGGCCGGTACTGGATCGCCGACCCGGGCGATGCGGACCACGAGCCGAGCGTGCAGGTATACGACCTGGTCGACGGGGAGTATCGATCGGCGGGTGAGGCTGTCGGCGACGAGACGCTGACGGTCACCGGCCCGGTGCCGGTGACGATGGTTCCGAACCAGCTCGCTCGGGGGTGAGCCGAGCCGGCCAACACCGTTGGCCGGGCGCCGACCGCAACGGCCGTGGCCAGTCGTGGACGGACGGTCAGCCCGGGCCCCCACGCGGCCAGTTCGGGGTGAATTGTCGGAAAGGACGTTCCCGCGGGAACGTCCTTTCGGACAAATCTGTCCCGGTGGACGTCAAGCGGTCGGATCTGCGCCGGGCATGCGGCCGAGTTCCTCGTCGGGTTGCTAGGTAGGCTGGGCGCCGACATGCACGCACCCGCCGCTCGCGGGGAGCGTCCGGTGCAGGGCCGATCCACCTTCGGGCCCGAGTCCGGCTGCCGAGAAGACGTTCGGCGCCGCGACCCCGCGGCACCGGCCCCGCCCGCAAGGAGCGTCACCATGTCCCAGGCCGTGCCCCAGGACCCCGTCACCGACCCCGTCACCGCCCTGACCGTCGACCGCAACGGCGAACTCGACTACAAGGTCGCCGACCTGTCGCTGGCCGAGTTCGGCCGCAAGGAGATCACCCTCGCCGAGCACGAGATGCCCGGCCTGATGGCGCTGCGCCGCGAGTACGCCGAGGTGAAACCGCTGGCCGGGGCTCGTATCTCCGGGTCGCTGCACATGACGGTGCAGACCGCGGTGCTGATCGAGACGCTGGTCAGCCTCGGCGCGCAGGTGCGCTGGGCCTCCTGCAACATCTTCTCCACCCAGGACCACGCCGCCGCCGCCGTGGCCGTGGGCCCCTACGGCACGCCCGAGGACCCGCAGGGCGTCCCGGTGTTCGCCTGGAAGGGCGAGACGCTGCCCGAGTACTGGTGGTGCACCGAGCAGATGCTCACCTGGCCCGACAGCGAGCAGGGCGCGGACGGCGCCACCGGACCCAACATGATCCTGGACGACGGCGGCGACGCGACCCTGCTGGTGCACAAGGGCGTGCAGTACGAGAAGGCCGGCGTCGTCCCGACCGTGGCCGACGACGACACCGACGTCTCCGACGAGTACCGGGTCATCCTGGACGTGCTGCGGGCCTCGCTGGCCGCCGACCCGACCCGCTTCACCCGGATGGCCGCGGCGATCCGCGGCGTCACCGAGGAGACCACCACCGGCGTCAACAGGCTCTACCACCTGGCAGCCGCGGGGGAACTGCTGTTCCCGGCGATCAACGTCAACGACTCGGTCACCAAGAGCAAGTTCGACAACAAGTACGGCTGCCGGCACTCTCTGGTCGACGGGTTGAACCGGGCCACCGACGTGCTGATCGGCGGCAAGGTGGCCATGGTGGCCGGCTACGGCGACGTCGGCAAGGGCTGCGCCGAGTCGCTGCGCGGCCAGGGCGCCCGGGTACTGATCGCCGAGGTCGACCCGATCTGCGCGCTGCAGGCCCTGATGGACGGTTACGAGGTCACCACCATCGACGCGTCGGTGGGCCGTGCGGACATCATCGTCACCGCCACCGGCAACCTCGGCATCATCACCACCGACCACCTGCAGCGGATGAAGCACCAGGCGATCCTGGGCAACATCGGGCACTTCGACAACGAGATCGACATGGCCGGTCTGGCAAGGATCCCCGGCATCGTCAAGACCGAGATCAAGCCCCAGGTGCACGAGTGGCGCTTCCCCGACGGCCACACCGTGATCGTCCTGTCCGAGGGGCGCCTTTTGAACCTGGGCAACGCCACCGGGCACCCGTCGTTCGTGATGAGCGCCTCGTTCTCCAACCAGGTCATCGCGCAGATCGAGCTATTCACCAAGCCGGACGCCTGGGACAAGGAGGTCTACCGGCTGCCCAAGGTCGCCGACGAGAAGGTGGCCCGCATCCACGTGCAGGCGCTCGGTGGTGAGTTGACCAAGCTCACCAAGGAGCAGGCCGAGTACATCGGGGTGGACGTGGAGGGCCCGTTCAAGCCGGAGCACTACCGGTACTGATCGACACCCGGGGTGTTGCTGCCCGTAACGGCGGTGACGGAGTAGTCCATCCCGAGTCGACGTCCTCCGGACGCGTCACGGCGCCTCCTCAGACAGTCGACTCGGGTCGCCGGGAACAGAGCTCGGCGTGTGACCCGAAGTCGACCAGCGGCGGAAGGTCCTTGGCCGCCAGCGATTCCAGCAACCGCCAGCCGATCACGCCGAACGGTTCAGTGCCCTCGGTGAACGCGCGCTCGAGCGAGTCGGCGGCGGCGAGGGCCGCTCGCCGCTCGGCGTCGCCGATCAGCCCCGCCCGCACGGCTTCGGCGAATTCGTCTGAGTCCTCGGTACCGACCGTGCCGACGGCCGAGCGGAACGGGTCGAGTTCCAGGTCCACATAAACCCACTCGTTGCCGTCCCTTTCCAGCGGCGTGCAGACGTCGGCCGACAGGAAACCGCCGCGGCGCCAGGTGGCGAACCACCACCCGCCGGCGGGCGCCAGGTGCAGCGCGTGCTCGCCGACGCCGGCGGCGTCTTGGGCGACCTCGCACACCTCGCTGCGGGTGCCGTCCTCACCCCGGTAGTGGGAGTGCCGCGGCGTGTAGAACCACCGGCCGAAGGAATCGGATCCCACCTGATAGCTCGGCCAGAGTCCACTGCCGACGGGCCGCTTCGCCTTCCGGATGAAGACGACCGGTGGAGTCTGCCCGGTCACCGGTCGATGGTGGCACGTCGACCCGGCGGGTGCGGTCACGATTCAGGCGAGAGCGGGGCGGGCCCCTGCCGGTAGCGCTGTCGTGGCGGACAATGGCGGCCCCGACGTTCTGGCGTTGTCGATTCTCTGCCGGCTCGTTCGACAGGACCGTGCCATGCTGCCCCAGCCCGCCCGGGACGGAGCGGCCACCACCGTCCGTTCACGGACCGACCTAAAGGAGCGCACCATGCCCGACACCTACGCCTACCTGATCATCGAACCCGACTGGGACTCGGACACCCATCTGGCCCAGGCCCGCCGTGGCGGCACCACCTCCGAGATGAGCGACGAGTTCGCCGCGCACAAGGCGTTCCAGGTGGCCGTTGCGGAACTCGGCGCGCAGATCGTCGGCGGCGCAGCACTGCAGAACGCGAAGTACGGCGCCGTGGTCAGGCCGGGTTCTGGCGACGACAAGGTGGCCGGCGCCGTCTACACCGACGCCCCCTACACCGAATCGGCCGAGATCGTCACCGGCTTCTACCTGGTGCGGGTGGACGACGAGGACACGGCGCGCCGGATCGCCGCCCTGGTGCCGACCGGCGGAGTGGTCGAGATGCGCAAGGTCTTCCCGACGGGCGGCTGAGGTTGCAGACAGGTGCTGACTGTGGTTGCCGGCGGTGCCGACAATGGCTCACAGTTGCCGACTGTGGCGGACACCGAGGCGATCGCACGTGGATTCCGCCGGGCCTGGCCCAGCGTGATCCGCGCTCTCGCCGGCATCACCGGCAGCCTGGACGACGCCGAGGAATACGCCGCCGTCGCGTTCGAGCGGGCGGCCGCGCACCCGGGCCACATCGACGACCTGGCTGCCTGGTGCGTGGTCGCCGGACGCCGGGCCTTCGTCGACGACGTGCGCAGGGCCGCCGTGCATCGGCGGATCACCGGGGAACTGGCTCGCGACAATCAAGGGATCGGTGCCATGGACCCCATCGCGGACGCAGCCGACGACGGCGGTCCACCCGGCGCGGACGGACTGGACGACCGGGTCGCCCTGCTGTTCGTCGCCTGCGACGAGGCGCTGCCGCCGGTCGGGCAGATGGTGCTGGCGCTGCGCCTGGTGTGCGGGCTGACCGTCCCGCAGATCGCCGCCCACCTAGGCATCCAGGACGCCGCCGCGGCCGCCAGACTGACGCGTTCCAAGCGAGCCCTGGCGGCGGCGCGCGGCACCTTCCGGCTGGCGGACGACGCCGAGCGGGTGTCCCGGCTGCCGATGGTGCTGGCCTGCGTGGCCGGCATGCACACCCACGGCCACCGGGCCGCGCTACGGCCCGCCGACGCCACCGAGGACATCAGCGCCCAGGCACTGTCCATCGCCGACTCGCTGGTGACCCTGTACCCGGCAGACACGGAGGTGCACGGACTGCGGGCGGTGATCCGGCTCGGCCTTGCTCGCCGGCCCGGTCGGCTGGACGACCAGGGCGTCGCGCTGCCGCTGGACGAGGTGGATCGGTCCCGGTGGGATCGCACCCTGATCCACGCCGGCCTGCAGGATGCGGCGATCGCCGCTACTCGATCCGGCCGGTTCGCGCTCGAGGCAGCGATCGCCGGAAAGCACTGCGTGGCAAGCGATCTCGAGCGCACCGACTGGGCCACGATCGAGACCCTCTACGGTGAACTGCTCCGGAGGTGGCCGTCACCGGCCGTCGAGGTCGCGGCGCTGATCGCCCGCGCCCATCGGCTGAGATTTGCGCCCGGAAACGATGACGCCGGAAACGATGACG
>Ga0164242_10009575_pt1 | contig 10438 bp, 5 predicted proteins | sample OricomgcompostMG_FD_108783 | JGI IMG/M metagenome (GOLD analysis project Ga0164242, IMG submission 108783) | Miracle-Growth compost microbial communities from Emeryville, California, USA - Original compost - Miracle growth compost (MG) ... | reverse complement strand
TCTCTGCCCGGGTGCATTGCTCCCCGCCCTCCCATCTGGGACTGGCGGGGCTTTTGGAGAGCGTCCGGCTGGACGAGGAACGCGCCCGCTAAGCGCGTAACGGGCTAACCACCGTTCGGGGTTCGAGTCCCCGGTTCTCCGCTCAGGAAGGTTGGCCCACGGGGGCAAGCCGTCTCGAAAACGGTCGCGGGTAGCACCGTAGGGGGTTCGACTCCCTCACCTTCCGCAAGGTCAACTACAGACAGGAGCGTGTGCGCGTGGCCGAGACGACCACGCGGCGTGCAGCCCTGCGCCAGAACACCCGCAAGCAGACGTCGAAGGCCGAGGCTCAGCGTCTCGTCCTCGAGAAGATCAGCCAGGGCCACAGCGTCCGGGATGCCACCGCGGCGGCTGGCCGGTCGGTCGAGACGTACCGCGACTGGCAGAAGAACGACGCCGCGTTCGCCGCCGAGCTGGCGAAGATCCGCGCGGGCATCACCGAGGTCAAGGACTCTGGCCCGCAGAACGTCCCCGACTTCGAGACGTTCTGCCGCGACTACCTGCACGAGCCGCTGTTCACGCATCAGCTCCGCGGCCTCGACGTCCTCGAGGGCCGCGAGCCGCGGAAGATGCACCCCGCGATCACCTACGAGCGCGGTGACCTCGGGCGCATCCTGATGAACTTCCCGCCCAACCACGCGAAGACGACCAGCTTCTCGATCAACTACGTCGTGTGGCGGATCCACTGCGACCCGAACGTGAAGATCGCGATCATCTCGAAGTCGCAGGGCTTCGCGAAGAAGATCCTCGCCGCGATCAAGATGCGGCTCACCAGCAACGCCTACCGCGAGATGCACATGGCGTTCGCGCCGGAGACGAAGGAAGGGCTCCGCGCCTGGCGCGACCCGGACCAGTCCTGGTCCGCGACGCAAATCTACGTCCAAGGCAAGGGCGACGGCGAGAAGGACCCGACGGTCGAAGCCGTCGGTCTCGGCGGCCAAATCTACGGTGGCCGCTTCGACATCATCATCTGTGACGACGTCATCGACAACGAGAACGCTCACCGGTACGAGGACCACATCGACTGGCTGATGACGATTCTCGACTCGCGTCTTCCGCCGGACGGCGGCCTGATGATGGTCCTCGGGACGCGCATCGCCTCGCTCGACCTGTACGGCGAGCTGCGTAAGCGCGAGGACGAGGACGGCAAGCAGTTCTTCACCTACCTGGCGCAGCCGGCAGTCCTCGACTACGGCGACGGGCCGCCCGACACGTGGACGCCGCTGTGGCCGTGGACCAACGGCAGCCCGGACCACCCGGACGCCGAGGAGCGGTGCGCCAACTGCTACGCCTCGGCGTGCACATGCGACGACCCGCGCATCGAGTGGCTGATCCCGCGGTGGACCGGCCCGCGCCTCGCAAAGAAGCGGTTCCCGCTCGGCGAGCGCCGCTGGTCGCTGGTGTGGCAGCAGCAGCAGGTGCCGGACGACGCCACCTTCTCGCAGCGCGCCGTCGAAGCATCGATCAACGCGATGCGTTCGCCCGGCCTGATGACGAAGGAAGGCATGGGCCACCGTGCCGGCGGCATGGACGGCCTGTACGTCGTGGGCGGCCTCGACCCGGCCACGGTCGGATGCACGGCGATGATCGTCGCCGGCCTCGACCGCTTCGCCGAGAAGCGCTACATCCTCGACGGCTTCAACCAGGCCGGGGCGTCCCCCACCACGATGCGGGAGACGATCAAGCGCCTGACCGACACCTACGGCATCCACGAGTGGGTGATCGAGCGCAACGCCTTCCAGAAGTTCCTCACCGACGACCCCGAGCTCAAGCGGTTCCTGCAGTCGCGCGGATGCAAGCTGACCGCGCACTACACGAACACGAACAAGGTCGACCCCGACTTCGGTGTCATGTCGATGGCGCCGCTGTTCGAGTCGTGCGGACGTCCACCGGAGAAGAACACCGGCGGGCGATGGGTCCGCACACCGGACACCGCGCTGATCGAACTGCCCCGAGTGCAGGACTCCGCGTGGGCGTCCGAGCTGGTGAAGCAGCTCATCACCTGGGAACCGACCGGACTGTCCGGCCTGGTCAAGTCCGACCTGGTCATGGCGCTGTGGTTCACCGAGATCGCGTTCAAGCGCGTACTCGGCCGCAGCCGCTCGATGGGGTCGCACGTCCCCAACCCGTTCGCGTCGAAGGCACGCCTTCGTGAGCGCGACGTGGTCGATCTCCGCGCCTACCGAGAAGCAGCGATGAACGAAGGGCTTGCCGGGTGACCTCTCCCTCTGTCATGCCGACCGGGCCGTCGTACGCCCCGCACCAGGTCACGCACCACGTCTCCCGCATGAGGGACGCCGCGCTCGAGCGCGACGCCGCCATGTCGAAGGTCCGTCTCGTCCGTGACGGAAAGTTCTCCGACGTCTGGCCCGACCAGTTCTCCGAGAAGTACCCGACGGCGATCGTCGCGAACTTCGTCGACGTCGCCGCGCGCGACCTGGCCGCTAACCTGGCGCCGCTGCCGGCGCTGGCCTGCGCGAGCGGCAACATGCGGACCGACGCCGACAAGCGCCGCGCCGAGAAGAAGAACCGGATCGGCTCGCACTACTGGCGCGTCTCCGATCTCGAGTACCACCTCAAGACCGGCTGCGACCAGTACTTCACCTACGGCTTCCTGCCGTTCTACGTCGAGCCCGACTTCGACCGGAAGTCGCCGCGCATCGTCGTCGAAGACCCCGAGGGCGCCTACTACGACCTCGACCGTCGGATGAACGTCCGCCGGTACGCGAAGGTGACCCGCTGGTCGATCGAAGACCTCTGCGCGCAGTACCCCGAGCTCGAGAACACGATCAGGTACAACCAGTTCGGTCAGCCGTTCAAGGGCGTCGACACCGAAGTCATCCGCTACGTGGACGACACCTGGGTGATCGTCTACCTGCCCGAACGCAACAACACCGTCGTCACCTCCTACCAGCACGGCATGAAGGACGACCGCGGCCGTCCGATCGCGCCGGTGCACATCGCGATCCGCCCGGGTCTGCACCTGAACCCGCGCGGCCAGTTCGACGACGTGCTCTACGTCCAGCTCGCGCACGCCGTGTTCGCCGCCCTCACCCTCGAGGCAGCGCACAAGTCGGTGCAGGCGCCGCTCGCGGTGCCCAGCGACATCAACGAGCTGCAGATCGGGCCTGACGCCCTGCTCGTCACCGACAACCCGGAGAAGGTGCAGCGCGTCCCGCTGCAGGTTCCGCAGTCGGCGTTCGTCATGGGCGAGCAGCTGCAGGAGGAGATGAAGGAGGGAGCCGGCTACCCGGACTCCCGCCTCGGCAACGTCACCTCGTCAGCCATCACCGGCCGCGGCATCTCCGCCCTCGAGGGCGGCTTCGACTCGCAGATCAAGAACGCCCAGGACGTTATCAAGCTCGCGCTGATCAAGGCGACCGAGCTGTGCTTCCGCATGGACGTCCTACTGTGGGGCCGGACGACGAAGACGATCAACGGCACGATCTCCGGCGAGTCGTTCGAGCTCACCTACACGCCGCGCAAGGATATCGGCGACAACTACTCGTGCGACGTCTCCTACGGCTTCGCCGCCGGCACGTCGCCGAACAGCGCGATCGTCACGCTGCTCCAGCTGCAGGGCGGCGGCATCATCGGCAAGGACACGTTCCGTCGCCAGCTGCCGTTCGACGTCGACATCGACCAGGTGCAGCGCGAGCTGGACATCGAACTGCTCAACGGCGCGATCCTGCAGGGGATCGCGGCCGGGCTGCAGGCCACCGGGCAGATGATCGCTCAGGGCATGGAGCCGCAGGCCGCCCAATACTTCCAGGCCGCCGCGCAGATCATCCAGGGCCGCCGCGAAGGCAAGGACCTGGCGGCGCTCGCGCTCGCCGCGTTCCCGCCGCCCGAGCCTCAGCCGGAGGCGCCCCCTGGCGTGCCCGGCGCGCCGGACGCTGGCGCCGCGGGCGACCAGCTGCCCGGTGTGGGCGCGAACGGTCTGCCGACCGGCGTCGCGCCCGGCCAGGCCGGCATGGCGCCCGGCGGACGTCCCAGCGTCACCGACCTGACCGCGGGATTCACCGGGTCGGGCGCTCCGGCAATGAACGCGCAAATCTACCGAAGGGTGCCGACCGGGTGATCCTCGTGTTCCGCTCGAAGCGGGTCTCGCTCGACCTGGCGCTCGGCGCCCGCGAGAACGCGGAGCGCCGCGGCGAGCTCGAAGACGAAGACGACGAGATCGTCTCGGTGGGCGGCCCGATGATCCAGGTCGCGCCGGACGGCTTCGGCTTCCGACCCCAGGAGGATGACGACTGATGGCGAACGGGCACGGTGGTCACCGCAAGCCGAGCAACCCGGCGCCAGCCTCCGGGCCGGGCCGGCTCTCCCGCCGCACCGACGGCGGCCCCGGGCAGAAGCTGATGGTGCCGGACGGTCAGCCGTACGGCGACCGGCAGGGCCTGCTCGACCAGGAGAAGACCGCGGCGCTCGCGCAGGTCGACAGCATCCCGACCCCGCAGATCAGCGCGCCGCCGGCGCCCGCCGGCCAGGGCTACACGGGCCCCGGCATGGGCGACCCGACGACGCGGCCGAACGAGCCGATCACCACCGGCGTCGACATCGGCGCCGGTGCCGGGCCGGAGGCTCTGACGCTTCCGGCCGCACAGCAGCCGTCCGGCTTCGTGACGCAGACGCTCGCGCAGCTGGCGCCCACCGACACCACCGGCACCCTGGCAAAGCTCTATCTGATCGCGAAGCAGCGAGGAGTCTGACGTAGATGACGGTCCCCGCCCCGACCACCCCGACCGCGTGGGACCAGGACACACACGTCGACTTCGACGCCGTCGACCGGCTCAACTCGATGGTCAGCGGCAACGACAACCTGATCACCGAGCCTGGCCTGGTGGCCGCGCTCTGGAAGGGCAACGCGACCCCGCAGCAGGCGCAGGCGATCGACCAGTTCGTCGGCGGCCTGCACGCCGAGGCGAAGGTCCGCACCGCGGCGGCATCCGGCACGCAGATCCCGCTGAGCGACACCGAGCAGGCGTACCTCAACGGCATGGGGATCGACTACTCCCAGGTGATCAAGCAGCCGATCGCGCCGCTGGACCAGCTGCGCGCGCAGATGGCCGCGAAGGGCCTGCAGCCGGTCGTCGACAAGAACGGCCACGTCGAGGTGGATGCCAACGGCAACCCGAAGACGGAAGCCCTCGAGCAGCCCGAGCAGCACTCGAGCGGCGGAGGCTTCTGGTCGAGCGTCGGCCACATCGTCAGCTCGGTCGGCCACGGCATCGTCCGTGGCACGAAGGACGCGCTGTCCGGGCTGAACAAGGCGTGGAACTACACCTCGTCCGAGGTGTCGCAGGGCGTGCACCACTTCTACAGCGACACCCCGAGCATGATCACCGCCGGCCAGCAGGGCGCGGTCACCTCGGCAATGTCCGGCGGCCAGGCGGTGCACGTCGACAACACGACGGCGGCCGACCGCCAGGCGAAGCAGAACGAAGACGAGCTGATGCGTCAGCTCGGCTACGACCCGACCAGCTTCATGTCGCGCGCCGCCTTCCGCGCGCGCGGCTTCACGTTCAACGACACCTCAAGTGCTGCGAACTCGTGGGACTCGCAGTCGGAGACCGACAAGCTCGGCATGGACGGCCAGCAGGCCGTCGTGCAGGCCGAGGCGTTCGTCGACGACCCGAAGCAGTACATGAGCAACATCCTGTCCGACACGTCGCTGAGCGACGACGAGCGCGCGGCCCGTGTCGCGCTGGTCAACTCGCCGCAGTTTGCGACGCTGGTCAAGCAGGTCACCGGCTCGCGCCAGAACATCGGCACCGACTTCGCGGACGCGATCGGGCTGGACCCGGTCACGCACTCGACCGCCTTCAAGATCACCTCCGCGGCGGCGGACACCGCGGCCTCGTTCTTCGCCGACCCGCTCGCGATCGGGCTCGGCACCGTGGCCGCTGTCCAGCGAGACGCGACGGCGATCAAGAACTTTGCCGACGCCGGCCGCATCACCGACATCCTCACGCGCCCGGCCGCGCCGCTCGGCGCGACCCGGCGCGTGCAGAACTACGTGCGTGACATGGTCTCGCTGGGCCAGCAGGCCCACGACGCCGCGGGCGACACTGTGAAGCTCGCGCAGATCCAGGCGAAGGCACAGGCCAACCCGCTGGGCGGTCTGCTCGCCGACTTCATCGGCGAGAGCCAGATCCTCGGGCGCAAGGGCGAGGACGCCGCGCTCGAGGCGTTCAGCAACGGCGAGCGCGCCGACACGGCGCCGTACGTCGTCGGGCACGGCGAGCCGATCGACACCTACGAGAAGGCCGTCGAGTACCTGGCGTCCCGTGACGGCCTGTTCCGCCTTATGGGTGGCCGCGCCCCGGTCGAGTTCTCGACCATGCCGGGCGCGCTGTCGTCCTACGGCTACTCGAAGCTCAAGGGCACCGTCGCGTCGTGGAACACGGCGTGGACGGCCGGCCGCACGCAGAAGGCCGCGGCCGACCTGCTCGTGCGCGCGTCGAAGGACGACGCCCTCCGTGGCGCCCTTCTCGACGACGGCACGATCGCCCGCATCCTGCCGCAGAGCGACGACGCGGTGGACTTCCTGTCCGGCCAGGTGGTCGCGGCCCGCGAGGCGGTCGACTCGGCGAAGGCGACCCTCGCCGGCGCCACCGGCGCCGACCGGGCTGCCGCGCTCACTCAGGTGGGCGCCGCTCGGCAGGGGCTCGCCTCGGCGAAGCGCGCGCTCGCCGGACGGACGGCCGAGCTCGCCGACGAGTCCCCGCTGGCGGTCACGCCGAAGGGTCTCGGGCAGCTGCGCGCGAACAAGCTGCGCTACGGCCTCGCATCTGCGCCGAGCACGAAGCTCGGCAAGGTCACGTCGATCTACACGCTCGGCATGGCGGAGCGTGCGAAGGTCATCGCGGCCCGCATGGTGAACCAGCTGCCGCGTGACACCCGCGTCAACGTGTTCTCTAGCGCGGATGCGCAGACCGTCCGGCAGATCGCCCGCACGTACCTCACCAGCGGCGACGCGGACCTGCTCGCCGCGCGGTGGACCAACGGCACCGCGGACACTCGCCGCGCGATCGTCGACGGCCTCTACGACCAGGTCTACCACGCGGCCGGGCTGTCCCGGACGCAGGCTGGACGCGACCTGATCGACGCCCGCCACGCCGACGCTCGCGAGGCGTACTCGACCAACGGCTTCGAGTACGTCGACCCGAACGGTCAGGTGGGCGCGCAGTGGCCGGGCCAGGTGCAGACCGTCTTCACGCTGCCGAACTTCGGTAAGGTGCAGAAGGCCGCCGGCCGCATCGGTCTCTACGAGGCCACGATGGGCCGGTTCTTCAACACCGAGTCGGTCGAGCAGCTGATGGCGCTGTGGCGCACGTCCGTGCTCGCCACCCCGGTGACCGCGAACCGCGCGATCATCGAGCCGTGGCTGAACGCGATCATGCAGCGCGACGGCCTGGCCGGCGTGGCGCTCGCGGCCAAGAAGGTGCTGCGCGACAGCGGCAAGCTGGACGCGAAGGGCATCGCGCGCTCGCGCGTCGCCCAGTCGATCGCGAACACGATCGGCTTCCGTGACGTCGGTCGCCTCTACGGGAGGCTGCTCAAGCGCGGGCTCACACAGGACGAGCTCGAGGCACTGCAGTCGATGCCCGAGGACCTGCTGGTCAGCCGGCTCCTCCACCAGGCCCGCTCGCACTGGGCCCAGGAGGTTGACCCGTCGGGCGCCGGTGACGCGAGCCGCATCGCCGCGGCCGGCCTCGAGCCCAAGAAGGTCACCTACAACACCGACCGTCCGTTCGACCCGAAGCTCCGCCAGCGCGCGGGCTTCGAGGTGACCGACGAAGTCGACGGCATGGCCGGCGCGAACGCCTACGCCTTCACGCTCGGGTCGCGGGTCAACACCGCGCCCGTGGTCGCGAAGGCGATTCTCGACCGCATCGAGCATCCCGACGAGTTCGACGTCGAGCACGTCGTGAAGGCGCTCGAGTCGCCGGACGCGAAGCCGCTGATGGACCAGACCCTGTACGGCAAGGTCTTCACCGACCTCACGACCGGCAAGCAGCAGAAGGCGATCACCGCGGACCAGATCGCACTCGGCAAGCGCCAGTGGGCCGACCAGATCACGGCGGACCTGCACCAGCTGACGACCGGGCGCAACGGCGCCTTCCAGTCCAAGATCGCGGACTTCATCCGCGAGCACGGCCACGGCCCGGACGCCGACTGGATTCAGGACAACGTCAAGGATCTGAACCGTCCACACCAGATGATCCGTCCGACGTGGACAGCCGCGCCCCCGATCCCGGAGAAGGACGGCTCGCTGCGTTCACTCAAGAACGCATGGGTCGCCGCGGCCCAGGAGACCACCGGCAAGGCGTACTCCTGGCTCGTCGAGCGCAACATTCAGCGCAACGCCACCGGGCCGCTGTTCGCCGGCGCCTACGCGAAGGCGAAGGTCGGACTCAAGGACTACAAGGCCGCGCTGGTCAGCGGCGGTTTCAGCGAGCCCGCGGCCGAGCGGATGACCGCGGAGATCGCGGCTCAGCAGGCGTGGGACCGGATCGCCCTCATGGTGGACGACCCGGCGCTCAAGATGCAGATGGACGTGACGGGACGCAGCTTCTTCGCGTTCTCGCGCGCCACCACGGCGATGCTTCGCCGCTGGGGCCGCACGTTCTGGCAGAACCCCGACATGGCTCGGCGGGCGCAGCTCGTCGCCGAGGGTGCCAACCATGCCGGCCTGGTCTACCAGGACCCGACCACGAACCAGTGGATGTTCGCGCTGCCGGCGACCGGCGTCGCCCAGGAAGTGCTGTTCCACAGCATGTCGCACATTCCGGGTCTGTCCGGGCTGGCGCTGTTCCCGTACGCGGACTTCGAGGGCCGCGTCTCGTCGATCATCCCCGGCTCGAGCGACCCGTTCCAGTACCAGACGACACCGCTGGTGAGCATCGCTGGTCGCAAGGTCGCGAACCTGTTCCCGAACTCGCGGATGATCTTCGACGAGATGGACTCGTTGCTGAACGGTCAGCAGGGTCAGGGCAAGAGCGCGTTCGACACGCTCATGCCGCGCCTCATCGGCCAGTACGTCGACAGTGACGGCCCGCTCGCGGGCGGCATCGACGGCAACGAGGCACGCAACTCGATCCTCACCTCGGCGATGGTCGGCTCGCTCTACAACCTGTACGCCGCCGGGCACGTCCCGCCGGACGGCGCCAGCGACGTGGAGGAGCAGCAGTTCCTCGACCGGTTGAAGACGGGCACCCGCTCGACGCTGTTCGCGCGGTTCCTGCTCGGCACGATCTCGCCGGCCACACTCACCACGCCGGACGGCGCGGCAGGCGCCGCCGGTCAGCCGGACTTCGCGTTCGCCGAGCAGGGCGTGAAGAACCTCGACGACGAGTTCAAGCAGATCGTCAACGAGGCCGGCAACTACCAGGACGCGCTCGCGATCTGGACGGCGCTGCACCCGGACAAGCTGATCTACACCGCGCCGGAGTCGACGTCGCTGGCGAAGGGCGCGAGCCTGCCGGCGACGAAGGCCGCCTACGACTGGATGGCTCAGCACGCCGACTTCATCAAGAAGTACGGCACGCTGGCCGCGTACTTCCTGCCGCCGGCCACCGGCGACGAGCAGTATTCGGAGCAGGCGTACCGGGCTCAGATCGAGGAAGGCTTCCGCGAGAAGAAGACCCCGAAGGAGTTTCTGGACGGGGTGCGGATCAGCAACGCCTCCACCGACTACTACGCGGCGAAGGACGACTACACCGCGAAGGTGGCGGCGGCGAAGGCCGCCGGCAACTCGAGCGCCGTCACGACGCTGAACTCGCAGTGGGCAGCGTGGTCGAAGGAGTTCAAGGGCGAGCACCCGACGTTCGCGCACTACCTGTCGGGTGTGTCCGCGAACTCCGCGGCCGGGCAGACCCTGCTCGCGAACCTTCAGACGATGGTCGACAACCACGCCGTCCCCGGCAGTGACCGTCTCAAGCAGGCCGTGGCGAACATGCTCGAAGCGGTGAAGGGCTACCAGACGTACGTCAACGCCCACCAGGGCACGACCAGCTACGCCGTGCAGCTTCGCAGCCAGGCGAAGGACCAGCTGCAGCAGTTCATGGACGCGACGCTGCAGGCGGAGCCGGACGTGAAGGGGCTCTACAACGGCGTCTTCCGCCCGGCGCTGGATAACGTGCTCGACTACGCAGACTGAGGGAGTAGATGACCGCACCGAATGGACTCCCGTCGGTCCCCAAGTGGCAGGTTCCGGTTTCCCCGTCGTCTTCGACGGGGAGCCGGAAGCCGGGCGACATATGGGATCTCGGCGCCTACTACGGAGCGCCGATCGTCCTGGGTGTAACCCAGGTCGGGGGCGACGAGATCAACCCCGCCACCGGCACGCCCTACTCGCAGGGTCGCTGGTCGATCACCACCGTCTCCTCGCAGG
>Ga0164242_10009574_pt1 | contig 10440 bp, 6 predicted proteins | sample OricomgcompostMG_FD_108783 | JGI IMG/M metagenome (GOLD analysis project Ga0164242, IMG submission 108783) | Miracle-Growth compost microbial communities from Emeryville, California, USA - Original compost - Miracle growth compost (MG) ... | reverse complement strand
TTCCTACACTTAGCCGACGCACGGCCGCGAGCAGAGAGGGAGCCATGTCGGGCCCGAACACCGAGTACGACCCGGTCCAGGTGACCCCGCTCGACGAGGCCGAGGTCGAGCGCATGCGCGCCGTGGCCGTCGCCGCGATCGAGGCTGCGAAGGATCTCGACGAGCTCAAGGCCGCACGCACCGCGCACATGGGCGACCGCAGCCCGCTGGCGCTCGCCAACCGCGAGATCGGCGCGCTGCCACCGCAGGCGCGCAAGGACGCGGGCCAGCGTGTCGGCCGTGCCCGCGCCGAGGTCGCCCGGGCGATGACCGCGCGCCAGGAGACGCTGGAGGCAGCCGCCGCCGAGCGGATCCTCGCGGACGAGACGGTCGACGTCACGCTCCCGTGGGATCGCGAGCCGGTCGGTGCCCGCCACCCGATCACCACGTTCTCCGACCGGATCGCCGACGTGTTCGTCGCGATGGGCTGGGAGATCGCCGAGGGACCCGTCGTCGAGGCCGAGTGGCTCAACTTCGACGCGCTCAACCTCGGCCCGGACCACCCCGCGCGGACGATGCAGGACACGTTCTGGACCGAGCCGGCCGAGCGCAACGTCGTCCTGCGCACCCACACCTCGCCGGTGCAGGCCCGCACGATGCTGACGCGCACGCCGCCGATCTACGTCGCCTGCCCGGGCCGCGTCTTCCGCACCGACGAGTACGACGCCACCCACAGCCCGGTCTTCCACCAGGTCGAGGGCCTCGTGGTCGACGAGGGCATCACCATGGCGCACCTGCGCGGCTCGCTCGACCACCTCGTGCAGTCACTGTTCGGCGAGGGGATCCGCACCCGGTTCCGGCCGTCGTACTTCCCGTTCACCGAGCCCTCCGCGGAGATGGACATGGTCTGCTTCGTGTGCCGCGGCACCGGGAAGAGTGGCACCGGCGACCTTGATTGCCGTACGTGCCGTGGTGAGGGCTGGATCGAGCTCGGCGGCTGCGGCGTGGTCAACCCGCGCGTGCTCACCGCGTGCGGGGTCGACGCCGAGCGCTACACGGGCTTCGCCTTCGGGTTCGGCATCGACCGGATGCTGATGTTCCGCCACGGCATCGCGGACCTGCGCGACGTCTTCGAGGGCGATGTGAGGTTCACGCGCGCGTTCGGGAGTGAGCTGTGAAGGCGCCGGTCAGCTGGATCCGGGAGTACGCCGACCTCCCCGCGGACCTGTCCACCGAGGCCCTCGCCGCGCGCCTGACCGAGCTCGGCCTCAAGCTGGAGTCGCTCGAGCAGGTGGGCGGCGACATCACCGGCCCGCTGGTGGTCGGGCGCGTGCTCACGATGGAGCCGGAGCCGCAGAAGAACGGCAAGACGATCAACTGGTGCTCCGTCGACGTCGCCGACTCGAACGGCACGGGCGAGCCCCAGGGGATCGTGTGCGGTGCGCACAACTTCCAACCCGGTGATCTGGTTGTGGTGATCCTTCCCGGGGGCGTGCTTCCCGGGAACTTCGAGATATCCGCGCGCAAGACGTACGGCCATGTGTCCGCCGGGATGATCTGCTCGGCCAAGGAGCTCGGACTCGGTGAGGATCACGCAGGGATCATCGTGCTCCCGGCCGATGCCGCGGAGCCTGGCGAGGACGCGCGCCCCGTGCTCGGCCTCGGCGAGGAGATCATCGAGTTCGAGATCAACCCCGACCGCGCGTACGCGCTCTCGCTGCGCGGCATCGCCCGCGAGGCCGCGCTCGGCTTCGGGGTCGGGTTCCACGACCCTGCGCAGCGGCCCGTGCCCGCGGCGAACGACACCGGCCACCCGGTTGTCATCGACGACGCCGAGGGCTGTCCGCTGTTCGTCGCGCGCACGGTCAGCGGCTTCGACCCGGCGGCGCCCACGCCCGACTGGATGGCGGCCCGGATCCGCGGCGCCGGCATGCGCCCGATCTCGCTGGCCGTCGACGTCACCAACTACGTCATGCTCGAGCTCGGCCGCCCGATCCACGGCTACGACGCCGACAAGGTCGCCGGCGCCCTCGGTGTGCGCCGGGCACGGCCGGGCGAGCGGCTGACGACGCTCGACGGCACCGACCGCATCCTCGACCCCGAGGATCTCGTCGTCACCGACGACTCCGGCGTGATCGGTCTCGGCGGGGTGATGGGTGGGGAGTCCACCGAGATCTCCGCGACCACGACGCGGGTGCTCGTCGAGGCGGCGCACTGGGACCCGGTCTCGATGTTCCGCACCGGCAAGCGCCAGCGGATCACCTCCGAGGCCGGGCGCCGCAACGAGCGCGGCGTCGACCCGGCGATCACCGAGGCGGCGGCCGATCGGGTCGTCGAACTGCTCGTCGCCCACGGTGGCGGCACCGCTGAGCCCGGCGTCACCGTCGTCGGCGCGGTGCCGGCGGCGACCACGATCGCGATCCCCATCGACCTGCCCGCGCGCGTGACCGGCATGGCGATCGACGATGCCACGACGGTCGGGCATCTCGAGGCCGTCGGCTGCGCGGTCACCACGGACGGCAGCACGCTCACCGCTTCGGTGCCGACCTGGCGGCCCGACCTCGCCGACCCGTTCGACCTGGTCGAGGAGGTCGCCCGGATCATCGGCTACGAGAACGTGCCGAGTGTCCTCCCGGTCGCCCCGGCGGGGCGCGGGCTCACCCCCGACCAGGCGCTGCGCCGCCGGATCGGGCGCACCATGGCCGGCGCCGGGTTCGTCGAGGTGATCAACTTCCCGTTCGTCGGCGACGCCGATCTCGACCGCCTCGGCCTGCCCCTCGACGACGACCGGCGCGCGATGCTGCGCCTGGCCAACCCGCTCAGCGCGGAGCAACCCGCGATGACCACGACCCTGTTGCCGGGCCTGCTCGGCACCCTGGCCCGCAACGTGGGCCGGGGCAACACCGACGTCGCGCTCTTCGAGTCGGCGACCGTGACACTCCCGCGAGGTGACGAGGCGGCGCCGATCCTCGGGGTCGAGCACCGGCCGAGCGACGCCGAGTTCGATGCGCTCCAGAAGGCTCTGCCGGCCCAGCCCCAGCACCTCGCCTACGTCCTCGCGGGCGAGCGTGAGCGCTCGGGCTGGTGGGGCGCCGGCCGGGCGGCGACCTGGAGTGATGCCATCGAGACGGCGCATCGGGTGGCCTCCGCTCTCGGGTTGCGGCTGAGCGCCACCAACGCTGAGCGGGCACCCTGGCACCCCGGGCGCTGTGCGAAGCTATGCATCGGCGACGTGGTCGTCGGCTACGCCGGCGAACTGCACCCGCAGGTGTGCGCCGCGTATGGACTGCCCGCGCGGGCAGCGGCGGGCGAGGTGGACGTCTCGGTCCTCATCGAGCACGCGGTCGCGGTCGTCCCGGCCCCGCAGTTCTCCTCGTTCCCGTTGGCCAAGGAGGACGTCGCCCTGGTGGTGGCGGACACCGTCGCGGCCCAGGATCTCGCCGAGGCCCTGCGCGAGGGTGCCGGTGAGTTGTGCGAGTCCGTGCGGCTCTTCGACGTCTACACCGGCGGCCAGGTGCCGGCAGGCCACAAGTCGCTCGCGTACGCGCTGCGCTTCCGCGCCCCGGATCGCACCCTCACCGAGGCGGAGACCGCGGCAGCTCGCGACGCAGCGGTCGCGGTCGCCGCCGAACGGCACGGAGCGGTGCAGCGGGCGTGACCCGATGACGGCGGGCGGTGCCCCCAGGCTCCGGCTCCTCGACGGGACGAGCTGGCAGGGCGCCCCGCTGCCCGGTGACCGCGCAGGGGCGCTGTTGTCCGCGCTCGCCTGTGCCTGGCCGCACGCCCGCTCCGACGAGGCTCTCGCCGCGGACGTCTGGCCCGCGGACCCGCCCGAGCACCCCGGCAAGGCGCTGCAGGTGCTGGTGTCCCGGATCCGGAGCCGGACCGCGGCCGACGTGATCGAGCGGACCGCGGCCGGCTACCGGCTCGGTCTCGCGGCAGCGGACGTCGACGCGCTCGCTCTCAGGGAGGCGGCCCGGTCGGCGACATCGGCCCACGCCGCCGGCGACCTCGACGTCGCGCGCATCGCCGCACGCGACGTCCTCGCCGTCGAGGTGGCGCCCCACAGCGGCGAGGGTGCCGTCGCCGATCTGCTCGTCGCGGCACGCGCCTCGCGGGCCGCGGCGCGGCGCACGCTCGGAGCCGTCCTCGTCGCGCGGGGCGAGAGCGCCGAGGCGCTCACCCTCCTCGAGCCCGCACTCGCCGAACACCCCGGGGACGAGGAGCTGTTGGCCGACGTGCTCCGCGCCGAGGCGGGCGTCCGCGGCACGGCGGCGGCACTCGACCGCTACGCGGCATACGCCGAGGCGGTGCGCGAGAGCCTCGGTGTGGAGCCGGGGCCCGCGCTGCGGCAGCTCCATCTCGAACTGCTCGCCCGGGATGCGCCAGTCCGAGCGGGGCTGCACTACGACGCCACCCCGCTGATCGGGCGCGACGACGACGTCTCCGCCCTGCGGGGGCTGTTGCACCAGCACCGGGTGGTCTCGATGGTCGGCCCGGGTGGGCTGGGCAAGACCCGGATGGCACACCTGCTCGGGCGGCTCGCGGCCGAACCGGTCGTGCACTTCGTCGAACTCGTCGCCGTACGCTCGCCCGAGGGGGTGCTGCCCCGGGTCGCCGAAGCGCTCGGTGTCGTCGACGCGGCACCCACTGCGATGCGATCCACGGCACGACGCCCGGTCTCCGGGTCGGATCTGTGGAAGCGCGTCGTCGCGCAGTTCGGCGCGCCGACGCTGCTGATCCTCGACAACTGCGAGCACGTCGTCGGCGCGGTCGCCGATCTCGTGGCGACCCTGGTGGGGGTCACCGACACCGTGCGCGTCCTCACGACGAGTCGCGCGCCGCTGGGGATCGCCGCCGAATACGTCTACGCGCTGCCGCAACTCCCCGGCGCCTCGGCCGCCGAGCTGTTCGGCCAGCGTGCCCGGGCGGCCCGCCCGAGCGTGCAGCTGGAAGACGTGGCGGTCGCCACGCTCGTCGAACGCCTCGACGGGCTGCCGCTCGCGATCGAGCTCGCCGCGGCGAAGACCCGGGTGATGTCCGTCGCGGAGATCACCCGGCGCCTCGACGACCGGTTCGCGCTGCTCGCCCACGGGGATCGTTCGGCGCCTGATCGGCATCGCACGCTCGAGGCGGTGATCGAGTGGAGTTGGAACCTCCTGCGCACCGACGACCAGACCGCGCTGCGCACCCTCGCCGGATTCGCGGACGGCTTCTCGCTCGCGGCTGCCGAGTGCCTGCTCGGCCCGGACGCGGCGACCCAGCTCGGCGAGCTCGCCGACCAGTCCCTGCTCGTCGTCCAGGAGGGCGATGCCGGGGTGCGTTATCGCTTCTTGGAGACCGTGCGTGAGTTCGGGTTGCGCGAGCTCGCGGGGGCCGGCGCCGAGGCGGACGTACGCGCCGCGATCCGGCGCTGGGCGGTGGCGTACGCGCGGACCGACCTCGGCCGGCTGTTCGGTCCAGAACAACTCGTCGCGCTCGACGAGGTGGCCGAAGAGGTGGGCAACCTCGTGACCGTGCTGCGCGATGCGCTCGATGACGGCGATGCGAGTGCCGCGGTGCCGGTGATGGGCCTGCTGAGCGCGTACTGGACGATGCGCGGTGACCACTTCGCGATGCTCGCGTTCACGCCACGGATGCTGCAGGCGGCCACCGCTGCGCCGGCGCCGGCCGCGGCCGAGGCGGCCCTGTGGCGCGGGGTGATCGCGTCCTGTGTCGGGCTGCTCTCGATCTTCGCCGGGAACTCCTCCGTGGAGTCGGTGGAGTTGCTCCGCGACCTGGGCGAGGCCGGTGACGCGAGCGTGTCGGATGCGATGCGACGGGTCGCGCTCATCGCAGTCGATCCCGACCCCCGCCGCGCCCTGAGCGCGCTCGGACGCGAGGGCAATCTCCACGAACGCCGGATCGCGCTGATGCTGCTCGGACACATTCGCGAGAACGCCGGTGACCTTCCCGGCGCGATCGCCGCCACCGAGGAGGCGCTGCGGCTCGCGGATCCGGCTGCCGGGCCGTGGCACGCCGCCCAGTTGCAGGCTCAGCTGTGCTCGTTGACCGCCGCGACCGAGGACCTCGCCAGCGCCGCACGGTACGCCGATCTCGCGCTGCCCGTGATCGAGGCGGTGAGCTCGATGGAGGACGGCGTCCAGATCCGGGCGATCCGGATCCTCGCCGATGCGGTGGCGGGCCGGGTGCACGCCGCGCAGGCCGACCTCGATCGCGCCGAGGAGGAGATCGGGGATCGACTCGAGGCCGACGTCGAGGCCCGGCTGACGTTGCTGCAGTGCCGCGCGGAGGTCGAGTTGGCGCGAGGTGATGTCGCGACCGGGCTCGACACCTACCGTCGCGCCGCGGGCATCGCGGAGGAGGTCGAGCGGAAGTTCCGTCGACGCCTCGCGGAGGAGTCGTTGGAGCCACAGTTCGGCGAGTACGGCGCGGCGCCGTGGACGACGTACACCCTCGCCGTCGTCGTGTTCGCGCACGCGTTCCATGGGGCCTTCGACGGCGCCGCCGCCTACGCGGAGCGCCTGGAGTCGCTCGGCATGACCAGCGCTGCGGAGCTCACCCGGGTGGACTTCCCGGTGTCGGGAGCGATGCTGGTCGCGACCGGCGCCTGGCGCATCGCCGGCGGCGCCACCGACGTCGGGGCGGCTGTGCGTCGCATCGCGATGGGCCGCGTGTTCGCCTACCCCCGCTTCCAGCCGGTCTTCGGCTGGGCGAACGTGCGCACGGTCGTCGGCGGCGCCGGAGAGCTCGAACTCCTCGACCGGTCGGTCGAGGAGTTCGAGGCGTTGTCCTTCGCGGACCGTCTCGCGCTGGCCCGCACGCTGTGAACTACATGTGCTTGTTGAAACTGCGCACCGACAGCGGGGCGAAGATCGCGACGACCGCCGCGCAGCCGAGCAGGGCCCAGCCGACCTCACCGGTGACCTGACCGTTGTTCGCGAGGTCGCGGATCGCGGAGATGATGTGCGAGACCGGGTTGACGTCCGCGAACGACTTCAGCCACTTCGGCATCGTGTCGGTGGGCACGAACGCGTTGGACATGAACGTCAACGGGAACATGATGATCATCGAGATGCCCTGCACCGAGGTCGCGCTCTTGCCGATCGTGCCGACCCAGGTGAACACCCAGGCCAGCGACCAGCCGGCGACCACGGCGAGCAGGATCGACGCGACCACGCCGGGGACGCCGCCCCCGGGCCGGTAGCCCATGGCGATGCCGGTCGCGAACGTGAGCGTCGAGGCGATCAGGTAGCGCACCAGGTCGGCGACCATCGGCCCGGCGAGCGGGGCGATGCGGGCGATCGGCAGCACCTTGAACCGGTCGAAGACGCCCTTGTCCATGTCCTCGCGCAGCTGGGTGCCGGTCGCGATGCACGCGGTCAGCACGGTCTGGCCGAGGATGCCGGTGATGATCAGGGGCAGGTACGCCTTGACGCCCTCGTTGCCGTGCTGGCCGGTCACGGCGCCTCCGAACAGGTAGGCGAACATCGCGGTGAACAGCAGCGGCTGGACCGTGACGTCGAAGAACTGCTCGACGTTGCGGCGCATCTTGATCAGTGCCCGCCAGGCGAGGGTGAGGGTCTGGTTGAGGGCGTCGCGGGCGGACGGGCGCGACGCGAGCATGGCGGGGGAGACGGTGGTCACCGGCGCCGGGGTGGTCTCAGGGGCGAGCGTGGTCATCAGGCGACCTCCTCTTCGGTCGTGTCGGACTGGTCGGCGGCGTCGTGCCCGGTGAGGCTCAGGAAGACCTCGTCCAGGCTGGGCTTCGCGAGCGTCATCGCGTCGAGGCCGACGCCGGCCTCGCGCAGGGAGATGAGCACCTCGGCGGCGTCGTCCGCGTCGTCGAGCGGCACGTTGATGCGGCTGCGTTCGGGCGAGAGCACCGGGTCGACGCCGATCCGGCGGCGGACGACGTCCGCGGCAGCGGGCAGGGTGCCGGCGTCGGTCAGGTCGAGCTGCAGGGTCGAGACGCCGACCAGCGACTTGAGATGGTCGGACGTCCCTTCGGCGACCATGATCCCGCGGTCGATCACCGCGATCCGGTCCGCGAGCTGGTCGGCCTCGTCGAGGTACTGCGTGGTCAGCAGCACGGTGCAACCCGACGCGACGAGATCCCGGATGGTCTCCCACATCTCCCCACGCGTACGCGGGTCGAGGCCGGTCGTGGGCTCGTCGAGGAAGATCAACGGCGGCCTGGTGATCAGGCTGGCGGCCAGGTCGAGGCGACGGCGCATGCCTCCGGAGAACTTCTCGAGCGGGCGGTCGGCGGCGTCCTGCAGGCTGAACCGCTCCAGCAACTCGCCCGCGACCTGGCGGGCACGGGTGCCGGAGAGACCCTGGAGGCGGCCGAAGAGGCGCAGGTTCTCCATCGCGGTCAGGTTCTCGTCGACGGATGCGTACTGTCCGGTGACGCCGATGAGCTGGCGGATCCGGTGCGGCTCGCGACGTACGTCGACGCCGAACAACTGTGCCTCGCCCTCGTCCATCGGGAGCAGCGTGGCGAGCATCTTGAGCGTGGTGGTCTTGCCGGCGCCGTTGGGGCCGAGCACGCCGTAGATCTCGCCCCGGGCGATCTCGAGGTCGATGCCGCCGACGGCCGTCAGATCGCCGAAGCGCTTGACCAGGCCGCGTGCGTGCACCGCCGTGTCGGTGTGGTCGATGGTGTCGTTTCGCATGGGGACACCGTGCCGGGCCCCGCTTTCACCGCGGTTTCACGGGCGGAACGGCTGCGCTTTCACGAGTTTCGCGACGAGCACCCGGTCGGCTCCGGTGCGCTGCGAGTTGTCGTAGTGCGCGCAGTCGATCACGAGCCGGTCCGTCCGCTTCGCGGTGACCGCGGGAAGGGACAGCACCGACGAGGCGGCGACGTCCTCCGTGCTCGTGACGCGGTAGGTGAGCTTCGCGTCCTGCGTCTCCAAGACGATCGACTCTCCCCGCTTGACCGCGTCGATCCCGTCGAGGGCGCCGCGCCCGGACGTGCTGCTCGCGCCGACGAGCACGACGGTGTCGGTGCCGGGGCTGCCGGGAATGCCGCGGTCGCCGAGTCGCTGGAGCTCGTCGACGGCGTCCGGGATGAGTCGGCCCGAGGTGGGCGAGAGTGCGTTGCCGAACGGTGCGTTCGCGATCGCGCGGCCGATGCTGATCGCGTGCGGCGGCGACGCGGGCGCCTTGGTGAGGGCGGGGGCGGTCCGCTTCCTGGCCCTCTTCGTGGCCTTCTTCGTCTTCTTGGTCCCGGGCTCGGTCGTCGGGCCCCGTGTGGGGCTCGGCGAGGTCCGCGCCGAGGGGGACGCGGACGGCGAGGCGGGGCCGGTCGCGCTGGAGGAGCCCACGGACTCGTCGCCGGAGCCGGTCAGCAGACCGAGGCCGACGTAGGCCGCGGCAGCGATCACGAGCACGACGGCGAGCACGATCGCGAGGATGCGGAGCAGGTGGGCGCTCCGCCGCGGGGCCCGGTGGCTCGTCGGCATGGGCAAAAGTCTAGGGGTCGCAACGGTCCCGGCGTACGGCATGCGGGTTGGGCAATCATGCATCGTTATGTATAGTCATGCATATGCGGACGTACAAGGTGGGCGTGGCCGGCGCGAGCGGGTACGCCGGGGGCGAGGTCGTGCGACTGCTGCTGGCGCACCCCGGCGTGGAGATCGGCGCCCTCACCGGGGGGAGCAACGCGGGTCACACCCTCGGATCGCTGCAACCCCACCTGGTGCCGCTGGCCGAGCGCGTCCTCGAGGAGACGACGCCGGAGGCGTTCGCCGGTCACGACGTCGTCCTCCTCGCGCTGCCGCACGGCGAGTCCGGTGCGCTCGCCGCGGCGCTGCCCGACGACGTGGTCGTGATCGACTGCGGCGCCGACCACCGGCTCGTCGATCCCGAGGTGTGGCAGGAGTTCTACGGTTCCGCGCACTCCGGCACCTGGCCGTACGGCCTGCCCGAGCTGCCCGGCAAGCGCGCCGCGCTGGCGGGCGCGAAGCGGATCGCGGTGCCGGGTTGCTATCCGACCGTCAGCTCGCTCGCGCTCGTGCCCGCAGTCGCCGCGGGCCTGGTCGAGCCGGACGACCTCGTCGTCGTCGCCGCGTCGGGCACCAGCGGCGCCGGCAAGAAGGCCGCGACGAACCTGCTCGGCAGCGAGGTGATGGGCTCGGTGTCCGCGTACGGCGTGGGCGGTGTGCACCGGCACGCCCCCGAGATCGTGCAGAACCTCTCCGCGCTGACGCAGGCCGAGGTCTCGGTCAGCTTCACCCCGTTGCTGGTGCCGATGCCGAGGGGCATCCTGGCCACCTGCACCGCGACGGTCGTCGACGGCGTGGGCGTCGAGGACCTGCGGGCTGAGTACACGAAGGCGTACGCCGAGGAACCGTTCGTGCACCTGCTGCCGGAGGGGCAGTGGCCGGCCACCGGAGCCGTGCTCGGCTCCAACAGCGTCCACCTGCAGGTCGCGCTCGACGAACGTGCCCGACG
>Ga0164242_10009573_pt1 | contig 10440 bp, 8 predicted proteins | sample OricomgcompostMG_FD_108783 | JGI IMG/M metagenome (GOLD analysis project Ga0164242, IMG submission 108783) | Miracle-Growth compost microbial communities from Emeryville, California, USA - Original compost - Miracle growth compost (MG) ... | reverse complement strand
GCGCCGTACTGACTCAGGCCGTGACCGTGGCCGTTGCCGTGCCAGACGACCTGGAAGGTGCCCGCCGGCGGCAGGGAGTAGCTCTGCACCGGTGTGGCGGCGTTCGCGCCGGGTGCCGCCACCACCGTCGCCGCCGATGCGACCACCACGGCCGTGACACCCAGCGTGGCTGCCCGTCGGCGCAAGGTCATGGCACTCTCCTCAAGCGGTTGAACTCGTGGGCAGGCAGCGCGCAAGACTGAGCGCATTTGCCACAGAAGTCGACACTCATAACAACACGGGCAGCCGTGGCAGCCCAAGTCCCGTGTCCAGATCCCTATCGGAGGGCCGTGCTCAGGTATTGAGTACTGCCACGCATCGGTCATGCCGATGGACACTTGACGACGGTTTCTGTTGCAGAGGGGCCGATCATCACCGAAATCCGTTGTTGTTCGATTGCCGGACCGCTTGTAGCGTTGCCACCGACCCAGCCCAACCCTCTGCCGGAGTGTGCGAGATGGCCAGGACCGTCCAGAACTTCATCAACGGCGAGCTGGTGCCCGCGGCCGATGGCCGCACCGCGGACCTGATCAACCCGGCGACCGGCGAGGTGTTCGGCACCACGCCGGTCTCGGGCGCCGCCGATGTCGACGCGGCCTACGACGCGGCGAGCAGGGCCTTCGAGTCCTGGCGCGACAGCACCCCGTCCGAGCGTCAGCGGGCGTTGCTGAGGTTCGCCGACGCGATCGAGGAGCGCGTCGAGGAGATCATTGCCGCGGAGTGCGAGAACACCGGCAAGCCGATCGAGATGACCCGTACCGAGGAGCTGCCGCCCGCGATCGACCAGATCCGGTTCTTCGCCGGTGCCGCGCGACTGCTCGAAGGTCGCAGCGCCGGTGAGTACCTGGCCGGCCACACCTCGTACGTGCGCCGCGAGCCGATCGGCGTGGTCGGTCAGGTCGCGCCGTGGAACTACCCGCTGATGATGGCGGTCTGGAAGTTCGCGCCCGCGCTCGCCGCCGGCAACACCGTGGTGCTCAAGCCGTCCGACACCACGCCCGTGTCGAGCGTGCTGCTGGCTGAGATCGCCGCCGAGTTCTTGCCGCCGGGGGTGTTCAACGTCGTGTGCGGTGACCGTGACACCGGCCGCGCCGTCGTCTCGCACAAGACGCCCGCGATGGTGTCGATCACCGGCTCGACGCGGGCCGGGTACGAGGTGGCGGCCGCGGCCGCGGCCGACCTGAAGCGGGCGCACCTCGAACTCGGCGGCAAGGCGCCCGTGATCGTCTTCGACGACGCCGACATCGAGTCGGCGGCGGAGAGCATCGCGATCGCGGGCTACTTCAATGCCGGGCAGGACTGCACCGCCGCCACCCGCGTGCTCGCCGGCCCCAAGATTGCCGCCGACTTCGCCGACGCGCTGGCCGAGCAGGCCAAGAACACCAGGACCGGAGCACCGGAGGAGGACGTCCTCTACGGCGCGCTGAACAACGAGAACCAGCTGGCCCGCGTCAGCGGCTTCGTCGACCGGCTGCCGGACCACGCCCGGCTGCTGGCCGGCGGTTCGCGGCAGGGTGATCGCGGGTACTTCTGGACGCCGACGGTGGTCAGCAACCTCAAGCAGGACGACGAGGCGGTCCAGAACGAGATCTTCGGTCCGGTGATCACCGTGCAGCAGTTCACCGATGAGGACGAGGCAGTGCGGTGGGCCAACGACATCGAGTACGGGCTGGCGTCCTCGGTCTGGACCAAGGACCACGGCCGGGCCATGCGCGTCTCGCGCCGGCTCGACTTCGGCTGTGTGTGGGTGAACACGCACATCCCGATCGTGGCCGAGATGCCGCACGGCGGGTTCAAGCACTCCGGCTACGGCAAGGACCTGTCGGTTTACGGTCTGGAGGACTACACCCGGATCAAGCACGTCATGCACAACATCGACTTCTGATTTTGTGTGGATCCGAGCGTTCCTACCGTCCGGTACGGCCCTAGCCTGAAGATCGTGAAGCACACCGTCGCAGCAGAACTGGTCGCCAACGTCGGCAGCGTCGTCGTCGCGGTCGGGGACCGGGTCGGGCCGGCGGACACCCTGGTGATCCTCGAGTCGATGAAGATGGAGATCCCGGTGCTGGCGGAGGTCGACGGTGTGGTCAGCGAACTCGCGGTCACGGCGGGCGACGCCATCCGCGAGGGCGACGTGATCGCGGTGATCGACGGCGGCTGAGGCGGTCGCGAGGTGGTTCGTTTCCGGCGGCCGGTGGCCGTCCGCGGAGAACTTCTCGCCGAACCGGGTCGCGCTGGGAAGGTGCCATCGCGGCACACCCCCGCGTCCGTACGCGCCTGATGGGCGGTAATTCCGGTCCGTCCGCGCCGGTATCCTGAACGTACCGGAACTTTTCCGGATCCCCAGACAGAACGTCCAGATTGCGAAGGTGCGATGAGTCTCGTCGTGCAGAAGTACGGCGGCTCGTCGGTCGCCGATGCCGAGCGCATCAAGCGCGTCGCCGAGCGGATCATGGCGACCCGCAACGCCGGCAACGACGTGGTGGTCGTGGTCTCCGCGATGGGCGACACCACGGACGACCTGATCGACCTCGCCCAGCAGATCGTCCCCGTCCCGACCGGTCGCGAGTACGACATGCTGCTCACCGCCGGCGAGCGCATCTCGATGGCGTTGCTGGCGATGGCGATCAACTCCCTGGGCGGCAAGGCCGAGTCGTTCACCGGCTCGCAGGCCGGCGTGCTGACGACGTCCGTGCACGGCAAGGCGCGCATCGTGAACATCACGCCCGGACGGGTGCAGAACTCCGTGGCCGAGGGCAACGTGGCGATCGTCGCGGGCTTCCAGGGCGTCAGCCCCGACACCAAGGACATCACCACCCTCGGCCGCGGTGGCTCGGACACCACCGCTGTTGCTCTGGCTGCCGCGCTCGGCGCGGACGTGTGCGAGATCTATACCGACGTCGACGGGGTGTTCACCGCCGACCCGCGCATCGTCCCGAACGCGCGACGCCTCGACACCGTCACGTACGAGGAGATGCTGGAACTGGCCGCGAGCGGCGCCAAGATCCTGCACCTGCGCAGTGTCGAGTACGGCCGCCGCTACGGCGTGCCGATCCACGTCCGCTCGTCGTTCTCGAACAAGCCCGGCACCATCGTCGCCGGTCACATGGAGGGCCTTTCCGTGGAAGACGCAATCATCAGCGGTGTGGCGCATGACCGCAGCGAGGTCAAGGTCACCGTCGTCGGCGTGCCGGACAAGCCGGGCGAGGCGGCCGCGATCTTCACCGAGCTGGCCGGCGCCGAGATCAACCTGGACATGATCGTCCAGAACATCTCGACGGGCGGCTCGGGCAAGACCGACGTCTCCTTCACGCTGCCGGCCTCTGACGGTCCCGGCGCGATCGCCGCGCTGAAGAAGATCCAGGACCGGGTCGGCTTCGAGGATCTGCTCTACGACGACCACGTCGGCAAGCTCTCGCTCGTCGGGGCAGGCATGCGCTCGCACCCCGGCGTCTCGGCGAAGTTCTTCGCCGCGCTGGCCGCCGCGGGCGTGAACGTCGAGATGATCTCGACCTCCGAGATCCGCATCTCGGTGGTCTGCCGTGACACCGACCTGGACGAGGCCGTGCGCGCCGTCCACGACGCGTTCGAGCTTGGGTCGGACGAGGCCGAGGCCGTCGTCTACGGCGGCACCGGCCGCTAGAAAACTCCATGATCAACTGCGGGGGTTCGACGCCATAGCGGCGACCTCCCGCTGAGATCTGCGAAAGGAATGTCATGAAGATCGGTGTCGTCGGCTCAACCGGCCAGGTGGGAGCGGTCGTCCGCCGCCTGCTGGACGAGCGCAACTTCCCGGTGGACGAGATCCGCTACTTCGCCTCGGCGCGCTCGGCCGGTTCCACGCTCCCGTGGAAGGGCCGGGACATCGTCGTCGAGGACGCCGCGACCGCCGACCCGACCGGGCTGGACGTGGCGATCTTCTCCGCCGGTGGCTCGACCGCCAAGGCGCTGGCGCCGAAGTTCGCCGCCGCGGGCGTCACCGTGATCGACAACTCGAGTGCGTGGCGCATGGACCCCGGGGTACCGCTGGTCGTCGCCGAGGTCAACGGCGCCGAGGTGAAGAACGCCCCCAAGGGCATCATCGCCAACCCGAACTGCACCACGATGGCCGCGATGCCGGTGTTGAAGCCGTTGCACGACGAGGCCGGCCTGACCCGGCTGATCGTCTCCACGTACCAGGCGGTATCGGGGGCTGGGTTGGCCGGTGTGGACGAACTCGACCGGCAGGTCGCCAAGGGCGCGGCCGATGACGACGCGGGCCTGACCCACGACGGCAGCGCGGTCGACCTCGGCGAGCCGGACAAGTTCGTGCGCCCGATCGCGTACAACGTGCTGCCCTTCGCCGGCAATCTGGCAGGCGACGGCTCGCTGGAGACCGACGAGGAGCAGAAACTGCGCAATGAGTCGCGCAAGATTCTGGACATCCCCTCGCTGCTGGTGTCGGGCACGTGCGTGCGCGTGCCGGTCTTCACCGGGCACTCGCTGTCGATCAACGCCGAGTTTGCCGCCCCGCTCTCTGTCGAACGCGCTACCGAACTGCTGGCGTCCGCGCCCGGTGTCCAGCTGACCGAGATCCCGACGCCGCTGCAGGCCGCGGGTCGGGACCCGTCCTACGTCGGGCGCATCCGCCAGGACCAGTCGGCGCCCGACGGTCGGGGTCTGGTCCTGTTCATCAGCAACGACAACCTGCGCAAGGGCGCGGCGCTGAACGCCGTGCAGATCGCCGAACTGCTGGTCTGATACCGCGTCGCCGTCGGCTTTGGCGTCCTGCCTGCAGATCTGTGGGCAGGACGCCAATCTTTGCTCGGGTCTGTGGACAACCGGGACCGGGCGTGCCGAGCGCGCGACGCTGCTCCGCGTGCACTGGTCTGATCTGACTCGACGACAGGGCGGCTTCACCAGCCGGCGTCAGCTCACAGCAATAGGCGTGGACGTACGCCGTGCGGACTGCCTTCTTCGTGCCGGGCGCCTCGAAGCCACATCGAATTTCGGCGTGTATCGCGCGGCCGGCGCTCCGTGGGCGGCGGACAGTGATGCGTGGTTCGCGGTCCTGGCCACGAACTCGCCGCTGAGCTACCTGTCAGCGGCTCGCTGGTGGGAGGTTCCTGTGCCGGACGATCCGTGGGTGCATGTGACCCGGCTGGAGCGCCGTCGTCTGGAGTGGCCGCCTGGCGTTCGCATCCATCGGGTCGCGCTGGCTCCTGAGGCGGTCGTCGAACACCGTGGGCTCCTCGTGACAAATCGTACGGAGACGCTGCTCGACTGCCTGGGCTGGCTCACGCTCGGGGCGGCGCGGAGCTTGGCCGACCGCGCCGTTCAACAGCGCTGGCTGAGCACCGCGGATGTCGATCGGCGGCTGGAGCAACAGCCCGGGCGTTGGGGCAACAGGCAGCTCAAGCGGTTGCTGCGCCAATTCACCGATGGGGCGGACGCCGAATCCGAGCGGAGGCTGCATCGGCTCCTGCACGGCGCCGGCATTACCGGGTGGGTTGCGCAGCTGCCGTTCCTCGCCGGCGGCCGACGCTATTACATCGACCTCGCCTTCCCCGCCGCGCGCCTCGCGATCGAGGTGGACGGCTACGAATACCACCGTGGGGGGTCGCGGTTTCAGGATGACCGCACGAAGCAAAACGCGCTGATGGCCGCGGGTTGGCGCGTGCTTCGGTTCACGTGGGCCGACATCGAGGACCGCCCGGGCTATGTGCTCGGCCGGATCGCCGAGCTTTTGGCGTCGTAACCGCAGATGTGCGGACGATCCGCCAAAAGCGTCAGTAGGTGACGTTCCATTCGAAGGGTTCCATCTCGCGGAGCACCTTGCGGCGGCGGTTGCGCGGCAGGTGGTCGGTGAACAGCAGGCCGCTGAGGTGGTCGGTCTCATGCTGCAGGCAGCGGGCGAAGAAGCCGCTGCCACTGACCTCGATCGGCTGGCCGTCCTTGTCGACTCCGCGCACGGTGGCCGTTGCGGCGCGAGGCAGCTCCTCGTACGGTCCCGGCACGGACAGGCAACCCTCCTCGCGTATGACGGTCTCGCCGCTGACCTCGATGCTCGGGTTCACCACGTGACCGATCTGGTGGACGCCGTTCTCGTCGGGGCAGTCGTAGACGAAGACGGCCAGGTCGACACCCACTTGCGGCGCGGCCAGCCCCACTCCTTCGGCCACGGCCATCGAGGCGAACATGTCCTCGATCAACGTGGCCAGCGACTCGTCGAATTCGGTGACCTCGCGAGCTGGCGCGGACAGCACGGGGTCGCCGACGACGGTGATCTTGCGAGGAGTTCCGGTCACGGCCGGAAGTCTAGACAAGCGCCTTCTACCGGCGTCCCGCACCGCTCACGCCCGATGGGCAGTGACGGACCAGCGCCCGTTTCGCCGGTGCACCTGGAGTGGATGGTCGAAGCATTCCGTGATCAGGTCGGTGGTGAGCACGTCCTGGACCGGGCCGGCCGCCACGAGCCGCCCCTTGCGCAGCAGCGCCGCGTGGGTCGTGGAGGGCGGAAGTTCCTCGAAGTGGTGGGTGACCATGACGGTGGTCAGCCCACTGATCGCGTCGGGCAACCCGGCGATCGTGTCGATCATCTGCTCGCGCGCCGCGACGTCCAGACCGGTGCTCGGTTCGTCCAGCAGCAGTAGCGGCGGTTCGACCATCAACGCGCGCGCGATCAGCGCACGTCCACGCTCACCCTGCGACATCGTCCGCCAGCGTGGCTCCTCGGGGCCGTCGATGCCCATCGTCTTCATCAGCAGGTGCGCCCGCTCGAGCACGTCCTCACTGGGCGTCCAACGCGGGATCAGTTCGATGGTGCCGGTCGCACCGGTGAGCACGACGGTCAGCGCAGACAGGTCAGACTCGAGCGGGTGCCGAGGATTGACGAACCCGATCCAGCGGCGCAGGTCGCGCAGGTCGACCTCGCCGAGCCGGTAGCCGAGGATGCGCGCGAATCCGCGGCTGGGGAAGGTGACGCCACCGCAGATGTTCAGCAGCGTGCTCTTGCCCGCCCCGTTGGGTCCGACCAGCGCCCAGTGTTCGCCGCGGCCGATCTCCAAGCAGAGGTCTTCGAGGATGCGCCGGCCGCCGCGGATGAACGTCACCTCGTGCAGCTCGATCGCGTTGCCGGTGGACGTCTGGGCCCGTTCCACGCCGCGCTCCCTTCGAGATCGTGTCGAGGCCAGTCTCCCGCAGGCGTCCCTCCGGTTTTCACGGCGGCGCACCCGTGGGCGCCCTGCGACGACCAAGCGGTGAGCCTCACGCCCTGCGGGGCGGTGAGCACGTCGATCTCGCCGGGACGCCCCGGACCGGGTGCACCGAGTTTGATCAACGCCTCCTTGCGTACCCAGAGGCGGGTGAACGCATCCGGGGGATCGGGCTGGGCCCGGACCCAACCCGACTCGCGACCGGTCAGGGCTCGCGACGGGATAGTGGCCGCCCGGAGTTCGACGTCGATGCCGCACGGGGCGTGCGATGCGATCGCCGCGACGTACCCCCGCGTGTGGCTGAGGCTGACGTACACGTCCTCGTGACCGGCGAGTGACGGGCGGCCGTGATCGACCCCACCGCAGGACGGGCAGTGCTGTTCCAGGGACAGCGTGGTCGGCGCCACGCCGAGCAGCTCGCCGGCGCAGGCGCGGACGAGTAGGTGCGCGGCGGTGTACGCCGCGTGGTCCTCGGTGCGGACGAGCCGCTCGCGCCGGGCGAACTCCGTCGCGGTCAGGGCCGCGTCGACCCGGACGTCGCCGACCGGCGTGAAGCGGGCAACGGTCACGAGGCCTCGATCGCCTCGACGATCAGGCGGGCTACCTGTGCCGACACGGGGCGGCGGACGAGCTGGGCATGGGTCGCCTCGATCGGTACCACGCGCAGGTCGCCGGAGACGTGAGCGCGCCAGCCGTCGGGGTCGAGGTGGGTCTCCGGCCGAGGTGCCGCCGCCGTGATCACCGTCAGGTCTCCGGTGAGCACCGCCGGCGGCGCGGTGCGCACCAGGCGGGTGGCCTCGACGACGCTGGCGATGCAGCCGTCGAGCAGGGGCGCGGGCAGGGCGGCGAGTGCGCTCCCGGAGCGGCGTAGCAGGTCGGTGACCTCGGCGCGCGTCATGTCGCTGTCGGGGGCGTCCAGGCCCGCCAGCCGCAGCACGCCGATCAGCGCCTCGGCCTCGGTCGGTTCGGCGAGGTCCTGCCATTGTTCGGCGGGGTACGCGTCGAGTAGGACGACGGCGCCGACGTGCTGCCCCTCGGCCCGGGCGAGCGCGGCCACCGCATGCGCAGCCATGCCCCCGAGCGACCAGCCGGCGAGGTGGAACGGTCCGGCTCCCACGACGGAGCGGATCGCGGCGAGCTGCCGGCGGGCCAGCGCGGTGAGGTCGGCGACCGGCTCGGGTGCTCCGGTGCCGATGCCCGGCGCCTGGATGGCGTGCACGCCGAGGTCGGCCGGCAGGCCGGGCAGCAGCGCCGTGTAGCACCAGCCCAGCCCACCGGCCGGCGGCAGCACGATCAGCGGTGGACGCTCGCCTCCCGGTCGTAGGGTGAGCACCTCGGCGAAGTCGTCCCGCGACTCGACAGCTGCACCGGCGAGTCGTGCCAGCCCACAGGCGGTTGGATGCGCGAAGGCGTCCGCGAGTCCGACGGTGATGCCGAGTTCGTCCTCGAGACGTCCGATCACGCGCAGCACCGAGAGGGAATCACCACCGAAGGCGAAGAAATCTCCATCGGCAGGGATGGCGTCGAGTCCGAGAACGTCGGCGATCAATGCGGCGATCCGTTGTTCGAGCAGGTCGCCGGGGGCGCTGCCGCTGTCGATGCCGCCGGCCGTGGGGGGTGCGATCACGGCCAGCCGGCGGCGGTCGATCTTGCCGCTGGTGCCGAGCGGAAGCTCGTCGACGACGACCCAGCGTGAGGGCAGGAAGGCCGGCGGCAAGACCGCGGCTGCCCTCTCGCGCAACGTGGTGCTCAGCTGCTGTTCGTCCTCGGCCACGAACCAGACGACGAGCTGCCCGTTGACGGCGCCGGCTGCAACGGGTGCGATCGGGGCGAGCACGGCTTCGATCTCGCCGAGTTCGATCCGCTGGCCACGGATCTTGACCTGGTCGTCGCTACGTCCCAGGTAGCGCAGCGCACCGTCGGGGCGCCACGTGGCGAGGTCACCGGTGCGGTAAAGCCGGCCCCAGCGGGTCTGGACGAACCGTTCGGCGGTGAGGTCGGGTCGGCCGAAGTAGCCCTCGGCCAGTTGTACCCCGCCGAGCCACAGCTCGCCGGCGACGCCGACACCGACCGGTTCGCCGGCGGTGTCGAGCACGAAGCACGAGGTGTTCCAGACCGGACGTCCGATCGGCACGCCGCGACCGTCGGTGGCGTCGTCCGTGGTGCAGTCCCAGACGGTGACGTCGACCGCGGCCTCGGTCGGGCCGTAGAGGTTCGTGGGGGCGATACCGAAGCACTCCAGGGAGCCCGCGACCAGGTCCGCGGTCAGCGCCTCGCCGCTGGTGACGACGGCCCGCACTCGTGCGCCCGAGAGCGTCGAGCGGCTGACCCGATCGGCCAGGAACGCGCGCAGCATCGACGGGACGAAGTGCAGCACTGCGACGTCGTTCTCGGCTATCAACCTGGCCAGCGTCCGCGGATCCCGGTGCGCCCCGGGCTCGGCGATCACCACGCTCGCGCCGGCCTGCAACGGCCAGAACAGTTCCCAGATCGACACGTCGAACGAGATCGGCGTCTTGTGCAGGACCCGCTCGTCCGCAGCCAGCGCGAAATGATCTTGCATCCAGGCAAGGCGATTGTCGATCGCACGATGCCCGACGAGAACCCCCTTGGGCCGTCCGGTCGAGCCGGACGTGAACAGCAGGTACGCCGGCGTGTCCACGTCGTCGGGGACCGGTGCGAGCAGCGGCTCTGCCGAGACCACCGCCTCGGGGTCGTCGACGACGAGGGCGACGTCGGCGTCCTGCATCATCATCGCGATGCGGGAGTCGGGCAGGTCGGGGTCCAGTGGCAGGTACACCGCCCCGAGGAGCACGATCGCGTGCACCGTCTCGTAGAGGCCGAAGCCGCGGCTCAGTCGCACCCCGACGACATCGCCGGGACAAACCCCTTTGTCCCGCAGCCCATTCGCGATTCGCTGCGACCGGTCGAGCAGCTCGGCGTACGTGCGGGATTGGCCCGCGTAGTGCAGCGCCACCGCGTCGGGCGTGCGCATCGCCTGATCGACGAAGCGCCGGCCCAGCGTCGCGGCCCCGCGCGGCACCTGCGTCGCGTTGAAGCCGGTGGTGACGAGCTCGCGTTCGACGGCGGGGAGCAGCGGCAGCCTCGCCACGTCTGCGTCCGGATCGCCGCCGGCCCACACCGCCAGCCAATGGCACAGCCGGGTCAGGTGCAGGTCGAGCTCGGCTGCGTCGTACAGGTCGGGGTG
>Ga0164242_10009572_pt1 | contig 10440 bp, 8 predicted proteins | sample OricomgcompostMG_FD_108783 | JGI IMG/M metagenome (GOLD analysis project Ga0164242, IMG submission 108783) | Miracle-Growth compost microbial communities from Emeryville, California, USA - Original compost - Miracle growth compost (MG) ... | reverse complement strand
TTGCCGAAAGGATAAAGATTGTGTGAAATCTGTTCTGAGCTAATAGCGTTATTGATAATTGTGCGAAGTGCTCGCAGATAGAATCCCACTGTTGTTATGCTTTTATTCTGTTCTAGCATCCAGATTCAAGTTATAAATGCACATTGTGCATTTATAACTTGAATCCGCCAGGTATCTTTGAGGTGCATAACCTTGATTCCTTTGATAAACTGGTTGATACCGTGGCAATTTGTGTGTTGATGTAATTTTTCTATTTTTTATCATTTTAATGCTTAAATTTAATCTTCAGAAATGGTGCAACAAACTAGGCCTAAATTGAGTTTTGCCGATGATGTTTTATTCACAATAAATCAAAAGGTAGCGCTATGAATATTGAAGAGGAAGGTGTAGATGAATACGAATATTTAGGCGATCAATATTTGGGTGCGGACGGGATAGATTGGGACATGGAAGAGCTGTTGCAATCGTTTTTTATTGACCACCTAGTTTTTTATGCGGTTTCTGAAGATCATTGGGATTATCATGGCTATATTGAGAGTTGTGTTGTCGGAGGCGAACTAAATCGGCTACAACTGTTAAACGGAACTTATTTTTTAGCAAATGGAGGCTTAACGCATATTTGTGGTACCGAGGAGGATCTGCAAGCTTTTAGATTGTGGATCGACTGGGCTTATGCGCCGGAGAGCCTGGGCTGCGCCTATCCTTGCTTAAATCAGTTTATGGATTATTCCTTGTTGCCTAAAGTTTGTCCGAATATTTCTGAAAACCTTACTGAGGCGGACGGTGATGCTGCTTTGTTTGGAGGGTTGGACAGGGGCTTTAGAGACAAGTTGGAAATAGTTCTTTTTTATCGCAGGTATCCAGTTTTTTATGATGTGGCCCATTATTGGGCGTTCAAGTGTTATCTTCTGTGCGTTGTTCCGGGAGGGAGTTTGCAATACCATGCAGCAGATAAACGATTCTATTTTGTAAACGATGGAAGGTTTTATGAGGTTGGTTTGTATGGAGAGTTGGAGTTGTTTAAACGCTGGTGTGCGGCTGTTCATAATGCCAAATGCGATGGTCACTGTGGTGATTGGTATCTTGACAACCTGGATATGGTGGAGCCTTGTGAAATTTGGGATCCAGAATTGGCCGACGAGATTGATGCTATTCTAGAATGGAACAAGTCGAAAAAGTGGAATGACGATGACAAATAGGATTGGGATGGGGCTTGAGCAGTACTATTCAAGTATAGTGTGTGTGACTTGACGTTTACTTACATTTTTGACAGTCTCATTTTTGTCCGACATAAAATATAGAATACAACTGAAATGCTATTTGAAAAAGGCTTTTACTATTTCTCTGGTGGAGCTGTCGTGATCTGTTCAAAATAGGAATGGAAATAGCCGCCTTAATTATTAGTAGTTTTATTTTTTATGGGTAAGCATTAATGTATTCCACTTTTGTTATGCTGTTTTTTTAAAATAACCGAGTGCTTATTGTCTCAGCCGAATTTTACACAGTATTATTAACTGAAACGCTGGCTGTAATGAATAAAATCGCAATAAGCAGCTGTAAAGAATTGTCATTCGCTTGCGTGACATCAGTAACATTGTCATAATCATGATTGATTATCATTAGTGTCTGTTTGAAAGTCAAAGAGCTGATGGCAATATTGAAAAGAAAGCTACTGTTTTTGAAGGTGCTAAGCTTATCAGTAGTATTACGGTTAGTGTAACAGAAAGCGGATTCATTTTCAAAATGAAACAATTACATGTTTACATTAATAGAAATGTAGCTTAAGCTATCCAGAATTAAGGATCATAATACAGCACCTCCTGAATTAAGGGACCCATTATACTAACCTCAATATCTGCAAAGTAATCTGGGATCAATTTCGATGGTACTTAAATAATATAAGACCCATCCTTTAAATCAGCCAATTTTGCCTACTACCACTCGTCATCTTGACTATCATCATCTGTGATCTCTATTTTGTGGGCTAATTGACGGTAATGATCAAATGTGTTTAAATCCTCTTTAACCTCTTGGTATTCAGGATGGTCTTTTAATTTTTCTTCACTGAAGTCAAATATCTTGTAATTACCAATGACAATGCATTTTATTTTGGCTCTGGTAATGGCGACATTTAATCTGTTGGGATTGTAGAAAAAGTCTAAACGCCGCATGGATTCCAGTGGATTGGAGTTGGCCATGCTATAAATAATGTAATCTCTTTCTTGTCCTTGCATACTATCTACTGTATCTATAAATAACCGTTCAAATAAATCGGTTACTCCTGTGGGAATTCGGCTTTGTAGCTGCTTTCTGATTTCCCGAACCTGGGCTCTGTAGGGAGTGAGTATGCCGATGTCTAATAGGTCTATATTGTTTTGTAACAGATCTAGTATAATCTCTGTAACTAGCTGTGCTTCAAATGGAGATCTACCTTGAGCATCAAATACACTGTGCAGGACCAGGGTATGAGGCTCGCTATTTAGAATGGCTGAGTGGTAGACGCCAGTATATAGCTGATCATCCAGATGTGTGGTATCACTAGTATGTAGTTGATTGTTATAGAATAGTTTATTGGGGATATTTATTAGCGCCTCATTTAGGCGGTAGGAGGTGTCTAGTAAATTTATTTCACTTGGATAGAGCCTAGCTAGTCTGCTGAATATGGATTCTGCAAATAGTTCATTACCGGACCTTTTGGGTATGATGGGGGATAATTGCTTATGATCACCTACGAATATGCATTTTTTTACTCTAGAGAATATGGATAAGGATAGGGGGATACTTAACTGTGAGGCTTCATCTATTATGGCGACATCAAAATCCCAGCCTTCCAACCTTTTGGAGGCGGGATAGCATAGAGAGTAGGCAGTGGCGCCTATGGCTATGCCGTTTTTACTGAGGTCTAATTGGTCATCGGAGATTTTACTTAGCCTTGTCTTTTTGGTTATGAAGCTATTTTTCTGAATTTCTTTATTCGTTGCCTTTTCTCCGATCTTGACCACTTTTTGAGGATCACGAATCTTATATGCAACAACTTTCAGACAGTTGTTGATGGCTAGATGAGTAGGAGCAGAGATAAATACTTTTTTCCCTTCTGTCACTAACTTTTGGGTTATATAGGCAATGGTCTGGGTCTTACCGGTTCCGGGAGGGCCCTGGATAATGCATAAATCACTGCAGCTGACGGCTTTTAAGAAAGCCTGGTTTTGAGAAGGGTTCAGGTAGGCTACTTGCTGGGGATATCCTGCATAGTTATTACAGGTTTTGCCTTCTACTAGATTTTGAACCCTATTTAAAGTCAGTGCATTTACTGCTAGCAGGGTGGCGGTAGCTTGTAATAGCTTGGTGCCAATACTTGAATAGGCAGTGTTGATTTCCCAATTATGCTTTGGGTAATTGTGGGTGTCGATATAACAGTGTTTTACATTAAAATCGTTGGGGGACAGCTTAAAGGCTATAACAGAGTCCTCTATGATGTCCATCTCAAATTTATGGGTGCCATTAGAAAGTATGACGGAGGAGCCTTCTTTAAATTTGGAGATGTTTTCTTTTTTACAACTGACACTAACGGATTTGATATATTGTTGATTTCCTGGAAGTCTGGAACACCATCGATTGGGCAACTCTGTAAAGAACTCAAATTTTAGGTCTAAATCACTCATGGCCCTACCTGTACTGACTCTTTCATTCAGGGGGATCTTCATTGTCTCATTATATTCTTTGAGGTCGTGCTGGTAATCTATATCAATTGCCTTTTGAAATTCTTGTAATAGGTTCATCTTAAATCTTGTGTTTTAGTGAATTTAATATAATGAGGGCTTCTTTTTTCATTTCTGGCACCTTGATAACGTAGTACTTGTCGTAGTTTTCATGAAGTACGACTAGTCGCATGGAAGAAATTTTAATATCTATCTCGTTTTCAATGATATATTTATAAATATTTTGCTGTAAGCAATATTTATAATAGCTGGAATTGTCTAGATGGTTTAGCTCTGAAAGAGCATACCCAAATCCATAAATCCTGGGATACCCGTCGATGATCAATTTTTTGCTTCTCTTCCAGTCTAGCATCACATACTCGTCTTTATCTTTCTTTTTAAAAAGACAGTCTATGGTGCCTGCTACACTATATATTTCAGAGGTAATCATTCGTTCTGCGTCATAAAAATCTAGTTTTCGTTTTTTGACTTCTGTATCGTAAAAATCTAAAAAATACTGAAACTCAATGCTATTTGCATCAAAGTCTGGAGCTACCATATTTTCTTTTAAATAGGTCTCAATTTGCTTATGCAAGTCAGTGCCTTTATCTGCTGCTTCATCGCGTACGGTTAGGTATTCATCCAGCACTTCTTCTTCTGATTTGTTTTCTTTTTGAGCTTTTCTTTCTAAATAACGCTTAAGGTCAAAAGGGAAAAATCGTTCAATCAGGGTCGTAACGGAAATATACTCTGCGTTGCCTGTCAGGTCTTCTTTAGCTATATATTTATGGGTTTGTTCATCAAAGTCTATACTCGAATTACCAGGTTCTGGATGATGTTTTTTGGCCGTTCTTTGTATGGCTTTCTCAATGCCTTCTACCAATTGAGGCTCGATAAAAATCTCTTTTAGAACTGGTGTCTTTTTAAAGCCTTCAATACCTAGGTATTTTTCCCGGTAGCGGTCTTTTTGCCAACTGATGCATTGATGGATATCCCATTGGCCTTCTTGTTCCAGCAGCACTCTATTGTCTATTTGGTTTTGGTAGATGCTGTTCATTACGGTTTTAATAAAATTAATACACTGATCCTGTTGTTGATGAACTTGTTTTTCTGTAAACCGCAAGACAATCCAACCACTCTCGTTAAAAAACAGATCTCTTAAATCGTCCTTTTTTTCTCCGCCTTCAGGTAATCTGTGATGGGTAGGATGTCTAAAATAGCCATCATAGGGTTCATCAATTTCTATATCAATATATAATTGGAGCTTTTGGTCGTAAAGAACAATGTCTGGTTCGTAGGGCTTACTAAAATGGGGGACAACTAAGTGTACATCATCAGTGCAGGCTATCTCGGGCAGCTGCTTTTGGATTGCATTATAGAAGTCTCTCTCTTTGTAGCCTTTTTGATTGGTGCGCCCCTGCCTTGGCAGCTTTAAATAGGCGCCTTTTTGGGGCATTTTTACAACTGGATATAGGTATTCATCTGTTTGAGTGAATAGATCATTCGGGGCATATTTTATTCTTAAGTCGTCTGTCTGCTCTGGATTTGCTTCTGACTTTATGACGATATCCACCAGACCTCTATTATCTACTCCATTTTGTGGACTCGTAATAGTGCTACGCCAATGGCTCTTTTGCCGCTTTGGAAATTGGCTGGGAGTGTTTGGTGCACTTATAGTGGTCGTCGTTAAGTCTGAATGAGTCACAGGAGGCTCATTTTCATTGATTACTTCTGATTCAGGCTCTTCCTCGGGTTTGGGCTCAGGTTCTGAGTTTGAGTCTGTCTCAGCTGCAGGTTCTACCTTTGGCGCTGGTGCTGATTGAGGCTCAGCTTTAGCTATGTTATCAGGTTCTGGTTTAGTTTTAGGTTCAGCTACAGGTTCTGGCTCAACAGGAGAAATTAATTCTAATTCTGGCTCTGATTCAGGTTCAGTGAAGGTGACAGGGCCAAGTAATTCTGATAACATTGCATTCGCTTTATTTTTTGCCAGCTCCGCTATTAACTGTATTTTTTTTTCTAGTGTTAATGCAGCCCACTCCCGTTTTAAAAGTTTGAAAAAACTCATTTTGGCCTCTTTAGTTAGTTTGTCAGGAGAGTTGACCCCAAAGGTGGCCAACAGGGCTCTAAAAAAGGCCTGAAATACTTTTAATAATTCTGATAGTCTCTTTTCGGTCATACGGATACCTCCGTTCTTTTTAAATGGATGGATAAAGTTAAGGTCCAGCCTTAGACATTCTAAGACCGCAAGGCTTAGCCTTATATAGAGGCCTTGTTTTTTTCTTTATATACGCTAATAAATACGTGTAATACTTCGGGGTAGAGCTTGCTGACTGTTTTTCTAATTTCTGCTCTTTTTGGTTTTAGTATCATTTGCTGTCCGTCTGGCAGGGTTCTGGTCCTGTGTTCTAGCCCGTTCCTTAATTTATAGAGTTCCAATAATTTATTACCTGCCTTGGCAATTTCTGTGGGTTTTTCACTTAACTGTTGGTAGCGGGATGATTCTTCTCCTTTCTGGCTGTATTTTTTTGGAAGTTCATTTAGTTCTTTTTGGATATAGTGTAGTACCATGTGATCGATGAATTTTAATGCATTTTGTAACCACCCGCTGACGGACCAGGTTGAGAGTTTTTTAAATTCATCGCAGATATGCAGGCAGCACCAGGCATCTGACTCGGCGTTGGGGTAGTAGGGGGTGCCTAGGATTTCTTTAAAGTTGATCAGTAGCTTTGCTTCTATTATGTCTTCGTAGAAATAGACAAATGGATTGTCCTTGCCGGTATCTTTTTGCTCTTGCTTGCTATAGTAGCCTTCTAGGGCTTCTGGGTCAAGAAGGCTTTGCTGGTTGGCATGTTGGGCTCGCTTTTCTAGTCTTTGTATTTCACTATATGTCATAGGCCAAACCAATATTTTAAATCGTTAAGTTTGTTTTTTGAGTTCCTGGTGGATATAAAACGGAAGATCCGCCCTTTTATATAATGATCTGCGTCGTCTTTTATGGCCTGTCGTAGTGATGCATATAGTTGATGTTCAATATTTAGGTGTTTTAGAAGGATCATATAATAGCCGATTCTAACTAAGCTTGAGCTTTCTTCTTTGGAGGCTCTGAATAGCTTTTTTAGCTGTGTGCTGTCAAATGTCTGTACAGTGGATAGGTTGGATAGTATCTGGTATCTGACCCACTCGTAATAGGTGAACTTGCTTAGCAGTGCCTGTAGCTTTTCTCTGACGTGATCGTTGGGACCGTATAAATTGAGGTTCCAGCAAAAATGGTTGGCTTTCCAGAAGAAATGTTCCAGGCAAAAGAGCCAGATGGGAATCAGCTCAAGATTGAGTTGTTCTTTTTGGAAGTTTTTTAATATGGTATTGGCATTTCTCCATTTATAGGTGATGCCGATGATGTTTTTTTTAATGTTTTCATCGCTGGTGATCTCCCAGCTATTAAGGTCTGGATCTGTGATTTTACTGAACTTTTCTAATAAATAGGTCTCACTTTCTTTTAGCTGATTTTGACAGATTTCAATCAACTCTTCATCGGAGACGGTTTTGACTAAATAGCTTACATCCTGCATGAGCTCACTTAATAGTGCTGCGTAATCCAAGCATTTGTCTTCCTCCGTCTTAGTCTGTGCTGGGCTTGGATCACTTAGCTGGTCGTTATAACCCTGTAATACAGTAAGCATCTGCTCTTCTCTGTTTGTACCTAACTCTTCTATGGAGGTTTTTTTGGTGTTTAAGGATAAGGCCTTGCCTTTTAAGTAGTTGTCTATCAATACAAGTACTTCTGTTAGCTTTTCTTCGGTCTCTTCGTATATTCTGATATCGTCCATATACCGGTAATAGGTATAGCCTTTTTGCCCGATAATGTAATCTAGGTCATACAAAAATAAATTGGCCAGAAAAAAAGAGGCCGGGGCGCCCTGAGGTATACCTACGCCTGGGGTGATGGAGTCTTTGGTGCCTGAATAGTAGTTCAGGCTGTCGGCTAACAGATCCAGAATCGCTGGTTCTACCCCAAAGTTGTTTAGAGCGACCAGCAGCTTGGAGTGTGGAATTCCGTCAAAGAATCCGGTAATATCGGTCTCTAATTTGAATTTTATGTTGGTATTGGCGATCTCAGTATTGACGGAGTTGATAAACTTGTTGTATAAGGGTATATAGTACTGGAAGAAATAGAAGTCTGGTTCTTCTTCTTTTAATAGGTCAAGTCCTTTTTCTACTTCTGGGTGTAATACACTGCCAAATACACTGCTATTGTTTTCTGTTAGTTTTTTATAGTTGTTGGTCGCTACTGTATTAGCGATGCATTGGTATACCAATGCATCCTCTATATATAGCACTGATTTGGTTCTGTGGGTTTTTGAGGCCTTGGGCTCGTAATATTTAAATGGGCGGTTGGGTTCGAACTGCCCATTTTGTAATTTTTGGGATAGTCTGATTAGATTAGCCTCTAAATCTGATTGATATACTTCTATTCCAAATTGATCCTTTGAATCCTTACCTGTGGAACGTATTATTCTTTCCCAGGCCAATATTAAACAGTCGGGTGAAAAATATTTTTGTGCAATTGCTTCATCCATGGATGCTTGTTCTAATTTATTCTTATTTTAATTATTTGTCATGGTTCCCTTTTTGCATGCACATTTTAAAGGGCTAGTCTTTGGAACTTATCCTTATGAGCCGCCTTTATGCATTTTAGTCTATATAGCGGTTGGGTACTGCCGGGGGGCTTTATTGGGGCTGTAAATTTAATCTGTTTTGTCATGTTTTGGTCTTTACCATCTACCTATTGGTTTACAGTTTGGTTTGCCGTGTAATTATGTTATCTATTTGCAATTTATTGAAATTTTTTAATAAATATCTGGTTGGGTGTACGACAAATATCCCTTCATGATGCTTTTTTGATTAAATTGGTGAGTAACGGCCATTCCCCACTTAAATATGCCACACGCAGAGTAACCATCGCTTGCAATCCGGCCATCGTCCATCGTTGTCCAGAAAGTTTTAACCGCTGTTGAATAACTTTGCGATGGGCACTTTCTATTGGCCCTGAACCGATCAGATAACCTTTGTCTCGAAAAGTGCCGTACTGCATTCGGTGCTCGTGTTTGGTAAAATAATTAATCTCCCGTTCCAGTGATTCTCCTTGCTTTGGATGCCGTTTTTTTAGTCGATTTAATTCTTTAATGGCTGCCTGTACATTATCTTGAAACAGGTATGCTTCCTGTTCTTTAAGCCATCCTGCTTTTTCTTTTGTTGAAAATATTGGGCCAACCACATTTGATAAATGCTCCTTAGCATGAAAGTAGTCAACGATCTGAATACTATCCGGATAAGAATCTTCTACTCGATTCCAGATCCAGGTTGCGCCGTCGCACAAGAAGACTCGTTTCTTTTTTGGGATTTCATCTATATGAGTTTCCATTTTATCCCAGAATTCCTTGTGATTCCCTAAATGAGCCACGTACTGTGAAGATGTTATCATGTTTCGATTCATCCCAACACGATCAACTCTTTTGTCACTTCTGAATATTCTGCCCAGTTTAACTTCCTTCCATTGTTCTTCACGTGTAAATACCATAGAGCCATCGGCCAGGATATAGTAAAGTTTGTCTTTATCCTTTTTATAGTTCCGATTGATCTCATCATGAAGTAAAGACTGGTATTTATCGCTTTTATAAAATTGATCAATGGCTTCGCCATAATAATGACAGACCCTTTCTATCTGCTTTGCATTTAAATCTACACCGGTAAGTTTAAGAAGCATTTTGGATGCCTCTGAGAAAACTAGTTCCTGACCCAAATAACAAAGCAGTTCCTGCATGTTAACTGATATGCTGAATGGGCCGCCACTTTGCGCTATCGGCCACCGTTTATCAACCCAAATATATCCCTTAGTGGTCAGGAGTTTTTTTTTAAGTTCTTCCCCTTGGGCACTTCGCCCGCAGAAAGTTGAAAAATTTCATTTTCAATTAGCCGCATCATTGAAGTGAATTTTTCTTCGTATTCACTGCCTTCTGTGGTTCGAATATCTGTGTGATCAAGAAAATCATCAACGTATTGGCTGAAGCGATCTAGCATCATTTCTTTGATTTCTTGCTTTGTTTTCCCTTCCATGGCCGATTTTTATGCAAGATAGGGAATTTTTACATAAAAAGGGATATTTGTCGTAAACCCATCTGGTTTGCTGAAAATTTTATTCTGTGTCTTTTGGGCCCTGGTGTTTTTAAAGCCTAAATCCAATAGCCCACAGATTTCTGGGATTAAAATTTATACAAGATTGGGTTTTCTACCACAAGTGTTGGAAACCCGAATTAAGAATGCGAAAAAGGAGGCGACTTATTTATATGATGATGTAGAAGTTGTGGCGAAATATAGTTGTTATAATATGAACACTCAGAAGTTCGAAGGATTGCTGCTTAGGTTTTTTAGCGAATGCTGTTTGAATATAGTTATTTATAATAAGTTTGGTGAACGTGCAAATCCAAGAGAATGGTTTTGGGCCCCATTAAGTATAATAAATGAAGTTGTTTTTATGATTGTGAACGGCTCAATTATTAATTTTAAATATGATGTAAGAAATGAACAAATTACTTAAATTGACTCTGAATCGCTGATTACAACCACCACCATCCGCCAATATAAGTATAGACTTTATATTTGTTTTCTTTTTTTGATCTATTACCCATTTCTCTATTGAGTTGACTGCAAACTCGCTGGTGTTTGATGATGTTCCTCCTATTAT
>Ga0164242_10009571_pt1 | contig 10440 bp, 11 predicted proteins | sample OricomgcompostMG_FD_108783 | JGI IMG/M metagenome (GOLD analysis project Ga0164242, IMG submission 108783) | Miracle-Growth compost microbial communities from Emeryville, California, USA - Original compost - Miracle growth compost (MG) ... | reverse complement strand
GGACTGGTCACGCTGGTGGCGTCGGGAGCGATCGGCGAAGGCGCAGGCGGACGGGTACAGGCGGGCGGCCTCACCGGCAGTTCGGTCGGTGACACCCGGCTGACCCAAACCGAGATCGACGCGCTCAATGCCTTCAACGCGAAAAACTTCTCCCTGATCAATGCCGGGGATTTGGCCGTGGGCGGGCCGGTCACCACCACCGGCAACGCGGGAGACATCAGCCTCGCCACCACCAGCGGCCATGCGTTGTCCGTCAATCAGGCGGTGAAGGGCGCCGCGATCACGCTGGATTCGGGCGGCGACCTCACGGTCGCCAACGCCGTCACCGGCACCGCGGTGAACCTGTCGGCAAACGGCAACCTGCTGATCGATGCCGCGGTCGACAGCGGCGCCGGCATCACCAGGCTTACCCAAACCGGCAGCGGTGTGATCACCGGCGGCACCAACGGCAGCATCACCGCCGCCACCCTCACCGGCAGCGCCAGTGGGGTCACCAGGCTGGGGTCGGCCACCCAGTTCATGGGCAACCATGTGGACGTGCTCGGCGGATTCTCGTCGAAGGCGGGCTTCAGCTTCACCAACGACGGCAGCCTGACCCTCGCATCGGTGAACGGCAGCGCCTTCACGGTGGATGCCGGCCAATCCGGCCTGTACCTCGCCGTGCACGGCGGCGACCTGCTGCAAACCGGGACGACCACGGCTTACGACGGCGCCGGCGCCTGGTCGGCGAGTGGCCACATCGGCTTACCCAACGCGCCGATCTACGTCACCGGCACGAGTCCGCAGATCGTGGCCGCGATCGGCTCGCCGCCTGCGTACTTCTATGCCGTGGATTACAGCGGCAACCTGCTGCCGCTGACCGGCGCGACCAGCGTGAACGTGCCGACGTCGATCCTGTCCAGCCGCTCGCAAGGCGTCAACGGCCACTCCGATCGCTACATCGACGTCGGCGTGATCACCGCCACCTATCGCGCTTACGGCGTCGTGCCGCCTGGCCTGCTGTTGCCGCCCGACCAGCAGCAATGCGCGCCCGACCAGCCTTCCCCGGAATGCCCGGACAACAACTGACATGCACGCATCCAAGCCGAACCCTCGCAGCACCCGCCGGCCGTCCACCGCGGCGGTCCTCCGCACCTGCGCACTGGGGGTGATGCTGGTATGCGCAACGACGGCAGCGGCCCAGCAGGTGGCGCCGCGCCTCACCGGCGACATGGTGGTGGCCGACTTGGCCAAGGCGCAGCAAGCGGTGAAGGCCCGCGCCGGCGACAACCATGATGCCCAGCTGCAAGCGGTCTCGGCCCAACTGCAAACGATGGCGGCGCGCTTGCGCGAGTTGCTGGGTGGAGATGCCGGCCAGCCGCTCGCGACCATCGACAAGGATGCCCGCGATGCGGCCGTGCGTGCGGACGCCGCGGCCAAGCGCGTGCAGGCCTGGATCAATGCCTCGGCCGTCGCCTGCACCCGCGACGAAGCCGACGCGATGCTCGCGGCGCTCACCACCACGCTCGCGCACCTGTCCGCCGACGCCGAGCCGCAGAAGGCGCCGCTGCCCGTCATCGACGGCGTCGAAACGCTGGACCAGCGCCCGTTGTTCGTCCTGACCGCGGATGACGCGGTCCCTAAATTCGTGCTGACCGGCGCCAATCTCGTGGACGCGCAATGCGCCAACCCCGAAGTGACGGCAACCGGTCCCGACGGCAAACCCGTCGCCGCGCAACCGCAACTGGTAGCGGCGCAACCCGGCCGCGTCGAATTGCAGTGGCCGGGCGCCGCCAATCTGCCGCCCGGCAGCTACACGCTGGCGTTGTCCGCGCAGCGCAAGGCGTTCCTGCTCGGCTGCGTGTCGCAGCCACCGGCCGTGGCCGTGCTGCAGTTGGCGCCGGCGCCGCGTTTCAATGTTTCCTATGCGTTGATTGCAACCTGCGAGGGTCAATCCGCGCCGGTCTCGTTGGCCGCGGCGACGATACCGGTCGCGGGCCGCGGCCAGACCGTCTCGCGCAGCATCGATGTGGCGGCGTGCGCCCAGCCGGTTTCCTACACGCTCACGGCGGCGGCCAGTGCGGGGGATGGGCAGGAAACCAGGGCCGGGCCATTCACCCAGGGTCCGGACGCCAGCGTGACCTCCGGGCTGGGCAACGGCCTGACCCTGACTTGGGATCCGTCACTGCACCAGCTGCTGGTGCGTTCGGGCAAGCGCACCTGCAAGGGTGTGTATTGACGATCCCCGGCAGGACGCCCCCGGGATCATGATTCCTCGAACGGGCCCGAAATGACCTGCAGTTCGTTCATGCCGCCCGGCGCAAGATCCTTCATCAAATCCGCGAAGTTCATGCCCACCAATCGCTGGGCACGGCGCAGCAGCAGCGGGACCGGGCTGGAAGGCTCGGCGCGCGCGTAGTAATCACAAATCTCGTCCATCCGGCGCAGCACGTCCTGCGGGCCGTTGATGCGGCCGCTGGCCGCGGCGGTCGCCACGCCAGCCGTGTCGCCGCCGCCTTCGACGCCCTCCTCGGCCGCGGCTTCCGGATGGCGGCGGGCGAGCTGCGCATCGACGATTTTCTTGAGCTCCTGCGCGTCTGCCAACAGCGGCTTCAACTCTGGTCCGGCGGTGCCGACCTGTTCGCTGAAGATTTGGTCGATGGCGCGGACGTGTTCCAGCACGGCGTCGATCGCCGTCGCCACGGCAGCAAGTTCCTCTTCCGGGCAATCCATGCAACAGGCTTCGATCTCGGTCATCGAGGGGGGCGCGGAAGCTTCACCTTCGGAAGAGGCAGCCGGCTTCAGTTCGCCATTCGCAATACGCAGGTCCCGCAATGAAAAGCGTCCCAGGCGCGGCGATTGCACGAACGGGGTGGCCTGGAAATAGCCGAGTGCGCCATCGAAGCTGCTGATCGGCACCACCGCGTTGACGCGCGCGGTGGGATCGTTGTCGTCTTCGGCATCCAGTTGCGGGTACACGCCCTCCCAGAAGTTTTCCAACAGGCCGCGGACCAGGCCCATGCCCGCCGCCCAGCCGGGCATGCCGGAGGTGCGCAGCCACGCGGTGGCAAGGTGCACCGCCACGCGCAGGTCCTTGGATCGCCGCAGCAGGGCCAGCGCCATCTCGGCCACCGCATCCCAATCGGGTTCCTCGGCGGCCTTCACCTCGTCGCCCATCACGCGCTCGGCCTTCGGCGCGGCGGCGCGCTCCAGCGCCAGGAAATCGGCGTCATATTCCAGGTCGGGCCCGGTCGGCGATTCCCCGTCGATCGGGGCGAGCAGCGCTTCGAGCGCGTAGTCGGTCATGGTGGTTCCCCTTGTTCGGACTGGTCGAGGATGGTAGCGCGGGCCGCCCGCCAGCGGGAATGCCGGCAGGGGGGGCGGAACACGCGGCGTGGGGCCGCGTCGAACGCCGGGTGGCGTTACGCTAGGCTTGCGAGTGCAAGGTTGCGCCGCGCCTTGGTGGAGTTCTTCATGATCATGCGCATTTGGCGAGGCATCACTTCAAAGGATCAGGCCGACGCTTACCTCGAGCACCTGCAGCAAACCGCGTTGCCTGCACTCAAGGATTTCAAGGGCCAGCACGGCGCATGGGTGCTGCGGCGGGTGCAGGGCGAGCAGTGCGAGTTCCAGGTGTTGACACTGTGGGACTCCATGAAGGCGTTGCACACCTACGCCGGCAAGAAGCCCGAACGCGCGGTGTACTACGACGAAGACGACAAGTATCTGCTCGACATGGAACCCCTGGTGCGGCTCTACGAAGTGGCCGACACCGTCATGCCGCAACACTGACGACCGCCGCGTTGCAAGGGAGACAGCCATGCCGCGCATCGAGCCATCCCATCCCGAAGTCGAATCGTTCTTCCACAAGGACACCGGCACCTGGACGCACGTCGTCCACGATGGCGAAACCGGCGCGATCATCGATCCGGTGCTCGATTACGACGCGGCGGCCGCGCGCACCGCCACGACGAGCGCGGATGCGGTGCTCGCGTTCGTGCGCCAGCGCGGTTTGCAGACGGCCTGGATCCTCGAAACCCATGCGCACGCCGATCACCTGAGCGCGGCGGGTTACCTGCAGGAGGTGCTTGGGGCGCCGATCGCGATCGGGCGTGGCATCCTCGGCGTGCAGGCCCATTTCAGCGAGATGTTCGGGCTGGGCGAAGATTTCGCCGCCGACGGCAGCCAGTTCGATCGGTTGCTGGATGACGGGGAGGTGTTGCCGGTCGGATCCCTGCAGGTGTGCGTGATGGGCACCCCCGGCCACACCTGCGACAGCCTCACGTATGTCGCGGGCAACGCCGCCTTCGTCGGCGACACGCTGTTCGCGCCGGACATCGGCACCGCGCGCTGCGATTTCCCGGGCGGCGATGCCGCGCAGTTGCATGCCTCGATTCGCCGGATCCTGGCTTTGCCGCCATCCACGCGTCTGTTCCTGTGCCACGACTATCCCCCGCCCGCCCGCGCGGTCTGTCGTGAAACCACGATCGCGTGCGAGGCCCAGGAGAACGTGCAGGTCGGCGGCGGCGTGGGCGCAGACGAATTCGTCGCCAAGCGCCGCGCGCGTGATGCGACGCTGCCGGTGCCCCGTCTTTTGCTGCCCGCGTTGCAGGTCAACATTCGCGGTGGACGCTTGCCGCCGGCGGGTGCGGATGGACGGCAGTACCTGCGCCTGCCGCTGAACCGCATCGGGGGGCACTGATCCGCATCAGTGCGGGGCGTAACGCACCCCGACCGCGCAGGCGAGCGAGGCCAGCATCACCAGCACGATCGCGAATACGCGGTGCGCATCCACCGCCCCGATCGGCAGCGACAGCAGTCCCACCCCGATCACGGGCAGGGAATTGGCGCTGTAACAGACCAGCAGGTAGCTCGACACAAGTTCAGCGCGCTGCCGTTCCGGGGCGATCTCGTTGACGATCTGCAGGCTGCCGCGATAACCCAACGCCATCGCCGCGCCGGTGAGGAGCGTGGCCAGCACCAGCAGCGTCATCGACGGCAGCGCTTCCGCCAGCGTGAGCAATCCGAGGCCCGGCCACAGCAGCGCCAGTGCCGCGAGCATCGCCCGGCGACCGTGCAGCGCATGCGTGAATACCGCGGTGGCGGCACCGCAGGCGAAGAACAATGCCACGATGCCGCCGACGATCAGCGGCGCACCGTGATGCAGGCTGCGCGTCAGCATTTCGGGCGCCAGCGCGGCGTAGAAGCCGCCCAGGGCAAATGCGGCGAATGCCAATGCCGCCGGCGCGACGAACGCGAGACGCAGTTCGCGCGGCACGCCGATGCGCGGACGCAATTCGAGTTCGGCGGTCGAGCGCACCGGTCGTTGCACGGTTTCCTTCACGGAACACAGTGCCGCGAACATCGCGATCAGCAACAGCAGGAAGGCGATGTACGGCAGGCGCAGCGGCCACGGCGCAAACTGCGCAAGGGCACCGGCGAGCAGGGCGCCGAACGCCAGGCCACCCAGATTGGCGGCACTCGCCACGATCGCGGCGCGCACGCGGTCGCCGTGCGGTTCCAGTTCCGCGATCCATGCCGTCAGTGCGGCCGCGCCCAATCCCGCCGCGAAGCCATTGAGGATGCGCGCGGGAAACAGCCATGCCACGCTGCGCGAAAAAAGAAACAGCAACCCGCTGGCGCCGGTGATGCCGATCGCGATCAGCGCGGCCGGGCGCCGCCCGACCTGGTCGGAAAGACGGCCGAAGAAAAACAGCACCGCGAGATTGCCGATCACGTACACCGCGTAGACGGCGGTGACGATCAGTTCCGAGAAATGGAACTGCCGTCGATAGATCGGATACAGCGGAGTCAGCAGGGTACTGCCGACGTACAGCAGGCCGATGCCGATGGCCGCAATCCACATCGGCCGTTGCGCGCTTCCGTGCATGCGTTGCATCTGCATTCCAGTGCGAGACCCAACCAGCGTATCAGCTTCCACGGGGGCGACCAGCATGCCACGGGGCGCTTTGCACACTTCGTTCGTCGTCGAAGTCCGGAGTCCACGCAGTGTCAGCGGCGCGCGGCGTCATCTCCGATGGCTGCAACTGCTAGAGTCACCGGTGTCGTCGCATGGCGGAGCGCATCATGCAGATCCCGCACGCGTGGGTGTTCGCACTGGGGTTCGCCGCCTCCGGCCTCTTCGCCCATCCCGCCCGCGCCGCCGACACGCTGCGGGTGATGACGTTCAACGTGCGCCTGCCGATGGCGTCGGATGGGCCGGAGCGCTGGGAGGCGCGGCGCGACTTGCTCGTGAAAACGATCCACGACCAGCATCCGGACGTGTTCGGCACCCAGGAGCTGTACAAGGTCCAGGGCGACTACATCGTTGCCAAGCTGCCGGAGTACGCGTGGTTCGGAATGGGCCGCAAGGGCGGCGAGGACGACGAACACATGGGCGTGTTCTACCGCACCGACTCATTGCGCGTGCTGGACTCCGGCAACTTCTGGTTGTCGGACACGCCGGACGTGCCGGGCAGCGACACGTGGGGCACGCCATTCCCGCGCATGGTCACGTGGGCGCGCTTCCAGCGGAAGGACGATGGCCGCACGTTTGTCCTGTTCAATACCCACCTGCCGTACCGCGAGGAGGACGACGCGGCGCGCGAAAAAGGCGCGGCGGTGATCCTGGCGCGAATTGCCCGGCTGCCGGCCGACGAACCCCTGATGCTGACGGGTGATTTCAACACCACGCCCGACGGCAAGGTGCACGCGATGCTGACCCGGCATCTGCGCGATGCCTGGCTGGTGGCGCCGCGCCGCAGCGGGCCCGGCAAGACCTTCCACGACTTCACCGGCAAACCCGCCGAGCGCATCGACTGGATCCTGGTGCGGGGGTTTCGGGTGGGAGATGTCCACACCGTGACGATGCACGAGGGCCATCTCTATCCGTCGGATCATTTTCCGGTGGTGGCGGATCTGCGGTGGCCGCCGGATGGCCGGGGAAGGCCATAGGGACGGCGCCTCGCGTCAGCGCAGGTGCGCGAACAGCACGAAGATGTAGGTGACGATGCCAATCGCCGCCAGTGGAGCCTGCAGCTTGTGGTACCACTCGCGCCGGGTCCACGCGCCTATCGCAGCGCCGACCATGAAGACCAGCAGGAAACCGGAATCCATCAGCCGTGGCCAGTGGCCCGTGAGTATCCGCACCTTCGCGAAGCTGACGCCGATCAGCAACACCAGCATCGAGAAGTACCAGCGGTGGTGCGCGTAATAGTGGTCGCGCAGATCCAGCCCCCGCTCGACATCGACATCCGGCAACGCCAGTCCGGCCATCAGGTAAAGCGGCACGGTCTGCAGCAGCACCAGGCTGAAATCGAAGAATGTCCAGCGCGCGGCGGGGCGCAGGCTCAGGTCGAACATCGCCCACCACACCTGCACGCAGAGCACCAGCACCAGCACCGCCCACACCAGCGCCGGCCAATAGCCGCGCACCCGCGAGCGCGCCAGCATCAGGCCGCGAAAACCTTGCAGCACCTGCGTCACCGCAAGGCCCAGGATGATCGAAATCAGGACCGAGAGGTAGCTGAAGGCATCCATGGTCTGCCCGTCGTGGAGGTTGGCGCAGGATACGCGATCAGGACTGCGGCGCGCCGTCATCCGCTTCGGCGTCGGGCGGATCGGTGGTCGGCACGCCGGCGCGCCGGTCGCGCTCCAGCGCGGCGCGGACGAGCAGCATCAGGGAAATCGGCGTGGTGATGCTGACGCATACACCGATCAGGATGACGTGCAGCGCCGGGCGGCCTTCGCCCACCCAGAAGAACACGATGGTGCCGGCCAGCACCAGGTACATGCCCAGCGTGGTGCCGAGGGTCGGGGCGTGCACGCGACGGTAGAACGTGGCGAGGCGCAGCAGGCCCGCCGATCCGATGCACGCCAGCAGCGCGCCGGCGAGCACCAGCACGCCGGCCACGAGCGCGACCCAAGGGGGCAGGGTCGCGGGCACACTCATTCGATCACCTCGCCGCGCAGCAGGAATTTGGCGAAGGCGGCGGTCGATGCAAAGCCGAGCAACGCGATGATCAAGCCGGCCTCGACATACAGGATGCTGCCGGTGCGGATGCCGATGGTCAGCAACAACAGCATGCCGTCGATGTACAGCGCGTCCAGCGCCAGCACCCGGTCCTGCGCGCGCGGTCCGCGCACCATGCGGATGATCGCCATGCCCATGCCCAGCAACAGCAGGAACTGGGCAGCGATGATGGCGGCGGTCGCGAGACTGGAGGTCATTGGAAGATGCGCAGCAGCGCCTGTTCGTAACGTTGTTTGATGTGGGCGATCCAGGCCGCTTCATCGACGAGGTCGAGCACGTGGATCACCAGCACCCGGTGCCGCGAATCATGGCTGACCCAGATCGTGCCCGGGGTCGCGGTGATGATGCAGGCCAGCAATGCCAGCGCGTACGGGTTGGTCATTTCCAGCGGAATCGTGACGAACCCGGAGAAGGCGCGCGATCGGGGCGAGACGATGATTTTCGCGACCGCGATGTTGGAGCGGACGATGTCGGCGAACACCCGCGCGAGCAACATGAGCAAGGTGCCCGGACGGCGCACGCGCACCCGCGGCAGCTCCAGCTTGCCGAGCGACCAGGACAGCGCGAGCGCCAGCAAGATGCCGAGCAGGAGCGTCGAAGCGGAAAGCCTTTGCTGCAACAACAGCCATGCCACCAGCAGCCACAGGGCGACCCACGGGTGCGGCAGCCAGCGCCTCATGGCCGGGGCTCCGTGGCTTGTCCCGTCACCGCCTCGATGTAATGCGCGGGCGCGTGGATCTGGCGCGCGGTGGCCACGAGGTAGTTCCACGGCGCGGCGGCGACGAAGGTGAGCACGAGACAGATGCCGAGCAGCGACACCACCGAGATCGTTTCGCCGGGTTCGACGCGCGGGAATTCCCGGTCCTCGTCGGCCCAGAAGATCTGGATGCCGGCGCGCGCCATCGCGATCACGGTACACAGCCCCGCGGCAATCGTCAGCGCGAACAGCAGGATCGCACCCGTGCCGTACCCGAGCATGGGAGCGAGCAGGGCGAATTTCGCGATGAATCCGGAGAGCGGTGGCAGGCCTGCCAACAGCAGGGCGCACGCCAGGAAACACGCGGCGAGGATCACGACCGGTGCCGGACTCGTCACCCGGCGTTCGTCCTCGGCGGCGAACAACGCGTCGACCGCGGGGTCGTACGGCTCCAGTTGTGCCGCGCCTTCGGGCGACTCGCGCGACGCGACCAGGCCCGCCAGCAGGAAGAACGCGGCAATGGCGAGCACGGAAATCACGAGGTACGCCAGCGCGCCCGCGGTGACGGCCGGGCTGTGCAGCGCGACCGCGCCCAGCAGGGTGCCCGACGACACCAGTACGCAATACGCGGCGAGCTTGCCCAGCTCGCGCGCGCCGAGCATGCCGATGCTGCCGACCACCAGCGTGATGATGCCGAGCCACAACAGCCAGCCGCTGCCGAAGTGCATCGATGCCGCGCCGGCATCGCCGCCGAACAGCAGCAGGCTGAGGCGCAGGATCACGTAGATGCCGAGCTTGGTCATCGCGGCAAACAGCGCCGCCACCGGCGGAATCGCGGCCGAATAGGTGCGCGGCAGCCAGAAACCCACCGGCCAGACGGCCGCCTTGATCAGGAAGGCCAGCCCCAGCAGCGCCGCGCCCGCGTGCATCAGCGCGCGCGGCGTTCCGGTTAGCCCGGGAACCAGATGCGCCAGTACCGCCATGTTGACGGTGCCGGTGACGCCGAAGATCAGGCCGACGCCGATCAGGAACAGCATCGAGGCCGTCAGGTTGATCGCGATGTAGTGCAGGCCGGCGCCGACCCGGCGCGCACCGGAACCGTGCAGTGCCAGCCCGTACGATGCGGCCAGCAGCACTTCGAAAAACACGAACAGGTTGAACAGGTCGCCGGTCAGGAAGGCGCCGTTGTAGCCCACCAGCAGCAACTGCACGAGCGGCTGGAAATGCGGACCCATGCGCTGCCAGCGGCCCAGCGCGTAAGGCAGTACCGCGAGCGCCAGCACCGCGGTGAGCAGCAGCATCAGCGCCGACAATCGATCCACCACCAGCACGATCGCGAACCGCGCGGGCCAGCCGCCAAGGTTGTACACCAGCGTCATGCCTTCGCCGGCCGACGCCGATGCCATCAGCATGGCGGCGACGGCCACCAGCGCGAGGCACGACAGGAAACTCAAGCCCGCGCGGAAACGCCGGAGGCGGACGCCGAGCAGGAGCTGGACGGCCGCCGTCGCGAGCGGAACCAGGATCGGAGCGATCGCGAGCGAGGCGTTCATGGCGTGCCATCCTCGCCATCGACGTGGTCGTTGCCGGCCAGGCCACGCGACGTCAGCAGCACCACCAGGAACAATGCCGTCGTCGCGAAACCGATGACGATCGCCGTCAGCACCAATGCCTGCGGCAGTGGATCGGCGTAACGCGAAGGATCGGTGGCCGCGCCGAGCACCGGATCGGC
>Ga0164242_10009570_pt1 | contig 10440 bp, 10 predicted proteins | sample OricomgcompostMG_FD_108783 | JGI IMG/M metagenome (GOLD analysis project Ga0164242, IMG submission 108783) | Miracle-Growth compost microbial communities from Emeryville, California, USA - Original compost - Miracle growth compost (MG) ... | reverse complement strand
GGGATCGCCCGTGAGCCCAGTGCGAAGGTCAAGCCGCCCCGGGTGGCCGCCTCGCCGGTGGCCCTGGAGTGCGAGCTGCACAGCACGCTGCGGCTCGGCGACTCGACCGTGGTCTTCGGCCGGGTGGTTTACGCGGCTGTCACCGAGAGCACGGTCGTGGACGGCCTGCCGGCGGTGGACCGGCTGCGCCCCCTCTCCCGGCTCGGGCGGGACGAGTGGGCCCCGGTCGGCGAGGTGCTGGAGATCAAGCGGATCCCGTTGGAGGACTGGCCCAAGCCGCTGGGCTCCTGACCCCGCGGCCGGGGCGGCCGTCCGGCCCATGAGCAGGGCACCCCCGGCGGCGGGGCGCACCGGACGGCGTCAGGAGCGTTCCAGGACCTCCTCCCGGACGTGCGGGCCGCCTTCGGCGACCACCGCGGAAACGGCCGCGGCGCCCGGGCGTCGGTCCAAGAACCCCGCGGCCACCGCGACGGACAGGCCCGCCACCGCCAGCACCGCCCCGACCAGGGAGGGGGAGGTCCACCCCCACCCGGCCGAGACGGCCGCCCCGCCCAGCCACGCGCCGCCCGCGTTGGCGAGGTTGAAGGCAGAGTGGTTGGAGGCCGAGGCGAGCGTGGGCGCCTTGCGCGCCTTGTTCATCACGAGCATCTGCAGCGGCGTCGTGGTCATGAATCCGACCCCGCCCAACAGCGCCACGGCCACCGCGGCCGTCGCCTTCTGCTGCGCCGCGTAGTGGAACACCACCAGCACCACCGCGAGTGCGGCCAGCGAGCCGTAGAGGGTGGGCCGCAGGGCCCGGTCGGTGAGTGGACCCGCGGCCAGCGCACCGAGGGTCATGCCGACGCCGAACAGGGCCAGCAGCAGCGTGACCGAGGAGTCGGCGTACCCGGTGACCTCGGTCATCATCGAGGCGAGATAGCTGTAGACGGCGAACACGCCGGCGAAGCCGAAGACCGCCGTGAGCAGGCCCAGCACCACCTGCGGCTCGCGCAGCGCGCGCAACTCCGGTCCGACGCCGGACTGTTCCTCCTCCGGCAGCCGCGGCACCAGCAGCGCGAGCGCCGCCAGCGCCACCAGCCCGACCGCCGAGACGACCACGAACGTCACCCGCCAGCCCAGGTGCTGGCCGAGCGCGGTCGCGGCCGGCACGCCGACGATGTTCGCCACCGTCAGGCCGAGGAACATCGCGGCCACCGCCCGGGCCCGCCGCTCCGCGGCCACCAGCCGGGACGCGACGACCGCGCCGACGCCGAAGAACGCACCGTGCGGCAGCCCGGCGACGAACCGCCCCGCCAGCAGCGTCCAGTAGCCGGGGGCCATCGCCGAGCCGAGGTTGCCGACGACGAACAGCCCCATCAGCAGCAGGAGCATGCGCTTGCGCGGCACCCGCGCGCCGAGTGCGGTCAGCAGCGGGGCGCCGACCACGACGCCCAGCGCGTAGGCCGACACGAGGTATCCCGCCGTCGGCACCGACGTCCCGAGGCTGCCCGCCACGTTGGGCAGCAGGCCCATCATCACGAACTCGGTGGTGCCGATGCCGAAAGCACTCACCGCAAGGGCGAGGATCGCCAGGGGCATGGAAGGTTCCTCCAGGGGGACGGGCGGAAAGGCGGTCGGAACGAGGGGCGCGCGTCCGGGCGGGCCGGCCGAGGAGGCCGAGGCGTCGGGGCGACACCCGGACCTGTTAAGTTTATCTGCGAAACAAAGTCTGCCACCCGTGTGATTCCGGCACGTCACGGGCGGGTGACGAGGACCCGACGATCCCGCGACCGGATGCCGCCGCGGGTGCCGGTCGGCCCGGTCGGCCGGCTCCACCGCCCCGGCGGGACAATCGTGGCGTGGACGACGAACCGGCCCCCGTGACGCGCCGCACCGACCTCGGCACCGCCCGGCTCCTGCCCGACCTCGACCGGCCCCGGGCCTGGCTGCTGACGGTCGACGACGCGCCCCAGTCCTACGTCGACCTCGACGATCCCGAGCACCTGGAGTTCGAGTACGTCCGGCGCGTCGCCCACGTCGCCGAGGCGGTGTGCGGCGAGCCGGGTGCTGCGGCCAACGCCGCCGACATCGTCCACCTCGGCGGTGGCGCCCTCACGCTGCCGCGGCGGTTCGCCCGGACCCTGCCCGGCGCGCGCCAGGACGTCGTCGAGGCCGACCGGGGCCTGGCCGCGCTGGTCGCCGAGCACCTGCCGGTCACCGAGGAGGGGGTGCGTACCTGGACCGCGGACGCCCGCGACTGGCTCGCCGACCGGCCCGCGGACAGCGCCGACCTGGTCGTCGCGGACGTCTTCGGCGGCGCCCGGGTGCCGGCCCGCGTCACCTCCGTCGAGTTCGCCGCGCACGCCGCACGGGTGCTGCGGCCGGACGGCGTCTACCTGGCCAACCTCGCCGACCAGGCACCCTTCACCTTCCTCGGGGGCCAGTTGGCCACGCTGCGGGCGGCGTTCGGGTCCGCGGCGGAGCTGGCCGTGGTCGCCGAGCCGGGCGTGCTGCGCGGACGCCGCTACGGCAACGCCGTCGTCGCGGTCGCGCGCCGTCCGTTGCCCTGGGCCGACCTCGCCCGGCGCTGCGCGGCCGACGCCTTCCCGGCGCGCGTCCTGGACACCGCCGGGGCGCGGCGCTCCTTCCGGGGCGCACCGGTCCACGACGCGGACGCCGCCGACTCCCCGCAGCCGCCCAGCGGCGCCTTCACCGTCGGCTGAGGCCGGGACCCGGCGCCGGGACCGGCAGGCGGAGATGCGCGACACGGCTCCCCACGGTGCCTGGCCGACCGGCCCGTCCGCCGCGCGCCTGCGCGGGTCGGCCGGCTCAGCCCCCGCAGGCCGCGCCGTCGACCAGCTCCGGCGCCGCGCCGTCCGGTGTCTTCGCCGTGGCCGTGCCCGCGTGGCGCCGCTCCAGCCGCCGCACGTCCGGCACCAGCAGCACCAGGCCGGTGAGCAGGACGACTAGCCCGGCCGCACCCCACAGCGCGTGGGTGCGGCCGAAGCAGGCCGCGGCCGGGCCGGCGAGCGCGGCGGCGACCGGGGAGAGCGAGACCGAGCCGAGCCAGTCGTACGCCGAGACCCGGGACATCTTCTCCTCGGGGATCTCCTGGTGCAGCGCCAGCATCCAGTCCACGGCGAAGATCTCGATGGCCGTCCCGGCGGTGAACATCATCAGGGACAGCAGCCACGTCGGCACCGCGAGCGCCAGCGCCACCGGTGGCAGGGCCAGCGGAAAGGCGCCGAGCGTGCCCACCAGCAGGATCCGGCGCGGGCGCCAGCGCAGCATCAGCAGCCCGCCGCCGACCGTGCCCGCCCCGGCCGCCGCCAGCGCCAGGCCCCACGGTCCCGCGCCGCCCAGGTGCTCGCGGGCGACCAGCGGGCCGTAGACCGACTCGACGGCCGTGACGACGGCGTTGACCACGCCGAACTGCACGACGATGCCCCACAGCCAGGAGCGGGAGGCGAACTCGCGCCAGCCTTCGCGCAGATCGGCCAGCACGCTGGTGGCCTCGCCCTCGCCGGCCCGGACAACCGTCGTGCCCAGCCGGGAGCGCATCGCCGCCGCGACCGCGAAGCACGCGGCGTCCACCGCCAGCACCCAGCCCGGCCCCACGGCGGAGACCAGCGCGCCGCCGACCGCGGCGCCCATGATCATCGCGCCGTTCATCGACAGCCGGTACGCCGAGAAGGCCCGGCCGGCATGGGAGGTGTCGACGGTGGCCAGGACGAGCCCCTCGGAGGCGGGGGAGAAGAAGGCCTGGCCGACGCCGCCGAGCCCGACCAGCCCGGCCATCACCCACAGCGGCGGCGCCCCGGTGAGGACCAGCAGTGCGAAGGTGGCCTGCGAGGCGGCGTTGAGGACGTTCGCGCCCACCATGACGCGCTGCCGCGGCAGCCGGTCGGCCACCGCGCCGCCCAGCAGCAGGAACACCACCAGGGCCAGCACCCGTGCCGCCGTCACCAGGCCCACGTCCGTGGCGCCGCCGCCCTGGTCGATCACCGCGTAGACGGCTGCGATGGCGGCGCCGGAGTTGCCGAGGTTGGAGATGAACGAGGCGCCGAGGATGAGGCGGAAGTCCTTCCCGGCCCACTCGGGGGGAGCCGGCAGCGACCAGCGGCGGCCGGGGCCCGGTGCGGGAGAGGGGGACGGGATGGTGGTGCTCACCTGGGAACTATCCCCGACGAGCGGCCCCGCCGGCCACTCCGTTTCCCCGCCGCCCGGGCCCCCGGGCCCGAAGCGCGGGGCGGCCGGGGGCCCGAGGCGGACGGAGTCACTTCTTGATCGGGCGGATGGTGCTCTTGATCTTGTCCACGATCGACTGGGAGAGCTGGTCCTTCACGCCGGTGTCGGCGTAGAGCACCCACACCACGGCCGTCGGGGTCTTCTGGGCCGGGTCGAGCCAGGCCACCGTGTAGGCGATACCACTGGGCGGCGAGCACTTGTTCGACTTCGGCAACTTGGTGGCCGTGGCCTGCGCCTGCCAGCCGGAGATCCCGTAGGCGTCGTGGAACTCCTTGCTGTTCTGCGCCTTGGAGAACGTGCCCTTCCCGTTGTCCTGGTAGGCCCAGTACGCCCACGCCTCGGCCTCGCTCTCGGCCGCCTGGCGCAGGCTCTTCGCGCCCGCGCCGCCCTTGGTGCCGACCGCGGCGCGGTCCGCGCCCATGTCGCCGCCGGTACTGCACCAGTCGTGCTTGTAGTAGGCGGGGGCGCCCATCACGACCTCGGGCTTGCCGCTCTTGTCGCTGAAGCCGATGCTCAAGCCCTCCTCGTCCACCGTCCAGTCCGGCGGGACGTCGAAGGCCACGTTGCGCGCGCCGCGCCGGACCACCTTCCACCCGGGTATGACCGGCTTGATGTCGACGGAGTCCGGTGCGCCGCGCGGGTTGTCGGTCTGCCCGCCGTCGTCGGACCCCGGAGTGCTCGGGGAAGCGGTGGTCGACGTGGGCTTCGGCTTGGCGGTGACGGTCGAGGTGGTGTCCTTCGCGTCCGGCTTGCCCTTGCCGCCGCCGAAGACGGCCACACCCACCGCCACCGCCGCGATCACCGCGACGGCCGCGACGATGGCGACGATCACCGTGGTGCGGCTGCGGCCGTCCTTCTGCGGCGGCCCGGCGCCCGGTCCGCCCGGCCCGAACGGCTGTTGCGGGTACCCGGGCTGCGACCCGTAGGGCGGCTGCGGCGCGCCGAAGCCCGGCGTCTGCTGCTGGTAGGGGTTGGGCGGGTACGGCCCCGGCTGCGGCTGCGGTGGCGACTGGTTCGGGAAGCCCTGGCCGGGCTGCTGCGGCGGGCCGGGCTGTGCGTACGGGTTCGCGGGGGCGTCGGCCGGCGGGGCGGGGGGCTGCGGCTGCGCGTACGGGCTCTGCGGCGGTTGCCGCTGCGGCGCCGGACCCTGCGGGGGCTGCTGCGACGGTGGGTACTGCGGGGGGTTGGGGGGAGTTCCCTGCGGATACCGCTCGCCCCCGGACTGCTGGTCTCCTGGCCACATGCCTGGAGACACTAGGGGAGGCCGTGGCGCGGTTGCACCCCGGTCCTCCCCTACTCGTTGGTAACATGGCTGCCATGCCCGAGACTCAGCCCCAAGACGCCGCAGCGGGCGGCACGTCCGCCCCCGAGCCCGACGAGGCCACACGCTCCGTCGGCGCCCTCCTCGCCTCCACCGTGCCGATGGTCGCCACGCTGCGACTGGAGTACCTCGAGGTCACCCCCGAGCGCGCCGTACTGCGCCTGCCCGACCGGCCCGAGTACCGCAACCACGTGGGCGGACCGCACGCCGGCGCCATGTTCACCCTCGGCGAGTCGGCCTCCGGCGCCGTGGTGCTGGCCGCGTTCGGCGAGACCCTCGGCAGGGCCACGCCGCTGCCGGTGCGCGCGGAGGTCGATTACCGCAAGATCGCCCGCGGCGACCTGGTGGCCACCGCCGTCCTGGGCCGCCCGGCCGCCGAGGTGCTCGCCGAACTGGACGCCGGGCAGCGCCCCGAGTTCCCCGTCGAGGTGGCCACGGTCCGCCCGGACGGCGCCGAGACCGGGCGGATGACCGTCATCTGGACCCTGCGCCCGGACAACTGAGCGGCAACACCCGCCGTTTCCCGGCGCCCCGCCGTGCCCCCGGCGCCCCGCCGGGTCCCGGCGGATGCGGTGCGCGTTCGCGGCCTCCGCCGTCCGGCACCGCCGGGCGGGGGCGTGAGGCGCGCCGGCCGGTCGCCTGTGACCGGTTGTGGCCGGGCGGGTCCACGTGCCTGGTCGGTTAGGCTTCCCACAGCGTCGACGCCCGGAGCCGGCGCGGGGCGGCGTCCGACTCGGGAGGGGACTGGCAGTGAACGCGCAGGGCTGGCTGGACGGCCTCCCGTCACTGGCCGTCTACCTGACGGTGGGTCTGGTCGTCGGCGTGGAGAGCCTGGGCATCCCGCTGCCCGGCGAGATCGTCCTGATGACGGCAGCCCTGCTCTCCTCCCAGGGCCACGCCGACCCGTGGCTGGTCGGCGCCGCCGCGGTGCTGGGCGCCGTCGCGGGGGACTCGATCGGATACGCCATCGGCCGCAAGGGCGGCCGACCCCTGCTGGACTGGCTCGGCCGGCGCTTTCCCGGCCACTTCTCGGCGGCCAACATCGCGACCGCCGAACGCTCCTTCCAGCGCTGGGGCATGTGGGCGGTGTTCTTCGGGCGGTTCGTCGCCCTGCTGCGCATCTTCGCCGGACCCATGGCCGGCGTGCTCAAGATGCGCTACCCCCGCTTCCTCACGGCCAACGCCCTGGGCGGCCTGGTCTGGGCCGGCGGCATCACGGCGGTCATCTACTACGTGGGCGTCGTCGCCGAGCCGTGGCTCAAACGCTTCGGGTACATCGGCCTGGCGATCGCCGTCCTGTTCGGCGTCGGCTCGCTGGTCGTCGTCAAGCGGCGCGCGGCCAAGGCGCACGAGGCGGCCCGGGCGGCAGCCGAGGACGACGAGCCCGAACCCGCGGGCGCGCCCGCCGAGTAGGCCCCCTTCCCCGGCCCGGCCGCAGCCCGGCGTCGGACGCCGGGGCGAGCCGCCGCGGGCCACCCGGCGGCTCGGCATGGACCGGAACGCGGCGGACGCGTCCAGGCCGGGGTGCGGGCCACCCCCGAGGACCGGCTGCTCGCCCCCGCCGACCCCCACCCGCGCCGGATCGGCCCGGCTCGGCACGCGGCCGACGACTTCCCCGGGTCACCGACCGCCTCTCCCGAACGGCGCGGACAGAAGGCCCGCAGCCGGGGGGCCGTCCGCGTGGGTCTTCCCGTCCGCGCCTCGACCGCCCACCCGGACCCCGGGCGTATACGGTGGCACCGTGCCCCAGAACAAGAACGTGTTCTCCTCGGCGGTGTCCCGCGCCGCCGTGTGGCGGCGGCGCGCCGCCACACGGCTGGTGCACCGGGTGTGGCGGTCCGTCCAGGAGGCGGGCTCGGTCACCGCGGAACGGCCCGGCCGGCTGCGGTTCGGCCGGTTCGGCTGGGGCACCAGGCTGGCCTTCCCCCTGGGCACCGTCTTCGGGGAGCGCTGGATCCACCTCGGGGCGTGCTGCATCATCGGCGAGCAGGTCACCCTCACGGTCGGACTGGCCCCCTCGGACCTGGACTTCGGCCACGACCCAGTGATCAGCATCGGGGACGGCGTCGTCCTGGGCCGCGGCAGCCACGTGGTGGCCATGGCGCCCATCACCCTGGGCGAGAAGGTCTACTGCGGGCCCAACGTCTACATCACCAGCACCAACCACTCCTACCGCGACACGGCCACCGCGATCGGCGAGCAGTGGCCCCAGTCGGCCCCGGTCGAGATCGGCCCGGGCAGTTGGCTCGGCGTCAACAGCGTGGTGCTGCCCGGCGCGCGACTGGGGCGCAACGTGGTCGTCGCCGCCGGATCGGTGGTGCGCGGCGAGGTGCCGGACTACGCGGTGGTGGCCGGCGCCCCGGCCCGAATCGTGCGCCGCTGGACCCCGGAGGCCGGCTGGCAGCCGCCCCTGCGCCCGCCCGCCGGCCGGCGAGCAGAAGCCGACCCCGCCGGTCCGGGCACCGCTCCGGCCGCCGTGCCGGTCGAGCGGCGGCTCGACGTCGACGGCTGCGAGGAGCCGGCCGGCGCCTGAACCGAAGCCCGTGCCCCTGTCCCGGCTGCCGGGCTGCCGGGCGTGCGGTCCGCGGTCGCCCCGCGGGCTCTGCTCGTACCCCGGCAGGCGGCGTTTGCCCGTCGAGGAGCGGCGTGCGCTCTCGCAGTGCCGGGTGCAGGCCCTCGTACAGACCTCCTTGGGCGTGCCGGTGCGGCAGCGCGCGCCGGGCGCCGTGACGGGGCACACGTTGCCTGCTTGGGGGCATTAAAGTGCCGGCATGCGCGCACCGATCGGATCGTTCGAGGACGCCCTGCCCGCCCCCGAGCGCAAGGAACTCCTCCCGCCACCGGTGGCTGCCGCGGTCACCGAGGAGATGCTGCACGTCGACACCGACCCCGCCAAGGCCGACACCGCCGACTTCGTCGCCGCCTACGGGGCCGAACTCGGCCGCTGGTCCGCCAACTGTGTCGTGGTCGCCGGCAAGCGCGGCCAGGACGTCACACTCGCGGCCTGCCTGGTGCTGTGCACCACCCGCGTGGACGTCAACGGTGTGGTCCGCCGCCATCTCGGCGTCCGCAAGGCCTCGTTCGCGCCCATGGACACCGCGGTGCGTGAGACGGGCATGGAGTACGGCGGCATCACGCCGGTCGGGCTGCCCGCCGGGTGGCCGCTGCTGGTGGACGCCGCGGTGGCCGCCGCCCCGTACCTGGTGGTGGGCAGCGGCGCCCGCCGGGGCAAGCTGATCGTGCCGGGCCCGGTGCTGGCCGCGCTGCCCGACGCGGTCGTCCTCGACGGCCTCGGCGTCCAGGGCTGAGCACCACGGCCTGCTTCAGACGGCCCGCCGGTCGGCGGGGCTGCGCCACACCAGCGTGTAGCGCCAGAACAGCCGGCGGCGCAGCCGGGCGCCCGGAAGCGTCCGCCCCGCCTCGGCGGCGATCTCGTCCAGCGTCATCCGCGGCTCCCGGGTCGGCGCCGTCATCGACGCCGGCCGCGGAACACGGCGGCCCCGGGTCTTCCACCAGCCGACCGCGACGTTGAGCAGCGGCACGAGGAGGTCACGCGCCCGGTCCCGCCGGCCGGCGGAACGCGCCAGGCCCACGACGACGAGTGTGCCGCCGGGGGCGAGCCGGTCGCGGAACGCGGCCAGCGCCTCACCGCACGGCAGATGGTGCAGCGCCGCCACACAGGTCACCACGGCGAACGGCCCGGCCGGCAGCCCGCGTGGGGCCTCGGCGATCTCGAAGCGCACCCTGGGGAACCCGGCCGCGGCCTCACGCGCCCGCTCCACGACGCGCGGGTCGGCGTCGATCCCGACCACCTCATCCCGCGCGCGCCCGGCCAGCAGCAGGGCCAGGTCGCCGGTGCCCGAGCCGACGTCCAGGGCGCGGCCGAACCGCCGGGGCAGCTGCCGCAGCAGCCACCGGTGGTAGTGGGCGTTGTGGCTCCACGGGTGGGCGGCGTTGAAGCGGTCGAACGCGCGGATCAGGCGCGGTGGTGGGAACGGCATCCGCCGATCCCACCACGGGGCGCGCGGACCGGCCACCCGCTCCCGGCGGCACGCACGCGCTTCCTGCCCGGGCGCCGCCCTCCCGGTGCGGGCCCGAGCGGTCGGCCCGCGCGGACCGGGGGAGTTCGGCCCGAGTGCGGGTCGAAGGGACCTGAGCGCGGCCCGGACAGCGCGACGCACGGCCGGCCGGCGCCCAGGCCCTCCGGCGGGGCCCCTGGCGGAGCGGGCAGGCCGCCGGCTCAGGGGGCGCGCCAGATGTTGTCGAACGCCGCCGCCTCGACGCTCCGGCGCTGCCGCACCGCCTCCAGTTCCGTCACCGCGTGGCCGACCGCGGCCAGGACCGCGGCAGCCGGCTCGCCGGAGACACGGTCGGCGCTGTCGTCGGGAGCCGGCAGGCCGACGGCGGAGCCGAGGACGGCGAGGACGGGCTCGCCCGACGCCCAGCGTTCGGCGGCGTGCCGACGGGCCGGCGAGTCCACGAGCTCCGGGCGGCCGGTCCGCAGCGGCATCCAGCGGCGCCGTGGCCGGGCGGTGCGGCCCTCGGTCGTCAGCGCCTCCCGGTAGGCCGACGAGAGCCGCTCGCCGCGGCGCCACAGCCACCTCTCGACCGTCTCGTAGGTTTCCTGCCGGACCAGGGACGCCGCCGCCTGCTGCAGCAGGGCGTCGTCCACGGTGGTGGGCGGGCCCGGCACGATCCGGTCGTCTTCGACCACCGCGGCGCCGGAGTCGAGCAGGTCCAGCAGTTCGGCGCCGGCGAGGGCGAGCGACAGGTCATCCCCGTCGACGGGGCCGCCCGCCGTGCTGTCCATGGTGACGATCAGCAGGTCCCAGGCTGTGGTCATGCGAGGTTTCCCTCCGCGACGGCCCCCCTTCTGGCCTCATTGTCCGTCT
>Ga0164242_10009569_pt1 | contig 10442 bp, 7 predicted proteins | sample OricomgcompostMG_FD_108783 | JGI IMG/M metagenome (GOLD analysis project Ga0164242, IMG submission 108783) | Miracle-Growth compost microbial communities from Emeryville, California, USA - Original compost - Miracle growth compost (MG) ... | reverse complement strand
TGCCAACAGATGTTTGCCTCCGCGCACTGCTCCAGCGCCGTCTACTGCATTTGCCATGTATGAACACATGCGACCTTGTAACACGACTTTGCGTAAACCGAATTTCTCCGCCCCGCTTGCCCGGCGCATTTTGGTTCTTGGCAATTAAAGTGTAGGTCCGCTCCTTCTCATCATCCTCGCGTGAGGAGAACAGGCCCTAGGAGAGAGAGATGACATCGTTGGCATGTGGGCCAGAACAGACTCGCAGCCAATTGGAAACGATTTCACCAGTTGAGTCATGACACACGAGACGACTTCCAAAGTGCATGTAGTCATTGATCCCCGCTGACTCCTCGTTCATTTTGCAGCACTCGGCCAAAACGTCCGGACGGTGTGGTTGCCTTCGTTTGGGATCTTCGAGAGGTTCTAGGTCGTGGAAGACGCCAACCCAGGATGGTAAAAACCTTGTGGTTGGGGAAAGTCATCGAGGGAGTCCTGTACCTCCTTTTATTTCTTTTTATTTCTTTTTTGTACGTTTCTTGAAGGAGGTGAACTGTAGTCTGCCTTGTAGGTACTTACCGTCCGTGTTCAGGGTAATACCTGCAAGATCGAGTGAGCAGTGGGGTCAGCCATCGATGTCGTCTGGATCCGATCAAGTGGAAAGCAACACGTAGCTGGTGCATCTGCGACTCTGTAAAGCTTACAAGTACGGAGTCTGGCTGTGTGCCGTATGGTTGCAAATGAGCGAGGTGCAGGATAAACGGGGAGCGGGGCGCGGATGCGGGGGTGGGACAGGGAATAGGAGGAGCCGCAATTGACACCCCCCGTGCAAGGAAAGAGGTCACAGACTCTCGAATTGACTCGACGTGACAGAATTAGAGGTGATCTCGGGAATGACGGAATCGAGATCTGGGTGCGCAGATACGCCATCTGACGCAGAAGAACGGTGACTGTGCGTACGATATGCCATGCCTTTTTTAGCCCGCTTCTCGTAAATAAGCCCTTGTCTTGATGCTGCAGAGGACAATGGGGGGTGGGCGAAGTGGCATAGACTACTGTGGTATACGCATAGAGGAGTCGCACCGATCTCTCGATACATGGAATTGTGTCGTCGAGCAAAAGAGCGGTGACCACCAAATAAACCCTCAATCGGGAAAAGCGTCAGATCCATCGACCGGCAGGGCCCACTCTGAAACGGAGACGGGAGGCTTCGCTTGGAGGGGGGCAAGAACGAGCCACGCCCGGATGATTTGGCGAGGCAGGCACTCGCTCGAAATTGTTGGCACGAACCCCACTAACAAAATCGCCGGCGCCAAAAAAAAAAAAAAAAAAAAAAACCCCTCGGCGCAGGGGACAAAGGGTGTTATAAGTATTTTTTTCGTTGAACCCCCTCTCTTCCTCCCGTTCCCTTCGGCCAACCACCAAATCAACCTAAACCCAAGACAACGAAGTCGCACTATCCACAGAGATATCAGTTCCAGACCTGACCAAACTTCGCCGAGAATTATCAAGATGCCTTTGGCCATCGCTGAGCTGTAAATGCACACTGCGGGACATGTCCGTTTCCTAGGCCATGTCCCGCAGTCCAGCAGCTTCAACGAGATATCCAAATTCTGCCAATTCCCACTCGACGAAGTTTACCAGGCCCTCGACCTCTCGAGCCGCTCTTCCCCCGACACCCGGGATCAGAAGAGTGCACCCAAGTCCCTGAGAAGGAGAGCCTGTCTCTGAAATCAACAAGTTTTGCATGCTGCCCTCTCCGACCTGGGCTCACCCGCGATTCAATCTCGTCACCCTACCTCCCCCGACGTTCCACCCCCAGTTGCTTCCGAAGCACCGCCTTATAACCGCCAATTCGCCAATCTATCTTACTTTGTAGTATATTTCGACATTGTCTACATCTTATTATCTTAATTTTCCCCTTAGGAACATCGATTCCAAAGCTCGTGGTTGCCTTTTTCCCAAGTGCAATCCAGGGTTACCCCCACCTCACCGCCGTTTGCCGATATAGTACCCCAATTACCCCTGCATATCCCACAACCATGTCGCGAAACGTACGGCAAAAATACTCTCGCGCCCCGGCCAAAACGCCTAAGCGCCGGGGTTCCGACTCTTCCTCCCTCAACCTCTCCGACGACGACGGATACTCCGGAGTCGAGGATATTAGTGACTCAGATGACGACGACGAGGAACATGTGCATGCGGCCGAGGAGGACCACATCATCTCCCACGAACTGCGGCAGGGCCCCTCGGGCTCTCCTCGGCCAAAACCAAAAGACGACAGCGATGCTGACGAAGCGGACGGAGAGGATGAAGAAGACGACGACGATGAGGAAGTCGACGAGGATGATGATGATGATGACGACGACGACGCCGGCCGCGACGACGTAGAGGAAGGTGGTGACGGAGCTTCCGATGAGATGGCCAGCTGGGACGGTATTCTGTCTGATCTGGACGACGGCGGTACCTCCGATGTTGGGCCAGCCCACTACCTCCTCGACCAGCATGTGGCACACATTGAACGCCACGTCCGCTTCACTGGAGTGCCCGACAGCGACTCCGATTCCACCACAACTGACACGACAAAGGACATTGACGGCTTCTTCCCTGACCTGTTTGTCGAGCAAAACTCACTCGACCCGGCTTTCCGGCGCGAGATTGAGTATGACCCTGATGAATCCTCTAACTCGGGTTCCTTCTGGGATTTCCACAGCTCCCAGGACCCACCCGGCCCCGAGTCGGATGATGACTTTGGCGGGGCCCTCTTGGAGGAGTATACCCCGACCGCCACTCCCAGCGCAAGCCAAGTTCCCACCGAGGTATCGACGCCTACGCCTGTTCCCTCAGGTGAGGTTCAGGAACTCGATGGATACGAAAGTGAGTTGGACTGATGATGTTTGGGCTTCCTTCCTTCGTCGATACTAACGCTTTCTTGTCAGCCGATGGCGACACTACTGAAGATGACGTCCCCGAGCCTCCCCTTCGCAAGAAGCAGGCCCGGCGGTGCCCGTCCACTGGCGTGTCGTCAGACTCTGACACTGAGCGGCCCGTACGGTTCAGGCGTGGCCAGCCCCGACTTGGCCGCTATAATCTGGACAGCTCTGACAAGAAGCCCATCGCCGTCGTAAATCCCATTTCGCGGAAGATGATGATCTTTACCCCTCAGAGACTACGGAGGCTGGATCTGTCCCCGGAGTCCTTCAATCTGGACTACTTTACCAACCCGGATGCCACCCAATCATCCCCGATCCTGAGTAATTCTGCCTCTCTCATGATGAGCGCCATGTTCTCCTCCAACACGTTCGGCGACTTCATGAACACGCAAGCCGTAGGCCCTGCCGAGGCCTTCTTCTCCTTTGCGTCGGATGCAGTAACAGCAGACGACAGCGACGAGACCGGTGATGTTATTGACGATGAGGACGAGGAAGAGAGGAGTTTAAAACTCGAGGATTTCATTACGTTTCACCAGGACTCGTCTGAGGATGAGGAAGACCAAGACGAGGAGAACTGGGAAATTGATACCAACGCCGACCTCGTCTCGTCCCCGCTCCGACCAAGGACGTCCGTCAGTGCTGCCAGCGCCACCAGCGACACGAGCATGACTGGCGCTCACCCCTTGCTGACCCACTTTGACAACAACTCGAATGCCGTCGGCGCATTCCGCCGGAACCAGGTCAACCAACAGCTGATCCTCAGCGACAAGGCAAGCCCAGCCTCGCTGGCATTCTCTGGTCCCTATTACCACGGCACGCTGAGGGGTATCAAGACTGGCAGCATGGACGCGGTGGCAGCGCCAATCACCCCGGTGCGCCGGCGGAAACGGGGCAGTATCAGCAACGTGAACGTCGGCGGCGACCTGAACCGAAGCCCCCTTGAAGGCCTTTCCCAGAAGAGGAAGGCTTCGGCAGCACTCGCCGACAACCTACACAAACGACATCGTAGCATCTCGGATATGGAGGTCTTGCAGATCTGATACTCTCAAGCATGGGCACATTTAGTGGATGATATACGATGTGGGGACAAGTGGAACAAGAAAGAAGGAAGAGGAAAAAAACAATACAACGCCCAAGGACGGCACGGCCATGCTGTTGTTCCGGATGCCTTGACGAAAGTCAGTCGCCGTTGTCAACACTGGCCGTCCCTGGCCTCGCGACGATTCTTTGATGACCCTAGTTTTTTTTTATCAAAACAACGCTGTGCTTCCTAACCCCATACATTTCCTTTCGTTCTTGTGTGTTCTAACGTCAAAAGTCAGCGTCACGACCTGTCAACGGCTTTTTAACTTTGCTGCTTCTCTGATTACTTCCGGATTCTTGCTTTGTTTTGTTTTCTTTTTGGAATTGGCCTATCAAAAGCGTCGGGGTTTACTGCGATGGTGCATAGTGCTGCAAGGGCATGCATAGGAGGTCTTCCCAGCGGCCAGTTCGCATGTCCCGGTTGGCAGGACTTGCCGGGCAGGCGATGGTCTCAAGGTAGATAAAAGTATGGATGGCCTCGGCGCCGGCTTTTGATGATACCAGCCACTCTTCCGGCTGTTTGACCCCAGCTAGACGGTGCACACTAGATCGTAGTAGATACGTCTCGCGGAGATAGATGGCCAATAGATGTTTGTTAATTCACCGCCTCGGCCCACCGCGTACTCAGTTCAATGGAAATTGGTAGTGGTGCATGGGAGATTGGGAGTTTGAAATACTCGGAGTGCGTCTTGTATCCGTACTCAGAACCGAGGTGATTTGACTTTGATACCACTATCACCCTCCTACCAGCTCCTCCGCACCTAACCCATATGTCCAAACTCACTCACCAACCTTTGTACATCTATAGAAGGTACCTATGTACAAACAGAGCCAAAAGATATATATATCCGTGGGATAATAACCTCCCCTTAGTTCGACTGGTAGTGAGCGACGTAACCAACCTCCATCATACTACCGTACCCGTCCTGAGTGCCGCCGTCAGGATACCCAGGCTAGAGAAGAACGGTCACGTTAGCGTTCATATCAACCCCGTTTACCGCAAAGCCAAGAAGAAAAGAGTACTCACCCAGTTCCCGCCAACTGCTACGTTCAAGATGAAGTATAGAGGGCTATGGCATAGCGAATTCCAGACGTTCTCGTTGCCAATCCTGCTCCCGCTGACTTGGTGGAACTGCTGACCATCCATGTACCAGGTGATAGTCTCTCCTTGCCAGTTTCCAGCTGTCCGGTCGAGTCGGATTCGCCACGTATGCCAGTCCTGGTTCGGGATTCCGATGCTGCCTCCGATCCCGTTGCTCTCGTTGCAAATCCCGCCCGGGTACACGTCGCAGTGCACCGTTCCGTAGCCAGTCAGCTGCCCGTTGATTGTCTCCATGATGTCCAACTCCCCACAAGCAGGCCACCCCGTCCCGTGTCGGATCGAGTCGCCCAAGATCCAGAAGGCCGGCCAGATCCCCCTCTTGTTCGACACGGCGTTGGTCCCGAACCGAATCTGCGCCTCTCCCATGGTGACACGGCCAGGCGCCGGCGTGAACACGTACCGGCTCTCGATCCGCCCCGACGTCCATCCGTTCCGCACGGAGCCGTCGCGCCACGGTACCAGCTGTAGTGTGCCACCTCCGCTGCATTGCACGTTGCGGCTCGACGAAGTGTACGTCTCCAGCTCACCGTTGACGCCTAGGTCACCCGTCACGATATTCCAGTTGCCGCCGTTAGGAAGAGTACCCGCAGCAGACGAAAAGGTCTCCTGCCACAGCCGCGAAAATCCGGAGTACTGTGGTGCGTCCCAGGCGGAGGCGAGGGGGGCCAGGAGGACGAGGAGCGAGGAGTGGACACGCATTATAACTAATATATAACGGAGGTGGACTTATACCGAAGCAAAGGATGAAGGACGGTGTTGCGGCTATCACTCCATGGAGGGGAAGATCGTCAACGGGATATAAGATAGATCTTGGACGGGTGGGCTTTAAGTAGCCTGGAGACCCGGGGGCCTAGCCGTAGCAGAGAACGAGATGGAGTCGAGATGAGGAAGGGACACGCCAATCTGGCAGGTGATATGCCTTCGCCGACATTGGAATGGAACGTGACGGTAGCCTAAGGAGCTACTACCACCCACCGGGCGAAACACCCTTTTCCGTGCCTTTGCGCCGCTACGATGGCGAGATACCTATGCATATATGAGGCACCTGGTGTTTGCAGGGCAGGGATTCCAAGTCCGTCGTGGTGGGGGCATGCCATGTTTAACTGGTGTTTTCTGTGGTGGGACGAACTCAGCCAACCGGGCGGTTCAGGGTCTGGAAGGGATAGGCCTCGCGGCGCTGGCACCATGGTTCTCGGCAGGGGGGCGTGAGCGTTGGAGCAGTGGATGCAAGACATTGGGTGGGGCATAAGATGAATAACCTGGTTCAGGGTCTAGACTCGTGGGGCACTGAGATGCGAGGAGGTAACGGTGTTAAGGGACTGGGGTATTGTGGCTTTAGAATTTGGCGCCAATGATTCCATGCACCGTGATTGATCCTATGAGGTCCGTTTACGACCCTGCCTGGGATTCTGATGCTAGGTGGCTAGCCAAATCGAGATTGCCAACGGCCTTGGAAGGATCGAAATACTGCCGAAGCTAGGGAGTTGCATGTAACGGGCCTGCAGGGGAAGACTGAAAGAAATGTGGGGAAAGGGGTCGAGCTGGGAATAAAAAAGATCGATGTCGTCAAAAGTCCAAACGCTAGACCCGGTCTTGTGTTTTTATCTTAGACAGTCTTGTGCATGTGCTCCTACGATTATCCGCGGTCATCTATAGTGGTATCGTCGATCATCCCAGGTCACGTTGTGGGCGCTTGTCGGCTGCGTTGTCTCACGGAGCTTAGGTGCCAGCAGAGGCTTACCTTCGGGGTAGAGGCACGGGGTCGGGGGGGGTCTCGATGCTACCTACCATTTGGGCCGACCCCCTGCTGATAATTTCCAATGACCAGGTCGGATCATAGGAAAAATGCGACTCTGTGACTTTCTATAGTATTCTTTAGTCATGTCCTCATATCAAAAGTGTTGGTGGAAGCGTTTCGACAGATTTCCCACGCCACATAATTACCTAGGTACATAGTAATTTAATGCAATCGGCAACAACGACGGTAGCGTTGTGAAGCTTACTTATTAGGAAGACAAGATAGTACTTTACTCGGCCAAGCATAGGGGGCATTTTCAGCCTTCTCTCCTAGTCATAGAAAATCTGGTTTTAGCATTGCTCTCAACTGCACAACACCACACTGGCAGAACAACGCAAGAGTCTCCCGCTCCTCCCCCCGCTCCCTTGCCGTACTCGATTTCTGTTCCTACCCTACGTGCATACCGGTGCAACGACCTCAGTTCACCTGATCAAGACTCCAGTGCTTTCGGTTGAATAGATCTCTTCCTGAAGTAACCATCCAACCGCCGGCCTTGGCAATGGATGTATGACCGAGTGTGTTCTCTTCCAGAAACTAGCTGGGGGACTCCTAGGATTGCAGAGTTGTGAGGGTTGCAGTGTCTCTGCTCCGCGAGATTTTTAGGCTTCTTATTGTTGCTTAGATCATCCACTGGCAACCTAACGTAGGCACCCCTGATACTACATTCTAGCGTCGCAGACAATATACAGCCAAAAACATCTAATAATTTTGTTCTCCCGTGAATGGGTTAGTATTATCGAAACTTCTCTCACTTGCGTGGTCGGCGTGCTGGTGCTCTTAGTCCTCTTTGCGACTGTTTTACCAGATTACGCGAGCGACTGCAAACACCAGATGTCCTACGGGTGGTTGCCAGTGGACTAAGACTGCACCATAGACTACTAAATCTACTTCAATTAGATTGACTTCGGCAAGGCATACGACGGCTACGTCAGAGCGATGCATGTCCCCGACCGTAGAGCGAAAACGGTCCATGTGTAGATACTCCATAACCACATACCCGCGGACAAAGAAAATCCTAATCCAAATTCCCCTAACACCCCCGACTGAAGGGGACGCAACAAATGGATCATGTGGTCAGATAAAAGAACGAGCGGGAAAAGCATTGCATAAGAATTGGCTTTAGATGATACCAAGACTGGCTGAACTTAAGACAACATTGGACGCGTCCAACGTTTTCACATTAACGTGATGAATTTGAAATAGAGACTCAGTCTTCACAGCCTCACAGTCTCACAATAGCTCCATACAGCCGCAGGCCCGAGGAAGCTTCCACCGCACACTTTGATAAACTTATCCAGTAATTTATTTACCTGTATAGCACCGGGCACGGGACAATTAGATATATAAAAACTCGTGGGTTAGTGGCTTAGAGATAGAACGTCAATTCGCGTAAGTGACACATCGCTCGGCGATAACCGGACACGTTCTTCGGGGAACGGTTGGGCTACACACGAATTCGGAAGACTCATGGAGCGGAGGACTAGTACGTAACATGCCGTTATCCCGTCCCAGGCAGGGTTTAAACTATTCCCGTAGCTCTGGACCATCATGTAGTCCAGTTGCACTCAGTAGTTGTTGTTGGCTGTTCGACTTCATTGTAGTTCGGGCAAGAGGCCGTCTATCCTAGGTTAGAAGTGGCAGCTTCTGTGTAGACCACAGAGATTACCTCCTAGGAAGACATCAAAGTTAACTATCAAATTAAGACTCCTGGGTATCTATAGCCATCAGCGAGGGCTAGCAGGCCACTGCAGGCGTACTAGAACGGGGCTTCATGGGGTCGCCTGGGGTATGATGCGGTAATTGGCCAACGGATTGATCAAGGCACATTCCTGCCTTCAATTAGCTGATTTTATGCGCTATATTGGCCTGAAAGATATCGTCGAGAGACTGAAGAGCCACACAAAGCTGATTAAGGGGGGAACCATCTGAGGTTCGGCGATGCGATGCTGCGATGAAAGGTAAAATGCCCGAATCGGGACTGAAGATGACCATGGATCTACGAAGGCGGTGCAGTGTACAAATTTGGATGAAGATGGTCCATTTTCTCAGCAACCAAATGCGATGAATACGACTGTATTTTTAGCGCTACGTCGTAATTAGACCTCCTTTGCCACTTAGTCATCTATTCTTAGCAATACTGGTTGATCTTCGCGGGTCGCCAACCTTCAGGGGGGATTTTCCAAAGCGCCTTACAATTCCTACCTCTAGAGAAGGAGGTTGGTTCGGAAACATCGTTCTTGGTGGTGGGTCCAATCCACTTTGTAACCCTCCTGTACCATAATATCAAAACTCGGGCGCGCCCCTTGGAGCCGCAAAAGTGCCCGGGCGTAGGTCATTGGCCGGATCCCCCACTTGTTCAACCATTCGTCTACTCCGTACGTCGGTCGTCGATGTGGTGTCTATGAGCTTTGTATATTGGTATAAACCCGAGGCTTCACGCCGGTATCATGTAGAGCAAGGCTTTACACGAGGAAATGGATTTGTCCATCTCCGCCTTTTGTGGCCTTTCCCATCCTCGTTTCTCTTTGTAATTCCTTGGATGTGGAGAGAAGAGATGAGGCTAGTTCGCTGCACCTTCCAGATTGCGAAAACATGTGGGCCACATCATGGTTCCCAGTAGCATTCACCGATCGACGTAAGATGGAGATGATCTTGTTCTTAATCCAAGGCAGCCAAGTCGTAATTAGTGGAGAAGCCCGGAACGCCCGATTTTCTGTCCTGTAAAGGCTAACACTGTAATTTGCTTCTGGTGCTACATAGGCTGATACGACTTCATGAACCGTAAGACTTGTGGACCGTATTGTGGTTCTCAGTTACTCTCACTAAGCAGTGTAAGAAAGAAAAAGGCCAGTTTCCGAGACCGAGACAAACCAAACTGTAAGCCGGACCATCTACGACCCCTTTTCTATGATGATCCTTCGTCATGGCCTGGATGAAGAGAGCATCATGTCCCATCTGACGGCGATGAGAAAGGTATAAGTATCAGGCATCTCGCTGCCCCAACAGGACTCGATTCATCGTCACAAACAAACACCCTCTCCCAAACCAGTCTCACTCCTTCAAAACAAGCTGTTTACTGCTTTATCAACTCGTCAAGAACCGACACCATGAAGTTCACTCAGATCCCAGTTTTCGTCGTTGCTCTCCTTATCCCCGCCGTTGCGGCCATGCCGGCGGGAGAGGACGTCGATGAGAGCCGCGCTGTGATGGGCCAACTCGAGGCGCGTGCCTGCAAAGCTGCAGGCTCTTGCAAGGGAATCGGCGGCGGCGACCTATGCAACGACCGCGTAAGAATTCACTCTTGGGGTTCGCTCTAATATGACCTCTAATAATGGTAATTACAGTGCAAGAAGTGCAAGGGCGATAGCGGATACTACAAGCGTGGAGAGTGTGGTGGCGCTGGCTGGCAGTGAGTAGACACTATATATTAGACGCCGACCATGGCATTACTAACGATGGATAACTAGGCATTGCTACTGCTACTACTCCTAGATTGTCTGGAATGGTGGCCATTGGTGTCTTGCTTCTGCGGACACTTAGCTCCAAG
>Ga0164242_10009566_pt1 | contig 10445 bp, 11 predicted proteins | sample OricomgcompostMG_FD_108783 | JGI IMG/M metagenome (GOLD analysis project Ga0164242, IMG submission 108783) | Miracle-Growth compost microbial communities from Emeryville, California, USA - Original compost - Miracle growth compost (MG) ... | reverse complement strand
GCGGCGACATACAGAGCCGCGGCCCGCGCTATTGCCCCTCCATCGAGGACAAGGTGGTGCGCTTCGGCGAGCGCGACGGCCACTAGATCTTTCTCGAGCCGGAGGGCCTGGACGACACCACCGTCTACCCCAACGGCATCTCGACCTCGCTGCCCGAAGAGGTGCAGCGCGCGCTGCTCGCCACCATTCCGGGGCTCGAGAAGGTGCGCATGGTGCGGCCGGGCTATGCCATCGAATACGACTACGTGGACCCGCGCGAGCTCTTCCCGACGCTGGAGACCAAGCGGCTGGGCGGGCTCTACCTCGCCGGCCAGATCAACGGCACGACCGGCTACGAGGAGGCCGCGGCCCAGGGGCTGGTCGCCGGGCTGAACGCCGCGCGCGCCGCCGCGGGCTCGTCCCCCGCCGAGTTCGCCCGCGACGAAGCCTACATCGGCGTGCTGATCGACGATCTGGTCACCCGCGGTGTGACCGAGCCCTACCGCATGTTCACCTCGCGCGCGGAGTTCCGCCTCAGCCTGCGCGCCGACAACGCCGACCAGCGGCTGACCGGCAAGGGGATCGACCTGGGCCTCGTCGGCTCCGGGCGCGCGGCGGCGTTCCGGGAAAAGGCGGCGGCGCTGGCCGCGGCCCGGGCCCAGGCCCGCGCCCTGACGCTGACGCCGGCGCAGGCCGCCCGGGCCGGGCTGCCGGTCAAGGCCGACGGCCAGCGGCGCGACGTCGTCCAGCTCCTCGCCTATCCGGCGATCGGCTTCGAGGCCCTGGCGCAGCTGTGGCCGGAACTGGCGTCCTGGCCTGCGGCGGTGCGCGAGCAGGTGGAGATCGACGCCGCCTACGCCGGCTATCTCGATCGCCAGGCGGCTGATGCGGCGGCCTTCCGGCGCGACGAAGCCCTGCGCCTGCCGGCCGATCTCGACTATGGCGCAGTCGGCGGCCTGTCCCATGAGGTCCGGGAAAAGCTGAACGTGATCAAGCCCTTGACGCTCGGCCAGGCGGCCCGCATCGAGGGCGTCACGCCCGGAGCGCTCACCGCCCTTCTCGCCCACGTCCGCCGCCGCGCGGCCTGAGGTGGAGCCGGTCACCAACGCCGAGAGCTTCGCTGCGGCCTCGGGCGCCACGCCCGCGCAGGTGGCCGAGCTGGAGCGCTATCGGCAGATGCTGAGCGAGCGCAACGCCGTCGTGAATCTGGTCGGACCCGCCACCCTGCCCGACTTCTGGAACCGCCACGCCTGGGATTCCGCCCAGCTGATGAGACTCTCCCCGCAGACCCGCACCTGGGCCGACCTGGGCGCCGGCGCCGGCCTGCCGGGGGTCGTGCTGGCGGTCCTGGGAAAGGGCCGGCCGGGATTTCACGTGCACCTGGTGGAGAGCATGGCCAAGCGCTGCCGGTTCCTCACTGAGGTGGTCGGCGAGCTCGCCCTGCCGGCCACGGTGCACAACGCCAGGGCGGAAAACCTCGACCTTGCTGTGGACAGCGTCACTGCGCGCGCTTGCGCCCCGCTCACGCGCCTGCTCGGGTACGCGCGGCCCTATCTGGCGAGGGGCGCCGCCGGCTGGTTCCTGAAGGGCCAAGATGTTGCGTCCGAACTCGAAGAGGCTACTAAATCTTGGAAATTCGAGGCTGAGATCGTGCCGTCGCTGAGTGACGCCAGAGGCCGGATCGTCCGGGTGGGGAGGCTGAAGCGTGTCCGCAAAGCCTGACCGGTCGCTGCGCGTGCTGGTCGTCGCCAACCAGAAGGGCGGCGTCGGCAAGACCACCACGGCCATCAACCTCGGCACCGCGCTCGCCGCGGTCGGCGAAAAGGTGCTGCTGATCGATGCCGACCCGCAGGGCAACGCCTCCACCGGCCTGGGCGTCGGCCGCGCCCAGCGCACGACCACGCTCTACGACGTTCTCATGGGGGAGAAGCCGCTCGCCGATGCGGTGGTTGCGACCTCGGTGCCGGGCCTCGACCTCACGCCCTCGGATCCGGACCTCTCCGGCATCGAGCTGGAGCTCGGGGCCGCGCCGCGGCGCTCCTACAAGCTGCGCGACGCGCTCGCGCTGCTGCGCGAGGCCGCCGACTACAGCTATGTGCTGATCGACTGCCCCCCCTCGCTCGGCCTGCTGACGGTCAACGCCATGGCCGCGGCCGACGCGGTGCTCGCGCCGCTGCAATGCGAGTTCTTCGCCCTGGAGGGGCTCAGCCAGCTCATGCGCACGATCGACCTGGTGCGCGGCAGCCTCAATCCGCGGCTGGAGATCCAGGGCATCGTGCTGACCATGTACGACCGCCGCAACAGCCTGTCGGAACAGGTGGCCGGCGATGTCCGCGCGCACTTCGGCGAGACGGTCTACCAGACGGTGATCCCGCGCAACGTGCGGGTCTCCGAGGCGCCCTCGTACGGCAAGCCGGCGCTCGTCTATGATCTCAAGTGCGCCGGCAGCCAGGCCTATCTGAAGCTCGCCCGCGAAGTCGTGCTGCGCGAGCGGCGGCGGCGCAAAGCGGCCTGAGGAAGGGGAGCCATGGCGGAGAGCCGCAGAGGACTGGGCCGGGGGCTTTCGGCGCTGCTGGGCGAAGCGGACGACGCCGCCGCCCCGGCCGGACACGGCCCGAGCGGGGAGGGGGTGCGCGAGATCCCGATCGAGCTGATCCACCGCAATCCGTACCAGCCGCGGACCCTCTTCGCCGAGGAGGAGCTCGCCGAGCTGGAGGCCTCCGTCCGGCGCTCGGGCGTGCTGCAGCCGATCCTGGTGCGACCCTCGCCCACGACGCCGGGCGAGTTCCAGATCGTCGCCGGCGAACGGCGCTGGCGGGCTGCGCAGCGGGCCGGCCTCGGCGCGGTCCCGGCGCTGGTGCGCCAGCTCGACGACAACCACGCCTTCGAGATCGCGATCGTCGAGAATGTCCAGCGCAGCGACCTCAACCCGCTCGAAGAGGCGCGCGCCTATTCCGACCTGATGGCGCGCATGCGCTACTCCCAGGAGGAGGCGGCCAAGGTGGTCGGCAAAAGCCGCAGCCACGTGGCCAACACCTTGCGCCTCACCACGCTTCCCGAGGGAGTGCAGGCGCATCTTCTCGCGGGCCGGCTGAGCGCCGGGCACGCCCGCGCCGTCGCCACCGCGCCGGATCCGGACACGCTGGCCGACCTGATCGTCGCCCGCGGCCTGTCGGTGCGTGAGGCCGAGGCGTTGGCGAAGGGCGGGGCGGCGCGGCCGAAGAAGGCCTCCGGGCCCCGCAAGCCGGCCAAGGACGCCGACACCCATGCCCTGGAGGCCGACCTCGAGGAAGCGCTCGGCCTCTCGGTCGAGGTCGACGACCGCGGCGGCGCCGGCGAGCTGAAGATCCGCTACGCCACCCTGGAACAGCTCGACGACCTCTGCCGTCGCCTGACGCGGGGATGAGGATCGCGGCGGGCGAGCGCGTGAGCCTCCGCCGCATCGCGCGCGGCGACCTGGAAGGCGCGAGCGGCTTCCAGTACACGCTGTCGATCCTCGAGCCGTTGACCCAGGTCGCGCGGCTGGCGGAGGTGTTCGAGCAGACGGGCTTCTGGACCGAGGACGCCGGGGCCGTGGTCATCGAGGCTGACGGCCGGATGGTCGGCACCATGCAGTTCTACCGCTCGGGCGCCTGCATCCACGGCTACGAGCTGGGCTACATCCTCCATTCCGAGGCCGATCGGGGGAAGGGCTACGCCTCGGAGGCGGTGCGGCTGTTCAGCGACTATCTGCTGACCGAGCGGCCGGCCTGTCACCGTCTGCAGCTCATCATCGAGACCTGGAACGACGCATCCGCCCGCCTGGCTGAGGCCTGTGGCTACGAGCGCGAGGGAATTCTCCGCAAAGCCGGCTACTCCGACGCCGCCGAGCCTCCGGACTGCTGGGTGTATTCGCGGGTGCGGTAACCCGTCTACCCACTCGCGGGGAGAGGGGGCCTTTACCTCGGTGCCGTTCCTGTTATGTTCGCAACATGGGCATCGTACACACCAAAGAACATGGGAGGGCGGTCCTCCGGGCGCGCGAGCTTCGTGTTGAGACGACGCGAGCCGAAGCGCACCTCTGGGCCGCGCTCCGCGATCGCCGCCTCGGCGGCTGGAAGTGGCGCCGGCAAGTCTCACGCGGGCCGTTCTTCCTCGACTTCTTCTGTCCGGAAGCGCGGCTGGTCGTCGAAGTCGATGGCGGGCAACATTCGGAGGCTGCGGATTATGACGCCCGGCGCACGGCGTACCTTGAGCGCGAGGGGCTGCGGGTCTTGCGGTTCTGGAACTCCGTCGTGCTGACGAACCGGACCGGCGTTTGCGACACGGTGCTCGAGGCGTGTGGCGGCGATCGCATCTCCTCTCCCCGCAAGCGGGGAGAGGCCGGGTGAGGGGAGGCGCTCCGCGAGGCGCCGCCCCCGGATTCGCCGCCGGCGCCCACCGGCGGTCCTGCCGCTTGTGGGTTATGGCTGCGATTTTTCGGGGATTCGGTCCGCCCGCGCCTCCCCTCACCCTTCCTCTCCCCGCGAGCGGGGAGAGGCTTAGTTACAGTCCCAGGCGGCGGGCGCGGCCGGCGATGGTCAGGGCCAGGCGCTGGGCGATGAGGTGGTCGGGGGAGCCGGCGGTCTTGCAGGCGCGGTCGGCGGACAGGACCTCCGGCGCCAGGCGGTCCAGCTCGTCCAGCGACCAGGCCCGCGCCTGGCGCAGGAACTCGCGCTCCTGCTTCCAGAAGACGCCCGAGGCCTTGGCGGCTTCCTGCATCCCGGCCCCGGCCTTGGCGAGCGTCAGGACGCGCCGCAGCCGGCCCAGGTGCGCCCCGATGGCGCGGACCGCGGCGGGCCCGGCCTCGCCCTCCTGGGCGGCGCGACGCAGGCCGGCCTGGGCGTCGGCGAGGCGGCCGCCGAAGGCGTCGGCCGCGGCGTCGGCCAGGGAGGCCTCCGGTTCGACGCCGAAGAAGTCCTCCAGCTCGGCGGGCGTGCCGGTCGCGCCGCTGCCCGGCCCCAGGAACAGCGCCAGCCGCTCGATCTCCTGTCGCGCGACGCCGCGCTCCCGGGGCAGGCGCGCCACCAGCAGGGCGAGCGCATCGGCGGTGAGCCCCACGCCGTCCTTGGCCAGCAGCTCGCGCACCAGCCGCGCCACGTCGCCGGGCTCGTCCTCGTAGCAGGGGATGGTGGCGCAGCCCTCGGCCTTCTCGCCGGTCTTGCGCAGCTCAGAACTGCGGCCGAGCGCGCCGGCCTCGACCAGCAGGAAGGCGTCGGGGTTGAGCGCGCCGGCCGCGTGCCGGGCCAGCGCCTCGGCGGCCGTGCGGTCGGGGCCGGTCTTCTCCGACCCCATCCTGAGGCGGATCAGCCGTCGGCCGCCCATCAGCGACTGGGCGGAAAGCTCGGACTCCAGCCGCCCGGGGTCGGCCTCCAGGTCGCCGTCGGTGAGCTGCGCGACGTCGAAGGGATCGTCGGGGTCCTTGGCCACGGCCCTGGCCAGGGCATGGCCGCGGTCGCGGACGACGCCCAGGTCGGCCCCGTAGATCAGGGCGGCGCGGGTCGAGGGGTCCGGCCGCTGCAGGAACCGATCGATCTCCGGCCGTCGCTTGAGGATCATTCGATCGCGGCGGCGGGGGCGTTCAGCGCCGGTTCGCCCACCGGCGGGGCGGGCGGAACGACGCGGCGCCGGGTCGCCGGCTCGCCGGTCGCCATCCAGGCGGCGAGCTCCAGCTGGATGCGCCGGGCGGCTTCCTCGGCGGCGCGGTCCTGCGCGTCCGCCTGGGCGGCCACGGAGGCGTAGGGCTGGTCGGGCGAGTCGTAGGTCAGCTCGACGTGCACCGTGCCGGCCTTGACCGGCGCGCCGGAGGGCAGGGCGGCGAGCTGGTAGGCGGCGGTCAGCACGTACTCGTAGCGGGTCGCGACGTTGTCCACCCGCACGCCGCGCGGATAGCGGGTCTCGGCGAGCTGCAGGTGCATCTGGTAGGCGGGCGCAGCCCCGCGGTGCTTCGCGAAGGCGTCGTCCAGGTGTTCGCGGATCAGGAACCCGGTGCGGCCCGCCGGCGCGACGACGTCGATCGCGGCGAGCTTCGGGACGACCGAGTCCTGGGCATACAGCGGCGCGAACCCGCAGCCCCCAAGTGCAGCGCAAGCGGCGGCCGAAAGAATCGAACCACGGATGACACGGACTGCACGGACGAAGCCGCGTCCGGGCACATCCGTGCGATCCGTGAAATCCGTGGTTTCTTGCGCTTCGCGCATCTCAGGCCGCCACGATGTTCACGATGCGATCCTTCACCACGATCACCTTGCGAATGGTCAAGCCCTCAAGGCGCCGTGCGATCTCGGGATCGTCAAGCACGATCTTCTCCACCTCGGCCGGTTCGGCTCCGGCCGGCGCGGTGATTTCGCCGCGGCGCTTGCCGTTCACCTGCACGGGCAGGACCTTGCTGGCGTCCTCGGTCAGGGCCGGATCATAGGCCGGCCAGGGGGCGGCGACCACCATGCCCTCGCCGCCCAGCCGGGCCCAGCATTCCTCCGCCAGGTGGGGCGTGAACGGCGCCACCAGCCGGGCGAACGCCGACAGGGCCTCGGCGCGGGCCGCCAGCACCGCCGGCGCGGCGCCCTTGGCCGGGTGGGCCTTCAAGAGGTTGAGGAATTCGTAGAGCCGGGCGATCCCGGAGTTGAAGCGGAAGCCCTCGATCGCTTCGGTGACCGCCTTGATCGTGCGGTGGGCTGTTCGCCGGATCGCCAGCGCCGCCTCGTCCTCGTCCCCGTCCCCGGGCCCGCCGGAGGCGATCTCGGCCGGCTGGCTGTCGAACTCCTCCCACACCCGGTTGACGAAACGCCAGGCGCCTTGCACCCCGCCGGTGGTCCACTGCACGTCGCGCTCGGGCGGCGAATCCGAGAGCACGAACAGGCGCGCGGCGTCGACGCCGTAGACGTCGAAGATCTCCTCCGGCGCGACCGTGTTCTTCTTGGACTTCGACATCTTCTCGACGTCGCCGATCACCACCGGTTCGCCGGTCTCGGCCAGCCGGGCGCGGCGGGTCTTGCCCTCGGCGACGACCTCCACCTGGGCCGGCTCCAGCCATTCCCCGCTCTGCCGGCGATAGGTCTCATGCGTGACCATGCCCTGGGTGAACAGGCCGGCGAACGGCTCGCGCACCGACAGCCTACCCTCGTCGGCCAGGGCCTTGGTGACGAAGCGGGCATAGAGCAGGTGGAGCACGGCGTGCTCGATGCCGCCGATGTACTGGTCGACCGGCATCCAGTAGTCGGCCGCCGCCTTGTCGATCGGCTCGCCGGCCATCGGGTCGGCGAAGCGGGCGAAGTACCAGGAGGAGTCCACGAAGGTGTCCAGGGTGTCGGTCTCGCGCTCCGCCGGGCCGCCGCACTTCGGGCAGGTGGTGTGCTTCCAGCTCGGGTGGCGGGCCAGCGCGTTGCCCGGCTTGCCGAACGCCAGGTCGACGGGCAGGGCGACGGGCAGGGCCGACTTGGGCAGCGGCACGACGCCGTCCTTCGCGCAATGGACGACCGGGATCGGGCAGCCCCAGCCGCGCTGGCGCGCGACGCCCCAGTCACGCAGGCGGTAGACCGTCGCGCCCTCGCCGTCGCCCTGCGCCTCGACGCGGTCGATGGCCTTTTCCTTGGCCGCCTCGACCGTCAGGCCATCCAGGAAGCCCGAGTTGAAGATCGTCCCGGGGCCGACATAGGCCTCGTCGTCCACCGCGAAGCTGGCCGGATCCGCGCCGGGCGGCAGCACCACGGGCCGCACCGGCAGGCGGTACTTGCGGGCGAAGTCCAGGTCGCGCTGGTCGTGCGCCGGGCAGCCGAAGATCGCGCCCGTGCCGTAGTCCATCAGGATGAAGTTGGCGATCCAGACCGGCAGCTCCCAGTCCGGGTCGAACGGGTGCTTCACCCTCAGGCCCGTGTCGTAGCCCTCCTTCTCCTGGGTCTCGATCTCGGCCTCGGAGACGGCGCCGTGACGGCACTTCTCGATGAAGGCCGCGGCCTTCGGGTCGCGCGCGGCCACTTCGGCCGCCAGCGGGTGGTCGGGCGCGACGCCCACGAAGCTCGCCCCGAACAGGGTGTCGGGGCGGGTGGTGTAGACCTCGACGCCATCGCCGCCGCCGGCCTGGGCCGCGCCCGCGAAGCGGAAGGTCATCTTCAGGCCCCTGGAGCGGCCGATCCAGTTCTCCTGCATGACCCGCACCTTGTCGGGCCAACGGTCAAGGGTCTCGAGATCGTCCACCAGCTGGTCGGCGTAGGACGTGATGCGGAAGAACCACTGGGCGAGCTTGCGCTTCTCGACCACCGCGCCGGAGCGCCAGCCGCGGCCGTCGACCACCTGCTCGTTGGCCAGCACGGTCTGGTCGACCGGATCCCAGTTCACGGTCGCCTCGCGGCGGTAGACCAGGCCGCGATCGTAGAGCTCCAGGAACAGCGCCTGCTGCTGGCCGTAGTAGGCCAGGTCGCAGGTGGCGAACTCGCGCGACCAGTCGATCGAGAGGCCGAGCTGCTTCAGCTCGTCGCGCATGCGGGCGATGTTGTCGTAGGTCCAGGCCTTCGGATCGACCCCGCGCTCCATGGCGGCGTTCTCCGCCGGCAGGCCGAAGGCGTCCCAGCCCATCGGGTGCAGCACCGAGAAACCGCGGGCGCGCTTGAAGCGGGCGATCACGTCGCCGAGCGCATAGTTGCGCACATGGCCCATGTGCAGCCGCCCCGACGGGTAGGGGAACATCTCCAGCACGTAGTACTTGGGCCGAGTCTTATCGATCTGCGCCTTGAACGCCTCGGCGTCCGCCCAGGCCTGACGCCACCTGGGCTCGGTTTCCTTCGGATCGTAGCGGGCCATTTGAGGAGGCTTTGGACGGAGTGGGACTTCCGGTCAACCTTCCCTCCCCTCATGGGGAGGGTGGCCGAGCGAAGCGAGGTCGGGTGGGGAAGTCACGGCCAAGCGCTGGCGGGGATTGTGAGCAAATCGGAAGCGCGGAGGTCCCGCCCCGCACTTCCCCACCTTGCGCGCCGGAGGCGTGCTGTCCCTCCCCACAGGGGGGAGGGAAATCAGCCCTTGATGTTCGAAAGTCGGAGCTGGCGGGCGCGCGTCAGGATGGCGTTCTCGAGGTCCACCTCGGTCTGCGAGGCGGCCGGGGCGTCGACCCAGTTCCCGGAGGCGTCCTTGACCTGCTTGAAGACGCTGACGTTCAGGCCGTCGGCCCGCAGCCGCGAATCCAGGATGTAGACGGTCAGCTTGAACCGCTCGTCCGGCTTCTCGGGGTTGGAGTACCAGTCGGTGATGATCACCCCGCCGTAGGGGTCGGCCGACTGCAGCGGCATGAACGACAGGGTGTCCAGCGTCGCGCGCCACAGGTAGCCGTTCACCGAGACGGAGGCGGCCTGGGAGGGGTTCGGCACGCTCCCGCGATTGCCCGTGAACGGGATATGGGGAGTGGAGCAGGCGGTCAGGCCCAGGGCGGCGACGATCGCCCCGCCGGCGGCCAGGCGCCGCAAACTTGCTCCGCGCACAAACGGCATATGCATCCGTCTCCAATAGAATTTCCGCGGCGGCTCGCACCCCGAGCGCCGCGTCGCCGCCCCACGCCGCGCCCTCTATAACAACGCCCTAGCCGGCGCCAAACAGGAATTAAGTGACCCTGCGGCCACAGAGGCGGAGCTTGTCGCCCCCTTTCCGCCGCTCTCGCGTTCTACGTGTTGACCCCTTCCCCAAGGGGACTCTAATCGACCCCGACTTTCCGCAGCGCAGCCATCGCTGCGGCAGGTCGAGAGGGACCGGATCGTTGGGCAAGTCGGCGCGTCACATCGCGACCATCTTCGGGGTCGTCGCCCTTCTGGGCGTCGCGGCCGGAGTCGCGCAGGCCGCCGACGCCCCCAAGCCCACGGACTTCACCGTCCATCCGGACGCCAGCCTCGCCGGCGGCGCGAAGACCATGAAGTGGGATGCGACCCACGGTCGCTGGGGCGTCACCCTGAACCTGCAGCAGCCGGAAACCCGCGAGGGCACCTGGAACGACGTCCAGGCCGGCGCCTTCTACCGCATCACGCCCAGCCTGCGGGTCGGCGGCGCGGTGGCGCTCGGCGACCAGCAGCCGGCGCCCGGCGCCAACAAGCTGGTCCCGGACGCCGGCCAGCCCCGCGTGCGGCTGGAAACCCAGTTCAAATTCTGAACCCGTCGACACCGGCCAGACCGATCAGGCCCGCGGCCCTGAGCCGGCCCGCCGTCGCGTCGTTGATCCCGCCGAGGGCATAGACCGGCAGCCCGGCCTGCCGCGTCAGGCCCGCCAGCCGCAGCGGGCCGATCGGGGGTCCCGCCGAGGGGCTGCGGCTCGCGAACACCGCCGAGACCACCGCCGCGTCCGCTCCCGCCTGCGCCGCCCGCCGCGTCGCCGCCAGCGAGGGCGCCGCACAGGTCACGATCCAGTTGTCATGCGAGCGCTTGGCCGACCGCGCCTCTCCCGCCGCCCGCTCCGGCAGGTGCAGCCCGTCGGC
>Ga0164242_10009565_pt1 | contig 10445 bp, 17 predicted proteins | sample OricomgcompostMG_FD_108783 | JGI IMG/M metagenome (GOLD analysis project Ga0164242, IMG submission 108783) | Miracle-Growth compost microbial communities from Emeryville, California, USA - Original compost - Miracle growth compost (MG) ... | reverse complement strand
TGTATTCTTTTCAGAACCATTTATTTCTGATGAAGAATTGAAAAAAACATTGTTACAATATCAACAATTATATAAAGAAAATCCTGAAGGTGGATGGTTTGCATCTTTTCATAAAATGTTGCGACAAGTTGATTTTTATAATGGACAATATTATAAAGAAATCAATACATTGACTGATGAAGAAATGAAAAGGAGAAGGGTTATTATTTCAATACTTAGAGAAAATAGAACTGATAGCGAAAAAGAAGAGTTAAAAGATTTAAATGCAAGGATGTATAAAAAGGAACCTGTTCCAATCAATGGATATATGGGTGGATTATTGCATTCTTTGATTTATCTTGATTATAAAAATCAGTTGATGAAAGCAATGGAAATAACATTTAAAATTTGTTCATAAAAAATGGTCAACAAAATGAAAGAATTGATTTTAGATTATAAAAGGTGGAGATGTGGGTATATGGGTAAAGATGAGAATTGTAGATTAGGTGATCGTACAAGAATGACTATGTTACAATCAGATTTGGGGCGTAAAATTCCATTAGAACATGATAGATGTTGTTTAGGACAATTCATTCTTCAATTAAGAAGTGATTTTACCGAAGAAAAGATAAAAGATATCGCTGATCCTTATCAATTTGGAATGGTTATTGAATTGTTAACGTATGATAATGACGGTTTTATAAAAAATAGTGAGTTTTCACAAGAGGCCATTGATATAAATGATAATGAATATACTACTATTGTTGAGAAAATAAAATTATTGAAAGAATTGTGTTTGAAACACGATTATAAATTAAAAGTAATCAACTTGCCAGATTCTTTAAAATAAAAAATTATGTGTTCTTTTATTTATGATGATGGGGGTAGAAAAGATGCAGGATATAAAGGATCAACAAATGATTGTGTTGTTCGTGCAATATCAATCATTTCAGGATTATCTTATAAAGAAGTATATAATGATATAAATCATCTTGCAAAACAATCAAAATCAAATTCTAGTGCAAGAAATGATGTATCAAAAAAGATATTTCATTCTTACTTATATTCTTTAGGTTTTAAATGGGTTCCATTGATGGGAATAGGAACAGGATGCAAAGTTCATTTGAATGAAAAAGAATTACCTAAAGGAAAATTAATTTGTAGATGTTCAAAACATTTGGTTGCAGTGATTGATGGTGTGATTCATGACACATATAATCCAAATGAAAAAGTGTCATATTGTTGGAAACAAGATAAATATTTTGAACCATCAGATCGTTGTGTATATGGTTATTATACTCGCTAATCTTTTAAACTAATATTTTTAAAAACAAAAAACCCAAATTATGCTAATCGTACTGCTTATCCTCTCATTTGTTGGCATTGTTTATGGCATTGTGTCCATTGTAAAACAAAAAGTATTTAAAGAGATCTCATTGCCTGCATCAAAATCAATTTTAACATTTTCAACTGTCATTTTCTTAACTTCACTTATTTTAAACTTGACACTGTATAAAATAGGTGCAAGAGAGGTAGGTGTTGTTATTACACCTAAAGGTGTTTCTCAACAACCATTATATACAGGTTGGCATATTGTTGCACCTTGGTCTACTGTAAAAGTATTAGATAAATCAATTCAAGTATATTCATTGACACAAGCATCAAAAGAAGGATCACATGGCGCAACTGATGCAATATGGGCACCTACATCTGATGGTATAAAAATGGGCTTTGATATTTCAGTGAATTGGAGATTAGATGAAACACAAGCAGCATGGATATATTCAAATCTTGCATCAAACCTTCAAAATGATGCTGATGTTGGATCAACTTCATGGATTGATGAAAATATCATAAGACCTGCAGTGAAATCTGTTCTTCCTTTGACCATTTCACAATATACTCCTATTGAATGTTATTCAGATAAAAGAACTGAAATTCAAGCTGAAGTCTTAGATCATTTGAGAAAGGAATTAAAGAACAATAAAATAGTTGTTGAACTTGCACAAATCAGAGATGTGTTTTATAATCCTCAATATGAACAAGCAATAAATCAAAAGAAACTTGAGGAACAGAAAGTCATGACTTTGCAGCAAATTACAAAACAAAAAGAAGAACAATTAAAACAATCTCAAATTGATAAAGATATAGCAATTCAAAAAGCTGAAGGTGAAGCACAGGCATTGAAAATAAAAGGTGAGGCAATAAATCAAAACCCAAAGATTGTTTCATTAGAATGGATTACAAAATGGAATGGTAAATTGCCAACATATATGCTAGGAAATTCTCAGGGAATCATGCTAAATTTGCAACAATAAAAGAAAAAGAATGAAGGGAAAGAAACATATCATAACTTTGAATGGGCATAAAGTATATTTGAAAAAAGATGTTTATAGGGCAAGACCTGATCAAATTGCATTGAGTGCCTTTTCAGTTGATCCTCCTCATGAACCTTTTGCAATTGTTTCAGTATGCATGGTAAATGTAAAAACTTCACCAGGTGACATTTTGATAAAATCTTATGTCGAGAATGAAGGAATGTTAGAGCAATTGATTGAACAAAAAATTGTTTCTGAACCTATCTTAGAAATTCCGTCAGGATTTGTAAGGATATACTTATGTAAATGTCTGATTTGATTGAAAAGAAATTCCTAAAGCCTAAAAATATTGAAGAAAGAAAACTTCAATATGAAAGAGGTCTAAAAGAAAAGCAAAGGTTTTTACAAAAAGTTTATTTTTCTCTTTATGACAAATTATCTGAACCAGAGAGAACACAAGCAAAGAATAATTTTGATATTGAAAGAGCAATAAACTTTGTTATCCCAAAAACAACTTTTGACGCTGTGATTATTGGTTTTTATTGGCCTAATACACCTGAGGGGTTAGAATATTGGGAAAAAATATATGTAAATGTATATTCAAAACGGTGATTTAGTTAGAATAAAAAGATCATTCATTGGGTCAAAACCTAATTGTTTAGGATATGTATATGACACATATCCTGATTTCGATGATTCATCTAAAACAGGTGTTTCAATTATCACTGATGATGGAATTGATTTAGGAGGATTTTCATATAGAGAACAAAAAGAATTTCTTGAATTTGTTTCTCATACTGATCTTCTTTATAATTTCAAGAATGTGATAAAATTGAGCAATGATTTTGATGAAGGATATTTTAAAGATGTTTTTTAAAACAATAAATTATAAATCTAATGTTAGCTGAACAAAAAGAAAGAAATCGTAGAGCACTTGAAAGAAAGGAAATTCAATTAAAATCAGGTGAAAAAACAATGAAGAAATCTTTTGATAAGAAGGAACCTTTAACTGAAAAAGATGTTGAAAGAATCAAAAAAGAAATTGAAACCTTGAAGAAAAGGATTTAACACACATACTTTTGCATGCCAATGCTATATACCCAAAATGATGCAGTTTATCTTCGATTGTTAGACTTTTTACTTCAGTTGGATATGATTGCATCATTTCTTGTTTTATGTCTTTAAAAGGCAGGAAAATGAGAAATTTAAAATGAAAAAACTCAGGAGAAAAAAAATAAAACTCCTGAGTTTGTTTTTATTCGAGCTAATGTAAAAAAAAGTTATTGAAAGTTCTTTAATTTTATTTCAGATGAAATTGAATTAGATAAATGTTGGAAGAATGATTCATCATGCAAAGTAATAGGCTTTTCTGCATGTTTAAATAGGTCTTCAAATTGAAGATCTATTTTCTTCGAATCAATAATACATGGTTTTTGTTTAGGATAAAATGCATCCCATCTTTCATCATATTTTCCGTGAGACAATTCAGTATTTTCAGTTATCTTTTCAATTTTAGATTCTTCTTGAATCAAAACTAAAAATTCATCATGAGTTATTTTGCCTGCCAAAAATAGGCCATAGGCTAAATTCCAACGTTTAAAATATAATGTAAAATCTTTGTGTTCAATTTTATTTTTAACATGAACATCTTCTAATAAAATTTCTTTTTGGGGTATAGAAGCTGTACCTTCTTTTTTATCTTTGTTTTCAAATGCTCTTTTAAAATTTAGATCAATTTGAAAGGTTTCGTTTGTTTCGAACATTTATTATAGATTTTTTATTTCAATCATTTAAATATAAGCTTTTTTACTTTAAAAATAAAAAAATATTTAAAATCTAAATAAAGAAATTTATGAAATGCCTATTTATAACAGATCAATCAATGCACAGAATAATTATACTGATTATAAACACTTAATTACAAAGTATAATAATTCAAATAGGCATAATTATTCACATCTCGAAAATCTTCCTACAGATTTCAATTTGAAATCAATCACTTTTGAAGATATAGATAAGGCAGTATTTGAAGAATTTAATAAGAGATTTAAGATAAGAGATAAATTCATGACATTGATTTTATTAGATGCTGAAGTCTCTTCTTTACAAAATCAAAATTATGAACAATTTGATAAAGACAAAGGGTTTATAAACAATCCTATGTTTACTATGTTCAGAACAAAAGCTGTTCCTATAAGAAGGACAAATCCTGGATATAAAAAAGTGATATATGCAATCCCAAAGCAAAAAGCAAATGGTATTGTATATGAAGAATATATCACTGTTGGACCTGTTGAATATAATCTATCTTATGAATTTAAATTTATCACAAATTATAGAGAATACACCAATGAATTTGACATACAAATGGGAAAGTATTTTCAGAATAAAAGAAATGTAATTTTGATGAATAATGAAAGATTTGTGATAGGTCCTGAAAGCCAAGATACTTTATCTGATTTAGAAATTGTGAATAGAGAAAATATTGAATTGAGATCATTATATGTTTCAACTTATAATTTGAAATTATGGTGTTATACACGGGATTTATCAAACATGCAAAAAAGGGAGCGTCCTAACAATTATTTGTTACAAATAAATGTTTCTGATTCTTTAAATTTGAAAACTTATAAAGACACAATCAATGTTGAACAAACAGAAATAAAATTAAATCCTTCATATCCTACACATCCTGAAACAGAATTTCAATTAGATAAGGAATTAAAAGATAAGGCATATATAGAGGAAAGAAATCATATTTTAGATATAGAACAAAAAGAAACGGGAGGTGAATTAGGATGAATAAATTAATATCAAATATATTGAAAGAAAATGATGAAGATATAGATGATTTCTTTAAGCCTAAAAACCTAAAATCAAGAGAGGAAAAAATAAAAAAAGAATCTGAATTGTTTTTAAAGAAAATAAATGATGGGTTAAAGAAAATTGAAAATGATTTCAATAAAAAAGATTATAATAAAGATTTATTACCTTTATTGAAATATTTTTTAGTTTCTTATGCTGCTTATGCTAAATATTTTGAAAAGATTCTAGATTATAGACTTATTAATTTTTATTCAATTTCAACAAAGAAATTAATTGCATCATATTATACTGATAGCAAGAATTTATATTTCAATAAAAAAATAAAAAATATAGAAAACAACTCAGATGAACTTATCAAAATGTTTTGTTTAGAATATTTTGATATTTTGGTTTCAAATATTGAATTTTTACCTTAAAAAGAAAACTTTATTTAACTTAATTTTATACCTAACTACATAAATGCACAAAGTAACAAAAATAACTGAGGATATGGATTATTCTGAAGCACCAGGATCTAAAGCTGAATCAGGGATTGAAAAGAAAATAAATGATAGACAAACACCTCTATCAGCAAATGCAGCATTGCCTCAATTGAGAAATGATAAATTCAAATCTTATGAAGAAATGATTGCTTCTAATTCTTTTAAAAGGGTTGCAAAAAATCTTCAAAAATATACAGGTGAGACAGTTAGGCCAGAAAAATTAGGATCACTTTATAGGGCATGTGTAAACGCTTTAAATAAAATTATAAGCATTGAAAAAAGTCATAGAGAAGAATTAGAACAACTTGCAGTGCAACTTGTGATGAAAGAGATGGGAATTGAAGAGGGAGAAATTGATTTCAGAGTTAAAATTGTAGGTGTTCAAAAAGTTGGTTCATCAGAACAACAAGCAATGCCTGAAGAACAACAAATAGAAATTGAAGAAAAATTATTTGATAAACTGTCTGATGTTGATCTTGAAGTTCAAAAAAGAAGATTTATAAATTCATTGATTCATGGAGCCGCTGTAAAAGGACAATACATGTTTCATTTGGTTGATGAGCAATTGAAAGAAATCAATCCAATGCTCCCTGATTTATATGGTGCAACTATGGCAATGATAGATGCAGGATATTGGATGATGAGTGATGAAGTTGCTGCAATTGTTGCTTCAGGTGAAGGAAAAGGAAACAATGAAATGGGCAAAACAAAAGTTATTGCTAATGAAAATGAAATTCCTATAGTTCTTGCAAAAGGTGCAACATTTGCAATTTTAATTCATGAATTGATCAAAGGTGTGATGGAAGTATATTCTTTGCATGGACAACCTGAAGACCCTGAAATTCAAGAAGCAGCAATGGATTTAGCAGATTCAATTGATCAGGAAACTTGGGATTTGAGGTTAGGGCCTGCCATTTGGGAACAATTTAGAGAAATGTATCCGGAAGAATTATTTGAAGAAGATAAGAGATATTTAGAAAAGTATTTGATCATAAAATTATATCAAATGCCACCTAAAGAATTTAATGAAATGATGAAAATGATTTTAAGAAAAGATGTTGAAGCGAAGCCAATGTTAGAATCATTATTGAAAGAAGTTGTGGATGATTTATATAATGAACATGAAAATGAATAAATTCATATCAAACATATTGAAAGAAAATGAGGAATCAATAGATGATTTCTTCAAACCTAAAAATTTAAAATCAAGAGAAGAAAAATATGAAAAAGAAAAACAAGAGCTCTTGAATAAATTAAAAATTGGCTTATCAAAAATAAAATCAGATTATGAAAACAAGAAATGGAATTCAGAACCTGAAAAATTATTTTTAGAATTGTTTTCAAAATTACATGTTAATGAAAATTATGATGAAATTAAAGATGGTTATTTTTTAGTAAATAATCATAACAAACGCATGTGTTTTTTAGATTTAAAATATCAAGAAATTGATATGTCATATACATACATTTGGCAGATTTTTAAAGATGAATTTCATTGGAATCATAGTGAGATTCAATCTTTTATGAAAGATATGTTGAATGAACATTTCAAATTGTATGATTTCACACCATACAAAGTAAGTACTATTTGAGAACTTGAGTTGAATGAACATTTCAAATTGTATGATTTCACACCCAGAGGAAAGGATATTCTTGGACACCGCGAGTTGAATGAACATTTCAGATAATTTAGATTATGAATAAATTCTTTAAACCTAAGAACATTGAAGAAAGGAAACTTCAATACGAAAAAGAATTAGAAGAAGAATTAAAAAAATTAAGAGAAACCTATATTCTTTATGTAAATAAATTTGAAAATATAATTGAAGACATAAAAAAATGTAAAATTTTACCAAAATCTGAAAATGAAAAAGAGGTTTTCAAGCTATTAACTTTTTGTTTTTTATGCGCTGAACTTTCACCATTTAGTTGGCTTCAAGAACAACAATATATTTATATTTATTTTGAATATCTACCAACAATAAGAAAACGTAAAAACATTTTTGTTTCATGTAACATCAAGGAAAAGCGCTTTAATATAAACAATTATTATATCTTCGGTAATCATATTAAAAAATCAAGTACAATTGAGTTTCAAAACATTCTTGAATCATTATTTTTTGCAGATAAAATGGAACAGTTATGAAAAACAATAAATTCTTTAAACCAAAAAACATTGAAGAAAGAAGAAATGAGTTAGAAACTATAAGAAAAATAAAAAAAGAAAAGATTTTATATTCACATATAAAACAAGTGGAAGAATATGATTTTTATTACAATAAATTTTCCCGACGCTTATCAAAATTAAGGAATGATGAAATAGGAAATAATCTTCAATATGATAAACAAGCTTTAAAAATTATAAAACCACTTAGAATTGTAACTTCAGATACTTTATTAGAAAATTTTATTGAAAATTATTTTGATGAAGAGGATGGTGATGAAGAAACTGAATCAATTCTTTTTGATACAATGACATTTTTCAATCAATATGATTCAGTATTCATAGATAAAGAGGTAATAACAAAAGACATTTTTTATTATTATATAAATGCTAGATCATTACATTTATCTCGTCGATTTGGAATGACTTCTAATTATAGACTCAAAAATGAACGTCAGAATTTACTCTTTTATCTAAAAGATATTTTAGAATTGGAACATGATATAATGCTTATTGACAATAAAACAAGAAGTGAAATAATTAAAATTAAATGATAAATGAACAAGTTCATCAAAAATATATTAGAGGAAGCAAATGATTTTATCTCACCTCCCAATATACCAAACACTATGAATTTTTTCCATGGTGGGAATTTAGATGAATATAATGATGTGATTGCACAGAAGAATGGAAGATATGAATATGGGCCGGGATTGTATTTAACAAATGAATATTCTGTTGCTAAAAAATATGCTAAAGGAAATAGAAAGTTATATTTAATCACTGTTGAAAAAGGAAATGATATTAATGATGTTGTTCTTTCATATCAAAAATGTTTTAACTTTATCAAAGAATTCTGCATATCAAAAAAACTAAAAGAAATCATTTTAACATTGAAGGAATATGAACAAAATGAAACTATTTTAGCAAGTATTTTTAATAACATCATATTGAATCATAAAGCAATCATGTCAACTAAAACAAAATATCTAAGACAATTTTTAATTGATAATGATATAGATTATGAATTGATAAGTTCTGGATATTTTGGAAATTTGATGGTTTTATATAATATGCAGAAAATAAAAAACATTATTAGAATAAAATCAACTGATAAATTAACAATATATACACTATAAAATAAATGTCTGAAACACCTGTCACAAATCCTCCAACATCACAACCATCAAATTTTGATGAATTCAAATCACAAGTTGACTTTGAAATAAAAAATTGGATTGATACAAAAACTTGGACAAAGAAAAGAGTTTATGATCAAAATCCATATCTTTCATTTGCTGATCAAAAATTCAATATAAAATTAGGTCAATTAAAACCTTATTTTTATGCATACCTAAGACAGAAAGGAGAATTATTTGGTGATGATGTTGCATTTGATTTATCAGGATATACAATCTATATGTATCTCTATGATTCAAATCATAATTTAGTGATGAAAGATTTAATGGAAATCACAAATGAAACTTGTGCTGAAATATGTTATAAATGGAAGGAATTAGATATACAAAAATGTGGGTTCTATACATGTGAAATTGAATTTATTGATAGTGATAATAATTCATTTAAGTTGCCTGATGATAAAGTAAAGTTTGAAATTATAGTTTCAAAATGAATAAACTCATAAAAAATATCATAAAAGAATCTGAGGAAGATATTGATGATTTCTTTAAACCAAAAAATATCAATTCAAGAGAGGAAAAATATAAAAAGGAATTGTTTCAAATTGTAAATAAATGGGGCACAAACATTGATGATGTAAATGAAGAAAACATAATTGAAATATTTTCTCACATAGAAATAAGGGCTAATAATTCAAATATTTTTGCATTTTATTTTGAACCTTATTCTGACGATGAATATTCTAATGAACTGAATGATTTTAAAATCATAACAAAAATATTCTTCCCAAATTATAAATCACTATCATTTCATTCAATATATTTTGATTTTTTCTGTCTCACTGATAACGAACTAAAAAATAAAATTATAAAATTGGCTTCTGAAGTTTTTACAAAATTTCATTTTAAAATGAATTTGAACGGTCGTCTTGAGGAGATTTATTCAATGAATGGCCCAAGTTATTCATTGGGTGAAGAATATATGAACTCAAATGCAAAAAATAAATTTAAAAGTGAACAAGATTTTTATAAGTCTTTTATAAAATTGTTTAGTTCTTATAGCAAATAAAATGAATAAACTAATATCAAACATATTGAAAGAAAATGAGGAAGATATTGATGATTTCTTCAAACCAAAAAATATCAATTCAAGAGAGGAAAAATATGAAAAAGAAAAACAAAAACTCTTGAATAACTTAAACTTTGGTTTATCAAAAATAAAATCTGATTATGAAAATAAAAACTGGAATTCTGAACCTGAAAAATTGTTTTTAGAATTGTTTTCAAAATTACATGTTGATGAAGAATATGATGAAGAATATGAAGGTTATTATTTGAAAAATAATGAAAATAAAAAAAGATGTTTTTTTGATTTAGAATATCAAGAATTCAATATGTCATATAAATACTTTTGGCAGATTTTTAAAGATGAATTTCATTGGAATTATAATGAGACTCAATCATTTATGAAAGATATGTTGAATGAACATTTCAAATTGTATGAATTTACACCTCCGTCATTTTTTCTTCCGTCACC
>Ga0164242_10009564_pt1 | contig 10445 bp, 4 predicted proteins | sample OricomgcompostMG_FD_108783 | JGI IMG/M metagenome (GOLD analysis project Ga0164242, IMG submission 108783) | Miracle-Growth compost microbial communities from Emeryville, California, USA - Original compost - Miracle growth compost (MG) ... | reverse complement strand
CATAAATATAATAGGTGCACAGCCCTCCTGTATATCCCTGCCCGCTTCCATTATCTGGATTGGCTGTCAACTGTACTTTTTTAAGAACCGTATTGTTCAGCTTGTCCTTAAAAGTAATAATCTGCTTACCAGCCTCATCGGTTGTAACATACTTATAAAGTAAGCCCGCTGCATAGGTACCACTGCTTGTTGCTATGACGAAACCGCTGCCCGGCGTAGCAGGAAAATCTATATGCCACTGCCTGACAGCATCCGTAACGGTATTAGCATAATATCCTTGTCTTACTGCGTGATTATCAATCCCTGTTTTGCTTTTTGTGCCTAGCCAGCTGCTTCCAGGCGCATAAGTGGCCATTACTCTGCTAAGTGGGGAGGCTTCATATTGGGTATAGCTGTGGGCATATACGCCCTGCTCTCCCTGACCTAAAACGGGACTGGAGCTACCATTATACCAAGCAGCCTGATCACTCAATGAATTTTGCCAAAGATTACCTTTTGATGTTGCTGCCACATAAGGCAAGTAACCAGCTGTATCTCTTCCCAGGGCATCATAACTGAAGGGCGTAATGAGGTCTTTGGGGGCAGTGCCGTCCGAAGCCAGGGAACCCTGTATGGCAATCTGTTGTATGGGCCTGCCCAGCCCGTCATAATAAATAATTTGTTGGTGTAGGTCCCTAGAGGCAAGACTATTTATTTCATTATCAGTCGATTGCCCTGGTTTAAGGATCTGTCTAGACAAAAAATAATTCTCAGAAGCACTGATGAGTGTACCCGATTTTGGTCCCACTTTAATCAAAACCTCTAAGCTACTTACATAATTATTACTAAACAGCGCCTGGACCCGGTAATACGTATTTGCGGTAAGTGTGGGGGGAGTGTAACTGCTAACGGTAGCTCCACTTATGTCGGCCCAGGTAATACCGTCAGTACTTTTTTGCCATTGCAAGGAATAGCCGCTCAGTCCGCTTGCCGGGGTGAAGACCAGAGCACCGGGGCTCGTGGCATATTGTATGGTCAGTTGTTCGGGCATGATTGTTCCTGCAACTAGAGGCAATACCTTAACCTTCATCGGGGCAGAATATCCGGATTGTTGTCCACTGGTGACGTAGACTCTAAAATAAGTGGACGCGGCAAGATTTCCAGGGTTATAAGTCTTGCCTGTTTCTGCGGCAATGTCGGTCCAGGAAATGCTGTCTGTACTTTTTTGCCATTGGTAGCTATAGTATCCGTTACCCCCTGTCGCTCCGCCACAAGTCAATGTACCAGGCGACGTATTATAGAGGACGCTGGTATCACTGGGCGATATATTGGCTGGATGGACATTATAATATATTGTTACAGTAAGTGTTGCTGATGTCGAATTTACATCACCCCCAAAAACCGTAACAGACCCCTTATTTCCTGCAAGCCCGCTACCCGATCCCCCACCCGGTGGGATTAAAACTGCCGACGTTTTTAAATTACTGCCGACACCTGTACTTTGTGGCTCCAGAACGCCTCCGCCACCACTTCCATATGCACTGTCCCATGCAATAGTGACGGAACTGCTTGTCTGGGAAACGATTTGACCGTGTACGACAGTAAAATTGGGCGTAACAGTACCACCTTGCGTAGTGGCAAATACATAAAGACTGCTTTGACCTTGATATACCAGTCCTGGTCCGCTGATGCTCCAGGCATTGCTTCCAGGATCTATTATATTGGGATGTACCAAACCATTTATGGGCAGAGAATCTTTGGGTACAGCAGCAGCTCTATAAACAAAAAGAATACAGAGTAGGCTGAAGATTAACGGAAGAATATTTTTTTTCATGCAATTCGTTTTGACCAAGCAGTTGGATAATGACTTTATTGATTTTTTGATTTTTTTGCCCCATCTAACCCGAAGGCTTCATTGTGAATAATAAATTTTTATTGCGACTCAGTGCCTGTCTTATAATGGTAATTGAATGCTTTAAGGATATGGCCGTTTTCGTCACGGATTTTGGATATACGGCCATAATTATCATAATCATAATAGGTAACATGACCGGATGGATCCGTTTCGCTGGTCATCCCGATTTGAGGTAAATAAGTATAGGTCCTGATTTCCACTTTCTGAGCGGCAAGTCCGGTACGAAGTTTAGCGAGCTCCGTACGTATTGCTTCTATATCATAGTTTTCAGCGTTATCCAATTTTGACTGAGAGACCAAGGTTTGAATCTGTGAAATATTAAGTCCTCTTCCTGTTATCCGGGCCACAGGAAACTGTCCCTGATATCCCCAGAGAAAGCAGTTTTCTATTCCATCCGATGAACGAAACTGCTGCAGATTACCCTTCTGATCATAAGTGGTAAAGACCTCCAGTGTATCCACCGCGCCATTTAAGAGTTTATAAATACTTGCTCTAGGAAGAAAATGATCATGAGTATCCTTATAATAAAGCGTCCCTTTCCATTGCAATGCTTGTCCGTTTTTGTACTGAGCCTGTTGTATTATGGGACTGATAATATTGGCGGCAACCATCTGCTGACTGAGCAGGTCTGTAGTATCATAAGGATGCTTAAAAGCCGTGATGAGTGCCAGATTGTCGCTCCCCCAAAGGGTGTCAGCTTTACTTAACCTATAATCATTATTATAAGCATAATGATGAATAACTGTGACGGGATGCAGGCCTTCTGTATCATAAGTCGTTTGTGTTTGCTCTGTCAGATACGGGAAATAAGTATAGATTTTCATTGCCTGGCCAAAGATTTTTGAATACTCTACCCCGTTGACGTTTATTGCCAGTGACCGGTAGTCATATGCCCGGACATATTCATTGAACCTGGCCGCGTCAGATCTGTAGGTGTTCTGCACACGAGACACCAACTTACCAGTAGAGCTATATACCTCTTTTGTTAACAGCTGCCCTCGTTCCAGCTCTCTGGATACCGGGGTAACCCTAGGGTATGCATATTCAGATGAATCAATAGTTCCTGCAGAAAACCCGTTATCTGACCTATGAAATCGGGCATCCACATGTAGAGGAGGCTCATCCCTATAATTAGTATTATTTGCATTGCTGTATTTGTACACCGTATAAGAACCGTCACTCAGGGTTTCTTTTACCTCACTGTAAACGACATCCTTTCCATTGGTGTATTCAAGTTTGTTTAGCTGGTTATTGCCTACTACAGTCAGCGTGACGCCGGGAGTACTGTAAGTTGAACTAATTGTGATTTGGTGATTGCCTGCCAGGATTCCACTAGAAATACCATTACTGTTGTTATAATCAAATGAGCGCACAGATGCGCCACCGTTGACAGAGGAGTCTATCATTTTTTTAATCCGTAAACCGCCACCCACACCCGGCTCATTTAAAAGGACGATGCTCTCACCATGGAATTCAAGCCGTTGACCAAAATCATTCATTTCATATTCAAAACTAGTACTGCCGCCCGTAGGGTATCTGATTTTGGTTAATATTCCGTATTTAAGTTTGACTGAATCTCCCCTAAAGTAAGTGCTTTCCCAATCAGGAGAAGGTGTAGGATCTGCCGGGGCAAACAATATGCCGTTAAAATATCCCCATTGATCCGCCTCCATCGCATTGTATGCCGGCAGGTTCTCCGGATGGTTATATTCAAAAGTGTAACTATAAGATGAGCCCTCAGGTAGTGCGCCCGGAAGATAAGCCGTCCCATTTTTAATAATTCCGGTCAGCATTAATCGTTGCGTCGGGTCATTATTATAGGTAAATCGAAAAGATTCGATAAATCCTCCATTATTATTTTCTACATTGATACCCATCAGTTCAAACCATTTCGGAGGGCTGGAGGCCATCAGGGAACTTCCTGAATAATTTGTATTTTTGAAATACAAATCATTATAACCAAACCCATCCAGTGACTGGTAGTTTTTGGCAGAATAAGGAAAGGATAATTGTTGAGAGAGCCCCCTTATAAAACTTATTTTAAATGAGGAGCCGCTGATTTGCTTTAAATAACTAGGCGTGACCAAGGTGCAGCTATAAATGTGGGGATCAAGCGTGTAATAATATGGTTGCATGGAGGCTTCCTTATAGGTTACTTGTTGCAAATATTGGTTCCCGTCCCTTTCATAAGAATAATTTACAATATTACCCGCCGGACTTTCTATTTTTGTGAGCTTCCAGGCACTGGCTGCTACCTGAAAATTGGAGCCATCCGGATAGCTGCCAAGTGGTCCACGGCTGAATTCAATGGCCTGGTCATTGTTACCGAAAGTGTATTTAACGCCGTCGGCATCGGTAATGGTAAATGCATAAATAATCCTTTTAATAGTAATAGATCTGGAAGCTCCTGTCGGGTCTATTGCGGCAAGAATAAAATCATTTTGAAGCACCATGTCTACCTTGAATTTTCCCGGACTTGTAGATTTAACTTGCCATTGGCCCAGATGATTCATCATAAAACTACCAGAGCCACCTGTCGGGAGTGTAAAATCAAATTCATCCGGCTGCAGATCACAGGATATTATGCCAGACATATGAGGATCATGCGTATTGATATAGTTATCCGTTGCCCAGGCAGAATTATTCAGCAAGTCGTATTTGAAAAAATAGGCCAACAGGTTGGTATCTGAACCATTCATATATTGCCGCTCGTCAATCTCCCCGTTCTGATGTCTGGTGATTACCCCTCCCGTCACAAGTGAAAAGTTTAATCCTACCCATCCCGGATGATCATCCACCCTGACACCAGCTGAATTATATGAAAGACTTGCAGCGACCGGGATGTCTCCCTCTTTGACCGAGAATAAAGGTAACTGTATATTGGTTAGTCCGTTAAATAAAGAAGGGTCTGAGGCTCCGTAACGGCCCAGCGAAGCTGCCTCCGGAGATTTAATCAGGTTAATGGGGCCTGCTATATTATAATGACTGGCATCAGGATCAGTTGATTGTGCCTGAGTTATATTTATGGAGAACAGGGCTGTAAAAATAACAACAACCGAGGCTATAAGAAGATGTCTCATAAGTAGAAATTTTATTTTTTTATCACTTTAATGGATTCAGTATAAATATCACTGCCCACTTTAAGTAAATAAGTCTGCCCGGTCAAAGTATTCGCTGGCTCAATTTTAATGGAATATTTGCCTGGCTGCAACAGCTCTGCAGGTTTATAATATAGCTTCTGACCAGATAATGTATATAAGGCTATCGCTGTGGCTGAAGTGCGCAACACTTCAAAGGAGATATTAATATAACTATTAAATGGATTGGGAAACACTTTTAAGAGGTGTATGGCTGTATAGGTTGAATAGCTTTGGCTGCTGTCCTGACTGGTCTTAGTACCGGAAACAACTCCAAGATCGGTAGAAGCGTTAATATCCTTTATTAATGCTATGACTGTCGGCTTAGCCGGTTCATTTCTCTGAGGTGAAAACATGGAAATTTCAGCGGTTAAAAAAACGCTGTCAGCATACTTATACAGTTTTAGAGATGCCGTCTGCAGGTTATATCTGATAGCCCGCTCCGGGCTGTAGTGATCCGTTTTATTATATGCGGCGCTGTCAAAAAGAAGAATTCCGTTTTGCAATTTAGCTTTAAAAGCAATATTAATATCCCCGCCCACGAGCAAGTTACCCTGAATATTCTCTTTAGCCTTTGACAAGCTCTGCACATCTTGGGCAATATCTAGCTTTAGCTTACGGGCACTAATAATATGCTGTCCGCTCCAATCATATGTAATGATATATCCTTGATAGGAGCCCGTAATTGCGATGCTATCAGGAACTTCTGGCAAAACGTGAATAAATTGATTTAAGGGGGTATTTGCAGTTTCCGTCGCATGGTTGATTTTGGATAACACAACGGCTGCATTTTCATTATTTTCCGGTTCTTTCATCCTCAGTTCTTCAATGGCCTGAGAATAGCCCTGGTCAGCAGCTTTTTGCAACCAGAATCTGGCCGAGTCCTGATTGGCGGTTTCTCCATAGCCATTTCTAAACATTAGCCCAAGAAAATATTGACTGTTCACCCTGCCAATATAAGCCCCTCGCTTAAAAAGTTCAATCGCTTTCTGGTAGTTTTGTTCTACAAAGCCCTTATAATAAAAATAGGCCATCGCATAGATGCTTTGAGGATCACCCAGATCGGCAGCGGCTTTAAAGTAGGTGAAGGCTTTTGGATAATCAATTGCCGTATGAATCCCGTTTTTATACTTTAGTGCATTTGAATAATAGAACTTAATCTTTTGACTGATACTATCAGGTGTCATTAATTCCTGACGTCCTGATTTTATAGCGGAGACATTTTGCGCGAAAGAGGCTGGGCTGGTAATTTTGGCACCCATCAGCAGGACCACCCAGTACAGGCGATATTTAAATTTTCGCATAAGCGGTAGTTTTTTGTACTTAACCAGAAAATAAGCGTATAATGAAACTACAATGAATTAGCGTCTTTAACTGAAACATCGAAGAAATAAGCGTCAGTAATCTTTACTTTTCATTCATCAACTGCAATCTCCCTCATCTGACATTCTTCCTCTAATTCAGCAATACGAGCTAGCTAAACAACATTGAATAGTTAAAAGTACTCATTGATATTCAATTAATCTAAAAAAAATTAAAAAGTAGTCCAATTTCAAATAATAAGCACACAATTGAAACGTTACATGACCATGGATATTTGAAGTCAATAATCCCCAATATTATTGGGGCACGCAGGATCGGGCAAAAGGATAAATTGCGGCGAAAGGGTTGTAAACACCAAGGGAAAGACTTTGACTCCAACCGAGCCTCAGGACACCACAACGCTAATATCATTGAAATTGTTTCAAAAGCAGGCTTTTACGAAAGGGCCTAAAGGCTACAAAAAAATATTTTGGACAGCCTAAATTTGACTGCCATAGGGTTGTCAGTTAGTGCGTTTTACTTTGTATAGTAATCATTCAAAGTAAAACTTGCCCGCATGCACTACGATATCAGGTCAAAATCATCCGATCAGACTACCAAACAGGGAACAGGCCATGCCTTAAACAAAAATGGCAGCGTAAGCATACTCAAAAGTTTGCTACCCGGTCTTTTTATCCGGCTGGGCTTGGTGAGTCTGATGGCAAGTCTGGCCCTGTTTATCCTTGCACCCAAGTCTTCAGTTCCGGTTCCACAAATATCAGAGGTAAAGAAAAACCATTATACAGGGGATTACCTATTGTTTTTAAATACAACCCACAGACTTAATTCCTACTTTCAAACGACCGCTATAAAAGTCAGAAGCACCGCCGGCTTTCAGGCGCTAACGCCTCCCCAACCGGCTAAAAAATGGCTCCTTTGGGGACTGCTAATCTTTTCAATAAGCCTTCTGTATATGATGCTGTTATTATTGTTAGATACCTCCTTTTTTGATGGGCCACTTGGGGACAGAAAGAAAAGGCGATTTCCAACAGCCTACCAATTGCTGCTTGGGTTGAAGGCTAAAGTTCCAGTCAAGTATATCACACAAAAAAGCAGGCAGAATATTTTATCGGTCTTTGAAAGATTCCGGTAAATTTCTGCCTGCGCTTAGTCAAATAACTAAATGAGCAATTAATATATTAAATAATTTTTTACATTATAATATAAAATACTATTTAAATACCTACCATTCAGTTGAAAAATCCATCAGCTCCTCCTTTGTATTCCAACCAGAGAACTTCACTTGTAGATGACCGGCACCTTGAAGTCTTTCAAAAGTCACACTTAACTCTTTGGACTCACCAGGCGCCAGGGTTACATAATTGTCAGACCATAAGGCGGCGTTGATTTCCTCGCCATCCACCAGCACCTGCCCCCTGTTAAAAAAGGCAATCTGCTGGCCTTTGTTTTCCAGTTTAATGGTCATTTTTTCCCAGCCACGGTGTTGGTCTGAGTTAACAACAGAAGCCGAAATTTCGGTACCGGTCATCTGGTTAAGTGCTGTGTAATCATTTCCTGCAGCTGTCCAATAAACATTACTAGAGACCTCTTTGCCAGCCTGATCTTTTAAAGACAACAGGATAAATCTAAATTCGCTTTGTCCTTGTAAAAGTTTTTTCAGGCTAAGTGCCGTGATGGCATGATCGGCAAGAGCCTGTTTTACTTTTGCCGTCTGTTTACCGGTTACTTTACCTGTAATATCATAAAGGGTCGCTTCTGCTGTCAATCCACCCTGATCAAAACGGCTCCGATTAATGACAGCCACTGCTGAGTCATTTTGATTAAACTGAATATGAACAGGCTCACAGGCTTTTTTCATATAATAATAACCCGCATTCGGCAGTAAATACCAGTCATAGATCTGCCAGATTACGCTAGGCAGTGCAGCATTCAGTTTCCAGAGCATCACACCCCCGTTGTCGCTGATCTTAGAATTGGCTGCCTCAAATATCCCCTGGTACCCCGTTGCATTCATCAGCTGCATTTTATTGGAAAAGCTGTCTATTTGCAGGGGCTGTCCATAGCGGCTGACCATATCCTGATAGTACTCATCATATTTCCCGGCACCTGTGCAGGCGTCATGATACCCCCAGGTATTATTGAACGGATAAGGCAGGGTCGTATCCCAGACCATATCAGGAATCACTTTTCTTAAAGTATTTAAAGGTGGCTGAGAAGGAATCCCTGTTTCATCCTTAAAGAGCCAGTCTTTGGCAGTATCTGCCAGGCTGTAATAGACCTTGGGATCTTTCCATGCGTAAGGTCCGCCGCTATATACACCAGCAGGCTTATTATCAGGCCAGGAGCCCAGCCAGCCTTTAGGCATTTTAGCATAGCCGGAAGAACTGGGAATATAAGGCCTTGTGCCATCCAGCGTTATAATCGCCTGACGCATCCCATCATAAAGCTCTTTACGGGCATGGCCTTCATTACCGCCAGTCCAGACCAGTAAGCTACTGTGGTTGCGTATGCTTAAGATAGAACTGGTCACATTATTCAAAAATACATTACCCTGGAATGGATAATCCGGTGAGCCTTTAAATTCTCCTTGCGTATCTCCGGTCACCCAGAAATCATTCCAGACCAAAAGTCCGAGTCTGTCTGCCGCGTCCCAGAAGGGTTCAGGAGGTGTAATGCCCCCACCCCAGATACGAATCAGGTTCAGGTTGGCATTTTTACATAAAGATAGTTCCGTATAAAAACGTTTAGCGTCCCTGTCCAGCATCATATCCGGGACCCAGGCACCACCCACCAGGTGAATTCTTTTGCCGTTTACATAAAAATTTCTTCTGTAAAATCCGTCATAATGTCCGCCAACGGATTCTGCTTCTGATTTTACCGTGCGGATCCCAAAAACAAAACTGGTATCATCCAGTGTTTTTTCCTGACTGGTAAATTTCAGCTGGATACGGTACAGGTTCGGATCTCCATAACCAACCGGCCACCAAAGTTTTGGATTTTTCACCAAGAGGTCCTTAATTTTATTGGCATCCAGACTGACACTCCCCTGCCCCTTGGCTCCTACTGTCACGTCCTGGGAAAATGAGATCTGGTCACTGCTGTTACCTTTAAAATTCTCAGGGCGGATACTGACCTGAAGCTTTCCCCTAACGGCTTCACTACTGCTATTGTGTAAGGTCAGATTCAATTTCAGGGAGGCTTCGCTGGTGTCTGGCAGTTTAGGCAGCTCAGTAATTAACTGTGTATTGCCAATAGAGACCACACCTGTTTCTCTTAAATAGACCGGTTGCCAGATACCCATATTACGATCCCGGGTAGGCGGCATCCAGTCCCAACCTACAGAACACAGCATGGTCACGTTTTTACCAATATCTCCGGTAGGACCACCGTTCAGATAAAAACTACCCAGCGCCTGCAACTGTTCCGTATCCGGCGTTCCCGGATAGTCCAACGGATAAATCTTAACGGCCAGGGCATTACTTTGATTCGCCTTTATAAAAGCAGTCACATCAAATTGATATTTAGCAAACATCCCCACCATTTTGGAAGAGTCCGCTACCTGGTGGCCGTTTAACCAGACTTCCGCCCGGTAATTGATTCCGTCAAATATCAGTTCAAATCTTTTGGAAGGGTCTGCGTCTGCTACATTAAAAGTAGTCCTGTACCAATAAGGATCTTTCCATGGATTCTTAACATGAGGCAGATAAGAATACTTATCCAGTCCATAGGCCGTACTAAAACTATCATTGGCATCCGGGATCAGCATATTATTCATGCCGATATGCGGATCCGGATATACCTTGTTTGCAACCAGGGCCGTCAGCACGGTAGAAGGCACCGCCGCATCAAACCACGCCTGATCTCCTTTAAAGGCCGGGTCAGAAATCTGCTTGCCTCCAGCGTGGATCTGAGTGGAGCTCATCAGTTTAAACTGCTTTAACTGAGTCGTACTTACTCCTTGTGCATTCACCACCGCATTACCCGCTCCCAGTAAAGCAAATGCTACCAATATGGATTTAAAATAATTCTTTGGATGATTCATCATTTTTTACAATAAAAGGTATATAAAAGCTATAGAGAAATATATGATT
>Ga0164242_10009563_pt1 | contig 10445 bp, 8 predicted proteins | sample OricomgcompostMG_FD_108783 | JGI IMG/M metagenome (GOLD analysis project Ga0164242, IMG submission 108783) | Miracle-Growth compost microbial communities from Emeryville, California, USA - Original compost - Miracle growth compost (MG) ... | reverse complement strand
GTACTTTTACTGGACACCGCATTAAACAAAAAACTGGTTTCGCAATTGAAAAACCAAGCCACGAAACTAGCCAGTTCTGTGGACGACAGTTACATTCCTGTCAGTTTGCATTTTGCCGGCAAAGGAAAACGCAATGTGAACGTGGGATATATTCAATCGACTTCCGTTTGGAAAACCAGTTATCGACTGGTATTTGATTCCTCCAAAGCAAAATCCGCCAACGTCCATCCACTGTTGCAAGGTTGGGCTGTGGTGGAAAATACGACGAACGAAGATTGGAATAATGTGGCGTTGAATTTGATCGCGGGAACGCCGGTTTCGTTTACGATGAATATGGCAGCGCCGTTATTTGTGCAACGCACAGAAGTGGGCGTTCCGTTCGCGGGAACTTTGGCATCGCAGGTTTATGGGGAAAGTCTGGAACCAACAGATCAAGTCTATGCACCAGCACCAAAGTCATATAGTGATGGAGCAAGAGGGCCACAAGGCTCTATTCCCGGCAACAGGGATGGACGCGTAACTGATCTGGAAAATCGCATGGCGAAACCACCCAAGCTTACACTTTCCCCCAGCCAACTTTTCCGCGCAGGTTCAGAAAATTACGTGTCTAATGGCGCTGCTGCTGGAATCTCCGCAAAACAACTTTTAGAACAACAAGCCAACGTCAGCAACGCCGAGCGCGGCGAATTATTTGAATATGCCATCGATCAACCGATTTCATTGAAACGTGGCGAAGCGTCGATGATTCCGATTGTGTCGCAAGCAATTGATGGCGAGAAATTTTCCATCTTCGATACGCGCGATTCTGACTTACACGCAGTGAACGGTTTGCGGATTACAAATTCCACCAAATTGCATTTGGCCGGTGGGCCGCTGACGATTTATGAAGATGGAACTTATGCTGGCGACGCGCAAATTACCGACATCGCGCCCGGCGAAAGCCGTTTGATTTCCTATTCGCTGGATGGCAATCTGGTGATTTCCCGCAAAGAATTGCCACAAAATAATTATATTATGGGCTTTTCGGTGAAGAAAGGCGTGCTCTCCATTTCTCGCAAACAGCGAGTAATCAGCGCATACGATTTGCATAACAAAGCGGAGGCGGAGAAAAAAGTACTTATCCTCCAGCCCATTATTAATGGTTACGATTTGGTGGAATCAGCGAAGCCATCCGAAAAAGCGAAAGATGAATATCGTTTTGAAGTTCCGATCGCTGCAGGCAAAACCACGGAATTCAAAACCGTCAGCGAACACACCTATTCTGAAACCGCAGCGCTTCTCAACACCAATATTGATACCTTATTGGTTTATTCGCATAATGAAAAAATCTCACCAAAATTAAAATCAGCGCTGGAAGAAATCATCAAGCGCCGCAACGCGTTGACGGATATTCAAAATCAACGTAAAGCCTTGCAAGATCAAATAAAAAGTATTGCTGACGACCAGAACCGCATTCGCCAAAATATGAATTCACTACCGCGCGACAGCGATCTCTACAAATCTTACATGGCAAAACTGACAACGCAGGAAACGCAATTGGATAGCTTGCGCCAGCAAATTGCAAAGCAGCAAAACGCCGAAACTGCCGCCAATAAAGCGCTTAGCGATTACGTGCAAAATTTGGATATTGCATCGTAAGAAGAAATAGCGTAAAAGTACTTTTGCGAAGCTAAAGCGTCGTATGATGAATACACACTTAAGCGTTTGGCATTGCGAAGGAGTGACTGCGGCAATCTAATGTGTAGATTGCCGCGTCGCAAGCTCCTGTTGATGAATTCTAACGTACTGTCACCATCTTGGTGACAGGTTGGCGGCAGGATGCCGCCAGTACATTTGACTTCATCGCAATGACAAACATACACAAATTTATTTATTGGTACGGTAACACATGCTCTATCCCTTAAAATTCAAACCCCATTTAAAATTCTATCCTTACGGCGGACGCCGTTTGGTGAATTTGTTGCACAAGGAAAATGTGCCGGCTGATCGCGACGTGGCGGAAAGCTGGGAAATTGCCGATCATGGTGAAGAGCAATCTATTGTCGCCAATGGAAAATTACAGGGAAAAACATTGCGGCAATTGATGGAAGAATATAAAAGCGAGTTGGTGGGCAAAGATATTTATGACCGCTACGGCGATTATTTCCCGTTGCTGTTGAAATTTCTGGACTGCGACAAATTGCTTCCCGCGCATTTGCATCCCAGCGACGATGACACCAAAAAGCTGGGAATAAATGACACGGGAAAATACGAAGCGTGGTATATTTTCAAAGCCGATCCTGGTGCAGATGCCTATTGTGGCACATTGCCAGGTTTAACGCCAGAAAAATTCAACGCCGCCATTGCACGAAACGATAATTTCGACGGCGTGATGAATCACGTTTTAACACAAACAGGAAATACATATTTAGTTCCCGCCGGACGCGTTCACAGCATCGGTGCGGGAAATCTGGCGATTGAAATCCAGCAAAACTCTGATGCCGGTTTTGGCTGGGATTGGCAAGGATTTGTGGAAGCTGGCGTCATCAATCCCGTTGATGCGGAAAATCATAAAAAATGGGCGCCGCAAACAGCGCTCTACGAAGATGGCGCGCAGCAACATACGCGCACTATTACTCTTTCGCAAAAAAATGTGACGCGCACTTTTTGCGCCGTCTGTCAATTTTTCGCACTAGAGAAATTAACTATTGCAGAACAATACGAGTTTCATGATAACGCCGCGCGATTTAATACTTTCACCATCACAAGCGGCGAAGCGGAAGTGAGCGGCAACGGTGAAAGTACTTTTGCCAAGCTGGGCGAAACGGTGTTAATTCCCGCTGATCTTACAACTTCCATCAAACCGGCAAATGGCCAGGCTGTAGAATTATTGCGTTGTTACGTTCCCGACATTAAAAAAGATATTATCGATCCTTTGCGTTTAGCCGGATATTCTGACGTGGAAATTGCCTGGCTGGGGTCTTATGGAAACCGTAATAACCTGCGGCATTTTTTAGAATTGCCGGATGGTTGGGATCAGCAGTGAAAGTACTTTTATTGCAGGCTAACATCGTTCCATAAAATGTGATATAAATTCTATATACAAAAGTACTTTCAAGGACATTCACACATGCGTAAACCGGTTATCGCCGCCAATTGGAAACTCAACAAAACTATTGCGGAAGCCCAGTCTTTCGTTCAAGATTTTAAACCCTTAGTTGAAAATATTTCCAATGTAGAAATTATTGTCTGCCCCGTTTTTACGGCTTTGGCCACAGTCAGCGAATCTACCAAGAATTCCAACATTGCCAGCGGCGCACAGGATATTTTCTGGAAAGATAACGGCGCATACACCGGCGAAGTTTCCGCTCCCTTCTTAAAAGATGCTGGCGCGCAATATGTCATTATCGGCCATAGCGAACGGCGCGGACGTTTTGGCGTTCCTGAAGCCGATCTGGAAGGTGACGCAGGAAAAGTGTTTGGTGATACCGACGCTTCTGTAAACGCAAAAATTAAAGCGGCGTTGGCGCACGATTTAATTCCCATCATTTGCGTGGGTGAAACATTGGACGAACGCGAAGCAGATCGCACGGATGTTATAATTGAAGCGCAAGTGAAAGCAGCGTTGAATGGAATTGACGGCGTTGAAAAAACCATTTTTGCCTATGAACCTGTTTGGGCAATTGGCACCGGCAAAACTTGCGATAGCGAAGAAGCCGGACGCGTTTGCGGATTTATCCGCAGCGTTATCGGCAATGTGACAAACCAGAATGTTGCTGATGCTGTGCGGATTCAATACGGCGGCAGCGTAAAAGCTGAAAATGCGCTGGAATTATTATCACATCCTGATATTGACGGCGCGTTGGTGGGCGGCGCCAGCTTGAAAGCAGAAACATTTGCTCCCATCGTAGAAGCAGCATCTCAATAAATTATTTATTTAACTCTATTTTGTGCTAAGATAATAACTCATGGCATTGCTCAAATGTCGTCATTGCGAAACTGAAATCGATTCCAACGCGCGCAAAACTCGTTGTCCGGGGTGTGGACAATTGTTCCCTTTCGCTTGCGCCGTTTGCGAGGCTCCATTGCGCCCGCCGTTCCCCGTGTTTGACGATGAACGGTATATCAACGACGACAACGAGCCATTGTGCCCGGAACATTTTCAACGCCAATGCCCCAAATGCGAAAGCTGGTTTGCGGCAGATGAAAATCCCGGGTATTTTCTGTGCAAATCTTGCATGGCAGGCAATGAATCGCCCGCAGAAGAAGAACCGGAAATCGAGGAACAGCCACAAAAAGCTGTCCCGTCATCAACTGATTCGACGCAGGTAATCCGCAGAAAGCCAGCGTTCAACTTCATTGATGTCATTCTCTCGGCCATCGTGTTTATTTCCGTGGTGGCTGTGGTGGTTATTTTGGGTTGGCAGATATTCACCACGATACGCACAATTGTCGGTTTTTAAGAGTCCTACGCACTTCGAGTTCTGAGTAAAAGTACTTTTGTCATGCTGAGCGAAGTCGAAGCATCTTATAGTAAAAAGTACTTTTGCCGGCTTCGGCTTCGCTCAGCATGACAGATAACCCGGAACCACACTGATTTCGCGCTTTCAATCTTGTCATTACGTTAAACTCATTTGACAACACACGAATTCTTTGTGTTAGACTGCTCATATGTCCCATTCGGACAAATCTACTGATGGCTTGTGGATCGGGTCGACATAATAGCATCGATCACCGTTTCACCTCAGCCGGCATCGCAGCACAGCCGACCACAGACCATGAAACACTGTAACTTCATTCGATTCAAATCGACGTGGCAATCCCCACATTGCCTAATCTTGATGGGGCTATTGCTATGCGCTCTTTTCTCCGTCTCCAATAATCCTACATATGCGGATAGCGCTTCTGAAGGAAATCCAGCCGCTAGTGGTGTGTATGGGCAAACGCCTGATTTGGGAACGGTCAGATCTGTTAGCGTTGGTGGGCAAGAAATTCGCGCATTGCCGATGCGTGTGGGTAATCTGGATATCCTCAGTCCCATCACATCATCGCTCGCTGCATTGGGAGCCAGTGCTTCGCAGGTTAATCCATCCAATTTACCAAGAGGCACATCCCGTTCCCAACAGAACGAATTTTTTCAGTTGAATATCCCCGGGCAACGTCCTCTCGTTTTGCAAATCGGAAAAGCAGTGGCCTATATTGACGGTAAAAGCAAACCATTGTTGGCCGCACCATTGTTGATGAAGGGGCAAATTTGGTTGCCTGTATTTTCGATCGCTCCACTTCTGGGAGCATCCGCTCGCATTGCACCCGACGGCACTTTGTATATCAACCCCACAATACAAAGCGTGCGCGTTTTCAAAGTGAAAGGAACTCTCACTGTCACGATTTCCACTTCAGCGCCTATTCCAGATGGCAAAGTCCTGATGGGAACGACGGATAATCCACCAAAAATCTATTTTGATTTTCAGGGATTTTCTATGGGCTTTGACGCCAACGGCTCCACAAGCCAGCAAACCGTTAGTGATGGAAAAGATGAAATTGACCAAGTTCGCGCCGGATTATTCCAATCGTTCCCTGATACTACGCGCATTGTTCTTGATCTCAATAAACCGATGCAAGCATCGGTGCAACCAATGCCTGATAAAACACTTTTCGCTGTGCTTTTGGTTAGCCCAGGCACAACTGCCGCAACCGTCAGCAATGTGGACGACGCTCCCACTGGCAGCGGTTCCTTGAACGGAATGACCATTGTAGTGGATGCGGGGCATGGCGGCAAGGATACAGGTGCGCCCGGCCAACATTCCTTTGAGAAAGATCATGCGCTGGACATTAGCAAGCGCTTGAAGAAGTACCTCCAAAGTATGGGCGCAAAAGTGTTGATGACGCGCGATGATGACACTTTTATCTCATTGGAAGGAAGAGTTTCTTTTGCCAATTCGCATCAAGCCAATATTTTTGTAAGCTGCCATCTCAACTCGTATAGCAATCCCCAATCTTCCGGCACTGGTACTTATTACTATACATCTCAATCCAAGAATTTGGCATATGAAGTGCAGCGATCTTTGGACGCGGCAAGCGGACTTCCCAATCGCGGTGTAAACCAGGCTCGTTTTTATGTGATCCGCAACACCACAATGCCCAGCATACTAACAGAATCTTGCTTTATTTCGAATCCACATGAAGAAGCATTGGTGATGCAACCCAGCTATCGCGACAAATTAGCAAAAGGAATCGCGCAAGGCATCGCCAATTACGTCAAAAAATATCGTTAAGGTAACCCGGACATCACGCAATGACACAAGATAATCAAACCAACTTTCGTCCTTTACCCGTCATATTGATGGTGTTAATTTTGGCAGCTGTCGCGCTTGGCGGCTGGTGGCTCAAAACCCAGCAAGCAGAATCTTCGGCTACAAAAATACCCATTACTTCATCGGTTCCACCAGTTAAAACCCCAGATAAAAATGCACATTCGTTAACTCTCTACATTCCAAACGAAAACGCAATGCTGGAAAAACATCCGCTGAAATTAGAGGATGGCACTTCCACTCATTTTGCAGACCTGTCAAAACTTGCTTTTTCCACATTGATGCAGAAAGTGCCTTATAATTTTCCGAAAGGCACGAAATTATTACACGTAAAAACGGGAGATAATGGCATCGCCATCCTTGATTTCAATTCTAATTTCAATGACGCTAGTTTCTGGCACGGTTCCTCAACTACTTTGATGGCCGTATACTCAATCGTTGACACTATCACAACCCTGCCGGCAGACGACTTTAAGGCGCAACAGGTGCAATTTCTAATCGAAGGAAAACCCATCGCAGTATTAGGCGAACTGGACATGCAAGATCCACTGAAACCCGACATGCAATGGGTGCAAAAGAATTGAGCCAAACTTCCTCACCCATCATCGGCATTCGCGACAGCGGTGTTGGCGGCCTTACAGTAGCCAGGCAAATAAAGAGGTCGCTGCCCGAGGTTCCCCTGCTCTATTTTGCTGATACTGCAAACATGCCTTATGGCAACAGGCCGCCCGAAGAGATTCGCCATTTCGCTTTTTCGATCACCGATTTCCTGCGAAGCAAAGGCGCAAATTTGGTAATTTTCGCCTGCAATACAACTTCGGCTTATGCCCTTGACGCAGCACGGAATCATTTCAATATTCCCTTAATCGGCATGATTGAAGACGGCGCGCAAGCTGCTGTTTGCGCGATTGACAGTCCCCGTCCCACCATTGGCGTTTTAGCCACCAGTGCAACAGTCCAAAGCGGCGTTTACACAAAGTACATTCACCGATTGCGCCCGGAAGCGACGTGTATGGAAATTGCTTGTCCCGAGTTTGTGCCGTTGGTGGAAAGTGAACAAATATATTCCGACGCCGCTTTACACGCTTGCGAAATCGCATTGGCCCCACTACTCAAGGCAAATGTCGATGTAGTGGTTTTGGGATGCACGCATTTTCCCTTATTGCTGCCAACACTAAAAAAAGTCGCGCCAAAAGTACTTTTTATCGATCCCGCACAAGCAGTTGCTGTCCAAGTAGCACAACATATTAAAAGTACTTTTGGTGAAAGTACTTTTAATACCCAACAAGATATCTATTTCGCAAGCGGCGGCACAGAAATTCTGCAACATTGGATCATGTCACTGATGCATCCTGCCATGCCGGTAAATATTAAATCCGCTCCCATTTTTCGCTTGCCATGAAACTCGTCATCGCCACTTCTAATGCTGGAAAACTCCGGGAAATTCAAGAGCTATTAAATCCTATCCTGCCGTGGGAGATTGTTTCGCTTGCGAATTTTCCGCCATTTGAGATGCCATCAGAAGATGGCGAAACAATGGCGGAAAATGCCCGCATCAAAGCTATCTTTTGCATGAATAAGCTTCATATTCCCTGCTTGGCGGATGATTCAGGATTGGAGGTGGACGCCTTAAACGGCGAACCAGGAGTGCGCAGCGCCAGATGGTATCCAGGCACAGATCAAGATCGCAGCGCTGCCCTGTTAGCCCGCTTGCAAGATGTCCCGAAAAACCAGCGGACCGCGCGCTTCCGCTGCGCGCTTTGCCTGGCGACGAGTGAAGAAGATTTGCGAGAAGTGGAAGCCACCTGCGAAGGCAATATCGCCATCAAGCCACGCGGCGATAATGGATTTGGCTATGACCCCATCTTTGAAATTTCTGCCGCCTCAGGCTCAGATTCGGCTTTAATTGGACGAACAATGGCAGAAATAATGCCTTCTCAAAAGGCGCAACTTTCCCATCGGGCACGAGCGATGACGTTATTGATAGAAAATATTGGAAAACATAACTCCCTCTCTCCGGCAGGGAGAGAACTGGGGTGAGGGGCGACGTTACAGAATAATCACGCGTAAAAGTACTTTTATCACCGCAAAATGACCCTCATCCTAACCTTCTCCCTGTCAGGGAGAAGGAATCATGCTACTATTATCGTTACTTTCTTGGATACATTAGAATTGCCCAAACCATTGATAAAGCGGTCATGTTAGAAAACATGACCGCTTTTCATTTTAAAAATCAGCGGGATTGAATCAATCTCCTTCGGCAAGCGCCTGGCATTCTACAGTTAAAGACGCCCAGGGGATTGCCTCAAGGCGGGATTTTGGAATGGAATTTCCGGAAATATCGCAGATACCGTAAGTCCCTTCTTCGATCTTCGTAAGCGCGTGGTCAACCTGCGCCAACATGTCATCAATCTCGTCTTCTACGGACAAATCCATTTCTTTGTCCATCAATGCAGAAGCCATGTCAGCAGTATCTTCTTCGCCGCCGCCTTCGCCTTCTTCGGGGATAGCGTTTTCTACATCGGTGGGGCTGCTTCGAACTTGTTCCAGCTCTTCTTCGAGACGGTCACGTTCGGTATACAACAACTCCAGGAAATGATCGATATCTAGATCGCTGCGTTTTTGCGGAATCTTTTTTAACTCGGCAACTTCCACTTTGGCTGACTTCGCCCTAGATGTTCCCTCTGGCTGTTGCGCTTTTGTGGCAGTTTTACTGCTCGAAGGCTTTGGGTTAGTTGTTGTTTTACCTGGCATAGGTGCAATCCTTTCTTATGTGGCCCTGCATCTATAAACTGCAAGATGCAATGAGCTGAATTCGTTTGCGCTACTTATTCTCAGGTGCGAATTGTAATAACGCCCGTTTACAAACATCTCGCTGGTTTTGGTACTCCTTATCATCCATTTCACCAGCATCATAGGCTTCATCCAATGCTGCCATTTGATCTATCAAAGCTGCAGCTGCAGGAGTTTTGAGCCAATCCGTAGACGTCGTTCCTGATTGTAAAGTTTTCCCATAAACGCTTTGGTCATCCACGGGTTCCTCCATTTTATCAGCTTTCGTCTCATCCGGCGAGGGACTGGCCGAGCGTCGCCATAAAGAAAGGGGAATTAAAATAATCAATAATACCAAGAAGCCCAGAAAAGCCCAAAATGTGGGATTGATCGGAGAGCTGACTTGAATCTGCAATTGATCACCGGGAAGCAACGCAGTTTTAGCACCTTGAGGGTCGCCTACAGCATTAATGATGCTATCGATTGGTTTCCCATCAATATTCATTTTTACGCTTTTATCACCACTGAGTTTGGAACCTGTCACCTGCAAAGCACCATCTTCGGAGGATCTTTGGACGAAAAAGAATTTGGTAGGATATTGAACTTCGCTGGACAAATCCACCGATCTCTCCCAGGGTAAACGCGAAGGCCAATCGATATCATAATCGACAATCAACGCTGTGCCTTCGGTATTCAAAGTGGGAGGAATGGGCTGCGTGATGGAATAACCATCCGGTCTTTTATTCAATGTGGCTCCAACCGTTTGCGGATCCAAGCGCACATTTTTAGCGCCTTTGGGCAAATCCAATAAAACCGTCGCCTTATCGTTACCGATTCCCAAAAATGTCTTTTTGGATGGATTATTGATAATCAAAAATTCAACGCAACTCAATCCCCCGGGGCGGGACTTAACATTCAAGTGGCTAACACTCATTTGCAGCGGTATCAATGAATGGCTCGTTTCAAAAATCGGCAGGCGCACTTTGGTGGGATCAATTTTCACATTAAATTGCGTCAGATGCTGGCCGCCGTCAAAAGCGGGAACTTCGTAGGGAAATCCTTGATACGTGGCTGTGGCCACCAGCAGAAAATCGTGTTCGGACGCGGGGACTTGGAATGTAAACGCTCCCTTGGCTCCAGTAGTGGCCGTGGCAATCAGCTTGCCCGGTTTTCCGGGATCTCCGCTGCGGCGCAATTGTACTTTTATACCGGCAACGTTCTGATTATTGCTACCGTTGACGACAACGCCCTGAACCATCGAATCGGCAAAAAGCGCGCACGAAAAAACCAGCAACAGGCACGGCAATAGAACAACGGACAAAAAATTTCTATAGAGTTTCATGATGATTGACGGGCTTGGCCGCATGACGGGCAGAAGCGATC
>Ga0164242_10009562_pt1 | contig 10446 bp, 8 predicted proteins | sample OricomgcompostMG_FD_108783 | JGI IMG/M metagenome (GOLD analysis project Ga0164242, IMG submission 108783) | Miracle-Growth compost microbial communities from Emeryville, California, USA - Original compost - Miracle growth compost (MG) ... | reverse complement strand
GCCGGCGTCCGATGAGCCGGCGTCCGGGCGCCGCCGGGCCCTGGGCGGGCCGCGTCCCGGCTGCGCCGGCGTGACCGCTCGCGGGGCCGCCCGCGGCACCGCCGCCGGGGCGCTGAGCCTCTTCCTGGTGCTGTGCTACGCCGTGCACACGGGACGGCTCGTCGAGGTCGACCTGCGGGCCCGCTACTGGTTCCTGCCGCCGGGCCGCTGGGGCACCCCGCAGCGGCTCGAGGACGTCGTGGTGAACCTCTGCCAGCCGACGGTGACCGGGATCGCCCTGGGTCTGGTCGCCGCGATCTCGTCACTCCGCCGCCGCTCGCCGTGGCCGCTGGTGGCCGCGCTCGGCCTCATCGCGCTCGCGACCTCGTCCGTCGTGGTCGTCAAGCACACGCTGGCCATTCCGGACATCCACGGCAGCACCGCCCACCTCGGCGGAAGCTTCCCGTCGGGCCACATGGTGGGCATCGTCTGCTTCGGCGGCGGGATCGTCCTGCTTCGGCGCAGGCGGCTGCTCGGCTGGCTCGCCCTCGCCGTGCTGACGACACTGGTGGCGAGCTGCCTGCTGCTCACGGCCGTGCACTGGGTGACCGACGTGGCGGCGGGGGCGCTCCTGGGGACGGCGTTGCTCGCGCTCGCCGCGCAGCTGCCGCTGTGGCGTCCCGCGGCCGGGTTCAGCCTTCGGCCGGCGTCGGCGACGCGGCCACCGCGGGTGAGGACGTCTCCGCCGCCGCGATGAGCCCGGCAGCGGTCCCGACGGGAGCGGTCGCGACCGCCCGGCGGCGCCGTGGGAGACGGAGCTTGAGGCGCATGAACGGACGCTCGATCAGGCGGTAGGAGGCCCAGGAGACGCCCAGGGTGAGGAGCAGGATCAGGGGGACGGCCGCCGGCCGCAGTCCGTCGCCCCAAGCGGTGTGCACCACCGCGAAGACCCACCCGATCACGATGATGTGGGCGAGGTAGGTGGAGTAGGAGTAGTCACCGAGCGCCAGCAGGAAGCGTGAGCGCACGATCCTGCCGACCCCGAGCGTGGTCACTCCGAAGATGTCGATCACGAGAGTGATCGCCAGGACGGGGATCGCCACCAGCATCCCGGTCGCGACCTGCACACCGGTGGGACCCGTGACGCCGAGGACACGCAGCATCACCGCGAAGACGAGGCACGCCGCGAGGATCGGGGCCTCGGGAAGCAGCTGTCGTCCGCGTCGGCCCGACCTGACCGCGTCGAAGAAACGGTACAGCGTCATGCCGAGCGCGAACTCGAAGAGGATGAACGGGTTCTCGCGCACGATGCCGTGGTTCCAGAACGCGATCGCCCCGCCCGCGAGCAGCGCGGAGCACGGCAGCCACCCGGGGACCCGTCGCTGCATCAGGCAGAGCGCGAAGACGACGTAGAAGATCAGCTCGAAGAAGATCGTCCAGCCCACGTAGAGCGTGGGATACATGCCGACGCCGTTCGGGTTGTGGTTCGGGATGAAGAGGTAGGACTGGATGAGTGTCCAGGGTGTCCAGCTCGTCAGGTAGGTCCCGGCGGGCAGTGCCAGGACGCTCACCACCAGCACGGTGGTGAAGATCCAGTACGCCGGCGCGATGCGCTGTGCCCTGTTGAGCGCGAAGTTCGCGCCGCGACCGACGTACTTCTCCCCGACGATCGCCATCACGACGCCGCTGATCATGAAGAAGGTGTCCACGCTGAACTGGCCGAACCGGGTGAGATCGGCCCAGAAGGCGTTGGGAGCGTGACCGCGGTAGTAGGACTGGACGATGTGGACCAGGACCACGATCCAGGCGCACAGTCCGCGCAGGATCTGCAGGGCGGACAGCTGCAGCATGCGCGAGCGTCGCGGCGGACCGTCGGAGGTGCTCGCCGGCGCGATGCTCGGCCCGCGGATCACGTCGGGTGCATGGGTCATGGGGTTCCCCCTGGGATCGGGACGTTGCGTCGGGCGTTGGGCGCTGGCTGCGACGTCGAGGAGATGGCCTTCCCGGTACCGATCCGGGACTTGAGCCGCAGGAAGGGCCGCTCCACCACGCGATAGGAGACCTCGGCGGCGGCGAAGGCGAGGACGACCATCGCGATCCCGTCGAGGCGACCGCCGGCGTTCAGGTGGCGCTGCAGGAGGACCAGGATCGGGAAGTGCCAGAGGTAGAGACCGTAGGAGCGTCGGCCGACGTAGGCGAGGGGCGCCCAGCCCAGTAGCCGGCGCAGCAGCCCGCCTTCGGTGTCGAGGTGGGCGATGAGGACCGCGGTCCCGAGCACCACCAGCGTCGACTCCCACACCATGTGCGGCTCTCGAGGGAGCCGCGCGGCGGCCAGGGTTGCCAGCACGGCCAGGACCGCGGCGGTGACGCCGACCCGGGTCTGCGCCAGGATGCGCGGCAGCCGACCGCTGCGGACGATGACGGCCAGGCCACAGCCGACCAGCAGGGTCCAGGCGACCGACCAGGGCAGGATGTAGGAGCGGTACGGCGTCCCGTCGGCCGAGTGGACGTGGACGGTGGCCGCCATGGCCAGCCAGCTCGCCACGGCGGCGCCGCCGACCCACCACGACGCCCGCCGGCGCCAGGGCAGCAGCACCATCAGCGCCAGCGGCCAGATCAGGTAGAAGTGCTCCTCGACCGACAGCGACCAGGTGTGGAGCATGTTCCCGTGCGGGTCGCCGGTCAGGCCGTAGACGAGGTCCTCGGTGTAGGTGAGGGCCAGCAGCGCGGTCGTGCCGTAGCCCCGCAGGGTGCCGTGATCGCCGAAGTCGCGGAAGAAGACCAGGCCCGCGACGACGATGGCGATCAGCGCCGGGTAGAGACGCAGTGCGCGCCGGCCGTAGAACCGCGCCCAGCTGATCCGGCCGGTGTCGTCGAACTCCCGCAACAGCAGCGTGGTGATCAGGAAGCCCGAGAGCACGAAGAAGACGTCGACGCCCAGCCAGCCCCCGCCGAAGGCGCCGATCGTCGTGTGGTAGGCCATCACGGCGAGGATGGCCGCGGCTCGGATGCCGTCCAGGTCGGGTCGGTACCTCATTCGGTTCCTCCAGGGCGGGCGTCCGAGGTGTGGGCGGAGTGCCAACCCTCGATGTCTCCCTTGGTGTCTAGCGAGCGCGCGCCGGCCCGATGCGCGGGTGGCGCGGACATACCCAATTGGGGCGAGTCGGTGGTCATGGCCGACCCAGCACCTCGACCGAGAGCACGTCGAACTGCTCGGCGAGCTCGCGCCGGCAGCGTTCCAGCTCCTCCTGGCTGCGCTCGGCGAAGTCGTCGACGCCGCGGGCCTTGTCCAGCTGCGTGACCAAGAGATCGATGTCGAAGTCGTCCATCGGCTGGCTCAGGCCGCCCAGCCCGAACCGGGAGAGGAGGTCCTCGGCCTTGCGGGCGTAGCCGAGCGAGACGGTCGGCTTGCCCATCTTCAGGCCGGCGATGAGGTTGTGGAAGCGGGCCGCGACCACCACCTCGGTGTCGGCGATGTCGCGCATGATGCCGTCCAGATCGGTGGCGGTCGAGATGGTGACGAGGTCCGGTCGGGCGACGCGGGCGGCGACCTCGCGGGCGACCTCGCGGTCCGCCTCGTCCCCGACGATCAGCGTCACCGTCCGCTCGCCCGCGGCCAGGCGCTCGACCAGGCGCGTCACCCCGGCTGTGTACGCCGCACGAGCAGCCGGGCCGCGCAGCGACGAGCCGGGGCTGCCGTAGTAGGCCATCACGCCGACCGCCACGTCACCGGGCCGGCCGGGCCGGGCGCTGGGCGTGGGGGAGGAGAAGACCAGATCCGGGTAGACGGCCACCCGCCGGCGTACACCCAGCCTTTGGACCGCCTCGGCGGAGCAGGAGTCCCGCACGCTCACCCACGACGCCAGCCGCAGCGTCCAGCGGTAGAAGAACCGGGTCGCCGGATGGTCGGGGTACTGCGCGCCGACGCTCACCAGCGCGAACCGACGGCGCTGGAGCCGGCACGCCAAGGCGGTGACGAAGAGCCAGTAGGGCAGCCCCCACGGCGGGATGCCCAACCCGGACTCGAGGACACCGGAGCCGGGCACGACGACCGTGTCGACCTTGCGCACGCACGCGAACAGGTGCGGGATGTCGCGCAGCCGCCCGAGTGCCTTGAGGGCGGCCAGGCCGAGGCCGCCGTGGTCGAGGTCGCGGCGATAGGTCATCAGCCTGACCGCCGGGATGCCATGGTCGCGGGTCACCTCGCGCGGGCCCACGGCGATCGCGCTGAGCTTCACCTCGGGGTGCTCCGACCGCAGCCAGGCGTGCAGCGCCGTCAGCAGCGCCTCGTTGCCGAGGTTGCCGATGCCGAGGTAGCCGACCGCGGCGACCCGCAGGCTGGTGCGCGCCCCAGCCTGGCGGGCGAGCACCGCCGGGTCGCTGCTCTGCGGCAGTCGCCGCTGGTGACCCGGGGCGGCCCGGCGGGTGAGCCACCCGAGCCACTCCCGCAGGCAGCGCACCTTCTCGCCCGGGCTGAGCGGCGCGTGCAGGATGGCGCCGACGTAGCCGAGCAGATAGGCGGCGTACAGCGTGACCATGGGGTGGCGCAGGCGGTTGGCCAGCTTCGGGTTGCCGATGACGACCCGGGCGCGGTGGGAGCGCGCGCGCTCGCCGCGGTCGGGGTGGTCGCGGCGGTAGTAGAGCACCTCGGGCACCTGATGGAAGGGGCCGTAGAGCGACACCGCGGCGACGAAGGTGCGGTCGGAGTTGTGGTAGGAGCCCTGGCCGCCGATGTGCCGGAAGACCTCGGTGCGCACCACGCCGTAGAAGTCGTTGCCGCCCGGCGTCCGCAGCAGGCTGCGCAGCCGTACGGCGGGGTCCGGGCCGTCGGTCCGGAGCGGGTACGGCGCCTGGTGGATGATCGCGCCGTTCTCGTCGATCATCGCGTCCAGCGAGTGCGCGAGGACGACCTCCGGACGGGTCTCGAGCACCTCCACGCACCGGCGCAGCAGGTCGGGCGCGTAGAGGTCGTCGTGGGAGGCCCACTTGAAGTACCGGCCGCGGGCCAGGTCGAGGGTCGCGTTGTGGTTGGGCTGCGCGCCGATGTTCACCGGCTGCCGCAGGTAGCGGATCCGGTCGTCGCGGGCGGCGTAGTCCCGGCAGATCTCGGCCGTGCGATCGGTCGAGGCGTTGTCGGAGATGATCAGCTCGAAGTCGGTGTAGGTCTGCGCGAGCAGGGCGTCGAGTGCCTCGGCGAGGTAGCGCTCGCCGTTGTAGACCGGCAGACCGATGCTGAGCGTGGGTGCGTTCACGGGCGCGCTCCTGAGGCGAGGGCCGGTGCGGGGGTGCCGACGGCGGGATGCTCGATGGCATAGCGGTAGATCCCGAGCAGCTGCTCGATGTTGGTGTGCTGGCCGAACCGCGCGGCATGGGTGCGCCGGCCCCGCGTGCCCAGCGCCACGAAGCGCTCGGGGGCACGGTCGACGTCGGCCAGCAGGCCGGCGAGGTCGCGTGCCTCGCCGGGGCGGAACAGCGCACCGTCGACGCCGTCGGTGACCAGGTCGGGGAAGGAGCCGCGGTCGGGCACGATCGGCGCCACCCCGCCAGCCATCGCCTCGACGGCGACCAGGCCGAAGGTCTCCTCCCAGGCCGAGGGGACCACGACGGCGAGCGACCGGGCGATCAGGGCGGTGGCCTCCGGCCTGCTCAGGTGCCCGAGCACGTCGACGCTCCCGTGGCCCGTCGCCCAGTCGCGGACCCGGCCCATGAGTGGCCCGTCGCCGGCGATCGCCAGCCGCAGCGGAGACCGCGGGTTCGCCCGCCGGAAGTGGTCCCAGGCCGCCATCAGCAGCGGGACACCCTTGGCGGCGTCGAGCCGGCCCAGTGAGCTCACCAGGTGACCGCGGCCCTCGGTCGTTCCGGCCGCGGTGACCGGTGGCGAAGCCACGAAGTTGTCCTTGACGAAGACCCGCTCCGACGGCAGGCCGACCCCGGCCAGGAGGTCGCGTTGTGAGACCGAGATGAAGACGTACGCCGAGACCAGCTCGCGCCACGACCGGCGGCTGGCCAGGAGCGCGGTGGCGACCGGGACCGTGGCCGCGCGAGAGCCTCGGTAGCAGCCGTGCCGCAGCGCGGCGCCCACCGACCCGTCGGCGCAGGCATGGCACGGCTGACCGTCGCGGAAGAAGTCACCGCTCGCGCAGGCCAGCCGGTAGTTGTGCATGGTCGCCACCACGGGCACGGCGGCGTCCCGACAGGCCTCGAGCACCGAGGCGCTCAACATCGGGAAGGTGTTGTGGACGTGGACCACGTCGGGGCGCTCGCGGCCGAGCAGGTCGGTCAGCTCGCGGCGTACCGCCGGGTTGTAGACGCTGAGGGCGGGCAGTGCGGCCTTCCGGGTGAGCGGCCACCCCGCGATCTCGTCGCTGTGCCGCTGGAAGAGCGTCACGTCCTGGCCGGCGGCCGCCAGCGCCGCGGCCTCGCTGTCGACGACCCGGTTCTCGCCGCTCGGCGCACCTGCCCGATAGCGACTGTGGGCGATGAGGATCTTCATCGGATGCTGCTCCTGCGGATCGGGGCCGCGGGCGGGTGCGGGCCGCGGCCGGTGGACGTTCATGCGCGGGCGGCGATCGGCGCCGGGTCGAGCGCCGGCGGGTGCTCGCCGGCGGCGATCGAGCGCAGGATCCGGATCGCGGTGGCCGCCGCGCGCTCGGGGGAGAACTCGGCGCGCAGGTAGGCCTCCGCCGCGACTCCGGCGGCGTCGCGGCCGTCGTCCTCGAGCGCGTCCCGGATCGCCGCGGCCAGGGCCTCGGGATCCTCGGCGTCGACGAGCCGCCCGAGCCGGCCGTCGTCGAGGACGAGGCGGGGACCGTTGCTGGGCGAGTCGTTGGCCACCACCGGTACGCCGAGCGCCAGCGCCTCCAGCATGACCAGTCCGACCGCCTCGCTGCGCGCGGTGTGCACCATGGCGCCGGCGCGGGCGATGAGCGGCATCGGGTTCTCGCAGCTTCCGGCGAGGCAGACCAGGTCCGCCACCCCCCACCTCGCCGCCAGTGCCCGGATCTCGGCCGCCGTCCCGTGGTCGGGGCCGACGAGCACCGCCGGCACGTCGTGACCCTGGGCGCGGAGGGCGGCGATCGCGCGCACCAGGAGGTCCTGCCCCTTGCGGTACTCCACCGAGCCCACGTTGATCACGGCACGGCGTGCCCGCGGTCCCGACAGCGGCGTGGACGCCGCGATCTGGGGCGCGACCGGCTCCCGGGCCAGCGCCCGCACGTGGTCCACGTCGAGGCTGGTGCGCACCTCCGCGATCCGGTCGGGAGATACGCCGATCCGGACCGCGGCCCGCCCCGACTCGGGCGTGACGCACAGGTAGAAGTCCACCCGGCGGAGCACGAACCTGAGCAGCCGCCGGCGCCCGGGCGACTGGTAGAGGTCGAGCGACTCATCGATGATGCCCTGGCTGTAGGCCACCACCGGCCGACGCATCACCCGGGCGGCGACGTACCCGATGACCGCGTCGAGGGTGACGGTGCGGATCACCAGGACGTCGTACCGCCGTAGGGCCCGGCACAGCCGCACGAAGGTCGCCGGAAGCTCGTCACGGAACTTCGCGCGGTCCGACCCGCCCAGCACCTCCACGCCCGGAGGTGGCAGCACCTGGGCGCGCTCGGCGCGGCCCAGCACGTGGAAGACGCCGGCCTCGATGCCCATCAGCGCCCACAGCCGCATCAGCTCATACCCCCACCGATCGCCGCCGGTGGCGGTGAGGTCGGGGACGAGGCTGAGCACCCGCAGCTCGCCGGCGCGGGCGCGGGCACGGCGTGGCCGTCGCATCAGCGCTCGCCTCCCTCGATACCGAGGTCCACGCCGAGCGCCCGGCCGACGCCGACCCCGGGCCTGCCGTGGGTCGCCAGGTGACCGGCGACCGCCCGCCGCAGCTGCCACCACCAGCACGTCGTCCCGAAGACGCCGGCGGCCGCGAAGCCCCAGTAGGAGCCCAGCGCGGTCCCCGTCGCGACCGCCCCGAGGGTGCTCAGGGCGAACATCACCGTCGTGTTGCACAGCTGAGTCGCCATGCTGCGTCGCGACGCGCCCAGCGCGCGGACGCCGGCGATCGCCCCGTTGGCGAAGATCGTCGTCACCGTCACGACCATCATCGGCGGGAGCAGCTGCGCGGCCGCCTTCCAGCTGTCGCCGAGCAGGAGGTGGCCCAGGCCCCGCGGCACGAACGCGAACGCGACCACGGCCCACAGCGCCGTGACGGCGATCTGCGGCGCGGCCAGCGCGAGGCAGAAGCGCTCCAAGCGGTGCGGGGAGCGGTCGAGCACCTGCTTCGCCTCCGGCACGGCGACCTGGCTCACGCCGGCATTGAGCATCATCAGCGGGCCGGTCAGGATCTCGGCTCCGCGGATGGCGCCGACGGCGGCCAGGCCGGCGATCAGCCCGATGGTGGCCATCCGCAGCTGGCGGAAGGTGCCCAGGCTGAGGTTCTCGACGAGGTACCGGGTGCCGAGCGAGCGGGTCTGGACCAGCCAGGACCGGACTAGCAGCAGGTTCGGCACGATGCGGCCGACAGCGACCGACGCCAGCCCGGCGAGGCCGGTGGTGACCCCGAAGACGAGGATCGCGGAGAAGACGGTCAGCTCGTGGAACGCCACCAGCGTGAGCAGGCCTCCGGTCTGCAGGAGGCCGGAGAGCAGGTCGCTGGCGAAGGCCAGGTGTGCCTGCCCGGAGGAGAAGAACGCGAAGCGCCAGCTGTCCTGCAGCAGGATGCCCGGCATGCCGATCCCGAGCGCGACGAACCCGGCCTCGAGCTGACCGGGCAGGGCCAGGCCGACGAGGAGGCAGCCGATGCCGCTGGCGATCCCGATGGTGAGCGCGCAGCCGGTGCACGCCGAGACCGCGCGTCGCCACTCGGCCGTGCGCGGCCCGCTGTGGCGGACCAGCAGGGGGTCGGTCGACGGACCGCGGTTGGCGGAGAGGATGAACCCGAAGGTCGTGAACGCCACCGCGTACGCGCCGAAGTCGTGCGGCGAGAGCGCGCGCGCCACGAGCACCCCGAGCACCAGGTTGCCCAGGCTGGAGATGCCCTGGTCGGCGACCCCCCAGCCGACGCGGAGCGCAACCCGCCGATGCTGGGTCGGACCGCTGCCGCGGTGCGTCGCACGACGCGCCGTGACGACGGCTCGTCGCGAGATCCCGTCCCCGCCCTCGATCGTGGGCAGCTCGGCGGTCACGACCGCACCTCCGCTCTGGTCGGCGCGGACAGAGGAAGAGGAGTGGCGAGGACGGCGGCGGCCACCGCCAGGTCGAGCAGGTACGGCGACGGCGCGCCCAGACCGGTCTCGGTGATGGAGGCGACCGTGCAGTAGGCGACGACGAAGAGCCCGATGGCACGCTGTGGCCCACGCGGCCTGGTCACCGCGGCGCCGAGGACGACGAGCAGGGCGACCACCTGCAGCGTGATGCCGAACCAGCCCTCGTCGACGTACGTCGAGAACCAGCTGCTGTCGATCGGCAGGCCGTTGAACGACATGTCGGAGATGCCGTTGCCGAAGATGGTGTGGACCGTGTCGCGGTGCAGCGCGGCGATCTGGGTCCAGACCTTGGTGCGGCCGGTGAGCTGCGCGGCGTCCTGGGCGCTCTGACCGCGCAGCAACCACGAGACCACCACGTCGTGGAAGACCGCGAGGCCGGCGACGCCGCCGACGAGGCCGGCCACCACGGTTCGGCGCACGCGGGCACGGGTGAGCAGCAGGCTCGACCCGCCGACGACGAGCCCGACGAGGCAGGCCAGCAGCGCCGTCCTGGTGTGGGTGGCGAGCAGGAGCGGCAGGCCGATGAAGACGGTCGCGAGCAGCGTCCGGCCCCGCACGACGTGGCAGAACCACAGCAGCGTGGTGATGCCGAGCAGGACCGCGGCGTAGTGGGCCACCTGGGTCGGCGGGATCGGCCACACCGTGCCCGAGAGCCGGCCCTCGAACGAGAAGGCGAGCCCCGGCGAGATCACGGCCCCGAGCAGCACCGTGGCCAGCACCCCGCGGATGACCCGCAGATGGGTGCGGAGTAGGACCATGTCCCGGCGTCCGAACCACGGCGTCAGCAGCCACAGCACCGAGACGAAGCCGACGAAGCGGACCGATCGGTACATCGAGCTGCGCAGGAACTCGCTGTTCCCGACGGCCATGGTCGTGGCCACCGCCATCACCAAGAGCACGACGAGCAGCACGGTCGGCCGCACGAGCATCCGCCTGTTCGCCAGCAACGCCAGCACGAAGGCGAGCAGGAGCGCGGCCTGCGCGATCATCTGCCCGACGATGTGCGGGATCGAGACCAGCGTGATGTCGCTGCCCCAGCCCAGCACGTTGACGAAGAGGGCCGCCCAGGCCGCGGTCACCAGCGGTGGTACGGCGCAGATGCGTCGGCCCCGTTGTCGTGGCCGCACGACGGCCGGCACCGCAACGCTCATGAGAGCACGCGCCCTCGCGACGCGGCGGCAGTCGAGCCGGTCGGGGTGGCGGCGTC
>Ga0164242_10009561_pt1 | contig 10447 bp, 12 predicted proteins | sample OricomgcompostMG_FD_108783 | JGI IMG/M metagenome (GOLD analysis project Ga0164242, IMG submission 108783) | Miracle-Growth compost microbial communities from Emeryville, California, USA - Original compost - Miracle growth compost (MG) ... | reverse complement strand
TCGTCGTCGCGGTGCTGATGAGCGAGGTGCGCCGCTTCCGCGGGATCTACAGCGCGCTCGCCTACCTGCCCGTCGTGATCCCACCGGTCGTCGCCGTGTTGTTGTGGAAGGAGTTCTACGACCCGTCCACCACCGGCGTCTTCAACACGATCCTGGGGTGGGTGCATCTCGGCCCGTACCCCTGGCTGCAGTCGCCGCACAGCGCGCTGATGTCACTCGTGCTCGAGTCGACCTGGGCCAACGCCGGCGGCACGGTGATCATCTATCTCGCCGCGCTGCGCGGCGTGAACCGCGACCTCTACGAGGCGGCAGCCCTCGACGGCGCGTCGCTGTGGCACAAGGTGTGGCACGTGACGATGCCGCAGCTGCGCGGCGTGCTGCTCGTGACGATGATCCTGCAGATCATCGGTACCGCGCAGGTGTTCCTCGAGCCGTACCTGTTCACCTCGGGCGGCCCGGACAACTCGACGCTGACGATCCTGCTGCTGATCTACCAGGACGCGTTCGGCAACAGCCTCGGCGGCGACTACGGCGCGGCGACAGCGCTGAGCCTGATGCTCGCCCTGTTCCTGGCGCTGCTGTCGGTGATCTACCTGCGCGCCACCCGATCCTGGAGCACGTCATGACCGATCTCGCCGCTCGTCCCGTCGCCGCGGACCGTGCCGAGGGCGAGACCGCACTCCTGAGCGACGCCGACTGGCAGCGCCCGGCCGTCCGCTACGGGCTGGGCACGGCGCACGTCGTGCTGCTCGTGCTCCTCGTCGTCGTCGGTCTCGGCCCGTTGCTGTGGCTGGCGAAGTCGTCGATCACGCCGACGCAGGACACGCTCACCACGCCGATGTCGTTCTTCCCCCACGGCGTCGCGTGGGCGAACATCTCGCACGCGTGGTCGGACGTGAACGTCCAGCGGTACTTCTGGAACACCGTGCTGCTCGCGTTCGGCTCGTGGCTCGCGCAGCTGATCGTCGCGACCACCGGCGGGTTCGTGCTGTCGGTGCTGCGGCCGCGCTACGCGGGGTTCGTGAACGCGCTGATGCTGGCGACGCTGTTCGTGCCGGCCGTCGTGCTGCTCGTCCCGCTGTACATCGAGATCGTCCACCCACCGGTCGTGCACCACTCGCTGGTGAACAGCTACTGGGCCGTGTGGCTGCCTGCCGGCGCGAGCGCCTTCAACGTCGTGCTGATGAAGCGGTTCTTCGACAACCTGCCGCGCGAGATCTTCGAGGCCGCGCGGGTCGACGGTGCCGGTCCGTTCCGGCTGTTCTGGTCGGTCGTGCTGCCGATGTCCAAGCCGATCCTCGGCGTGGTGTCGGTATTCGCGGTGCTGGCGTCGTGGAAGGACTTCCTCTGGCCGCTGCTCGTCCTGACGAACCCGGACGAGCAGCCCCTGTCGGTGCGGCTGCCGCAGATCCAGTTGCAGACCGACCTCGGGGTGTTCCTTGCTGCGCTGTTCATCGCGACGCTCGTGCCGATCGCGGCGTTCCTGATCTTCCAGCGCTCGTTCCTGCGCGGCTCGGGCCTCGGCGGCGCGCTCAAGGGCTGACGTTCAGCGCAGGTCGAGTGTTCGCGCGATGGGGACGCCGGGACGGTAGGCCAGGTGCAGGTGGCTCGGGGCGTCCAGCACGGCCAGGTCGGCGCGGCGGCCGACGCGCAGCGCGCCGACGTCCTCGCGGCGCAGCGCACGCGCTCCCCCTGCGGTGGCGGCCCAGAGCGCCTCGTCCGGCGTCATGCCCATCTCCCGCACGGCCAGCGCGATGACGAACGGCATGGACGACGTGAACGACGTCCCGGGATTGCAGTCCGTCGCCAGCGCGACGGTGACGCCCGCGTCGAGCAGGCGACGGGCGTCCGGGTACGGCGAGCGGGTCGAGAACTCGACGCCCGGTAGCAGCGTCGCGACGGTGGCCGACGACGCGAGCGCGGCGATGTCGGTGTCGTCGAGGTAGGTGCAGTGGTCGACACTCGCGGCACCGAGCTCGACGGCGAGCCGGACGCCCGGGCCCGGGCCGAGCTGGTTGCCGTGCACGCGCAGCTCGAGTCCCGCCGCCGCGCCAGCGGCCAGGACGGCGCGCGCTTCGTCGCCGTCGAACGCATGCGGCGAGTTCGGCTCGCAGAACACGTCGATCCAGCGCGCGAGCGGCGCGCACGCGGCGAGCATCGGCCCGGCGACCTCGGCGACGTAGTCGCTACGGCGACGGCCGGCGGGCACGACGTGCGCGCCGAGGAACGTCGTCTCGTCGGTGACCTCACGTGCGATGCGCAGCAGCCGCTGCTCGGACTCCGTCGTCAGCCCGTACCCGCTCTTGATCTCGACGGTCGTCGTGCCCTGCGCGGCCAATTCGGCCCGCCGGGCGCGGACGAGCCGGCGCAGCTCGTCGTCGGACGCGTCGTTCGTCGCGGCCACCGTCGAGGCGATCCCGCCACCGTCGTAGTGGGCGCCGCTCATCCGTGCCGCGAACTCAGCGCCGCGGTCGCCGGCGAAGACGAGATGCGAGTGCGAGTCGACGAAGCCCGGGACGACCGCGCGTCCCCGTACGTCGTGCCGGGCGTCGGCAGCCGGAGCGTGCGCCGCGCTGCCGATCCAGGCGATGCGCCCGTCCCGCACCACGATGGCGGCGTCGGGAACGATGCCGAGCGGTCCACCGCGCGACGCATCGTTGGTGACGAGTTCGGCGATGCCGGTGACGAGCGTGGCCGTCATGCGTCCTCCCACAGCCGATCGATGGCAGCGCGCAACAACCGGCCGACGTTCCCGAGGCGGTGCTCGCCGTCGGCGACCACGACCCGCCCGTCGACGACGACGGTGTGGACGTCCGGAGCCAAGGCGGCCATCACGACCTGCGCGGGATCCGCGCCTGCGGTGCGCGTCGTGTCGAGCCGCACCGCGACGAGATCGGCGCGCCTGCCCACCTCGATGCGCCCCGCGTCGTCCCAGCCGATCGAGGCGTGGTTGGTCATGGCGGTGAGCAGTTCGCGCTGGCTGAACCGGCCGCGTTCGAGAGAGGCCAGGCGGTCGTCGAGCTCGAGCCCGCGAGCCTCCTCGAACATGTCGATCACCGCGTTCTGGTCGGTGCCGAGCGAGAGTGCCGTATCGCCTTTGGCGAGCACCTCGCGCGCCGGGCCGATGCCGTCGGCGAGGTCGCGTTCGGTGGTCGGGCACATGCAGACCGTGACGCCACCGCCGATGATGTCCAGATCGTCGGCGTCGAGGTGCGTCGCGTGCACGAACGTGTTGTCGGGCCCGAGGAATCCCTCGCGGGCGAGCAGGTCGACCGGGGTCATGCCGTAGAACGCCCGGCACGCGTCGTTCTCGGCCGGCTGCTCGGAGACGTGGACGTGCGTCGGGCCGGGCGTCAGGTCGACGACGCGCAGCGCGTCGCGCGGCACGGCGCGCACCGAGTGCGCGGCACTGCCGACGCGCATGCCGGGCGACTCCGCGAGGTCTGCGACCCGTGCTGCCCAGCGGTCGACGTCGCCGTCACCAAAGCGGCGCTGGACGTCGTCGAGCGGCAGGTGCCCGTCGGCGGTGAGACCGCCGGCGAGGTAGCAGGTGTCCAGCAGGGTCAGCCGGATCCCTGCGTCCGCAGCCGCCGCACGCAGTGCCTCGGCCATGACGTTCGGTTCGTCGTAGCGCGCGCCGCCGGGTGCGTGGTGCAGGTAGTGGAACTCGCCCACCGCGGTGATCCCGCTCAGCGCCATCTCGGCGTAGGTGGCGCGGGCGAGCGCGAGGTAGCTGTCCGGATGCAGACGTGCAGCCAGGCGGTACATGTCCTCGCGCCACGTCCAGAACGTCCCGCCGCGGTCGTGGGTGCGGCCCCGTAGACCGCGGTGGAACGCGTGGCTGTGGCAGTTCGCGAACCCGGGCAGCACGACGCCGTCCAGTCGAGTGGCGTCCGGCGGCGCGTCGGCGCCCGGCACGACCGCGGTGAAGACGCCGCCGGCCTCGTCGATCAGGACGTTCTCGGCCGGCCCGTCCGGCAGCTGGGCGTGGCGGGCGAAGTACCTCACGCGACGAGCTCCGCCACGACCCTGGTGAGCGCGTCGACACCGGCGAGACAGTCGTCGAGCTCGGCGTGCTCGGCCGGCGAGTGCGACACACCGGTCGGGTTCCGGACGAACAGCATGGCTGTAGGAATGCCCGCAGTCGCCAGTACACCGGCGTCGTGCCCGGCGCCCGTAGCCAGGACGGGCGCGTCGTCGAGCAGCACGGCAAGGCGGGCGGCAAGATCGCGGTCGAACCTCGTGACGTCCGTCCAGGACTCCTCGGTGACGGACGCTCCGGTCACTGCGGCGGCTACCTCGGCGACGACGGCCCGGACGTTCCCGGGCTCGGCGCCCCGCGCGTCCAGCCAGGCCGTGACGTGCGAGGGGATCGCGTTGACGCCGTTCGGCTCGACCCGCACCTTGCCGCACGTGGCGACCGCGTCGTGGCGCTCGGCGGCGGACCGCGCCTGCTGCACCACGGTGGCAAGCGCGAGCATCGGGTCGTGCCGGTCGGCGAGCCGGGTGGTGCCGGCATGGTTCGCCTCGCCGGCGAGATCGATGCGCCACCGCCCGTGCGGCCAGATCGAACCGGCTACCGCGACCGGGCGGTCGAGGTCGACCAGGCCGCGGCCCTGCTCGACGTGCAGCTCGACGAACGTTCCGACGCGCCTCAGGGTCTCGTCGTCACGACCGACGTGCGCGACATCCAGCCCGGCTGTACGCATGGCCTCGCCTGCGGCGACGCCGTCACCGTCCGTCAGCGCGAGCGCGCGCTCGGGCGCCATCGCGCCCGTCAGCAACCGTGATCCGGTGCAGGCGACGCCGAACCGCGCGCCCTCCTCGTCGCCGAAGTTCACCACGGCGAGCGGCCGGTTCGGCGCGGTGCCGGCAGCGCGCAGCGCGTCCACCGCGGCGAACGCACTGACCACACCGAGCGGGCCGTCGAAGGCGCCCCCGTCGGGCACCGAGTCGAGGTGCGAGCCGACCACGACACCCGGGCCGTCGGCGTCCGGGTCGCCCCACCACGCCCACTGGTTGCCGGCACGGTCGAGCGTGAGCGTCAGCCCGCGGGCGGCCGCCTCGGCGGCGAACCATTCGCGCAGCGTCGCGTCCTCGCGGGTCCACGCGAAGCGGCGGTACCCGCCCGTCCCCGCGTGCCGGCCCACCGGAAGCAGGTCGGCCCACATCGATTCGAAAGCCACGGACTACATCTAAGCCCGTGGCAGCGGATCAGTCGGTGTCCCCGGCCGCCGGGAGCTGGTCGGCGGCGGCGGCGCGGCCCGCGTCACGGATCTCGAACGCGTCGCTCGCCCACTCCCCCACCTCGTGCGCGATCTCCCGCACGGCGCCGGCGAGGATCACCGCGATGCGCCCGGCGTGGGTCGCTGCGGACTCCGCCAGCACCTGCGCGGAGTCCTTCGCGATCTCGAGCCGTCCGAGCACCACAGCCTCCGTCCCTGCGACCGTCAGGCCGCGGCGGCCTCGGTACGGACGATACGCACCGCGGCCTCGTCGACGCCGCCGTCGCGGTGGAACGGCAGAGCGAGTTTGGCGATCTTCTTGTAGACCGAGCCGAGCTGCTTGGACAGCCGGCCGGTGTTGTACGGCAGGCCGTACTTCTCGCAGATCGCCCGGACCTCGGGCGCGATCTCCGGGTACCGGCGGGCCGGCAGGTCCGGGAACAGGTGATGCTCGATCTGGTGGCTGAGGTTGCCGGACATGATGTGGAACAGCGGCCCGCCGGTGATGTTCGCCGAGCCGAGCATCTGGCGCAGGTACCACTGGCCCCGCGACTCGTTCTCGGTCTCCTCCTCGGTGAAGGTGGCGACGCCGGTCGGGAAGTGCCCGCAGAAGATGATCGAGAACGCCCAGATGTTGCGGATGACGTTGGCGGTCGCGTTCGCCGTCAGGGTCGACAGTAACAGCGGGCCGGTCAACGCCGGGAACAGGACGTAGTCCTTGAGCACCTGGCGGCCGGCCTTGCGGTGCTGGCCGCGGCGCAGCTCGCGCGTCTCGGCCCAGGTCCGGCGCCCGGCGATGATGTTCTCGACCTCGAGGTCGTGCGCCATGACGCCCCACTCGAACAGCATCATCAGCAGGAACGCATAGATCGGGTTGCCCAGGTAGTAGGGGTTCCACTTCTGCGCGTCCTCCATGCGCAGCACGCCGTAGCCGATGTCGCGGTCCTTGCCGAGGACGTTGGTGAACGTGTGGTGCATGTAGTTGTGCGAGTGGCGCCACTGGTCCGCGGGGCAGACGTTGTCCCACTCGAACATCTTCGAGTTGACGGCCGGGTCACGCATCCAGTCGTACTGGCCGTGCATGACGTTGTGCCCGATCTCCATGTTGTCGAGGATCTTCGACAACGACAGGGCGGCGACGCCGCCCAGCCAGAACGGCGGCAGGAAGCCGAGGAACAGCGACGCGCGGCCGCCGACCTCGAGGGCGCGCTGGGCCTTGATGACCTTGTAGATGTAGTCGCGGTCGGCCGCGCCGAGATCGTCGACGATGCGCTGGCGGATCGCGTCGAGTTCGCGGCCGAGCTCGTCGACCTGCTCCTCGGTGAGGGTGATCGTCATGATCGCGTCCTCTCTTGGTGGTCGGTCAGAGCGCCAGCTCGACGTCGCCCACGGGGACGCTGACGCAGAGCTGGATCTCGGTGTCGGGGTCGGAGTTGGTCTCGCCGCTGCGCACGTCACGCGTGCAGCCGCTCGTGCGGACCTGGGTGCAGCTGAAGCAGATGCCCATCCGGCAGCCGTGCTCGGGGCGCAGGCCCGCGGCCTCGGCCTGCTCGAGCAGGGTGGCGCCGGAGTTGGCGGCACGGACGTCCGATCGGGCGAACGTGACGGTGCCGGTCGCCGTGCCTGGGTCGGCGATACCGGGCAGGGACGGGCGGAACTCCTCGACGTGCAGCCGCTCGGCGATGCCGCGGGTCTCGTAGAGCTCGCGGACCGCGTCGTGCAGCGAGGCCGGGCCGCAGACGAACGTCTCGCCCTCGGCGAACCACGGCGCGACGGCGGCGAGGTGCGACTCGTCCAGCCGGCCGGTCAACTCGCCCGAGTCGTCGGACGTGTACACGCGGACGATCCGGACGTTGTCGCGCCCGGCCAATTCGTCCAGCTCGGCTGTATACGGGACGTCCGACGCGCTGCGTGCATAGTGCAGCAGCGTGACCTCGCCGTCGTACTCACCGCGCTCGGCCTCGTCGCACAGCGTCCGCAGCATCGACAGCACCGGCGTGATGCCGCTGCCGCCGCTGATCAGCAGCACCCTCCTCGGCCGCTGAGCAGGCAACCGGAACTCGCCGCCGGCCTGGGACAGGCCGACGACGAGCCCGGGACGGGCGTGCTCGAACAGGTAGCGGGAGACCAGGCCGTCCGCGTGCGCTTTGACGGTCAGTTCGACGAGGCCGTCGGCGCGGTGCTGGGAACTCGCGGGCGAGAAGCACCGGGTGCGACGTACGCCGTCGATGTCGACGGTCACCGACACGAACTGGCCGGCCTGGAAGCCGCGCCACTGCCGCGTCGGGCGCAGGGTGAGCGTGACGGAGTCCGCCGTCGACCGGCGCACGTCGACCACCGCCGCGCGCAGTTCGCGCACTGTGAGCAGCGGGGAGACCAGTTCGAGGTAGCGATCGATGCCGTGCGGCGTCGCCAGCGCCTCGAGCATCCGCAGCGGCCGGGCGGACGACAGCAGACCGGCGCCCGTGCGGCGCGGCAGGCGGGGCAGCAGCGTGGTCATCGGGTCCTCCTCCGCTCGATCCGTTTCAGTGCACGTCCGTACACTGAATTAGTGTCACGAGCCGTCGCACTACCTGTCAACTCAGGCGTGCTGTGACGTCCGGTACCCGGAAAACGGGTGCACATCCGTGTACAGCCGTACGCTGCTGGGTATGGGTGAGCCGCGCAGCCGTGCCGAGCGCAAGGAGGCCACCCGCAACAAGCTGCTGGACGTCACGCTGAAGCTCATCACCAGCCGCAGCCTCGCGAGCATCAGCCTGCGCGAGGTCGCGCGCGAGGCCGGGATCGTCCCGACCGCCTTCTACCGGCACTACGACTCGATGGACGCGCTCGGCGTCGACCTCGTCGACGAGTGCATGCGCCCGCTGCGCCAGCTGATCCGCGACGCCCGCCGCGGGCTCGCGAACCACGACGACATCATCGCCGCGACGGTCGCCACCCTCGCCGTGCAGGTGCGCGAGCACCCGGACCAGTTCCGGTTCCTCAGCCGCGAGCGCTACGGCGGCGTGCGGACCGTCCGGCGCGCGATCGAGACCGAGCTGCGGCTGTTCACCAGCGAGCTCACCGTCGACCTGGCCCGGCTCACCGCCGGGACGGACTGGAGTGCGGACGATCTGGAGATGGCCGCCGGGCTGATGGTGGCCGCGATGCTGTCGACCGTGCTCGACCTGCTCGAACTGGACGCCCGGCACGACGACGAGGCGCGCCTGCTCGACCGTGCCGAACGGCAACTGCGGTTGATCGCGCTCGGCATGACCCAGTGGCGCAGCAAGTAGCCGGTCCGGGCCTGGTGCCTCAGCTCGCGAGCGGCAGCTTCGCCACCAGTTCGTCCACGATCTGGGCGAGGGCGACGTCCATGCCCGTGACGCCGCCGGCGCTGTGCGTGCTCAGCACGACGTCGACCCAGCGCCAGCGCAGCGCGAGATCCGGATGGTGGTCCAGCTCCTCGCAGCGCGGCGCGAGCCGGTCGACGAACTCGACCGCGGTCGGGAAGTCGGCAAACTCGACCGAGCGCGACAGCTGCTCGGTGCTGCCGCGCCAGTCCGGGTGCAGGGAGCGCAGCGCGGACTCGACGTCGGCGGCAGTCATCAACTCGCGTGACGGCTGGGACACCGGTGCCTCCTGAGTCGACGGGAACGCCTCTCCTGCGCTCCCGACGATACGGCCCGTATAGCCTCGTCGGAATGATCGACCGATTGGTGTGGATCGACTGCGAGATGACCGGTCTCGACCTGGCGCGTGACGCCTTGATCGAGGTGGCGGTCATCGTCACGGACGCGAACCTGCAGGTGCTCGACGAGGGTCTGGACGTGATCATCCACGTCGCGGACGACGTCCTGGACACGATGGTCCCGTTCGTCCGTGACATGCACGCGTCCTCCGGCCTCACCGACGCGGTGCGGACGTCCACCACCACCCTCGGCGATGCGGAGGAGGCCGTGCTGACGTACATCAAGAAGTACGTCCCGGACGCTCGCAGCGCGCCGCTGTGCGGCAACTCGATCGCCACCGACCGCGGCTTCCTCAACCGGGACATGCCGCGACTTGACGACCACCTGCACTACCGCATGATCGACGTCTCCTCGATCAAGGAGCTGGCCAAGCGGTGGTATCCGCCGGTGTACCAGTCGCAGCCGGAGAAGGGGCTGGCGCACCGCGCCCTGGCGGACATCCTCGAGAGCATCCGCGAGCTGGAGTTCTACCGGCGCACGCTGTTCGTGCCGCAGCCGGGTCCGACGCTCGACGAGGCCAAGGCAGTCGCCGCGGACCTCTGACCGTGGTGGCGCGACCGGGTACCGGCGTCGGATAGACTTGCCCGGCTCGGCGCGCAGTTCTGCTGCGGTCGGCGATGGTGGGTGTAGCTCAGCTGGTAGAGCACCTGGTTGTGGTCCAGGATGTCGCGGGTTCGAGCCCCGTCACTCACCCCAGAGATCGAACAGCCCCGGGTATCCCCGGGGCTGTTCTCGTCTGGCGCGCGGCGGCTACGTGCGCGAGTGGCTGCCGCGACGGCCGAACAGCCAGAGGGCGGCCACGATGACGATCAGCCACAGCAACGGGTGCACGAGAATGCCCAGCACTGCCGCGATCACGATGATGACGAGGGCGATCAGGATGTCAGCGATCATGTCCTGACTATTCCCACCTGAACGGTCGGAAATAACAGGGACACAACGTCAACGCTCGTCGTTTGCCGCCGCGGCTGGAGCGCTCGGACCGAATTTCCGGCAAGCGCTCAAGTCCGGCGCGCGCCGGACGATGGTAGGCGTTATCAAGCGTCGATCACGGACGAACGACGCTGTTCAACCAAGGACGGCCCTGATGATCGATCCGATCGGCATCGCAGCCAACGGCTTGAGCGCATTCACGACATTGACGGACGTGACGGCCGACAACATCGCCAACATGGACGACACCGCTCCGGTAACCGCCGGCGGCGGCGTCGGCGTGGTCGTGACCCAGGACCAGAACGGCGCGATCGTCTACGACCCCACCGATCCCATGGCCGACGTGCTCGGCTACGTCCGGATGACGAATCTGGACGCCGCGCAGCAGATGGGCAACCTGATCATCGGCCAGCTCGGTGTTCAGCTGAACGCGGTGACGATCGACCGCGCGGTGGACGCGTTCAACTCCGTCCTGCACATGGGCGCCCCGCCCGACCCGGACTCCGACGGCGAGAACTCCTTCACCGGCTGACTGCGCACGCGGCCACTCACTCGACC
>Ga0164242_10009560_pt1 | contig 10447 bp, 9 predicted proteins | sample OricomgcompostMG_FD_108783 | JGI IMG/M metagenome (GOLD analysis project Ga0164242, IMG submission 108783) | Miracle-Growth compost microbial communities from Emeryville, California, USA - Original compost - Miracle growth compost (MG) ... | reverse complement strand
GCGTGGCCGGCGGCTACGTCTTCAACGTGATCCTGCAGCACGGTACGCCGGGCGCCTACCTCGCCAGCTTCACCGCTCTCGCGCAGATGGCAGACGTGTGGCAGGGCCTGATCAAGGCCCTCGTCTTCGGTCTGATCGCCGCGATCGTGGCTTCTTACAAGGGCATGAACGCCGGCGGCGGACCGAAGGGCGTCGGTGACGCTGTCAACGAGTCGGTCGTCATCACGTTCATGCTGCTGTTCATCGTCAACTTCGTGATGACCGCGATCTACTTCCAGATCATCCCGGCGAAGACAGGCTGATAGCGATGTCGAGCATCAAGGCCGTCTACGAGCGACCGCTCAAGACCCTGGACCACCTGGGTCAGGAGCTGTCGTTCTACATCCGTGCTCTGCTGTGGGCGCCGCGCGCGATCCGGCGCTATGGCAAGGAGATCATGCGCATCCTGGCCGAGGTCACCCTCGGCTCGGGCTCGCTCGCCATCATCGGCGGCACCGTCGGCGTCATCACGGCGATGACGTTCTTCACCGGCACCGAGGTCGGACTGCAGGGGTACGCCGCCCTCAACCAGCTCGGTACCGCAGCCTTCAGCGGCTTCGTCTCGGCGTACTTCAACACGCGTGAGATCGCTCCACTGGTCGCCGGCATCGCGCTGGCCGCCACGGTCGGCTGCGGCTTCACCGCCCAACTGGGCGCCATGCGGATCTCGGAGGAGGTCGACGCCCTCGAGGTGATGGCGGTCCCGTCACTTCCGTACCTCGTCACGACCCGCATCCTCGGCGGCCTGATCGCGATCGTGCCGCTCTACGTGCTGGGTCTGCTCTCCTCCTACTTCGCGACCAGGCTGACGGTGACGCTCTCCTACGGCCAGTCGACCGGCACCTACGACCACTACTTCAACGAGTTCCTGCCCCCGCAGGACGTGCTGTGGTCCTTCGGCAAGGTGCTGATCTTCGCCGTCGTCGTCATCTTGATCCACTGCTACCACGGCTACAACGCCACCGGCGGCCCGGCCGGCGTCGGCGTCGCCGTCGGCAAGGCGGTCCGCACCAGCATCGTCGCCGTCAGCGTCATCGACCTCTTCTTGTCGATGGCGATCTGGGGCACGACCACCACGGTGAGGTTGGCAGGCTGATGGCGACCGGCATCCTCGGGCGCTACCAGTTCCGGGCCTTGGGCGTCGCTTTCCTCGCGCTGATCCTCGTCGCCCTCTACCTGGTCTACGGGATCTTCACCCAGAAGTTCACCCATTACGACAAGGTCACGCTGGAGACCGACAGCATCGGCCTGCAGCTGCCCGACCGCGCGGATGTGAAGATCCGCGGTGTCCTCGTGGGCGAGGTCCTCAACTACAGCGCCACCGCCAAGGGTGCGAGCGTCACGCTCGGGATCGACCCCAGCCAGATCGACACGATCCCCGCCAACGTCACCGCCGCGATCCTGCCCAAGACGCTCTTCGGTGAGAAGTACGTCGCGCTCGACATCCCGAGCCGGCCCGCGGCCCAGCACCTGGAGTCCGGTGCGGTGATCACCAAGACCGCCGTATCCACCGAGGTCGAGAAGGTGCTCAAGGACATCTACCCGCTGCTCGAATCGATCCAGCCTGCCCAGCTCAACACGACGCTCAACGCCCTGGCGACAGCGCTCGAGGGCCGCGGCGAGGAGCTCGGCAACACCCTCGTCACACTCGACGGCTACCTGAAGAAGATCAACCCGCAGCTGCCGCTGCTGATCAATGACCTGCAGCAGACCGCGAACGTGTCGAACACCTACAACGACGTCCTGCCCCAGGTGGCGAACATCCTGCGCAACACCATCACCACGACCACCACGCTCAAGGACCGCTCCACGCAGCTGCACAACCTGCTCACCAACGTCACGTCGTTCTCCAACACCGCGAACGCGTTCCTCGCAGCGAACGGCGACAACCTCATCCAGCTCGGCAAGGTCAGCGAGCCCGCGATCGGCACCCTGGCGCGCTACGCCCCGGAGTTCCCCTGCCTGCTCGGCGGCATGGACAACCTGAGCAAGCGGGTGTCCAGCGCGTTCCGCAACTACACGCTGCACATCGACCTGGTCACGCTGCCGCGTCAGCCGCGCGGTTACACCACCAAGGACGAGCCGCGCTTCAACGAGGACCGCGGGCCCGCCTGCGGCGACCTGCCGAACCCCTCGTGGAACCCGCCCAGCAAGATCCTCAAGATCACCCCGAACCTCAACGACGGCGTGAACACGCCGACCGGCAAGGGCACCGACCGGGCGGCGCTCGGCTACGGCACCGGCGGCACCAGCGCTCTCGGTTATGTCGGCAGCCCCGCCGAGACCAAGGTCCTCGACGCGCTGATCGGACCCGCCATCGGCGCGAAGGCATCCGACGTACCTGACCTCGGGGCGCTGCTCGTCGGCCCCATGGCCCGTGGAGCGAAGGTGAGCCTGAAGTGAAGCTTCTCGACAGGCGCACCCAGATCGACCTGGTCCGGCTGGTGATCTTCGTCGTGTTCACCACGCTGTGCACCGGCCTGCTGGTCCTCGTGATCGGCAACATCTCCTTCGGCAGCTCGAAGGAGTACAGGGCCGACTTCGTCGACGCCACCGGCGTGAACAAGGGTGACGACGTCCGGATCGCCGGCGTGAAGGTCGGCACGGTGAAGAACATCCAGGTCGTCAACCGCACCCATGCGCTGATCTCGTTCACCGTCTCCTCCGACCAGACCCTGGACAAGGCGACACACGCGACGATCAAGTACCGCAACCTCGTCGGCCAGCGCTACCTCGCGCTGACCGACGAGATCGGCAACGGCAGCCTGATGAGTCCGGGCTCGACGATCCCGACCGCGCAGACCACGCCGGCGCTGGACCTCTCGGTGCTGTTCAACGGCTTCAAGCCGCTCTTCCAGGCGCTCTCGCCGAACGACATCAACGCGCTCTCCTACGAGATCGTGCAGGTCTTCCAGGGGGAGGGCGGCACCCTGGACGACCTGCTGGCGCACACCGCCTCGCTGACCCAGACGCTCGCCGACCGCGACAAGGTGATCGACTCGCTCATCGACAACCTCAACGACGTCCTCGTCCACGTCGGCAGCCGCGACCAGCAGCTGACCCAGCTGATCGAGACGTTCAAGACGTTCGTCCAAGGCCTCAACCAGGACAAGAAGCCGATCCTCGACTCGCTCGACCACATCTCGGGGCTCTCCCAACAGACCTCCGACCTGGTCTCGGGGATCCGCGCGCCGTTCGTCGAGGACATCAAGCAGCTCAAGACGTTCGCCGGCCAGGTCGCCTCGCAGCGGCAGAGCCTTGACGACGACCTGCAGATCGAGCCGCAGAAGCTGAACAAGATCGGCGCCACCGCCACCTACGGCTCGTGGTTCAACTTCTTCCTCTGCGGCCTCGACGGCAGCGTGAAGCTCCCGGGCAACATCAAGATCCCGGCCGGTCTCAAGGTCAACTCGGCGAGGTGCAACCTCGGATGACTCCCTTCCGCGAACGCAACCCCGTCAAGGTCGGCGCCGTCTCCATCGCGGTGCTGGCGCTGATCATGCTCGCCGCCTTCAAGGCGGACAGCCTGCCGCTGATCGGCGGTGGCACCACGTATTCGGCGGACTTCGCCGAGGCTGGCGGCCTCAAGGCCGGCGACGCTGTCCGGATCGCCGGCGTGCGCGTCGGCAAGGTGTCCAAGATCGGGCTCGACCACGGTCACGTGAAGGTCGACTTCAAGGTGAAGACCGACTCCAAGTTCGGTACCCAGTCCGGTGCCGCGATCAAGGTGCAGACCCTGCTCGGGCAGATGTTCCTCGACCTGGAGCCGGCTGGCTCCGGGCAGCTGGCCAAGGGCTCGGAGATCCCGGTCTCGCGCACGCAGTCGCCGTACGACGTGGTCAAGGCGGTCTCCGGCCTGGCCGACACTGCCGGCAAGATCGACACCGACCAGCTGGCCTCCGCGCTGACCACCCTGGCTGACCTGACCCGCTCGACGCCGAAGTCCTTTCAGGCGGCCCTCACCGGCGTCTCGGCGCTGTCCAAGGACATCGCTGCGAAGGATCAGCGGATCAACACCCTGCTGCAGAACCTCAACAAGGTCACCGGCGTCCTCGACCAGCGCGACCAGGACATCGTCGACCTGATGAAGGACTCCGCCTCGCTGTTCACCGCCCTCGAGCAGAAGCGGGACGCGATCCACACCCTGCTGGTCTCGACGACGCAGCTCTCCCAGCAGCTCGACAAGCTGATCAACCAGAGTCGCGCCGACCTCAAGCCGACCTTGGCCAGCCTGCAGACGGTTCTGGACGTCTTCACCAAGGACGACGACGACCTCGACTCCACGCTGCGCCTGATGGCGCCCTTCTACCGTGACTTCTCGCAGGTGCTGGGCAACGGTCCGTGGTTCGACAGCTACATCCAGAACCTGCCCCCCGTCCCGTCGTTGGGAGGCTGACGTGAACGGATTCGCCACTCTGCGCCGCTGGGCAGTTCCGCTGGTGATCGCCATCCTGGTGATCGCCGCCGGTCTGACCATGCTCTCCCGCGGCAGCGACCAGATGACGCTCACCGCCCACTTCCCTCGGACCATCTCGATCTACACCGGCAGCGACGTGCGCGTCCTCGGCGTACCGGTCGGGAAGGTCGACAAGGTGACTCCGGACGGCACCGACGTCATCGTGACCATGCACTACGACAAGAACGTGCAGGTCCCGCAGGACGCGCAGGCGGTCATCGTCGCGCCGTCCATCGTGGGTGACCGCTACATCCAGCTGACGCCGGCGTACACCTCCGGCCCGACGCTGAAGGACGGGGCGGTGCTGCAGACCAACAAGACAGCGGTGCCGCTCGAGCTCGACCAGATCTACAGCAGCCTCGACCAGCTCACCACCGCTCTCGGCCCGACCGGCGCCAACAAGAACGGCGCGCTGAGCGACCTCCTGCAGACGACCGCGGCCAACTTCGGTGGCAAGGGGGCGGAGGTCCACCAGACCATCGGCGACCTCTCCAAGCTGACCAAGACCCTGGACGACAACAAGGACGCGCTGTTCGGGTCGGCGGCGCAGCTCGAGACCTTCGTCAACAAGCTCGCCACCAACGACAGCACCGTCCGCAAGTTCAACACCTCGCTCTCCGGCGTCTCCACGATGCTCGCGGGGGAGCGCAGCGACCTCTCCAGCTCGCTGCACAACCTGCAGGTCGCGCTGGGCAACGTCGCGTCCTTCGTCAAGGACAACAAGGACGAGCTGGGCAAGAACATCACCGGCCTCAACACGGTCCTCAAGACGGTGGTGAAGAATCGCGACGCCCTCAACGAGACGTTGACGGCGGCACCGGTCGCGCTCTCCAACCTCTACCTCGCCTACAACCCCGACGTGGGCACCCTGGACACCAACGCCAACCTGGGCATGCTCGCCCAGCAGCTGACCAAGAACCCGTCGCAGGTGCTGTGCACGCTGACCGACCAGCTGCCGAACGGCAAGAGCCTGTGCAGTCTGATCGACAAGATCCTGCCGCGCAGCGGCGTGTTCGGGGCCGGTACGGGGTCGTCGTACGGCATCAAGACGGATCCGACCCTGGGCGGCCTCGTAGCCGCGAAGGGAGGCGCGAAGTGAAGCGACTTCTGACGACGATCGTCCTCGTCGTGGTCGGCGCCCTGACGCTCGGCGGCTGCGGCTTCTCGGTCTACGATCTGCCGCTGCCCGGCGGTGCGTCGACCGGCAAGGACCCGCTGACGCTGCACGTGCAGTTCCGCGACGTGCTCGATCTGGTGCCCGACTCGACGGTGAAGCTCAACGACGTCACCATCGGCAAGGTGGAGAAGATCCAGCTCGAGAAGGGCATCGCGGACGTCACCATCAAGGTCCGCAAGGACGCCAAGATCCCGGCCAACGCGGATGCCGAGATCCAGCAGACCAGCCTGCTGGGCGAGAAGTTCGTCGCACTCGAGACGCCCACCGATGCCAGCCCCACGCTGATGACGAGCGGACAGACGATCCCGCTCGCCCGTTCCGGCAGCAACCCGGAGGTCGAGGAGGTCCTCGGTGCCCTCAGCCTGATCCTCAACGGCGGCGGCGTCGCCCAGCTGCACACCATCTCCACCGAGCTCAACAAGGCGCTCGCCGGCCGGGAGGACGCCGCCAAGTCGGTGCTGACCCAGGTCGACGCCTTCGCCAAGAATCTCGACGATCACAAGCAAGCGATCACCAACGCCCTGGACGCGGTGAACAAGCTCTCCGTGACGGCCAGGGGGCAGGAGAAGACGATCGACGCCACCCTGGAGCAGCTGCCGAGCGCACTGACCAGCATCAACGCGCAGCGTCAGGACCTCGTCACGATGCTCCAAGCGCTGAGCAAGCTGGGTGACACCGGCGTGCGCGTCATCAACGCCTCCAAGCAGGGCACGATCGACATCGTCAAGAACCTCCAGCCGGTGCTGACATCGCTGGCGGCCTCGGGCACGCACTTCGTCAACGCGTTCAACACGCTGTTGACCTACCCCTTCGTCGACGCCGCCGTCGGCGGTACGCCGCAGGCTGCCCGCAACCTGCACATGGGTGACTACGTCAACCTCAACATCACGCTCAACCTGGACTTCTCCAAGATCCTGTCCGGCGGCCTGAGCAACCTCGTGCCCAGCGCGATCGCCCCCGGTCACATCGTGAGCTCGGTGCTGAGCTGCCTCACCTCCGGCAGCCTCACCAGCCAGGCCTGCCTCGACGTACTGGCCTCCGTCAAGGCGCTCGCCCAGCTCAAGAGCGAGTGCCTCAAGACCGCCAACGCCAACACCGCCGTCTGCCAGGTGCTCAACATGATCCCGGGTCTGCCGAACCTCTCCAGCATCCTGCCCAGCCAGCTCGCCAACCTGCTCGGCGGCGTGCTTGGCAACGGCACCTCGGACTCGGGCTCCGGAGGTCTGCTGGGGGGTCTCGGCCTGAGGAAGAGCACGTCCGGTGGCGACAGTGCGGCCGGCGCCAAGCGGGCCACCGTCCAGCTCAAGACCAGCCCGAAGGGCCCGACGTACCGACAGCTCAGCAGTCTCTACGACCCCAATCTGGTCGCGCTGATGGTGCCCGAGCTCGACCCCGCGATGGGAGGCGCACAGTGATCACGCGTCGGACCAAGATCCAGTTGGCGGTCTTCGCCCTCATCACACTGCTCGGGGTCAGCTTCACCGGGGCGCGCTACGCACACCTCGACCGGCTGGTGCACGCGACCACCTACACCGTCGTCGCGCACTTCTCCGACTCCGGCGGCATCTACCAGGGTGGTGAGGTCAACTACCGCGGTGTGAAGATCGGGCAGGTCGGCAAGCTCAAGCTGACCAGGTCGGGCGTCGACGTCGACCTGGACATCGACAAGTCGCAATCGAAGATCCCCGCCGACACGCTTGCCGTGGTCGGCAACCGGTCGGCGGTGGGGGAGCAGTACGTCGAGCTGCAGCCGCAGACCAAGGCGGGGCCCTATCTCAAGGACGGCTCGACTATCGCGGAGCGTGACACCAGCATCCCGATTCCGACCGACAAGCTACTCACTGACGTCACCAACACTGTCGACTCGGTCGACCAGAAGGCGCTTCAGACCACACTGACCGAACTCGGCACGGCCTTCGCGGGCACCGGGCAGGAGCTGCAGACGATCCTCGACACCGGCACGGCGTTCGTGACGACCGCCGACAAGAACTTCGACATCACGACAGCGCTGCTCAGGGACGGCAACACCGTCCTCAAGAGCCAGACCGACACCGAGAGTGCGATCAAGTCCTTCGCCAAGAACCTCTCACTGGTGACCGACACCCTGACTGCATCCAATGCGGATCTGGTCAAGCTGCTCGCGAACGGCTCGGCCGGTGCCACCCAGCTGCGTGACTTCCTGGACCGCAACGGCGTCAACCTCGGCCAGGTGATCTCCGAGGCGCTCACCACCGGCCGGATCATCCAGGCCCACCTGCCCGGCCTGCGCTACGTGCTGGTCGTCTACCCCTACGTCACCGAGGGCGGCTTCAGCGTGCTGGCGAAGAACGACGCCGGCCAGTGGGACGCCCGCTTCGGCCTGATCCTGACGACTCAGGCGGTGTGTCATGGTGGGTACGAGCCGACCCAGCAGCGGGCACCGCAGGACACGACCCCGAGGAACATGAACACCACCTCGACCTGCACCGAGCCCGCTTCGAAGAGCAACGCGCGTGGTGCGCAGAACTACCATCCACGGGCAGCGGCGAACTACCGGGCACCGGTGGCGGCGGCGTACGACCAGAAGACCGGCAAGCTCACCTGGGGCGATCCTCGCTCCGCGTCCGCCAGCGCCGGTGACAGCACCACCCGTGGGAAGGACACCTGGACGTGGCTCTACCAGCAGCCCCAGAGCGCGAGCAGCGCGACGACACCGTGACGCGGATGCGCGGTGGCGCGCCCGCACTCAGGAGGTCGGCAGGGGTCCGCTGGGTGGTGCTCGGCGTGCTCGTTCTGATCATCATCGCCTCGCTCGGCTACCTCGGTGCCCGCGTAGTCAAGGACGGCACCGGCTCCGGCTGGGGCCGCGTGACGAGCGCGTTCTCCGCCGACGACAGCCTGCAGACCGACCGCGACGCGGCGATGTCGCAGGCGCGGCAGTTCGCGTTGCGGATCAACACCTACGGCCCCGATCTGCTCGACGCGAAGAGCGGGCAGATGCCGAAGTACCGCACTCAGGTCGAGGAGGTCATCACGGCGAAGTTCCGTGCCGACTTCGAGAAGGACGGGGTGCCGTTGGCGGAGGCGAGCGTCTCCCAGACGGGCCTCAAGCGCACCGCGCAGGTATACGCCACTGGCGTGGCGACGATCGACGACGACACCGCGACCGTGCTCGTGGCCGGCTCGTTCACGAACGCCTATCCGAAGAAGAAGGGCTCCTCGACCTATGTCGCCGCTGACCCCGAGCCGTACCGCTTCGAGATCAGCATGGTGAAGACCGGCGGGAAGTGGCTGGTCGACAACTTCACGCCGGTGGAGAGTGCCCAGTCAGGCACGTCCGGTTCCGGTGGCTCCGGCACGACGGGGGGCGCTCAGTGAGCATCACTCCCACTTGGTACGACCTGCTCGACGTCGATCGGAGCGCCAGCACCGACGAGATCCGGACCGCCTGGCGGGCCGCGATCGCTGACCTCGAGCCCACCGAGCGCCGCTTCGCGACTCTCAACGAGGCTGCCGCCGTCCTGCTCGACCCCGTCAAACGCAGCGCGTACGACGAGGGGCTGCGGGCGGCCGAGCCGGAGCCGGAGCCGACCACGGACGCCGAGCCGACCACGGACGCCGAGCCTGTCGAGGCGCCAGCCGAGCCGGGGACCCCTCCCGAGGAGAAGCCACGCAAGGCGCCGTACCTGCTCTCGGGGTGGCTGCTCGCGTCGGTCGCAGTGATCGCCCTGGTGTGTGCGATCCTCGCCGGTGTGCTGTCGACACGGCCGTCGCCGGACAAGATCGTCCAGGCAGACGCCCAGCTTTCCAGCGGCACGAAGGTGACGCAGATCGAGCAGCAGGCGCTCGACGCGCAGTCCGCGGCCAAAGAGGCAATCGGACCGATCGTCTCCTACGACTACCGCCACCTCGACGAGGACCAGGCCAAGGCGGACAGCTTCCTCACCGACTCCTACCGCAGCGGCCAGAAGGGCTACGACTACCTCTTCGAGCACGTGGTCAAGGGTCCTGCGGCCTCGACCCAGACGGTGATCACGACCAAGATCATCAGCTCGGCGATCGTGCGGGCCGACAAGGACCGGGTGCAGGTGCTGCTCTTCATCGACCAGAGCCGCACCAACAAGAGCAGTACGACGCCGGAGGTCTTCCAGAATCAGGTCACCATGACCATGCAGAAGGTCGGCAACCGCTGGCTGGTCGACGACATGAACACCACTCAGATCCCGGACTAGCGGTCCGAGTCGCCCCTTCCGGCGTACTGGGGATGGGACGGCTCACGGGCGAGGTTGCTTGACCTGGACCGGACGGAGGCGCATGATCGTCCGGACGCAGGCCGCCTGACCGCGTCAGGTATTGTGGCGGCCGCTTTCTTGCGCTATCGTTGCGCTTTGCGCATGCCCTCATATGCCCTTTCGCCTGTCCGGTGGCGGGAGGAGTGGTGGGCAGCGATTCCAGCCAGCGACCCGCAAGAAGGATTCCTCTTGGCCGCGCGCAGCACCACCGCCTCTGGTACCTCTCGCCGCATCTCGTTCGCAAAGATCTCGGAGCCCCTCGAGCTCCCGAAGCTCCTCGCTCTCCAGACCGACAGCTTCGACTGGCTTGTCGGCAACGACATCCACAAGGAGCGCATCGCCGCCCGCAGGGCTGCCGGTGAGGACGTCTCCGAGAAGTCCGGTCTCGAGGAGATCTTCGAGGAGATCTCCCCGATCGAGGACTTCTCCGAGACCATGTCGCTCTCGTTCGACAACCCGGTCTTCTACGACCCGAAGTACACCGTCGACGAGTGCAAGGAGAAG
>Ga0164242_10009559_pt1 | contig 10449 bp, 9 predicted proteins | sample OricomgcompostMG_FD_108783 | JGI IMG/M metagenome (GOLD analysis project Ga0164242, IMG submission 108783) | Miracle-Growth compost microbial communities from Emeryville, California, USA - Original compost - Miracle growth compost (MG) ... | reverse complement strand
CGGCTGGACGAGTCTGCGGCCCGCGCGGCCGCGGCGGCCGAACTCGACCAGGCCCAGCCGCTGCGCGACAACGGCTACAAGGTTCCGCTCCTGACCGAGCTGATCGTGCGGACGCTGCTCGAGCTGCGCGGGGAGGCGGCATGAGCCCGATCGAGCACCGTGTCGACGCGGTCGCGAAGGTGACCGGCTCGGCGCGTTACGCGGGCGAGATTCCCTTGCCGGGCAAGGCGTACGGGTACGTGCTGCAGTCGACGATCGCCCGCGGGCACATCACGTCCATCGACACCGAGCAGGCGCTCGCGGCTCCGGGCGTGCTGGCGGTGATCACGCACCAGAACGCCGGTCGGCTGCAGGACGTCGGCGACGGCGAGCTGTTCCTGTTGCAGGACAACCAGGTGCACTACCGCGGAGCGGTCGTCGGTCTCGTCGTGGCCGAGACGCTCGAGCAGGCACGGGACGCGGGGGATCTCGTCCACTTCGGCTACGAGCAGGACGAGCACGATGTCGTGCTGCGCACCGATCACCCGGACGTGTACACGCCCGAGAAGGTGAACCCGAACTTCCCCAGCGAGACGTCGTCCGGTGACGTCGACGCCGCGCTCGCGGACGCCGCCTACACCGTCGACCGCACGTACCGCACGCCCGCCGAGCACAACAGCCCGATGGAGCCGCACACCGCGACCGCGCACTGGGACGGCGGGCGGCTGACGGTCTACGACTCCAGCCAGGGCGTGGCGACGGTCCGCGAGCAGCTGACCAACCTGTTCGCCCTGGGGCCGGACGCGGTGCGCGTCGTCTCCGAGCACGTCGGCGGCGGCTTCGGGTCCAAGGGCACGACCCGTCCGCACGCCGTCCTCGCCGCGCTCGCGGCACGGGCCGTCGGCCGGCCGGTGTGCGTCGCCCTCACCCGGCAGCAGATGTTCGCGTTGATCGGCTACCGGACACCCACCGTGCAGCGAATGCGGCTCGGCGCGGACGCGAACGGCCGCCTGGTCGCGCTGGATCACCTCGCCTACAGCCAGAGTTCCCGCGTGCTCGAGTTCGCCGAGCAGACGGCGACGATCTCCCGCGCGCTCTACGCGACGCCCAACCTGCGCACCCGGCACCGGCTGCTGCGGCTCGACGTGCCGACCCCGCGCTGGATGCGGGCGCCGGGGGAGACGCCCGGATCGTTCGGGATCGAATCGGCGATGGACGAGCTGGCCGAGGTGGCCGGTATCGACCCGGTCGAGCTGCGCATCCGCAACGACGCCGACGCCGAGCCGGACACCGGCCTGCCGTTCAGCAGCCGCAACCTGGTGGCCTGCCTGCGCGAGGGCGCGCGGCGCATCGGCTGGGCCGACCGCGACCCGCGCCCGACGTCCCGCCGCGACGGCCGCTGGCTGGTCGGCCTGGGCGTCGCGTCCTCGACGTACCCGGCGCGCAGCTCGCCGTCGACCGCGACGGTGCGGGTGGAGGCGGACGGCACCGTGGTCGTCCGCATCGCCGCCGCCGACATCGGCACCGGCGCGCGCACCGCGCTGACCCAGATCGCGGCCGAGGAGCTGGCGCTTCCCGTGGACCGCGTCCGGCTGGAGATCGCCGACAGCGACTTCGGGCAGGCACCGGTGGCCGGCGGCTCGATGGGCACCGCGTCGTGGGGCTGGGCGGTCGCGAAGGCCTGCCGCGAACTGCGTCCACGCCTCGCCGACGGGGAGGACGCCGAGGGGCCGACCGTCCGGGTGAGCACCAAGGACGACATCGATGCGCAGCCCAAGCTCGCCCGGCACGGCTTCGGGGCGCAGTTCGCCGAGGTGCGCGTGGACCCCGCGACCGGCGAGGTGCGCGTGTCGCGCATGGTCGGCGTCTTCGCCAACGGCCGCATCGTGAACCCGACCACCGCCCGTTCGCAGTACATCGGCGGGATGACGATGGGCATCGGCATGGCGCTGCTCGAGGAGGGCGTCATGGACCGCGAGTTCGGCGACTACCTGAACCACGACCTCGCGCAGTACCACGTGCCGGTCAACGCCGACGCCCCCGAGATCGACGTCAGCTGGCTGGACGAGCAGGACGACCGGGTGAACCTGCTGGGTGTGAAGGGCATCGGCGAGATCGGCATCGTCGGCGCGGCCGCGGCGATCGCGAACGCGGTGTGGCACGCGACCGGGGTGCGCCAGCGCGAGCTGCCGATCCGTCCCGACCGGGTCCTGCAGGGATGACGCGGACGGAGCAGCGGCAGCCGGAGACGTCACCGGAAGCCGACCCGCACCGCTGGCGCGCCCTCGCCATCTGCCTGGTGGGCGGCTTCATGGTGCTGCTCGACGTCTCGATCGTGAACGTCGCGCTCCCGGCGATCCGCACCGGACTGCACGCGCCGCCGAGCGATCTGCAGTGGGTGGTGTCCGGCTACGCGCTGACGTTCGGGCTGCTGCTGGTTCCCGCCGGCCGGTTCGGCGACGTGCGCGGCCGGCGCAGCGTGTTCGTCGGCGCGCTGGGACTGTTCACGCTGGCCAGCGCCGGCTGCGGCGCGGCGCAGGGCAGCACGTGGCTGGTGATCGCGCGGCTCGCGCAGGGCCTGGCCGGCGGCACGCTCACCCCGCAGATCACCGCGCTCATCCAGGAGCTCTTCTCCGGCCGGGAACGCGGCAAGGCGTTCGGGATCTTCGGCGCGGTCGTCGGCATCTCCACCGCGATCGGCCCGCTGCTCGGCGGCCTGCTGATCGCCGGGTTCGGCGAGACCGAGGGCTGGCGCGCGGTGTTCTTCGTCAACGTGCCGATCGGGTTGGTCGCCATGCCGATCGCGTGGCGGCTGCTGCCACGGCCGGACGCGTTGACCCGCAAGCACAAGCACGACTACGACCCGGTGGGCGTGGTCCTGCTCGGTGTCGGCGCCGTACTGCTGCTGTTGCCGTTCGTGCAGGAGCAGACCTGGAAGGGCGCGCTCAAATGGCTGCTCGTACCGGGCGCGCTGCTGCTGATCACCGCGTTCGTTCTCTGGGACCGCCGGTACGCGGCGAAGGGCCGCGAACCGGTCGTCGACCTGGACCTGTTCCGGCTGCGCTCGTACTCCTTCGGCACGTTCATGATCACGCTGTACTTCGCCGGGTTCACGCCGCTGTTCTTCGTGTTCACGCTGTACCTGCAGACCGGCATCAAATACTCCGCGCTCGCGGCCGGCCTGGCGATCACCCCGTTCGCGCTCGGCTCGGGCGTCGCGGCGACGCTGGGCGGCCAGGTCGTGCACCGGTACGGCCGGCCGTTGGTCGCGCTCGGGCTGTGCATCGTCGCGGTGGGCTTCGCGTTCTCGCTGCTCGCGGTGCACGAGGTGCCCCGGCACGGCACCGGGTGGGCGACGCTGGCGCCGCTGTTGCTCGCCGGGCTCGGCAGCGGTCTGGTGATCACGCCGAACCAGACGCTCACGCTCTCGGAGGTTCCGGTGCCTCGCGCGGGCACGGCGGGCGGCCTGCTGCAGACCGGGCAGCGCATCGGCGCGGCGGTCGGGATCGCCGCCGTGGGCGCGGTGTTCTTCGCGGACGAGGCCAGCACGCGCAACTACGCGGACGCGTACCAGCACGGCATCCTGGTCGCGCTCGCATTCGTCGCGTCCGCTCTGGTGATCGCGGTGATCGACATCCTGGTCGATCGCGCGTCAGGTACCGGGCGCCACGAGCTGGGTAGGACCGGGTCATGACGCGATTCGGCTACACCCTCATGTGCGAGCAGGCCGGTCCGCGTGAGCTGGTGCGGGACGCCGTCCGCGCCGAGCGGGCCGGGTTCGACTTCGAGGTGATGAGCGACCACTACTTCCCGTGGCTGGACAGCCAGGGCCACGCGCCCAACGCGTGGGTGACGCTCGGCGCGGTGGCGCAGGCGACCGAGCGGGTCGAGCTGATGACGTACGTGACCTGCCCGACGATGCGGTACCACCCGGCGGTCGTCGCGCAGCAGGCCGCCACGCTCGGCCTGCTCAGCGACGGACGGTTCTCGCTCGGCCTCGGTGCCGGCGAGAACCTGAACGAGCACGTCGTCGGGCGCGGCTGGCCGCCGGTGAACGTCCGGCACGAGATGTTCGAGGAGGCGGTGCGGATCATCCGCGCGCTGTTCGACGGCGGCTACGTCAACTTCAGCGGCGACCACTTCCGGGTGGACTCGGCCAAGCTCTGGGATCTCGGCGAGACGCCGCCGCGCATCGGGCTGGCGACGTCCGGCGCGCAGTCGGCTGCGCTGGCCGGCGAACTCGCCGACTTCCTGATCGCCGTCGAACCCGACGCCGAACTCGGCAAGCACTTCGACGCCGCCGGCGGATCGGGCAAGCCACGCGTCGGCCAGGTGCCGATCAGCTGGGACCCGTCGCGCGACGCGGCGATCGAGCGCGCCCACGACCAGTTCCGCTGGTTCGGCAGCGGCTGGAAGGTGAACGCCGAGCTGCCGAGCACCGCCGCGTTCGCCGGCGCGACCCAGTTCGTCATGCCCGAGGACGTCGCCGAGTCGATCCCCTGCGGGCCGGACCTCGAGGCGCACGTGAAAGCGGTGCGGGAGTTCGTCGACGCCGGGTTCACCGACGTGGCGTCGTGCAGATCGGCGGCGGGAACCAGAGCGAGTTCCTCGACTGGGCCGAGCGTGAGTTCGTCCCGGCCCTGAGGTCCATGTGAACGAAAGCGTGAGGAGACAGCCCGATGACCGAACCCGACGAGCCCACTCTGGACGACGTGATCGAGCCGACCGAGTCGGCGCCGCGCGACCGGCAGGAACACGCCAAGGCACCGGCGAAGCCCAACGACGACGAGCTGGCCCATCGCACCGAGCAGGAGCGGATCGCTGCGGGTCTGGAGGACTACGACCCGAACGAGGTCCCGCCCGCCACCGAGTGAGCAGACCGCGGCGGCCGCTCACGGCCGCGCAGGTGGTGGCGCTGTACGAGGACGCGCAGCGGTGCGCGGAGGTCGCCGGGCTGCGGTACGTGTCCGCGTCCGAGCCGGGCATCTCGCGGCGGCGCTGCGGCCGCGGCTTCAGCTACCGCGCCGCGGACAACAGGCCGATCGGCGCCGAGGTTCGCGACTGGATCGAGCAGCTCGCGATCCCGCCCGCGTGGCGCGACGTGTGGATCTGCGCGGACCGCGACGGGCACCTGCTCGCCGTCGGTCAGGACGACCGGGGCCGCACGCAGTACCTGTACCACGAGCGGTGGCGGACGGTCCGCGACCTGCTGAACTTCTACCGGCTCAGCGACGTGGGCCGGCGCCTGCCGGCCGTGCGCGCCGACGTCGAGGCGCAGCTGCGCCGGCGCACGCTGGACGCCGACCGGGTGCTCGCCGCGATGCTGCGCATCATCGACCGCTGTGGCCTGCGGATCGGCAACGAGGTCTACGCGGAGGAGAACGACAGCTTCGGACTGAGCACGCTGACCCGCCGGCACGTGCAGGTGCGCGGCAACACGATCAGCTTCGATTTCCCGGCCAAGTCGGGCCAGCACATGTCCACGCAGCTGGTCGACTCCGCGGTCGCGCGCGTGGTGTCCGCCCTGCTCGAGCAGCGCGGGCGCCGGGTGTTCGCCCTGGGCGGGACGGCGTTGACGTCCGAGGACGTCAACGCCCGGCTCGCCGCGCTGACCGATTCCAGCGTGACCGCGAAGGACTTCCGCACCTGGCGCGGGACGCTGGTCGCGTTCGAGACGCTGCGGGCCCGCCCCGCGGACCCGTCCGATCGCGAGCGGGACGTGGTCGCGGCGGTCGACGCTGCGGCGGACGCGCTCGGCAACACGCGGGCGGTGGCGCGCGCCCACTACGTGCACCCGCAGCTGATCGACTCCTACCTGGCCGGGACGTTCGCCGCAGACCTCGCGTCCCGGCGGCCGGCCCGGCTGGCGGGACTGACGGAATCCGAACGCCGGCTGCTTCCCTTTCTGGACCTGCTGTTGGACCGCGGATTGCAGCGCTGAGGTTTAGCCAACTCTCAGCGCGGGTACGAATTCCGCACGACACTCCGGCAGCCGACCTGGACCACAGGCGGTGCTCGGAGTCCGACGTCGTGATCGCAGGAGTTCGCACCATGACGCTGGCCTCGCTTCCGTCCGACACGACAGCAGAGCCCGAGACGGACCACGGCGTCCACACCGCGTTCGCGGACCGGACCCGGGCCACGGTCCGCGTCAGCGGGGACCTCGACTCCGGCGGCGTCGCCGCGCTCGAGCGGCTGCTGGAGGAGCACTACGCCGCCGGCCGCCGGTTCCTGCGCATCAGCGTGGCGGGCGTCCGCCGACTGAGCACGCCGTTGATCGCGCTGCTGGAGCGCACCCACTACCGCATGCTGGCGCGGCGCGGGACGTCGATCATCACCGGTGCCGGCCCGGAGGTCATGCGCGAGCTGCGCGAACTCGGCCTGGACGAGGTGCTACTCGTTGTCGAGACCTGCGCCGACGAGCGCGCACCACACAGCCGCGCGCCGCACTAGCCGCCGGGCAGGATTCCCGTCCGGACGAGTTCCTCGGCGATCTCGCGCAACCGGACGTGGGTGCGTTGCGAGATGTGCACCATCAGGTCGAACGCCTGGCTGGCGGTCAGCTTGTGCCGCTCGATGAGGATGCCGATCGCCTGACCGATCGCCTCGCGGCTGGCCAGCGCCTGGCGCAGGTTGGCCTCGCGCTCGGCGGACGCCAGCGCGACACCCACGTGCGTGGCGTAGGCCCCCGCGAGGATCTCGGAGTTCTCGTCGAACGCGTTGGGCTGCGTCGAGTAGAGGTTCAGCGCGCCGAGCCGGTCGCGGGCGGTCGCCAGCTGGCAGGCGAGCAGGCTGCGCAGGCCGAGTTCGGAGGCGGCCTTTGCGAAGCGTGGCCAGCTGGTCTCGGCGGTCATGTCGTCGACGCGGACCAGGGACTGCGTCTGCAGCGAGGTGATGCACGGCCCCTCGCCGAGCTTCTGCTGCAGCTCGTCGCACGCGGCCGCGAGCGGTCCGACGCTGGCCGGCGTGGAGAGGTTGGCACCCTTGAGCTGCAGCGAGACGCCGGCCTGCTCGCAACCGGGCACGATGTCGACGGCGTACTCGAGCGCGTGCTGCAGCGTGACGTCGGTCGGGGGAGCGGCCGCGAACTCGGCGGCGAGGTCGGCGAGCCGGACGGCCGCGAGGTGGCCGGACACCGGCTCGTCCGTGGCGACGCTGCCGTCCCGGTGTTCGGAGCTACTCACCGGGCCAGACTTCCCGGATGGGCCATGATCCTATCGGCGACCTAACGCGCCCGTAACCCGTTCAGAGCTGCTCGCGGACGCCCGCCTCGCGCAGCACGCGGGGAGACGGGACGGGGCTGGCTCCGGGCACCGGGCTCGACCGCGGGCCCGTCCGGAACGTCGGCAGGATGGGCCGGTGCTGCGCCGCCTCGGCCTCGAAGGCGCACGCGGCGTACCAGGCCAGCGCCGCCAGCACGAGCCCGACCACGGCGGAGGCGTCGCGCCAACCGGTTCCCGCGCCGAGCTCGTACGCGCCGGACAGGCCGAAACGCACCGCGGCCACGAGCAGAACTGCGCTCACCAACGGTCTGCCGGCAAGCCCGACCAGGACCGGTACCAACAGCGCCGCGGCGGACGCGATGAGCAGCAGGCCCAGGCCGCCGCTGATCGATCCCGGGCTGGAGAACACCAGCACCAGGCCGGTGGTCAGCCACGTCCCGAACAGCACACCCATGCCGGAGGCGATCGCGCTGTCGCGTCCGAGGAAGGCCATCACGAAGCTGACGAGCTGCAGGGGAGCGACGAGCGCGAACAGGCACAGGCCGATGACGTGGCCCTGCCCTGGCGCGATCCAGCGCAGCTGCAGGCCGGCCAGGGTGAACGTCCCGATCGCGAGCGCCAGGAACCCGACCGGGATCGGCGAGGCGACGGGTCGCAGCATGATCCGGGTCAGCTCGGCGGCGGTGACGTCCGTATCCGCGGTCGGACCCTCGTGCTGGCCGTGCGTGCTGGGCATGCGATTCCCTTCCTGGCGGCTGGTCCACTCACGGGTGGCTCGCACGGTCTACCCAGCAAAGTCGAACCGAAACGCACGCTGCGGCCGGCTTCAGGCGCCGCCGGCCCTCGCCCCGCCGAGCAGCTCGGAGATCGCATCGTCGGTCTGTGGACGCGCCAGCACGGTCAGCACGTCCTCGGGTTGAAGGACCAGGTGCCCGACGTCGTAGTGCACCGTGTCGCCGCGCAACACGGAGACCACGATGGTGCCGTCCGGCAGCCCGGCGTCCGCGATCGTCGCGCCGACGGCGGGTGCGTCCGGCGCGATCCGGTGCTCGTAGATGCTCGCGTTCGAGGCGACGCGGGCCAGCCGGGACGCGTCGGCGCGCACCGCTCGCCGGTACCCGCGCACGACGTCGCTGAACGCGATGATGCCGTGGACCCGTCGTTCGTCGTCCAGGACCGGCAACCACGGCTGACCCTGTGGCAGTGCGTCGACGACCTGGTCGAGGGTCGCGGAGCTGGTCAGCGTCGGCGCGGTGGGATCGGCAACCGAGGCGACGGGTTGGTCATGCCCTGCTTCCAGGCGGGACGCGACGGATGTGGCCGCGGCGATGCCGACGAAGCGGCCGTCCCGGTCGGTGACCGGCGCGCCGGGAACCTTGGCCCGCTCGAGCGCGACGGCCGCGTCCGCCAACGGGGTGTCGGCGTCGAGCACCAGCCGCGGCGTGACCATGGCCTCGCCTACCGGGACGCGTGCGAGCAGCGGCAGTCCGAGCCGCAGCCGGGCGGCCTGAGCCTCCTCGCGGTTGCGCAGTTGGCTGACGTAGATCGTCCGGCCGGCCCGGCGCACGATCAGATAGGCCAGCCCGACGGCCACCATTGCCGGCGCGAGGATCGTCAGGCTGCCGGTCATCTCCGCGACCATCAACATCATCGCCAGCGGCGCTCGGGCGATGCTGCCGAAGCAGGCCATCATGCCGACGATGACGAACGGCGCGGGGCTGTGCGGGATGCCCGGCGCTAACGGCTCGAGCACGCGCCACACGGCCGCCCCGACGAACGCGCCGATGACCATGCCGGGGCCGAAAATCCCGCCGGAGCCTCCCGTCCCGATCGACAGCGACGTCGCGACGATCTTCGCCAGCGGCAACGCCAGCACTATCCAGATCGACAGGTGCAGCAGCTGCGGCCGGTCCAGCGCGTGCTGCACCCAGCCGTAGCCGGTGCCGAGCGCTTCGGGGACGGCCAGTCCCAGCAGGCCCACCAGCAGTCCGCCGAGAGCCGGCTTCACGGCGCGGTGCCCGGGCAGGCGGTTGGACAGCCGGACCGTCCCGTAGAAGACGCTGTTGTAGGCAAGGCCGACCAGGCCTGCCAGCACGCCGATCACGGCGAACCACACCAGCTGCACCGGCTGGTGGAACTGGTAGCCGGGAGCGGCGTAGCCGAACAACGGCTTGAAGCCTTCGGTGAGACCGAAGACGGTGTACGCGATGATGGAGGCGACCAGTCCCGGTACGAGCGCCTCGGACTCGAAGTCGTCCTGGTAGACGATGTCGGCGGCGAGCACGGCGCCGCCCAGCGGGGCGCCGAAGATCGCGCCGATGCCCGAGCCGATTCCGACGGACACCGCCACCCGGCCGTCCTCCGGGGAAAGGTCGAGGGTGCGCGCGAGTAGTGAGCCGAACCCGGCCGAGATCTGAGCCGTCGGGCCTTCCCGGCCGCCCGAGCCGCCGGAGCCGATGGTGATCGCCGAGGACACCAGCTTCACCAACACCGCGCGGGCGCGGATCTTGCGCGGGTTGGTGTGGACCGCGTCGATGGCCGCGTCGGTGCCGTGCCCCTCGGCCTCCGGTGCCAGCCGGAACACCAGCAGGCCGGACAGCAGACCGCCCCCGCCCACGACCAGCGGGATCGCCCACCACCGGGTGAACCCGCCCGTTCCGGCCCCGCCGCCTTCACCGGTGGGCCTCGGCGGGCGATAGCCACCGAGGTCGCCCAGCAGCAGATGGCCCGCCTCCCGCAGGGCCCAGTAGAAGGCCACGGCTCCCAGGCCGGCGATTACCCCGATGGCGGCGCCGAGCACCAACCATTTGGGCAGGTAGGACTGGCGGCGTACCCAGCCGCCGACCCGAACGCCGAAGGTGCGGAGCGCGCCGCGGGGGATCAGGGTCATCGCTCGGCCGCTGCGACGAGCACGCGCAAGGACGCGGCCAGCCGATGCTGTTCGGCGGGCGGGATTGCGCGCAGCAGCCGCGAGATCTGCTGCTTGCGCCGCCGCGTGCTCTCCGCCAGGAGCTCTTCACCCTTGGCGTGGAGCGAGAGCAGCATCTGGCGCCGGTTGTTCTGGTCGATCTCCCGCCGGATCAGCTTCTTGGCCACGAGCCGGTCGCACATGCGCGTCGCGGTCGACGGCACCACTCCCATCGCCTCGGCCAGTTGGGCGACGGACATCGTGCCGTTCGCGTCGAGCAACACCAGCGCCCGGAACTGCGGCAGCGTCACGTCCGCGGTGCTGCTCGCGAGCGCGTTG
>Ga0164242_10009558_pt1 | contig 10450 bp, 7 predicted proteins | sample OricomgcompostMG_FD_108783 | JGI IMG/M metagenome (GOLD analysis project Ga0164242, IMG submission 108783) | Miracle-Growth compost microbial communities from Emeryville, California, USA - Original compost - Miracle growth compost (MG) ... | reverse complement strand
TAACCCAGTGCCTCGAACGGCAACATCGGGAACTGCTCGTCCTTGCACTTGGTCTCCTGCATGGCCAGCACGTCGACGTCGGCGCGGGAGAGCCAGTCGGTGACCCGGTCTACGCGGGTGCGGATCGAGTTGACGTTCCAGGTGGCTATACGCATGCCAGTTCCTTACGCAGGGCGGCGAAATCGGTGATGGTCTTGGTGGTGACGGTGGCCACTGGGCGGGCGTTGCGGCCGGTGGCGTCGGACTTGGACACCATGACCACGCCGTCGATGTACGGCTGGATGGTGGTGGCGTTCTGCACCGTCGCGACGATGACCAACTGAAAGCCGAACTTGCGGAACGCCTGCAGTGCCTGCGAGGCGAACTGCGGATCGGACTTGGAGAACGCCTCGTCGAGCATCAGCTGGGCGAAAACGGGCTTGTTGTCGTCGCTGTCCGGGTTGGCCAGGTTGAAGCTCAGTGCACCGGCCAGACAGAAGGCCATCAGCTTTTCCTGCTCGCCGCCGGAGTTGTCACCGGCGTTGCTGTGCGTGCGGATCAGCTCGTCATGGGCGACATCCCATTCGGCGCAGTCGAAGGTGAAGCGGTTGCGCACGTCCAGTGCGTCACGGGTCCAGGCCCGGTCCTCGGGAGTGCCCGAGGCCAACCGGTTTCGCAGCCGCAGGATATCGGCGTACTGATCCAGGATGGCCTTCTTGTCGCCCAGGCCCACTTCGGCGATGCGCCGGGAGATGGCCTTGACAATGTCGGTCAGCTCGGACACCGCGGCCAGACTGCGCGGGTTGGCCCGCAGCGTCAGCCGGGTACCGCGGTTGAATTCCACTGCGCCCAAACCGGTATTGACCCGGTCGATTTGCTCGCTGATCCGCCGGGTTTCCTGCTCGGCCACCCGGTGCAGGGTCAAGATGGCGTCCGGGGCCTGTTCGGTGATCAGCCGCATCATCCGGTCATAGGCGTCGGGCAGCTCGCGCTCATCGATGTGCCGGCACACCGCGACGTAGTCGTAGATCCGCTCGTCGAAATCGTCGGAGTCGTTCGGAATGGCATCGGGGAACGAGGTATCGAAGGTCGCCACGATCCGGGCCAGCTCCTCGTAGGAACGCCGCCGGCTCTCGGTGAGTTGATCGCGTTCGCGGCGAATCGCCGCGAACAGCGCCTCACGGTGCGGTTCGGGGTTCAGCGACTCCAACGGCACCGGAACCTCGGATGCATAGCGCCGCAACAGCTCGGTGGCCTGCTCGGACACCGCCGGCGGGGACAGTCGGTCCTGCAGATCCAGCAGCCGGGTGCGCCGAGAGTCCAGATCGTCACGGCGGGTGGCGATGGCGCCGCGGCGGGTCATCAGGGTCTGGATGTCGATCCAGCATTCCTCGGCCCGGGCACTCAATGCCTCGATGTCGGGATGGTCGGCCAGCAGCAGTTCGTACTGTTCGCGCAACCGGTCCGCGTGGCCCTCGGCACTGTCGACGTCGATCTGACTCCACTGCCCGAACTGCTCATAGATGGCCTTGCAGGCGCTGGCCCGATCCCGCCACTGCTGCCGTTGTGCGGCAATCTCATCGGCGGCCTTGCGCGCGGTGGTGTAGGCCTCCTCGGCCTCGGTCAGCTCGGTGTGCAGCGCATCGAGTTTGGCGGTGATGTCACCCTGATAGATGTACTCCGATGGCTTGATCGGCCGACGGTCGTCCTTGATCGCCAGGCGTTCGGAGTCCTTGTGCAGGCCGGTATCGGTGACTGCGCGGCGGAAGCGGACGAACACGTCGGGGGTGTCCACGCAGATGTGGTCACCGGCCGCGGCGACGATATCGGTGGCCTCGGCGGCGCAGGCGTGTTTCGGATTGACCAGTAACAGCTTGCCGGCCAACGTATTCGGCTCTGCGTGGCGCCCGGAGGCGCCGGCGCGGACATGGTGTAGTGCCAGTCGGCCGCGCATGTTGGTCTCGTTGACGAACCGCAGCACCTTGGCGTAGTGCTGATCTGGCACCAGCAGCCGCAGGCCCACCGAGCGCAGCACCTTCTCCACCGCCAGCCGCCATCGCGTCTGATCGGGTTGCAGGTCGAAAAGCTCTGCCACATAGGGTAGTTCGGCGGAATCGAGACCGACGGCGGTGCAGATCTGCTCACGCATGGTGACCGCGAACTCGGGCAGCGCCGAACCCACATGCTCGACGCGCTTGAGTTCCTTGGCGGCGTTGTCGCGCAGGATGCGCGCGGACTTCTGGGCATATTCGGCATCGGTGGACGCCTCGCGGCCCCACTCCAGCTTGCCCAACATCTCGGTGGCCTGCCGGGTCAGTTCTTCACGCAGATTCCAGAATTCGTCGGCGGTGTCGGGTACCTCGAAGCCCTGCGCGGCGACCATCTCCTCGTAGCCGGCGCGACGGCGGGCGACCTCGTCGGCCTGGGACTCGGCGGTGGTCACCTGGGCCTGCAACGGACCGACATTGGCCGAGGCGCCGTTGATCTGCGCGTTGAGTGAATCACCTTCGGCCTTGGCCAGATTCAGCTGCTTGGTCAGATCGCTGTGCTCGTGTTCCAGCTGATCGATGGTGGCGTCGAGGGTCTCGATCTCGGTGGGGCACTGCCGCAATCGGACGTGGTCGGTGTAGGCCCGCACCATCGGCAGGTCCACCAGGTCGATGATGCCCAGGTCGGTGGATTCGGCGGCATACCGGATCTGGATGGCCTCGATATCGCCGAGGATCTTGCGTTTGCGCTGCGCCACCGCCAGCAGTTCGCGGGCCTCGACCAGCGGGTCGATCTGCTTGAGTGCTTCGGGCAACCGAGCCAGGCTGTCCGGCTCGTCGAGCATGAACTCGCGGACGAACTGCTCCAGCCCACCAACACTTTTCAGTGATTTGGCCTTGCCGAGCAGCTGTTGGGCAGCATCGGAGGCGCGGATGCCGATGGAGGCGTACAGCTGGGCCAGGTACTGCGATTCGACCTTGGTGGTGAACCGCCAGCCGTCAACCTTGAACACATTGGTGTCGAAGCGCCCCGCCGCCCAGCGGTTGCACACATCCTCGATGTCCAGATCGCCGTCGCCGATGACGAATCGGCTGGAGGAGTCCGAACGTGATTCCCCGGTAAGCCATTTGAGTACCAGTCCGGTGATGGTCCGGCCGGTGTTGCTGGTGTAGGTGACCGCCACCGCCGACCAGGTGGTGCCGTCGCCGCGCAGGTACATCACCTGGCTGGTACCTGCGTCGCTGCGCTGACCCCAGGCGCCGCGCACATACTTGTCCACGGTGCGGCGGCCGGCGCTGGAACCGGCCGCGGTGTTATCGCCGGAGGCATTGAAGTTGCGCCGGTTGAACGGCAGAAATCCCAGCGAAATAGCGTCCAGCAGTGAGGATTTGCCGCTACCGGAACCGCCTGCCACCAGCGATCCGCCGGCACTGAACGGAATCGAGTGATAGCCGTCGAACACACCCCAGTTGATGACCTGCAACCGAGACAGGTGGAACTGCTCAGAGCTCTGACTGGTCACTGCCGCCACCCCCGGACGTGAGTTGCTCGAACTGCTGCTGCAATTCGGTGATCACCGATGCCGTCATCACCGCGGTGATGACCGGGCTGACGGTGTAGCTGTCCTCGTCGTCGCGGCTGCGGCGCAGGATCTCCAGGCCGGCCAACCGGGCGATCGCCGCGTCGATTCGCGCGGTGAAAGTGACGGTGTCTCGGTCTGTTTCGTTGATGACGCCGGAGAACAGGCCGTGTATCTCGTCGCGGGTGATCAGGAAACCCAGGTCCCCGCCGGCGCGCATCATCTGGGCCAGGTGTAGCGCCAGAATCGAGTCGTAGGTTCCCAGCGGCTCACGGCGCAGCAGCTTGATGCCCTTGGCGGACTCATAGCGGGCCTGCTCGATGAATGCGATGTCCACGCCTTCGGAGATGCGCAGTTGCAGATCCAATTCGGACAGCCGCACCGACAGGTCGGCGCGGTATTCCAGGATCCAGCTGTAGATGTCCGGGTCCGATTCGCTGCTGATGTAGCGCCGGGTCAGCAGGTGCTGCAGTGCCCAGCAGGCCCGGTCGGGCATGGCCGAGACATCACCGTCGAACCGGGGACGGCGTTGCTGCGGCGCTCGGCTGGTGCTGTCGACCTCGGGTAGCGACGCGAAATCGACAGGTGCTTCGGTCTTTTCGATCACGGTGTGGCTCCCAGAACCGGTTCGGTGAACATCAGATGCGGAACCTCCATCTCGCGGTCGCGGCCGTCGAGGGAACGGAACCGGACCGTGGCGGTTTGGCCGTCGGACTCGGTTGCCGGTTGTTTGAGCGCCCAGGACCACAGCACGATGACATGTCCCAGGTACGGCGAATCCAGCAGCGACACCGCTTCGGACAGTGACACCGGGCGTTGCACCACAATCGAATTCACCAGATCCGACATCGCCGGGGCGTCGACCTGGGTGGTCAGCGCGGCGAAGGTGGACAGGTCCACCTCGCCCTGGGCGGCGGCCGCCGGCTTGGGCACGGACAGGTCGCCGATCTTGAAGCTGAGCGCGCCGATCGAGCTGATCGAATGGCGGGCCAGCGGCACTTCGAGGTCCAGCCGGGAGTCGGTCAGCGACTCCTTGAGCAGGGCCCGGGCGGCGCCGATGGCTTCGCCGAGCTGGCGGGCCACGCCGCGGCTGGATTCCATGGTGCCGAAGGCGGTGAATCGCTTGACCCGCTGGGCGCAGCGCTGCTGGATGCGCTCGACCTCGTCGATCTGATGGCCGATGAGCTCGAAGAACCCGGCCATCACCTTGCGCAGGGCGGGGTCGAGTTGGGGCAGCGCCGAGGCCACCGCGGCGATATCGGTCTCGAACTCGGCACGCTGCTCAGGGTCGTTGATCATCCGCAGGAAGGCCCGGTGCGAATCGCGGCCGGCCGAATCCCAGGCTGCCTGGTAGTCGGAGTACATCTGACGCTGGCGGTCGCGGTAGGCGATGTTGGAGTCGATCGGATCGTCGAGGGCGGCGGTGGCCTGTTCGATCATGCTGCCGTACAGGCCGATATCGGTGATCAGTCGTTCCATCTGCAGCGCGATGGCCCGGGCCTCGTCGTACATGTCGGTCAGGTCGGGCTCGGGGCGCAGGCCGGCTTCGAGCTGGTCGAGTTCGCGGTGCAGCTCGGCGATCTCGGCCTCGATGCCGGCCCGGATCCGATCCGGGTCGCCGGTGGCCCGGGTGGCGATCTGGCGCAGCCGCGAGGCGATGCCGTTGATCGAGCCGCCGGTGGCGATGCTGTCGCCGCGGCGCATCCCGCGCACGAAGTCCAGCGCCCGGCGGGCGTCCTGAGTCAGATAACAGACGTTGCGCTCGACGCCGGTGCGCTGCTCGGTCACCCGGTGCAGCCAGCCGCCGCTGGCCCAGGACTTGATCAGCGCCAGTCCGGACTGCTCGGCTTCGCCGAGAACTTCCAGATCGCGTTCGAGCCGGACCACCAACTCGGTCTCGGCCACCATGCCCTCGGCCAGGTGCCGTTCCATCAGGGTCGCGTAGACGCCCAGGTTCAAGGTGGCCAGCAGCCGGACCGCGCGGGAGCCCTGAACTTCACGGTTGAGTTCGAGCAACTCGGCCGCTGACATCGCCGGGTTCTCGTGCACCGGACGACGATACTCGGCGCGCTCTGGGCGGCCCTCGCCCCGGGTCGGCACAGCCGTTCCAAAAAATTGGATCAATTGATTCAATCAAACGATCCATACTTTCCTCGTCAGTAATTTACTCTCTAGTAGGTTCTACCCTCCCCCTCGTACCTATAAGGAGCATCCATGCAGGTCACAGCGCATTCGCGACTGGCCGTCGGAGTCGGTTTGGCGGCTGCCGGCGTTATCGCTGTCGGTCCGTTGTCGGCCCCGACCAACCTGACCCATTTGCCCGCGATACCCGCAGCCAGCGATGTCGCCGTTGCCCTGTCGGCCGCCTACAACCCGCTGCAGCCCTGGGTCGACGCATTCGAGACCGCCGCGGCCGACGCCAAGACGCTGTACAAGGACTACTCCGCGACGCCGGCAGTGCTGTTGCAGCAGATCCTGGCCAATCAGGTGACGCACATCAAAGAGGTCCTGAAGAACCCGGGCAGTATCGGCACGGTGCTGGGTCAGGTGGTCAAGAACGTCGGGGCGGTGGTGCAGGCGGCCACGCTGCTCGGCGTGGATGCCAGCGATCACCCTGAGGCGGCCCAGCAATCGCTGGACGGCTGGCACGACATCATGCTGCAGTCGATTCCCAAGCTGATGTGGTCCAACACCCCCACGGCGGTGGTCGGTGTGGTCAAGGAAGTGCTCAATGTGCTGTCCTCACCGATCAGCGGTATCGCGATGGGGCTGCTCGGGCCGGTCGCCAGCCCCGTGGTGGCGCTGGTCAACAGCGCGACGGCGATTGCCCACTCGCTGCTGGCCGGCAACCTGGCCGGTGCGGTGCAGAGTCTGATCAACATCCCGGCGAAGATGGTGGGTGCGGTGCTCAACGGCGCCACCGCCAACCTCAACGGACTGGTTCCGGTGCTGAACAAGCTGGGGTTGCTCAAGGACACCACCATGCACACGCTGAGCCTGGCGTTCGGTGGATTGTTCAGCACCGGAGTCACCGGCCAGGCGCAGACCGGCATCGGCGGTTCGATCTTCAACGCGCTCGGGATGAACGTCACCACCGGCATGATGGGCTTCCCGCTGACCATAGACATCCAGGGCCGGGCCCTCGGCCCGATCGCAGCGTTGGTGAGCTTCGGTCAGATCATGGCCAAGGCACTGGGCTGGAGCGGCACCGGTAATCCGCTGAAAACCGCCACCACGAAGACCACCACCACGACGACCGCGGCCGCTGCTGCCGACGCCGCGTCGGCGACGTCGATCCCGAGCGTCACCACAACCGGTGTGACGGTGAATGCGGCGGCCAAGGTGGCTTCGGCCGACACCGCCTCGGCCAAGATCGCGACGACCAAGATCGAGACGACCAAGATCGAGACGGTGAAGACGAGCGTCGCTGATGACCCGACGAAGCTGGACGGCGACCCGGCGAAGTCGGACAGCGCCGCGTCGGATGCGACCAGCGGCGCCTCGGATTCGTCGGACACCGCATCCACCGACAGCGACACCAAGGGCGCCGCGACCGAGAGGTCCGGCAAGTCGACGAAGTCGGACTCGGGTAAGTCCGACTCCGCAGACAGCGATTCGGCGAGCAGTGGCTCGACGAAGAGCGACTCGGTCAAGAGCGGTTCGACCAAGCACGGCTCGAAGCACAACTCGGTCAAGAGTGGTTCGGTCGCCGGCGGTTCGGCCAAGAGCGGTTCGATGAAGAGTGGCTCGCGCCACCACGGAAAGTCGCACGCTTCCCGCAGCTCGCACAGCGGGTAACGAAGACCGGTTCGGTGGGCCCTCGGCGGTGGGGGCCCACCGAATCTTTTGTGCGTGATCGACCCGGGGAGTGCGTGATCAGCCCGAGAAATAGGCAAATTCGTCAATTCTTACTCCTGGGTAGCTTACCGCCTGGTAACTTCCGCATCGCCGGATGTCAGAGACAGGAGAGTTTGTGGAAATTGCAGTTCGTTCGCCGCTGAAGGCGGGAGTTATTGCGTTGAGTGCCAGCGCAATTGCGGTCAGTGCGTTCGCGCCGGCGCCGGCCGTACAGCTGCCGGCGTCACCAGAAGTCAGGGCAGTAGCGGTACAACTGGCGGCCGCCTACAACCCGTTGCAACCGTGGATCGATGACTTCGAGACTGCCGGCGCCAACGTGAAGGCACTGGGTCAGGCGTTCTTCCAGGCGCCGGCGGTGCTGCTGCAACAGTTCCTGGCGAACCAGATCGACCACATCGGGACGATTCTGAAGAACCCCGGCAACATCGGTTCGGTGCTCCAGGGCGTCGCGCACAACGTCCAGTCGGTGATCAAGGAAGCCACACTGTTGGGGACCGATCCCACGGACTGGACCATTGCCGACTCCAATGACGTCTGGCACGGCTTGGTCGCGCAGATGTTGCCGAACATGCTGCCGACGGCCGGTAACGCGCAGGCGACCGCGTTCGTCACCCAGGTGGTCAATGTGCTTGCCTCACCACTCAGCGGCGTCCTGATGGGGCTGGTCGGTCCGGCAGTCAGCCCGGTGGTCGCACTGGTCAACAGCTTCACCGCGATCGGCAACGCGCTGTTCCATGGCAATCTGGCGAAGGCGGTGCAGGCCGCCATCAACATCCCTGCCAGTGTGGTGAAGGGATTCCTCAACGGAGCCAATCTGAACCTGGATGCGCTGGCGCCGCTGATCACCAAAACCATGCCTGCCGGCAACTCGCTGGGAAAACTCAACATCCAGTTCGGTGGGTTGCTCACCGCCGGAACCACGGGCATGGATCTCAGCGGCATCGGCGGCTCGATCCTGAACTCCCTCGGACTGATCGCCACCACGACGCTGGCCCCCGATGATCCACTGCCCATCACGGGTCAGGGCGTCGGGCCGATCGGCGCGCTGCTGAATCTCACCCACCTGCTGGCCAAGGCCCTCGGTTGGAGTGGCACCGGTAATCCGCTGGCCGCCAAGTCGACCAGTGTGACAACGACTGCAACGACGGCAGCCGCTGTCACCGGTGCGGTGACGTCGATTCCGAGCGCCACCACGACCGGGGTGACGGTCAGTGCGGCAGCGGCCACGAAGTCGGGAGCCGCTGCGGCGGAGACCGTTTCGTCGGGCAAGTCGGACAGTGGCACGGCGGATACACCGGGTACCGCAGCAGCGACCAAGAAGTCCGGCACGTCGGATGCGACGGACAGTGATTCGACCGACGATGCTCCGGCCAAGAGTGACTCCAGCAAGAGTGACTCCAGCAAGAGTGACTCCAGCAAGAGTGACTCGGCCAAGCGTGCCTCGAAGCGCAGCTCGGCCAAGGGCGGTTCGGCGAGCGGTGTTTCGACCAAGCGGTCCTCGAAGCAGGGCTCGGCCAAGAGCACCTCGCGCCACCACGGCAAGTCGCACGCGTCCAGCGGCTCGCACGGCAGCTAGCAAAGATCGGTTCGGTGGGCCCTCTGTAGCGGGGCCCACCGAATCTTTTGTGCTACAGCAGGTCCGACGCCAGCACGTAACGGGCCCGGTGATGCAGTCGGTAGCCCATCGACTCGTACCGGGCCAGGTTGTCCGGGTCGTCGTCGTCCACCCGGACATATTCGCCGGCCGCGTCGACCAACATGCGTGATGGCGAAACCCCGGCCAGTCGCACCGGCAGCAGCCGCTCCGGCAAGTCCAGCCAGGGCTGCTTGCCGCGCTCGGTATACCAGGCGACGATATCGGCCAGCGCATCCAGTCCCGCCGAAATATCGAGTGGAGCAGCAGAATTGGATCGCAGATCGGTACTGTGTGGGTCGGCGCGCAGCAGCCAACCGGCCAGCCATTGTTGCTCGTGCGCCGGACGTGCCAGCGCCGCGGTGCGCTCCAGATCGCGGATCTGCGAATTGCGCACCGGCGCATGGGACAACTCCCGCACCGACAGCACATCGGCGGGGGAGATCTGCACGCGCTCACCGGATTTGGTGCGCACCACCACAATGGGGGTCAGCGCCTCCAGGTGTCCGACGACGTCGGTGAACGCTTCGGCCTGCCCCTCGGGCAGTCGGTAGCGCAGCGAGACGCGGCTACCGACGCGGCCGGCGACGGACATCAGTGCCCGAACGGATCTTCGACCTCGCCGGGCATCCAGCTCAGACCCGGCACGCCCCACTTGTTGGACTTGACCATCCGCTTGGCGGCGCGGGCATTGCGGCCGATCAGGCAATCCAGGTATAGGAAGCCGTCGAGGTGGCCGGTCTCGTGCTGCAGCATCCGGGCGAACAGCCCGTTGCCCTCGATCTCGATCGGCGAGCCGTCGGCGTCCAGACCGGTGACCTTCGCCCAGGTGGCGCGACCGGTCGGGAACGACTCGCCCGGCACCGACAGGCAGCCCTCGTCGTCGTGATCGGGGTCGGGCATGGTCTCGGGGATCTCCGAGGTCTGCAGGACCGGGTTGATCACCACGCCGCGGCGGCGCGCGGTCTGGCCGCGGTCGTCGGCACAGTCGTAGACGAACACCCGCAGCCCCACGCCGATCTGGTTTGCTGCCAGCCCGACGCCGTTGGCCGCGTCCATCGTTTCGTACATGTCGGCGATCAACTCGGCGAGATCGGCGGGCAACGATCCGTCGTCTCCGACCGCCACCGGGGTGGTCGCGGTGTGCAGTACGGGATCGCCAACAATGCAAATCGGTCTTACGGCCATGAAGAGGCATTTTATGTGAGCCGACTCGCGGGTAACGATCACGGCTCAATTCCGTCCGCCGTGGTTGAATGATCGCCGAATCCCTTTGGGATGTAATGCGTGGATGTATGGCTAGATCAGAAGGGGTCCAGGGGCGATATGGACGGCGCTATGGCGCGGACTGAGCGATCCGGGGACAACTCTGAGCTCATCGACGGGTTGACCCGCCGCGAACACGACGTGTT
>Ga0164242_10009557_pt1 | contig 10451 bp, 7 predicted proteins | sample OricomgcompostMG_FD_108783 | JGI IMG/M metagenome (GOLD analysis project Ga0164242, IMG submission 108783) | Miracle-Growth compost microbial communities from Emeryville, California, USA - Original compost - Miracle growth compost (MG) ... | reverse complement strand
GTCGCGGTCGGCCAGCACGCCCACCACGCGCAGCCACACCTGGTTGACCTTGACCAGCCGGCCCAGCGCATGGCCGTCGGGAAACAGCTCGGCGGCGGCCTGGTGGCCCAGCACGGCGACGGCCGCCAGCGCCTGATCGTCCGCCGCGGTGAGCCCGCGCCCTTCCGCCAACGTCTGCGACGACAACGCGAAGTAGTCGGGGCTGACGCCGCTGGCACCGATGTCGCCACCGCCACCCTCGGCGAACACCGCATAGGTGCGGATACGCTTTTCGGCGGCGAAGCGCTCGGCCCCGGGCACCACCGCCAGCGCGGCGCGCGCGTCGGCCAGGGTCAGGCCCAGGCTGCGCTTGCGCAGCTCCTTCAGCGCCTGGTCGTCGGTGGGCGGATGCGCCTCGATGATGATGTTGTCGAGGCCCAGGCTCTCGACCATCTGCAGCGCCTCGCGGCGGCTGCCTTCGCCCACGCCCTGCATGGCGACGATGGCACCCACGCCGAAGATCAGCCCCAGCAGGGTGAGCAGGGTGCGCAGCTTGCGCCGCGACAGTTCTTCCCAGGCTTCGCGCCACGGCGCCAGGTTCATGATGCCTTGTCCTTGCCTGCCACCAGTACCACGCGGTCGCCAGCGGCGAGGCCGTGGACGACTTCGCTGCGCGCCGGACCGCGCGCACCCAGCGTCACCGCCCGCCATACCCGCCGGCCGCCCTCGTCCAGTTGCACGCGCACGGTTTCGCCGTGATCGTCCAGCGCGATGTTGGGCACGCTGAGCGCGGACTTCACGTCGGCCAGGATGATGCGCGCGGCGAACTGCATGCCAGGCAGCCAGCCGTACCTGCGCGCCCCGGCGGTAGGCACCGTGGCCTTGACGGCCAGGTACTTCACCGGGCTTTCCCGCGAGATCGGCGCCGCGGCCGCCGCCACCCAGGACACCGCGGTGCGCACCGTCTGCGCCGGTGCACCCAGCGGGTGAAGCTCCACCACCGCACCCGGGCGGATGCCCTGCGCCTCCACCTGCGGCACGTCCAGCTCCACCTCCAGATGGTCGAGGTCGGGCAGTTCGGCCAACGCGTTGCCAGCGTAGAAACTGGCGCCCACCTGCGGCTTCTGACCGCTCCAGTCGGCCTTCAGCACCACCACACCATCGTTCGGCGCGCGCAGCACCAGCGCGTCGATGTTGTCTCGCGCCTGCTTCACCTTCAGCGCCAGCGTGGCGCCCTTGGCGTCCACCACGCCCAGCTCCGCCTTGCCGCGCACGCCGGACTGCCGCTCGCGCCATTCCAGCACGCCCTGCCGGGTGCCGAGGTAATGCTGGTCCTGCACCTCGTCGAGGATCTTGTTGCGCGCCACCGATTCGACGGTGGCGTGCGCGTAGCGTTCGGCGATGGCCAGTTGCGAGGCCACCTCGGCCAAGTCCACGCCGAGCTTGCCGCGCGTCTCGGCCAGGTCGACCTGCTTGCCTTCGCGCGCCAGCCGGTTGCGCGTCTGGTCGAGCACGGCCTCGCTCAGGTCCTGCTGGCTCTGCGGCGCGGTGAAGCGCGCCACCACGTCGCCCTTCTTCACCTGGCTGCCGTCGGCCACCACCGCGGCCAATTGGCGTTGCGACCACATCGGCCCGGGCACCATCAGCGGCGTGGCGCTGGCCGCCTTGAGCGTGCCCTCGGCATCGACGGCGATCAGCAGCGGCGCAGGCTTCACGGTGAGCGTGACCGGCGCATCCGCGGCGCCGTGCCCGCAGCCGGCCAGCGCCAGCGTCACCGCCAGCGCGGCGGTCAGCGACCAGTGACGCGCATTCATGCGGCACCTCCCGCCGACACGGGAATGTCCACCCGCGCCGAGCGGCCCGGCTTCAGGCCGGCGTCGGACGAGTCCAGCTCCACGTCGAGGTTGACCACGGGAATCGGTTCGGCGGCGGAACGGCTGTGCACGTTGCGGCCGATGGCGGCGACGTGCCCATCCAGCGTGCGGCTGGCGCCGCCGCTCAGCACCACCTGCACGGCCTGCCCCACGTGCACCCGCGGCAGCTCGCGCTCGGGCAGCGAGGCGCGCACCTCGACCGAACCCATGTCCGGCATGGAGCCGACGCTGGAGCCGTAGAACACCTGGCTGCCCTGGTCTATCTTGCTGCCGTCGTAGCTCGCCGCGTGCAGGAACAGTCCCGCCTTCGGCGCATGCACGGTGAGGCTGGCGATGGATGCCTGGGTGCGCTTGACCTTGGTCTGCAACTGCGCGACCTCGGCATTCGCCTCGGCCAGTTGGGCCTTGCACGACGCCGCCGCCACCTGCGCGCGCGTGCGCGTCAATGCCAGCGCCTGCTGCGCGCTCGCACGATCGATCACCAGCTTGCGATATTCGATGCCGGCCACGTAGGCCTTGGGCATCGACGCCTTGCGGCGCGCCTTGTCCGCGTCGGCCTGCGCCTTGGCCACGGCCAGCTCGGCGTCGCGCGCATCGTCGGCCAGCTTGAACCGCAGTTGCGTGCGTGCGCGCTCCTTTTCGGCCAGCTCGCTTTGCTGGGCGGGCAGGTCCTGCGCCAGCGTGCCGGCGGCGAAGGTCACCAGCGGCTGGCCCGGCTTCACCTGGCTGCCGTCGGGCGCCATCTGCTCGATGGTGAGCTGCCACAGCCCGGAAACCTGCGGCGCCATGGCTTCCCACGAGCGGGTCGCCACGATGTCGCCGGTGGCGTGCAGCGTCTGGTTGCCGGCCGTCGCCACCGGCGACGGCGAACGGACGGAACCGGAATCCGTGTCCACCTGTGCGCTCATGCCCGGCAGCAGCGCCAGCCGGGCCGCCGACGCATCCAGCGTCACGTCGACGCGGTAGTAAAGCCCGCTGCCCCACTCGCTGCGGCTCTGCGCCGCGGCGCTGATCGCGCTGACGCGGCCGCCCACGCCGGCCGCCGGCAGGGCGTCGAAACGCACGCGCACGGCCTGCCCCACTTTCAGTCCCTGCCGGTCCGGCTGTAGCGCCCACGCCTGCACGCGAAAATGCCGCGCCTCGCCCACGACCTGGCCGACCTCGGTGCCCGGGAACACCATGGAGCCGTCGCGGTACTGTCCGGGCGCGCTGCCGTTGATGGAAAACTTCTGGAAGCCGTGCACCACCACGCCGGCATGCGCGGCGGCCACCGTGGCCTGGCTCACCTGGCCGCGGTAGAACGCCAGTTCGAGTTCGAGCTTGCGCAGGTCCAGCGCGTTGTCCTTGCGCTGGCGCGCCACCGCCGCCCGCGCCGACGACACGGCCTTCTGCTTGAGCGCGGCATCGCGCCGGGCGCTTTCGAAGGCCCCCTGGTACTTGTCGTAATCCAGCGCCGCGATCAGGTGCCTGGGGATGCCCGCGTCGATCCTCGCCTTGTCGAGCGTGTCCTGCGCCGTCACCAGCGCCAGTTCGGAATCGACCGCCTTGAGTTCCAGCACGGCCAGGTCCTTCGCGTGCGTGGCCGTCGCCAGCGCGATCTTGTCGCGCAAGGTGTCGATCTGGCCGGAGGCGCTGCTGGCGTCGATGCGCAGCACCGGCTCGCCCTTTTTCACGCGCGTGCCGTCGGGCACGAAAAACTGCAGCGTCTCGGGCGAAGTCAGCGACGGCGGCGCCAGCAGCCGTTGCGCCTCGGTGGATTCCACGCTGCCGGTCAGCACCACGGCCGCCGCCGGCATCGCCGCCAGCGCCCACGCGATCGACATGGCCAGCACCAGGCTACGCCGCACTGTCATGCTCCACCTTGCCATCGCGCAGATGGATCTGCCGTTCGGCATGCATCGCCACGTCATGGTCGTGGGTCACCAGCACGATGGTCTGGCCTTCGGCATGCACTTCGTCGATGAGTTCCAGCACTGCGTCGGCGCTGCGGGAATCGAGGTTGCCGGTGGGCTCGTCAGCCAGCAGCAAGGCCGGGCGCATCAGCAGTGCGCGGGCGATCGCCACGCGCTGCATCTGGCCGCCGGAAAGCTGCCCGTGGCGATGCTCCAGCCGTTCGGACAACCCCATCCGCGCCAGCAGTTCGTGCGCCCGCGCCGCGAGATCGCCGACGGCATGGCGGGCGAAGCGGTGCGGCAGCATCACGTTTTCCAGCACCGTCAGGCGCGGCAGCAAATGGAACGACTGGAACACGAAACCGATGCGGCGATTGCGGAAATCGCTGGCGCGCTCGTCGTCGAAGGTGGAGACGTCGGTGCCGTCGAGGCCATAGCGCCCAGCGTCGGGACGGTCGAGGCAGCCCAGGATGTTGAGCAAGGTCGACTTGCCCGAGCCGGACGGCCCGACGATGGCGGCGAACTGTCCCTGCGGCACAGCCAGATCCACGCCTGCCAGCGCATGCACCCACTGGCCACCGACACGATAGCGACGTTCGATTCCCTTCAGTTCGACCAAGTTTGCTCCCCTGCCGCATCCCGGCGTATTCACTCTGGTATCCACGCCAGGGCCATGACCCACGATCGAACCCGCGCTGCATGCTCCAGCGGCCGATCTCTCCGCAGTCTGGAGAAACGCGAATCCCCGTGTCAATGGGAGAATCCCGTCCCGTGCGCCCGCGCTGCGGCACTCGCCGTCGTGCCCGCTCGCCCGGATGAGACGTCCGCCGGCCAGCGTGGTTTCCGTCGCCATCGGCGGCACTGACGATCGGCACATCGGCAAGCACAACACGCCTGCGTTTGCATAGAATACGGAAGTGGCAGGGGCCTGCTCCCTCCCACGTTCCGTTTCACCAGCATCGAGCACAGGGGGGCCGATGATCGAGCTGGAGATCCAGACACTCTCGGAAACGCGAGAGGGTCTGCTCATCGATGTGGGCGGCGTTGTCGTCGCCACCGGATTCACCCTGCTGCGGCAACGTCTCGCGCAGGATCCTCACGGCGCGCTGCTGACCATGGTCGTGCGCGGGCCGTCGCGCAAGCAACGCGCGCTGGAAGACGCGCTGGATGCACATGACCGCATCATCAGCTTCGAGGTTTCGCCGTTCGTGCAAGGCGAGAACCGACCGCACTTCGCGGCCTCGCGCACTTTCGCGCGCCCGCCCGTCGCGCCGCCACCCGCGTCTGCCGGCGAAGCAGCGCCGGCGCGGGCCGCCGGGCCGGCCGCACACGCCGATGAACCCGGGACGTTGCCCGAGCCCGCGGCGATACCGATGGTCGCACCGGCACCGCCACCCGCCATCACACCGGAGCCGGAAGCACGTCCCGCTGAGCCGGAGCCGGAACCGGAGTTCGAGCTGGACTTCATCCTGCCTTCGCCCCCTGCACCACCGCCGGCTCCTGCGCCGGTGGTTGCCGAACCCGTCGTCGAACTGGAACGGCTGGGTCCGGACGTACCGGCTGTCGACAGCGCACTGCCGAAACTGACGAACGCCTATCCGCAGATCTTCGCCCGCCTGGAGATGCTGGAGCGGGACGTGGGCGAAGCGGCGCGCGAATCGTCGCTGCACCTGGCAGGACAGCGCATCGGCCGCTGGGTGTTCGAGCGCGACTACGCCAACGACGCCGGCTCCGACCTGCAAGACGCGATGGAAAACATCGCGGTTCCCGCACTCGGCGCGCTGACCGACGTCGACTACCAGGAGGGGCAACTGCACATCCGCCACAGTCCGCTGTGCGCAACCGAGGGCCACTCCGGCTGCGAATTCTTCAGCGGCTACCTGGAAGGACTGCTCGCCTCCGCCATCGCCCCGGAAACCCTCTCGGTCTTCGGCTTCTGCTGCCGCAGTTTCGGCGCCGACGAGTGCGTGCTGGCGATCGGCGCGGACCCGGCCTGAACACACCCAGCAAGCACACGCGTCCTGCCGGGAAGAAGCCTTTCGCGCGCCCCATGCGTAGCGGACCGCATGAACTCACCACGTCATCAGGAACCAACGGCTGAGGGACTCCTGCGGCGCCAGCCGTTTCGACAACCTTAGGTTGAACGCATCGGGCGGACCGCTCTGCGGCTCGACACATGTGGCATGGTCGGTCTCGTCGTAGACCACCCAGTGGTTGCAGTCGGACTCAAGCCGAACGCGCTGCCCTCCCCGGCGGAGGAAAATGGGTTCGTCGCTGAGGAAGCAATCGTCCCACGGTCCCCGAGATGGGGCGATCAGTGGCAGGCTTGCGATGCCTTGCTCGTCGCGTGGATAGAGATGGCTTGGCGTGAAATCGAGTCGGTCGGGTTTCAGGAACCAGGGGTGCCAACCGATGGTTGCCGGCATGGGGCGGTCGCCCGCGGTCAGCGTCAGCGCCATGCGCAACCGCCGTTCGTCGACTTCGATGAGCTGGCGGGCAACACCGCCGAATGGCCAGCGCTCGTCCTCGGGCAGCCGCAACGAGAGTCCGGCGCGGGTAGCGGAATGTTCGTCGACCTGCCATGGCATGCCGAACGCAACGCCGTGAATAGCGTGATCGCCGAGATTGACGGGAAGCTGGTGACGATGCCCATCGAAACCGAATCGGCCGTGCCGGACCCGTCCCGCCCACGGCAACATCGGAAAGCAACCCCACGCGATCATCGCCTCGTTCCGATCGTCGTGGCCGACCAGCCACTCTGCACGATCGAAGGCGATCCGGGCGATGCGTCCACCTGCACGTGGAGCGATGTCGACGACAAGCGACCCGTGCCCGACCTGGATCAGCGGGCCCGGCGCAAACGGGGCCAATGCACCGCCTGGCGACGACGGTTGATCGTCATCTTCCATAGGGATCGAGTGTCGTGATCCTGCCTTGCCCGTCATGGTGCAGTTCCGCCATCTTCATCGAGCGAAGGTGCGTCACGCCACCGGACAAAAGGGAGTCGTGATAGAACAGGTACCACTTGCCGGTGAATTCGCAAATCGAATGGTGGGTCGTCCAGCCGACGACTTCGGTGAGGATGCGGCCTTGGTAGGCAAATGGCCCGTACGGGCCGTCGCCCGTCGCATAGCACAGGAAATGCGTGTCGCCGGTGGACCAGGACAGGTAGTACTTGCCCCTGTACCGGTGCATCCACGGCGCCTCGAAATAGCGGCGCTCGTGATCGCCGGACCGCAGCGGCGCGCCGCTTTCGTCCAGGATGAGGACTTCACGCGGCGTCTCGGTGAACTGCTTCATGTCGGCCGAGAGCTTCGCCACGCGCGGTCCCAGCGCGGGTTCGTCCGCCGCCGGTTCTTCGTTGGCTTCGTCGTAAACGTTGTCCCGGTATTTCTGCAGTTGTCCGCCCCAGATGCCGCCGAAATACATGTAGAACGTACCGTCGTCGTCTCCATACACCGCCGGGTCGATGGAGTAGCTGCCCGGGATTGCCTCCGGTTCAGGCGTGAAGGGGCCTTCCGGGCGTTCAGCCACGGCCACGCCGATCCGGAACCGGCCGTTCGGAGCCTTGGCCGGGAAGTAGAGGTAATACCGGCCGTCCCGGCAGGCCGCGTCTGGCGCCCACAGCTGCCGCTCGGCCCAGGGCACGTCCTTCACGTGCAGGGTCACGCCGCAATCGACCGCCTCGCCGTCGGGCGAGTCCATGCGGAAGACGTGGTAGTCCTCCATGCAGAAGTGGTCGCCGTTGTCGTTGAACGGCACGCCGCCCTCGATATCGTGCGAGGGGTAGATGTAGATCGCCCCGTCGAACACATGCGCGGACGGATCGGCGGTGTAGATGTGGGTGACCAGCGGCCGCGAAATGGCGCGGGCGGCCAGCGCGGCGAGATCGATGGTTTCGTCGGGGATGGCCGCCGGGGCGGCGGCGGGGGGCGTCGTCATCAGGCGCCCTCCCCCACCAGCCGTCGCGTGTCGAGTTCCTGCTCGATGCGCGATTCCATAGGCTTGTCGATCTCGTACAGGAACAGCAGCGCCACGGCCAGCAGGAAGGGTACGGAACAGAACACGCTCACCGTCAGCCGGATACCGTCGACCACCGCCGGATCCTGCGCGGGTGCGTCGGGGCGATAGCCGTAGTGCGCCAGGATACCGGCCACCAGCGCGCTGCCTATGCTGAGCCCGAGCTTCAGCCCGCATAGCATGGCCGAGAAGATCATCGCGGTGGCGCGGCGACGGTTCTTCCATTCGGAGTAGTCGGCCACGTCGGCGATCATCGCCCACAGCAGCGGCGTAGTGATGCCGTAGAAGAAGCCGTGGAAGATGTACGAGACCACCACCAGGCCGACCGCGCCGGGCGGGTACGCCTCGAAGGCGAGCAGGAACAGCGTGGAGGCGAGCAGCGCGCCGCCGAACACATTGCGCTTGCCGTAGCGGTCGGCCAGCCGCTTGGAGCAGCCGATGCCGACGATCATGAAGATGATGCCCAGCGCGTTGAACAGGCTGAAGGTGGAGGTGGCCGCGTCGTGCGGCCACTGGAAGCTGCCCAGCCCCAGGCCATGCAGCAGCTGGTCGAGCCCGGCCACGACATGCTCGAAGCCGATCCGGCCGAGGAAGTCCGCCAGCGCCGTTTCGTCCATGTAGTACTTGAAGTAGTACACGTACATGCCGCCCTTCAGGGCGAGGTTGACGAACACCAGGATGGTGACCAGCAGCATGATCTGCCATGGCCGGTTGCGCGCCAGGTCGGCCAGGTCCTCGCGGATGCTGGAAGCCTGCTGCTGCACCGGCGCCACGCGCTCGCAGGTGGTGAAGAAAGTGACCAGGAAGAACACCGTGCCGATCACGGCGAACGCCGTCAACACCACGTGGAAGCCATGCGCCTTGTCGCCGTGGCCGAGCAGCAGCACCAGCGGCAGCAGCAGCACCTGGATCACGAACTGCGCCACCATCACTGCCACGAAACGCCAGGACGACAGGCTGTTGCGCTGCTCCATGCTACCGGTGAGCACGCCGCTCAGCGCCGAATACGGCAGGTTGTTGGCCACGTACACCATCACCAGCAGGGTGTAGGTGGCCAGCGCGTAGGTCACCTTGCCGTGCTCACCGAGGTCGGGCGTGGTGAACGCCAGCAGTGACAGCACGCCGAACGGCACCGCCGTCCACAGCACCCACGGGCGGAACTTGCCCCAGCGCGTGCGCGTGCGGTCGGCCACCAGCCCCATCACCGGGGTGAACACGAAGGCGCCGAGCGGGCCGACCGCGAAGATGATCGTGGCCGCGGTGCCCGCGGGAATGCGGAACACGTCGGTGTAGAAGAACGCCAGGAAGGTCACCAGCGTCTGGAAGATCAGGTTGGCGGCCAGGTCGCCGAGGCTGTAGCCGAGCTTTTCCAGGACGGAGAGTTTTTCTTGGGCGCTGTTCATGGACACCTGGTCGGTCGGGGCGCAAGCCGCGGGCGCTTGCGGGACAGGCCCGCCGCGGCGCATGGGAACGCCGCGGCGGGCCGGGTGGCGGTATCGGTCGCCGTCAGAACGTACCGCGGATGCCGAGGGTGATGGTACGACCCGGCTCGTAGTACTTGTCGACCATGCTGTCGAGGCCGAAGTAGGACGTGATCGCCTTGTTGGTCAGGTTCGACACGTCCAGCGTGATCTGCGGATGGCTGGGCACGTGCGCCAGCGTGTAGCTGGCCGACAGGTCGAGCTGGCCGCGGTCGGCGCCGTAGTAATACGCGAACGGGATGCTGTTCTGGTTGGTCGAGGAACCCTTCGCACCCTCCTGCCAGTTGTAGGACAGGCGCACCGAGGTGCCGAAGTTCTCCCAGTACAACGTGGCGTTCCACATCTTCGGCGAGACGCCGTAGATGTTGCCCGCCAACGCACTGGCATCGTGCCCTTCCGTGGTCAGGTTGAGCTTGGTGTAGTTGGCCATGAAGCCCAGGCCCTTCAGCGCGAAGTCCAGCGGCTGCACCCAGCTTGCCTCCCAGCCGCGCACGTTCAACGCCGCATCGGCATTGACCTGCTGCGACACGTCGACCAGGAAGTTGTCGTAGCCGCCGTTGGCGTCCACCTGGCTCTTCTGGGTGTCGTTCAGTGTGTCGTACGGCACGCCCAGCTGCGCCAGCGTCAGATGGGTCTGGCCGTTGAAGGTATAACCCTCCACGCGCTTGTTGAAGAAGGTCAGGCCCACGTAGCCCTCGCCGCCGGTGTACCACTCGCCGCCCAAGTCGAAATTGGTCGAGATGTACGGCGCCAGGTTCGGGTTGCCCTGGCGCGCTGCGTCCGCGCCCACGCCGGTGAAGGTGGTGGCAGGCAGCATCGCGCTGGGGTTCGGCCGGGTCATCGTCTTCGAGCCGGACATGCGCAGCACCACGCTCGGCGCCACGCTCCACGCCGCGCTGAACGAGGGCAGCCATTCGCTGTAGGTACTGTCCAGGGTCTGCCACTGGCGCACGCCGCCCAGGGTGACCGGGCCGCTGATCCACTGGTCGGTGGAGGCGTAGCGGACACCGGCGTTGATGCGCAGCTCACGTCCCCACACATCGGTAGCCGAGTTGAACTCGATGTAGGCGGCGCGGTTGACTTCGCTGAAGCTGCCGGTCTGCGCGGTGTTGTTGGTCGAGCCGCCTTCCGGCGCGGTGTCGCGGTAGTAGGCGTAGTTGGTCGCGTCCATGAACGCGTTGAAGTCGGCGGTGATGAAGCCCGGG
>Ga0164242_10009556_pt1 | contig 10452 bp, 9 predicted proteins | sample OricomgcompostMG_FD_108783 | JGI IMG/M metagenome (GOLD analysis project Ga0164242, IMG submission 108783) | Miracle-Growth compost microbial communities from Emeryville, California, USA - Original compost - Miracle growth compost (MG) ... | reverse complement strand
GTGCAGGGCACGCTCTACCCGGACGTCGTCGAGTCGGGCGGCGGAACCGGGGCGGCGAACATCAAGAGCCACCACAATGTCGGAGGGCTGCCCGAGGACCTGCAGTTCGAGCTCGTCGAGCCGTTGCGCACCCTGTTCAAGGACGAGGTGCGCGCGATCGGCCGGGAGCTGGGGTTGCCCGAGGTGATCGTGGGACGGCAGCCGTTCCCCGGCCCGGGCCTCGGCATCCGGATCGTCGGCGAGGTCACCGCCGAGCGTCTCGAACTGCTTCGGCAGGCGGATGCCATCGCGCGCGCCGAGTTGACCGCCGCTGGCCTCGACGGGGAGATCTGGCAGTGCCCTGTCGTACTGCTCGCCGACGTGCACTCGGTCGGCGTGCAGGGAGACGGCCGTACATACGGGCATCCGATCGTGCTGCGGCCGGTCAGCTCGGAGGACGCGATGACCGCGGACTGGACACGCCTGCCCTACGATCTGCTGGCGACGATCTCGAACCGGATCACGAACGAGGTCGACGGGGTGAACCGGGTGGTGCTCGACGTCACGTCGAAGCCGCCGGGCACCATCGAGTGGGAATGATCCGCTCGGAGGCGGAGGCGGAGGCGGAGGCGGAGGCGGAGGCCATTTCTGGCCTCCGCGCGGATCATTCCGCGGCCGTCTCGGCCGCGGTACCGCATGCCTAGTTGCGCGAGATGGCGAACATCCGCAGGAACTCGACGTACAGCCAGATGATCGTGACCATCAGGGCGAATGCGCCGTACCAGCCCATCTTGCGCGGCGCGCGGTTGGCGACGCCCTGCTTGATGAAGTCGAAATCGAGCACCAGCGAGTACGCGGCCATCAGCACGGCGAGGATGCCGATCACGATGCCGAGCGGGATGACGCCGAACAGCTTCGCCGAGTAGAGCCCGAATGCCATGCCGCTGTTCACGCCGCCGAAGATCATCAGCGCGACGTTGATCAGGCCGAAGACCAGGTAGCCGACCATCGCGATCAGCCACACCTTCGTCGCTTTCTTGGATGCCCGTACCTTGCCGCTGGCGAACAGCGCCCGCGTCACGCCGAACACGACGAGCGTGGCGAGCACGGCCTGCATCACCACGCCGCCCCAGAGCTGCTCGAACAGCGCGGAGATGCCTCCGACGAACAGACCTTGCGCCGCCGCGTACAGGATGATCAGCGGCGCGGAGGGGCTGCGCTTGAACGAGTTGATCAGGCCGAGGGCGAGGCCGACGATCGCCCCGACCCAGAGCAGGCCGGGCACGAACCAGCCGACGCCGGCCGTCAGCAGCAGCACGATGAACAGCAGCACCGACTTGCCGATGGTGTCCTCGACGGACATCCGGTCGGTGTCGGCGGCCGTGGCCGCGGGGGCCTCGTAGAGCTGCTGCAGGCCGTCGGCCGTGGAGAGCGCCGTTGCCTCCGTCGTGGCGACCGACTTGTTCGGTTGGAAGGCCGGGTTGCGCGAGAATGCTGGATTTTTCAGTGCCATGACGTAACGGTACCGGAGTTGACTGCACCGTGGGCTGGTAATCGGCCGGGCGAGCGACGTGTCCGGCGTCACTAGGATCGAGAACATGCGTGCCGCCGCCTCGCCCCTGATCATCGGCCATCGGGGTGCGAGCGGATACCGTCCCGAGCACACGAGCGCTGCCTACGACCTCGCGTTCGCGCTCGGCGCGGATGCCGTCGAGCCGGACATCGTCGCCACCCGCGACGGCGTGCTCATCATTCGGCACGAGAACGACGTGTCGGGCACAACCGATGTCGCCGAGCGTCCGGAGTTCGCCGACCGTCGTACCACCAAGCTGATCGACGGCGTCGAGGTCACCGGCTGGTTCACCGAGGACTTCACCTGGTCGGAACTGTCGCGGCTGCGGGCGCGAGAACGGCTCGGCGCGGTGCGGCAGTCGAACACGACGTTCGACGACCGTTACCCGATCATGCGCCTGGCTGACCTGTTCGAGTTGATCGATCGGGCATCCGAGCGGGCGAACCGGGCGCTCGGCATGGTGGCCGAGATCAAGCATGCGACCTATTTCGAGTCGATCGGTCTGCCGCTGGATGAGCTGTTCGCGGCGGAGGCGTCGGATGCCGGCTGGGGCGGCGATCTCGGGCGTCTGGTCGTCGAGTCGTTCGAGCGCACGGTGCTCGGCAAGCTGCGTGCGCGCGGCGTTCGCGCCGATCGCGTCTATCTGGTCGAGGATGCCGGTGCGCCGGCCGATGAGGTCGCCGCACACGGGGCATCCGCGCGCAGCTATGCGGACGACGTCACCGAGGGCGGCCTGTACGAGCTGGCGACGGCTCCGGCCGCCGAGCGCGTCGAGGGCATCAGCGTGCCCGTTTCGCTGATCCTCGATCGGGAATCGCCGGACGGCACGACCGATCTGATCGATCGCGCCCACGGCGTCGGTCTGGGTGCGTTCTGCTGGACCCTGCGCCCGGAGAACCGCTTTCTTGCACCCGCCTTCAGGCGCGGCGACGAGCCCACGGCATGGGGCGATTGGCGTGCCGAGTTCGAGCTGCTGGTGGGCAGCGGCATCGACGGCGTCTTCGCCGACCACCCCGACCTCGCCCACGACGTGCGCACCTCCCGCTAGCTCTCCCCCTCTCCCTCTCTCTCGCGAACCGTCGCAAATTGCACTTTGCAGGCGCGTTTTGGTGCAATTTGCGACGGTTCGCGAGGCTTATCGGAGGCGAGACGCGATGACTGCGCGTACGCGCGCGAGGAACGCCGCGGTGTCGACGAAGAGATCGTCTGCGGTCACGCGGATGACGCGCCAGCCGGCCGCTTCGAATCGCTCTCGACGGCGGATGTCGGCGCGGAACTGCCGTGGGTCACTACGGTGCCCGTCGCCTTCGTACTCGAGGACGATACGCCAGCCCGGCCACGCCAGGTCCGGATGAAGCACGGCAGTGCCGTTGTCCACCGGAACCCCAGGGTTGACCAGCGGCTCCGGGAGGCCGGCCTGCACGATCAACAGACGCATTAGCGTCTCCGGGCGGGAGTCCACCCCGGTCCGGAGCGCCGGCAAGGCGAGCCGGGCAGACCGGATGCCCCGTTTGCCGTGATGCCTGCGCACAGCGGCTTCGAGCGACTGATGGGTTTCGAATGGCGGTGTGCGTCCGCCATCTGCGGGTACGCCCGAAACCAGAAAATCGCCGACGGCCACAAGATCGTCCGGGGCAAGCGTCGGCGCGAGATAGCACCACGTGTCGGCGGGCGAGAGCGTGGGAAGCCCACGCCACAACCGAATCTCGACATGTTCGCTATAGAGCTCGTGCCCGATGATGCCGCGTCCGCGCGGGCGTTCGCTGTCGTCGGTCGAGGCGACGTGCAGCCGCGGTTCCCGGATCAGCCGGCTCGGCAGAGGCATCCCATAGATCAGAGCTGCCGTGGCATGGCTGAAGCATTGGCCCGGGCCGAGCAGCGGCACGTACGTGGCGCATCGCGTCGAGATCGAGTCAGGCTCGACGTCGATCGAGACAACGCCATGGAATGGATGTCCCACGGTCGTTCCGCTGGCCTGTGCAGGAGTGAGGCCGTGCTGCAGCGCTTCCTGGCGCAGCAGGGAGGCTCCGATCAGATGGTGTGGTAGCGGAAGTTGTCGTGGCATGCCGACATGGTGCCCCGCTTCACGTCTGTCGCGCCCAAGTTATCCACACCCCATCAATCTCGCCCGCGAACCGTCGCAAATTGCACCAAAACGCGTTCGCAAAGCGCAATATGCGACGGTTCGCGGGAAGGGAACGGGTGTCGGCGGTGCGACCTAGGATTGATGCAGCATGACGACACCCTTCGATCCCGACACAGCGGCCGACACGACGCCCGGCGGCGCAGCGCCGATCGTGCTCGAACCCGGGGCGGGCCCGGCTGAGGGCTTTCTCGCGGGCGACGGCGGCGACTCCCTGCTGGAGGGGCTCAACCCCCAGCAGCGCGAGGCGGTCGAATATCGCGGGCCCGCTCTGCTGATCGTCGCAGGTGCCGGCTCCGGCAAGACGCGCGTGCTCACACACCGCATCGCGGGCCTGATCCGCAGCAGGGAGGCGTGGCCGAGTCAGATCTTGGCGATCACGTTCACCAACAAAGCCGCGGCCGAGATGCGCGAGCGTGTCGACTCACTGCTGGGGCAGGCATCCGAGGGCATGTGGATCTCCACATTCCACTCGGCGTGCGTGCGCATCCTGCGCCGCGAGGCGGAGAACTTCGGGTTCACCAAGAGCTTCACGATCTACGATTCGGGTGACTCGCGGGCACTGCTGAAACGCATCATCAAGGAGCTCGAGGCGGATGCCTTCGGCTTCGCCCCGGCAAGCGCAGCCGCGAAGATCTCGAAGCTGAAGAACGAGCTCTCCGACGTCGACAGCTACGCCAGGGTCGCGAACCGCTCCGACCCGCAGGAGGCCGTGTTCCTGGAGATATTCCGGCAGTACACGCGTGCGCTGAACGCGGCGAACGCGTTCGACTTCGACGATCTGATCGGCCAGACCGTGTATCTGTTCCGCGCGTTCCCCCGCGTGGCCGCCACCTACCAGCGGCGCTTCCGGCACATCCTGGTCGACGAGTATCAGGACACCAACCACGCCCAGTACTCGCTGATCCGTGAGCTCACCCGGCCGGTCGACAAACAGAACGTCGACGACATGGAAGCCGCGGGCATGCATGTCGCCTCGCTCGCCGACGCCAACGGTGAGATCCCCGGGGCGTCGTTGACCGTGGTGGGCGACTCAGACCAGTCGATCTACGCGTTCCGCGGTGCGGACATCCGCAACATCTCCGAGTTCGAGCGCGACTTCACCGGCGCGAAGGTCGTGCTGCTGGAGCAGAACTACCGATCGACGCAGAACATCCTCTCGGCGGCGAACGCCGTCATCTCGAACAACTTCGACCGCAAGGACAAGAAGCTGTGGACAGCGGGCGGCGACGGGGAGAAGATCATCGGGTTCACCGGGTACTCCGGGCACGACGAAGCACAATTCGTCGCCGACGAGATCGAGAAACTGCACGCGGCTGGCATGCCGTACAACCAGATCGCCGTGTTCTATCGCACCAACGCGCAGACGCGCGCGCTGGAGGAGATCTTCATCCGCTCGGCACTGCCGTACCGCATCATGGGCGGCACGAAGTTCTACGAGCGCGCCGAGATCAAGGACGCGATGGCCTACCTGATCGCGGTGGCGAACCCACGCGACGCGCTCGCGCTGCGCCGCATCCTGAACACGCCGAAACGCGGCATCGGGCCGGCGACCGAGACCCAGCTCGGCAGCTTCGCCGAGGCGAACGGGGTCAGCTTCCGCGAGGCGATGCGCAACGCAGCGGCGCTCGGGCTCGGACCGAAGGTGACGAGCGCGATCCTGCAGCTGGCGACGCTGCTCGACGATGCGGCGGCGAAGACCGATCCGGATGCTCCGGGCGGCACGACCTCGGTCGCCGACCTGCTGGTGTTCTTGATGGAGGGCAGCGGACTGCTCGACACGTTGCGGAACAGCCGTGACCCGCAAGACGAGGCACGTGCAGAGAACGTCGAGGAACTGATCGCGGTCACGCGCGAGTTCGGCCGCAACAATCCCGACGGCGGGCTTGTCGATTTTCTCACCGAGGTGTCGCTGGTCGCCGCGGCCGACGAGATCGACGACGCCAGCGGCACCGTCTCGCTGATGACGTTGCACACGGCGAAGGGGCTCGAGTACGACGCGGTGTTCCTCACCGGCGTCGAGGAGGACCTGCTTCCGCACCGCATCTCCGCAGCCGAACCGGGCGGACCCGCGGAGGAGCGCCGGCTGTTCTACGTCGGCATCACACGCGCGCGCAAGCGCTTGTACCTCTCACTGGCGATGACGCGCGCCCAGTACGGCGAGACGGCCGTGGCGATGCCGAGCCGGTTCCTGCAGGAGATCCCCGGCGAGCTGATTGACTGGCGGCAGTCGCCCGGGATGGCCACCAGCCGTGGCGGCACGCAGTCGCGCGCGTTGAACGCGCGGCGCGACGGTGGCTACGGCGGTGGCTACGGGCGTGGGGCACGGTCGTCGGAACCCAAGCCGTTGGAGAAGCCGAAGACCCAGTGGGCCAGCCGCATCACCGGTCAGGTGCGCGACAACGGCGACCTGGCGCTGGTGGAGGGCGATCGCATCAGGCATGTCGACTTCGGCGACGGCCGCGTGACGGCGGTGACCGGCGAGGGCACCAAGCGCATCGCGCACGTGCAGTTCGAGAAGGCGGGCACCAAGAAGCTGCTGATCAAGATCGCGCCGATCGAGAAGCTCTGACCGGCGCGTCAGCCCTCGAGCGTCGAGGCGAGCACGCCGGCGCCGGACAGTGCATCCGCCAGCATGTTCGCCGTTTCGACGAAGGCCGAATCGGTCTTGCTCGCTCCGATCGCCCCGCCCTTGAGCACGCCGCCGGTCATATTGCGATTCAGACGCGCCACGAGACGGCCCTCCTGATCGACGAAGAACTCGACGCTGAACGAGAGATGGAACTTCTTGCCCGCCAATCCGCCGAGCCAGACGGTGGCACCCATGCTGCCCCGGGTGACGGCGAAATCGCCGGTCTCGGTGGCTCCGACGGTGAAACCGTGCTGCTCGAGGCTGCGCTCGATAAGGCCGCGTGCCGATGCATGGTCGCCGGTGATGAAGTAGTCGTACGAAGCCGCCATGGAATCGCCTTTCGGGTCACGGTCCGCGCGGGCTAGGGGACGCGCGAGCGCACAACCTCGCCAGCCACGACGGTGGCGATGCGCGGCGCAGTGCGCAGCGAAAGCATACCCGGCCGCGGCCGCCGCGGCCCGTTATCGTTGGTGTCATGGCCCAGACACCACCCGTCGCGGATGACGCCCTGCGCGAGACCCTGTCGTCCTTCCACACCGAGCGGGTGAGCGAGGCATCCCGTGACCTCGACCTGCTCTCCACCGCCGAGCAGGTGCGCATCATGTGCGAAGACAACCTCGCGGTGCCGGCCGCCGTCGCCGGGCAGGCAGAGCAGATCGCCAGGGCGATCGACGGCATCGTCGATCGGCTGCGCCGCGGCGGCCGGCTGGTCTATGCCGGTGCCGGCACGGCAGGACGACTCGGCATCCTGGATGCCAGCGAGATCCCGCCGACCTACGGCACCGACCCGTCCGTCGTGGTGGGATTGATCGCCGGCGGTCAGGATGCCGTGCGCGCGGCGATCGAGAACGCCGAGGACGACGAGGGCGCCGCGGCCGAGGCGATCACAGGACTCGAGGTCACCGAGCGCGACGTCGTCGTGGGCATCTCGGCGTCCGGACGCACTCCGTACGCGTGCGCGGCGGTGCGTTCGGCGCGCGAACGCGGCGCGTTCACGATCGGGATCGCCTGCAACGCCGGCTCGGCGCTCGGCGCCGCCGCCGATGTCGCGATCGAGGTCGTCGTCGGACCGGAGATCGTCACCGGGTCGACGCGCCTGAAGGCCGGCACGGCGCAGAAGCTCGTGCTCAACATGCTCAGCACGATCGCGATGGTGCGGCTGGGCAAGGTGTACGGCAACCTGATGGTCGACATGCGCGCGACCAACGAGAAGCTGCGTGCGCGCGCCGAGCGCACCGTCATGCTCGCCACCGGAACGGATGCCGCCACGGCGGCCGCGGCGCTCGGGTCCGCCGACGGCTCGGTCAAGGCGGCCATCCTGATCGTGCTTGCCGACGTGGACGGCCCCAGCGCTGCGCGTCTGCTCGCCGACCACGGCGGCTACTTGCGCGAGGCCCTGGCCGCGGCACGCTGAACGGTCGCCCCTGTCTGCAGCCTTCGCAGCAGGAGATTTCGCGGGGCGAACCGGATGCCTCGAGGTAGCAACGGGTAGAGCGCGGCGAGCACGTGCATCCGGCGTCGGAAGCGACGCGCGTTGCGCGCGGTGAGCCGCAGCCCGTATGCCGCGCGCACGCTCTGCGGCAGCAGCGCGACGGTGATGAGCCGCGCCAGCGGCATGCAGGCCCGTAACCAGAGCGGCGCATTCCGTGCCGAAAGCAGATCCCGCGCGACCCGGCGCGTTGCCGTGTCGGTGCGCAGCGTCGGCAGCATGGCATCCCAGTACGCGGTGAACGCCGCCCGGTCAGACGGCCAAGCGTCGGCCGGGACCTGCAACGCCGTTCCGATCACCGCGTACTCCCGGTAGATCCGGTCGGCCGACGCATCGTCGAGCGGCCCGAAGACGCGTTGGTGGACGTCGACGGCGGTTCGGTACAAGGTCGCCGCGACCCAGAGCTGCAGGTCGGGACGATAGGCGTCGTACGCCGGCCGCTCCGCCTCGGCCGCGCCGTGCACCGCGGCATGAGCGAGGTTCACGCGGCGACGGACCTCGGAGACGTCCGCTGCGGTCCCGTACGCCACGGCGTACACATAGGTCAGTGTCGCGTGCAGTCGGTCGAGCGGACGCGAAGCGAAGTCGCTGTGCTCGGCGACGCCGCGGCCCACCGCGGGATGCGCAACCTGAAGCAGGATGGCGCAACCGCCGCCTGCGATCAGGATCGCTTCGGCCGCGATGTCCTTCAACCCGAGCGCCATGCCGCACACGATACCCGTGCTCTCCGGCAGCCGTGGACCGGACGCGTGCAGCGCGTTCAGCGGGACACGGTAGGCTTGACGGCGGCGAATTTATCTCGGCGTCGAGCTATTTGAGAGCGCCCAGCTCGCGAGCGGATTGGGAAAAAGTGGATCTTTACGAGTACCAGGCCAGAGACCTGTTTGAGAAGCACGGGGTTCCTGTTCTCCCGGGCATCATCGCGGACACTCCTGAGGAGGTGCGCGCGGCAGCCGAGAAGCTCGGCGGTGTCGTGGTCGTCAAGGCTCAGGTCAAGGTCGGCGGTCGCGGCAAGGCCGGCGGTGTGAAGGTCGCGAAGAACCCCGACGAGGCCGAGGCAGCTGCTCGCGCCATCCTGGGCCTGGACATCAAGGGCCACACCGTGCACCGCGTGATGGTCGCAGGCGGAGCGCGCATCGCGCGCGAGTTCTACTTCTCGGTACTGCTCGACCGGGCGAACCGTTCCTACCTGTCGCTCGCCAGCGTCGAGGGCGGCATGGAGATCGAGCAGCTCGCGGTCGAGAAGCCTGAGGCGCTCGCCCGCATCGACGTGAACCCGGGCACCGGCATCGACGAGGCGAAGGCGTCCGAGATCGCCAAGGAGGCCGGATTCGACGACGAGCTGGCGGCCAAGGTCGCTCCGGTGTTCGTCAAGCTTTACGAGGTGTACACGGGTGAGGACGCGACGCTCGTCGAGGTCAACCCGCTGGTGCTCACCGAGGAGGGCGAGATCATCGCCCTGGACGGCAAGGTCACGCTCGACGAGAACGCCGACTTCCGGCACGCCGAGCACGCCGAGCTCGAGGATGCGGCAGCGGCCGACCCGCTCGAGGCGAAGGCCAAGGCATCCAACCTCAACTACGTCAAGCTCGACGGCCAGGTCGGTGTGATCGGCAACGGAGCGGGCCTGGTGATGTCGACCCTGGATGTCGTCGCCTACGCCGGCGAGAAACACGGCGGCGTGAAGCCGGCCAACTTCCTCGACATCGGCGGCGGCGCATCCGCCTCGGTGATGGCGGCCGGACTCGATGTGATCCTCGGCGACCCGCAGGTGAAGAGCGTGTTTGTCAACGTCTTCGGCGGCATCACCGCGTGCGACGCGGTCGCGAACGGCATCGTCAAGGCGCTCGAGATCCTGGGCGACGAGGCGAACAAGCCGCTGGTCGTGCGGCTGGACGGCAACAACGTCGACGAGGGCCGGCGCATCCTGCGCGAGGCGGCGCATCCGCTCGTCTCACTCGCCGACACCATGGACGAAGGCGCCGACAAGGCCGCCGAGCTGGCTTCGAAGTAAGGGCGCGAACAATGTCAATCTTCCTCAACAAGGACTCCAAGGTCATCGTCCAGGGCATCACCGGAGGCGAGGGCACCAAGCACACCGCGCTGATGCTGAAGGCTGGAACGCAGGTCGTCGGCGGCGTGAACGCGCGCAAGGCCGGCACGACCGTGTCGCACACCGCCGCGGATGGCTCCGCCGTCGAGCTGCCGGTCTTCGGCACGGTCGTCGAGGCGATCGAGAAGACCGGGGCGGATGTCTCGATCATCTTCGTTCCGCCGGCGTTCGCGAAGGATGCGATGGTCGAGGCGATCGACGCAGGCATCCCGCTGCTCGTGGTGATCACCGAGGGCATTCCGGTGCAGGACTCCGCCGAGGCGTGGGCGCACGCGAAGGCCAAGGGCAACACCACCCGCATCATCGGCCCGAACTGCCCCGGCGTCATCACCCCCGGTGAGTCGCTGGTCGGCATCACGCCGGCGACGATCACCGGCACCGGGCCGGTCGGACTCGTCTCCAAGTCAGGCACGCTGACCTACCAGATGATGTACGAGTTGCGCGACCTCGGCTTCTCCACCGCGATCGGCATCGGCGGCGACCCGGTCATCGGCACCACCCACATCGACGCGCTCGCCGCGTT
>Ga0164242_10009555_pt1 | contig 10452 bp, 9 predicted proteins | sample OricomgcompostMG_FD_108783 | JGI IMG/M metagenome (GOLD analysis project Ga0164242, IMG submission 108783) | Miracle-Growth compost microbial communities from Emeryville, California, USA - Original compost - Miracle growth compost (MG) ... | reverse complement strand
GTCGAAACGTGCAGGAAGGCGGGGGAGCGCTTGCGGCGGACGTGGTCGGCGGCGGCGCTGGCGGCATCGAATACCGCGGCGGGGTCGGAGCCGTCGGCGGAGAAGTACGCCAGACCAGGCCGATTCGAATAGGCGGCGGCGATCCACCCGGAAGGGGTGCGCACCGAGATCCCGATGCCGTTGTCCTCGCACACCACCAGCAGCGGCATCGGCAGACCGGAATATCGACACCAGCACGCGGCGTTGATCGCGCCGGCGGCGGTGGAATGGCTCATGGAGGCATCGCCGGCGCTGGCCACCGCGATGGCGTCGTCGGGCCAGGCCGAGGGCACTCCCAGCTTGCGGGCACGCTCGATGGCGAACGCCACGCCGACCGCCCGGGGCAGGTGCGAGGCGATGGTGGAGGTCTGTGGGATCACCGCGATCTCGTGCCGGCCGAACACCTTGTGCCGCCCGCCGGAGATGGGTTCGTCGGCGCAGGCCGCCACCCCGGCCAGCACATCGGCGACCGGGTCGATACCCGGATGCTGCCAGCAGCGCCGGACGTAGAAGCCGCCGGACCGGTAGTGCAGCAACGCCGGGTCGGTGGGCCGGAGCGCCGCAGCCACGGCGGCGTTGGCCTCGTGCCCGGACGAGCCGATCGTGTAATAGCCGCGCCCCGCTGCCTGCATGCGCCGCGCGGTCAGGTCCAGGTGCCGGCTGGTCGACTGCGCGGCGAAGATCGTGCGTGCCTCCCCGACGGTCAGCGCGCTCGCGGGTACGACCGGATCATCGGCACCCGGTGGGGGACCCGGGTTTCGCCCCGGACCGGCCGGGCCGAGGTGCGCCAGGGCCTCGGCGAGACCTGCCGCGATCTCATCGGGTGTTGCCACGTCGTCGACCAGCTTTCCACCGGGCGAGAGGCGGCGTAGCCGGGCGACCCGGCGCCCGGCCCCGCCTGCCGGAGATGTCGGACCTAGAGCCGGAAGTCCAGGTCGGGAACCAACTCTGCCACGTCCATCTGCGCCTTCTGCAGCCGGCCGGAGTAGTCCCAGTTCATGGACTGCCAGCGGGTCATCTGATCCAGCACCCAGATGCCGGACTGGCGGGACCCGTTGCCCGACTTGCCGTTCCCGCCGAAGGGCAGGTGAGCTTCGGCGCCCGAGGTCGAGTTGTTCACACTGACCATGCCGGCCGAGATGCCCCGCCGGAACGTGAATACCGACTTCGGATCGTTCGTGTAGATCGCGCAGGACAGGCCGTATCCCGGCTTGTTGCCCAGCTCGATCGCCTCGCCGAGCTCGGTGTACGTCGTCACCCCCACGATCGGACCGAACGTCTCGTTCATGAACAGCTCGTCGCCCGACCGCACACCGTCCACGATCACCGGGTGGTAGTACAGCCCTGCGTCGGCATCGCCGGTGAAGCCCTCCCGGGGATTCGATGCGGTGATGCGCCCGGTGCCGGTCGACCCACGGATGGTGTGGTGCGGCGCGATCCAGCCCAGATACTTCTCATAGGAGTCGGCGAACTTCTGATCCATCATCGGTCCGAACAGCACCTCGCCGGTCGGGTCCCCCACCACGGCCGCCCGGGTCGCGGCGTCGAAGCGGCGCAGGAACTCCTCGTGCACGCTTTCGTGCACGATCACGGTGCCGAGCGAGGTGCAGCGCTGACCGGCAGTGCCGAAGCCGGCGAACAGCGCACCCTCCACGGCCAGGTCCAGGTCGGCGTCCGGGCAGACCACCATCGGGTTCTTGCCGCCCAGCTCCAGGCAGGCGGACTGCAGGTGCCGCCCGGCCAGCTCACCGATGCGCGTGCCGACCGCGGACGACCCGGTGAAGCCGATCTTGTCCACGGTGCCGGCCTGCAGCGCGGTCTCCAGACCGGAGAACGTGGCCGGACCGTCGGCGTGCACGATGTTCAGCACCCCGTCGGGCAGGCCGCCGCCGCGCACGAACAGCTCGAAGAACGCCTGCGCGGACGCGGCCGCGTATTCCGCGGGCTTCCACACGACCGTGTTTCCGGCCAGCAGGGCCGGCACGATGTACCAGGACGGCACGGCGACCGGGAAGTTCCCGGCGGTGACGACCGCGACGGTGCCGACCGGATTGCGGAAGGTGAACAGGTTCTTGTCCGGCATCTCACTGGGCACCGTCTGCCCGTACAGGCGCCGCCCCTCACCGAGGAAGAAGTCGCAGGTGTCGACGATCTCGCGCACCTCACCGAGCGCCTCGGCGTAGGGCTTGCCGATCTCGGCGGTGACGATCCGGGCCAGCGCCTCGGCGTTGGCCTCGATGAGGCGGCCGATGGTGGCGATCGCCCGACCGCGGACCGGTGGCGGCACGTCCGCCCACGCCTGCTGCGCGCCGGTGGCGACCTGGCAGGCCCGTGCGAACGTCTCCGTGTCCGCGAGTGTCACCTCCGCCACCGTCTCGGACAGCCGGGACGGGTTCAGCGACCGGTATACCCGGCCCGCGTCCGCCGGCTCGGCGACACCACCGATGACGGAGGTGATCGATTCGGGAGTTCGCGACATACTCACTGCCCCTTCGACTCGATCGCGCCGAGCACCCGGTCCAGGGCGTCGACCGCACGGCCCAACTCCTCTGGTGTGATGGCCAGCGACGGCCGGAACCGCACGCTGCGCTCACCGCACCCGAGGGCGATGACCTTCTCATCGTCGTACATCCGCTTCAGCACGTCACCACGCGCCTGCGCGGTGGCCACGTCGAACGCGCACATCAGCCCGCGGCCGCGCACGTTGGACACCAGGTCCGGGTGCGCCTCGCCCACCCGGCGCAGGTCCTTGAGCAGGGACTCGCCCAGGTCGGCCGCGCGCGGGATGTAGCCGTCGCGCTCGATGATCTCCAGCAGCCGGCGGGAGCGGACCATGTCGGTCAGGCCGCCGCCCCAGGTGGAGTTGATCCGGCTGGAGACCCGGAATACGTTGTCCGGCACCTCGTCCACTCGTCGGCCGGCCATGATCCCGCCGAGCTGGACCTTCTTGGCGAACGCGACCACGTCGGGCTCCAGGCCGAGTTGCTGGTAGGCCCAGGCGGTGCCGGTCAGGCCGGCGCCGGTCTGCACCTCGTCCAGGATGAACAGCGCGTCGAACTCGTGGCACAGCGCCTGCATGGCCTGCAGGAACTCCGGGCGGAGGTGGTTGTCGCCGCCCTCGCCCTGGATGGGTTCGGCGATGAAGCAGGCGATGTCGTGCGGGTTGGCCTCGAACGCGGCGCGGGCCTGCGCCAGGGCGCGCTGCTCGGCGGCCTTGACCTCGTCCAGATGGTCCTCGATCGGGAAGACCATCGCCGGGGACTCGATGCGCGGCCAGCCGAACTTGGGGAAGCGGGCCGTCTTGACCGGATCGGTGTTGGTCAGCGACATGGTGTAGCCGGTGCGGCCGTGGAAGGCGCGCGTCAGGTGCATCACTTTGGTTCCCAGTTCGGGGGAGCGGCCTGCTGCCTCGTTGCGGCGGCTCTTCCAGTCGAACGCGACCTTCAGCGCGTTCTCCACGGCCAGGCCGCCGCCCTCGATGAAGAACAGGTGCGGCAGTGCCGGGTCGCCCAGCACCCGGGCGAAGGTGTCCACGAACTCGGCATAGTGGGTGGTGTAGGCGTCGGAGTTGGCCGGCTTGTTGGCCGACACCTCGGCCAGCAGCGCCATGAACTCTTCGTCGTCGACGATCCCAGCCGGGTTCATGCCCAGCGGTGACGAGGCGAAGAAGGTGTACAGGTCCAGGTAATGATCGCCCGTCACCGCGTCCACGATGTCGGCACCAACCGAGGCCTTGGTGTCCACCACCAGCGGGAAGCCGTCGGCCTGGATGTGCCGGGCAAGCACCTCGTGCACCTCGGCCGGTGGGACGCGGTGGTCGGTAAATCCTGTCGTCTGAGCGGTCGTAGTCTGCATGATTTCCATGCTAGCTGGCGTCGGACGATAAATCAGCCTCGGATCAACGTGTCGCAGCGCCGCGGCTCGAACGCTCGTCCGCGGGTCGGTGGCACCCCTCGCGGAGCGCCCGGTCTGTGGGTCTCCGGCTGGACTCGGCATATGTGCTGCGGCCGGTCGTGGCCGGGTCCGGCCCAGGCCGCGCTCGTAGTAGAGTCGGACCGCGACCATCGGCCGTTACTCATGGATCGACTGGGGTCGCGCAACTGAACAATCGGGCTGTGGCGCAGTTTGGTAGCGCACTTGACTGGGGGTCAAGGGGTCGCAGGTTCAAATCCTGTCAGCCCGACAAATTGAATCGGGATTCATCGTTCTGATTCGTTCGGGAATTCGATGGGCCTCCAGGTCTAGTCTGCTGGTGACCCGAACTCTCGTTGTCGGTGTCTCCCGATACCGTGCGATCATGCCCCAGCGCAAGGAATGGACCGACCGCCAGTTGCGTGCGGCGGTGGCATGTTCCGCTTGGAGGTCGCGAGCCATACGACCCCGATGAGATCGACGCATTCTTTATCGTCACCGAGTCTGGCGAATTCTTCTTCATTCCGGTTGTCGCAGTCGCCGGACGGATCAGCATCGCGGTCGACTGCTAAGGGCGATATTCGGTCGGGACGATGGGCGAATTGTTTCGTGCCGACGGCGTTGGTGGCGCACGAGCGGGCTGATGAATCGTCACGCCGGTCGGCTGCCAGGGGCCCGCCAGAATCGTGACGCGGTCGACCGAGCAGTCGCCGTGATCCGGGCCTGGGGCAGGATGGCAGGTGACGGGGAAAACCGACGAGCAGGAGGCAGCACGATGGCAACACGTCAAGCACGGACCGAGTGGAGCGGTGGACTGCAGGACGGCTCGGGCACCACCACGTTGGTCAGCTCCGGGCTGGCCGCCTACGACGTGTCGTTCCCCACCCGCTCCGCCGACAGCGCGAACGGCTCCACGTCGCCCGAGGAACTCATCGCCGCCGCGCACTCTGCGTGCTACTCCATGCAGCTGTCCGCCATGCTGACCGAGGCAGGCGGCACGGTCCGCAACATCACCACCGACGCCGAGGTCGGCCTGGGCCCGGACCCGGCCGGCGGCTTCAGGCTCACCGGGATCAAGCTGACCGTTCGCGCCACCGTGGACGGCCTGGACGAGGCCGCCTTCACCGAAGCCGCGAACGGCGCGAAGGCCGGCTGCCCGGTGTCCAAGGCGCTGACCGGCGTCGAAATCACCCTGGACGCTGCGCTGGCCTGAGCCTCGTCACCGCGGGTCAGGCTGCGAGCACTGCCTCCGGCGCGGTCCACGGCAGATCGTGGGCCGCGCCGACCGGGCCGTTGGTCAGCGTCCCGGCGTGGCACTGCAACCCGGCGGCCAGCGCCCGATCAACCTGGAGCGCGTCGTGCCACCCGGAGCCCGCGAGCGCGGAGACGTAGCGCAGCGTCGCATTGGTCAGCGCGAACGTCGAGGTGCGCGGCACCGCGCCCGGCATGTTGGCCACGCAATAGAACACCGCGTCGTGCACCCGGTAGGTCGGGTCGTCGTGCGTGGTGGCACGGGTGCCCTCGAAGCAGCCGCCCTGGTCCACCGCGATGTCGACCAACACGGCTCCCGGCCGCATCTCGGCGACCAACTCGTCGGTCACCAGGTGCGGGGCGCGACCGCCGGGGATCAGCACGGCACCGATCACCAGGTCGGCGCTGGTCACGCACTCGGCTACGGCGTGCGCGGAGGACGCCACGGTCGTCACCGTCCCGCCGAACTGCTCGTCGGTGTGCCGCAGCGCCTCCGCCGAGATGTCCAGCACGGTGACGTGCGCCCGCATGCCCAGCGCGATCTCCGCCGCGTGCCGTCCGGACACACCGCCACCCAGCACCACGACCTGGGCTCCGGCTACGCCGGGCACACCACCCAGCAGGACGCCGCGTCCGCCGGCGCCCGCCATCAGGTGATAGGCGCCGACCTGCGGAGCCAGTCGGCCGGCGATCTCGCTCATCGGTGCGAGCAGCGGCAGCGAGCGGTCCGGGAGTTGCACCGTCTCGTAGGCGATGGCCGTGCATCCCGCGCCGAGCAGCGCCTCGGTCAGCGGCCGGTCGGCGGCCAGGTGCAGGTAGGTGAACAGCACCAGGTCGTCGCGGAGATAGCCGTACTCGGCTGCCACCGGCTCCTTGACCTTCACCACGAGTTCGGCGTCGCCCCAGACCTTCTCGGATGCGTCGACGATCTCGGCCCCGGCGGCTGCGTAGTCGGCGTCGAGGATGTGCGAGCCTGCTCCGGCCCGGGTCTGCACCATCACGTGGTGACCGGCCGCTGTGAGTTCCCGCACCCCGGCGGGCGTCATGGCGACGCGGAACTCACGGTTCTTGATCTCGGTGGGTACTCCGATGCGCATGGTCGGCCTCCGACGGCAGCTGAATGGAACGTCGGACAGGGTATGAACTTTCCGTCGATTCCGGCAAGATATCAAGAGGAAGATTCGTGTAGCCTGCCCAAGTGAATGACGAATATTCAATCCACGGCGCCGTAGGAGCGTCTACGGCGAACGATGTTCGTCGCGGGCAGGACGCGTCGCGTCCCCTGGACGATGTCGACCGAGCGATCCTGATGGCGCTGGCCACCGATGCCCGGATGCCGAACAACGCGTTGGCCGACCGCGTCGGGATCGCACCGTCCACCTGCCTGGGCCGGGTGCGGGCGCTGCGCGAGTCCGGCGCGATCCGCGGCTACCACGCCGACATCGACCCTGCCGTGCTGGGCTTCCCGCTGCAGGCGATGATCGCGGTGCGGTTGCAGGCCACCGCGCGGGACCGGCTGCGCGCCTTCACCGATCGCATGCGCAGCCTGCCCCAGGTGCGCAGCATCTACTTCCTGGCCGGCGCCGACGACTTCCTCGTGCATGTGGTGGCGCGTGATGCCGCCGCACTGCGCGATTTCGTGCTCGACCAGCTCTCCCAGCACCACGAGGTCGCGCTCACCGAGACCAAACTGATCTTCGACCACGCCAAGGGATCCGCGCTGCCCGGCTGAGCCGCTCGCAGCCCGGGCAAGTTCCCTCGGTCTGATCCGGCGGAAGGATCGGGACTCGGGATGGCGGGGTCAATGGCGGGCGGTGAAGTCCTTGAGCCAGGCCAGCATCGGCTCGGCCAGATCGTCCCGCTCGCAGGCCAGCGTCACGACCGTCTTGAGATAGTCCAGCCGGTCGCCGGTGTCGTATCGCCGACCCCGGAACACCACGCCGAGCACGCCGCCGCCGCCATTCGGGTCGGTTTCGATCAGGGTGGCCAACGCGTCGGTGAGCTGAATCTCCCCACCCCGACCCGGTCCGGTGCGCTCCAGCACGTCGAACACCGCCGGGTTGAGCACGTAGCGCCCGATGATCGCCAGGTTCGAGGGCGCCTCGTCCGGGTCTGGCTTTTCCACCAGCCCCGTCACCGCCACCACGTCCGCACCGGCACCTCCGGCCGGGATGGACAGCCCGTCGCTCACCGGCGCCACGGCGGCGCACCCGTACAGGTGGATCTGCTCGTCCGGCACCTCCATCAGGGCGACCACCGACAGTCCGGTGGCCTCGTAGACGGCGATCATCCTGCGCAGCAGGCGGTCTCGGGCGTCGATCAGATCGTCACCCAGCAGTACGGCGAACGGCGAGTCGCCCACGTGGTCGCGTGCGCAGAGCACAGCGTGGCCGAGCCCCTTGGGGTCCCCTTGCCGCACGTAGTGCAGGTTGGCCAGTTCGGTGGAGTACTGCACAGCGCCGAGCCGGGCGCTGTCGCCCTTGGCCGCGAGCAGCTCCTCCAGCTCGTGGTTGCGGTCGAAGTGATCCTCCAGCGGACGCTTGTTGCGCCCGGTGATCATCAGGATGTTCTCCAGCCCCGCGTCGGCCGCCTCCTCCACCACATACTGGATGGCCGGCTTGTCCACCACCGGCAGCATCTCCTTGGGCGTCGCCTTCGTGGCGGGCAGGAACCGGGTACCCATGCCGGCGGCCGGGATGACGGCGCGAGTGACGCGCGTGGAGGATTCGTTCACGGGTGGGTGCCTTTCGTCCATGCCATGGTGCGATGCGATCCAGCGTCTCATGCCGCGGGGCAGACGCCGGGTGACGGCCCTCACGCCGGCTTCCGGTCATCGATCGGCGCCCTCGGCAGAACTAGACTCGCCACGACCGGCGAGGGGACAGGCGAGGCCCGGCCGGAGAGATTGCGGATCCGGGAGGCACTGGTGCACGGCGATGCTGGCGGGATCCGGATCTGGACCGTGCCGAACCTGCTGTCCGGATTGCGACTGCTCGGCGTGCCGCTGTTCTTGTGGCTGCTACTGGGACCACACGAAGACGGCTGGGCGTTGGTGGTGCTGGCGCTGTCGGCGATCACCGACTGGGCCGACGGCAAGCTGGCCCGGCTGCTCGGTCAGTACAGCAAGCTGGGGGAGATGCTCGACCCGGCGGCCGACCGGCTGTACATCCTGGCCACCCTGATCGGGTTCGTCGTCCGCGGATTCGTCCCATGGTGGGTGGCGGTGATCATCATCGGACGGGACGTGGTGCTGGCGGTGGTCATCCCGCTCATCCGGCGCCACGGCTATCCGCCCCTGCCGGTGCTGTATCTGGGCAAGGCGGCCACCTTCGGGCTGCTCTACGCGTTCCCGGTCCTGCTGCTCGGGTACGCCATTCCGGCCATCCACGGCGTGACCGAACCGGTCGGGCTGGCGTTCCTGATCTGGGGCATCGCCATGTACCTGTGGGTCGGCGCGCTCTACCTGCGCCAGGCCGGCTGGATCCTGACCCGTACGCCGGTGGTGCCCCCGGCGGCACGCCCCGGCGCCCGGAGCCTGACCGGTGCCTGAGGAGCCCGACACCGGGTCCACCGAGCGTGCCGTCCGCCGCAACCCCGTCCCGGCGCTGCTCACCTCGCTGCTGGGGGACTCGCTCGATCCTGGCTACGCCGCCGCGGCGCAGCGCCGGGACGGCACGGCTAGTCCGCCGGACGGCCGTCGAGGGCCTGCCCGCTGGTGGTATTGGGCTGCGGGCCTGCTGGCCGTCGGACTGGTGCTGGGCATCGCCGCCCGAGCCACCGCTGCATCCGCGCCCAGCGCGGAGAACACCAGATCGGCACTGCTCGGGGACGTGCGCGCCGCCCAGCAGCGAGTGGACGCGCTGGCCGCCAGGGCCTCGGCGCTCGGGGCCGGCATCCGCTCCGTGCAGCAGTCGCTGGGCGCCACCGCGCTGCTGTCCACCGTGGCCGATCTGGAGCAGGACGGCGGCATGACGCCGATGCACGGGCCGGGCCTGCAGATCGTCATCGACAACGCCGGCGACGCCAACGGACCGGGCGCCATCCAGGACTCCGACATCGACCTGCTGGTCAACGGGCTGTGGGCGTCGGGGGCCGAGGCAGTGAGCGTTGGCGGCGTCCGATTGCGCACCACCAGCACCATCCGTCAGGCCGGTGGGGCGATGCTGGTGGACAACACCCCGGTGTTCTTCCCCATCGCCATCGATGCGGTCGGCGACCCGTCGAGGCTGCACGTGGCCATCGTCGCCACCGAGGGGTTCGCCCGCTTCTCCGCGTTCGCCTCGCTCTACCACATCCGGTTCGACCTCGAGGCGAAGACCGACATCACCTTGCCGGCCGCCCCCGCGCCCGACCTGCGCTACGCCAGCGCGGTGCCCACCAGCCGCTGAACCCCGACCACCCCAAGGACAGGCAAGGACCCACCGTGTACGCAGCATTCGCCCTGCTGGCCGGCATCGTCGCCGGCATCTTCCTGCAGCCCACCGTGCCGGACTGGATGGCGCCCTATCTGCCCATCGCGGTGATCGCGGCGCTGGACGCGGTCTTCGGCGGCCTGCGCGCCCGCCTCGACCGGATCTTCGACTCCAAGGTCTTCGTCGTGTCCTTCGTGGCCAATGTCCTGGTCGCGGCGTTCATCGTGTTCCTGGGCGATCAGCTGGGCGTCGGGAGCCAGCTGTCCACCGCGGTGGTGGTGGTGCTGGGGATCCGCATCTTCGGCAACGTGGCCGCGATCCGACGACACATCTTCAAGGCATGAGCCCGCCCGCGCACGAGGCCATGGAGCCCGCGCCGCAATCGGTGCGCCAGCAGACCCCGAGGCACCGGCTGCTGGTGCGCCTCACGGTCGCCCTGCTGTGCGCCTTGCTCGGTGTCGCGCTGGCCGTGCAGGTCCGGCGCACCACCTCGGGAGACGCGCTGGCCACCGCCCGACCGGACGACCTGGTCGCGCTGCTGGACAACCTGCAACATCGCGAAGACACCCTGACCGACGAGGTCACCGACCTGCAACGCACGCTGGACAAGCTGCGCCGCGCCGGAGCCTCCTCGGCAGAGGCGTTGGCCGAGGCGCAGCGGCAGGCGGAGGCGCTGGGCATCCTGGTCGGCAGCGTGCCGGCCACCGGGCCGGGTGTCCGCCTGGTCATCGACGACCCTCACGGCCAGGTGCCACCCGAGGTGCTGCTGGACGCGATCTCCGAGCTGCGCAACGCAGGGGCCGAGGCCTTCCAGGTCGGTGACGTTCGCATCGGCGCG
>Ga0164242_10009554_pt1 | contig 10454 bp, 7 predicted proteins | sample OricomgcompostMG_FD_108783 | JGI IMG/M metagenome (GOLD analysis project Ga0164242, IMG submission 108783) | Miracle-Growth compost microbial communities from Emeryville, California, USA - Original compost - Miracle growth compost (MG) ... | reverse complement strand
TCACGCACGGTGAGGATGCGATCGACCCGGTGACGTTCGCCGGCACCCTCGTGCAAGATCGCGGTATCGCTCCGCGGCTTCGCGTCGGCAGGGCGAAATGGTTCAACCTGCTGTGGCTGATCCCGATCGGATTCGTGATCCTCATCGTCGCCGTCGCCGTGGCGAAAGGGCTACGTGAGCTCCCGGGCGTCGAAGCGTTCATGAAACAGTTCCCAGGAACATCGGCGCTGCCGGGTAACGCGCCGGTCGGGTTTCCCGCCTGGATCGGCTGGCAGCACTTCCTGAACCTGTTCTTCATGATCTTCATCATCCGCTCGGGCGCCCAGATTCTGACCGATCATCCTCGCCTGTACTGGACGAGGCACTCGACACCAGGCAAGGACTGGTTCCGCGTGCAGAAGCCGGTGCCGACCGACCCGCTGTGGACGGCGAAGAAAGACTCGATCAGCCTGCCACAGCAGGTGGGACTGCCCGGGCTGCGGCACTCGATCGGCCTGGCACGCTGGTGGCACCTCGGCATCGACACGCTCTGGCTGGCGAACGGCATCGTCTTCTACATTCTGCTGTTCACTACAGGCCAATGGATGCGATTGGTTCCGTTGAACTGGGACGTCATCCCGAACGCGATCTCGGTCGCCATCCAGTATCTGTCGCTGAGCTGGCCGACCGAGAACGGCTGGGCGAATTACAACAGTCTGCAACTGCTCGCCTATTTCGCCACGGTGTTCATCGCCGCTCCGCTCGCACTCATCACCGGACTCGGGATGTCGCCCGCGCTGTCGACGCGGTTCAAGCGGATCAGTTCGGTCTTCAGCATCCAGACGGCTCGCTCGCTGCACTTCCTGGTGCTCTGCTGGTTTCTGCTGTTCATCGTCGTGCATGTCACCCTTGTCGTCACCACGGGTGCGCTGGCCAATCTCAATCACATGTATGCGGGCCGGAACGACCAATCGTGGGTTGGGTTCTGGATCTTCGCGGCATCCATGGTGGTGGTGATCGCCGGGTGGGTGGCGGGGACGCCACTGACGCTGAAGCATCCGCGCATGATCCAGCGCGTCGGGTACGCGCTCATCGGACCGGCTCAGCGCCTGTTCGAGCACATCGATTCGAAGCCAGGCCAGTACACCGAGGACGACATCTCGCCATACCTCTGGCACAACGGCCAGTACCCGGACTCGGGCGAATACAAGGATCTGCTCGAGAACAAGTTCGAGCGCTACACGCTCAGAATCAACGGAGAGGTCGAGAACCCCGTCGAGCTGAATCTCGCTCAGCTGCGCGCGATGGAGTACCACGAGCAGATCACCCAGCACTTCTGCATCCAGGGATGGTCGGGAGTCGCGAAGTGGGGCGGCGTGTCGATGCAATCAATTCTCGAGCGCGTGAAACCGACCGGGAAAGCCAAATGGGTCGTGTTCTACTCCTTCGGCGACGGACCGGACGGAGGCATCTACTATGACGCGCATCCGATCGAGCAGATGAGCTATCAGCTCACGATGCTCGCATACGACATGAACGGCGAACCGCTCTCGTTCGGTCACGGTGCCCCGTTGCGCCTGCGCAACGAGGTGCAACTCGGTTTCAAGATGGTCAAGTGGATCAAGGGAATCGAATTCGTCGAGGACTACGCCGACGTCGGCGGAGGTTACGGTGGATATAACGAGGATCACGAATTCTTCGGATACCGGCAGTCGATTTGACCGCGAGATGTAACGGCGAGCGTGAGGAGGCGGGGCACCTATCGTGAGCAGCACTCTCATTTTTGCCGAGCCTCGGCACGATGACGCTCCGGCTGCACCGGCGCTGGTCGACCGGCTCGATCGGCCGCTGCGCGACCTGCGCATCTCGGTGACGGATCGCTGCAACTTCCGCTGTGTCTACTGCATGCCGAAGGAGGTCTTCGGCCGTGACTTCGCGTTCCTGCCGCGCGACGAACTGCTCACGTTCGAAGAGATCACCCGGCTTGCCAGCATCGCGGCAGCGCACGGTGTCGAGAAGATCCGGCTGACGGGAGGGGAGCCGCTGCTGCGCCGCGGACTCGAAGACCTGATCGCCATGCTCAGCGAGCTGCGCACGCCGACGGGCCATCCGCTTGACATCGCGCTGACCACGAACGGGTCGGCGCTCGCGGTCAAGGCTCAGGCGCTCAAGGACGCGGGTCTGAAACGGGTGACCGTATCGGTGGATTCACTCGATGACGCGACGTTCAGGCGCATGAACGACGTGAACTTCCCGCTTGAGAAGATTCTGCACGGACTCGAGGTCGCCCACGACGTCGGGCTCGGGCCGATCAAAATCAACATGGTGGTCAAGAAAGGCCAGAACGACCAGGACATCGTGGCGATGGCCCGGCATTTCAAGCAGACGCCGTACGTGCTGCGGTTCATCGAATACATGGACGTCGGCACCACAAACGGCTGGCAGCTCGGCGAGGTCGTGCCGTCGGACGAGATCGTCAGACGGATCGACGCTGAGCTGCCGCTTGAACCGCTTGAGCCCAACTATTCGGGCGAGACGTCGGCGCGCTGGCGTTATCGGGACGGCACCGGCGAGATCGGTGTGATCTCCAGCGTGACGCACGCGTTCTGCTCGACGTGCAACCGAGCGCGCATCTCTACGGAAGGCAAACTCTTCACCTGTCTCTTCGCCACCCACGGGCACGACCTGCGCGCGCTGATGCGCGACGGGTGCAGCGACGACGAGCTCTCCGAGACCATGGCGCAGATCTGGCGCACTCGCGCCGACCGGTACTCGGAACTGCGCAGTTCACTCACGCCCGGACTGCGCGCGAAGCGCAAGAAGATCGAGATGTCATACATCGGCGGTTAGCCGCTAGAGTCCGACCCACTCCGACGCGCCGTCGGTGAACTGCTGGCGCTTCCAGATCGGCACGGAGTGCTTGATCAGCTCCACCAGGCGCTCGCACGCGTCGAACGCCTCCTTGCGATGAGGGGCGGATGCTGCCGCGTACAGCGCGACATCGCCGATCCGCAGGCTCCCGACCCGATGGGTCGCCGCCACCGCGCGTCCCGTCTCAGCGACGACCTGAGCGCAGCACTCGGCGAGGAACCGCTCGGCATCCGGATGCGCCTGGTAGTCGAGGGAAATCACGGCGCGCCCCTGGTCGTGGTCTCGCACGACTCCGCAGAACAGCACGACGGCTCCGCAATCTGGCGCTTCGACGGCGGCACGAACCGCGGCTTCGTCGATGACGTCCTCGGTGATCACGGCGCTCGCTTCGGTCATCGTCCGGCCTTCCTTCGCTGCAACTGGCTCACTCGGTACTGGCTCACTCAGTAGCGTACGAGGGCGGGATCAAGGGCGGCGAACGCGTCGATGCCGCCGACCAGGTAGGAGACGTTGTCGCGGCCCAGCTTGCTGAGCGTTCTGGCCGCCTGCATGGACCGTGGTCCGAGGTGGCAGTAGAGCACGACCGGCACGTCGGTGCGCACCCGCTCAGCAGACGCTTCTAGCTCGCTCAGCGGGATCAGCTCATCGCCAGGCAAGCTGGCGATTGCAGCTTCGGCCGGTTCCCGCACGTCGATCAGTTGCAGCGGCGCACCGTCGCGCATCCGCGATTCGAGGTCTCGAACGCTGACGGCCGCAATGGACGGTCGTGATCGCTGCGTGGCGCCGCCTATCCCGCAGAACTGCTCGTAGTCGATCAGGCGTGTGATCGGTTCGGTGTCGGGCATCGGCTCGTAGCTGATCTCTCGATAGCGGCCGGTCAGCGCATCGTACGTCGTGACGCGGCCGAGCAACGGTTCGCCGATCCCCGTGATCACCTTGACGACCTCCGTCGACAGGATGGCCCCGATAGCGGCACACACGCCAGGGAGGACGCCGCCGATCTCGCAGGAGAGCACCTCGTCGGCTGCCGGCGGAACGGGGAACAGGTCGCGATATGTCGGACCGTGACCGGTCCAGGCCACGCCGGCCTGCCCGCTGTAGCGCAGGATGGCGCCCCAGACCAGCGGCTTGCCTGCAAGCGCAGCCGCATCGTTCGTCAGATAGCGGGTTGGAAAGTTGTCACTGCCGTCCACCACGAGGTCGTAGCCCGTCAGCACGTCCATGATGTTGGCCGAGGTCAGCCGGGTCGGATGCCGGTGCACGATGATCTCCGGGTCGATGGCCGCGATGGACTCCGCGAGTGAGTCGACCTTGCGTCTGCCGAGATCAGCCATCGAATGCGCCGTCTGCCTGTGCAGGTTCGACAGTTCGACGACATCGGCGTCTGCGATCCCGATCGTGCCGACCCCAGCAGATGCGAGGTATGGGACAGCCGCGCTTCCAAGGCCGCCGGCGCCGACGACGAGCACGCGTGCCGCCTGCAGCCTGCGTTGGGCTATTTCGCCGAAGCCGGGCAACAGCAGTTGACGGCCGTATCGCGCGAGACGTTGGGGGTGCAGCGGCGGCGCAGGCTCGACGAGCGGTGCGAACGAACGCGGTGAAGCTGTGCTGACAGCCGCCATGACGACCTCCGGGTGTTGCCGAGCGCGACGACGGCGCCGGCGGCGCGCGGTGGTACTTTCGAGTCTACGCGCGCGGCCGCGTCACATCCGGGGCGGCGGCATGATCAGCATCGGACACGACACCGCATAGACCAGCCGGGGAACCAGCAGTTGAGCGCCTGACCCCGTGCCCGTTCGCGGCGCGTCCAGCACGAGCAGGTCGGCATCCGTGGACTCGGCAAGCAACACGGCACGAGGCGTGCCGGCCACGAGCTTGCATGTGACCCGTGCGTCGTCGCCGAGAACCCTCGTCACCTGCGATCTCAGGTTCTTCTCGGCCGCGGCGAATGATGCGTCGGCATCTCGTGACACGGCAGGCGGATGCCCACCTGGCGATGCCGGTGGGCGCGGCGCGCGCCACGCCTGTACCGCGATCAGATCGGCATCGCGCTGCCGCGCCTCGGCAGCCGCAGCCAGCAAAGCGCCCGGTGAACCGCTCGACGCGCTCACCCCGACCACCACGTGTGTCATCGTCTGCTCCTGTCTTTCATCATGTGACGCACCGCTCGCGGATTCACGTTCCCGTTTCGGTCGTCCCAGGCTCGGCGGCGCGTTGAGCCTTGGAGAGCGGGTCCGCGATGGATTCGAGAGACTTCCTCTCAGCGTCGATGCCCCAGATCAGGGCGATGATGCCGCCCACGATCATGATGCCTGCGCCCAGGTAGTACCCGGCGGCGAGCGGGCCGCGGTTCGTGCCGTTGCCGATCAACGCGCCGTAGAGGGTCGGGGCGATCGAACCGACGATCTGACCGATGGCGAAGAAGTACGAGATCGCCTGGCCGCGCAGTTCGAGCGGGAAGATCTCGCTGACCGTGAGGTAGGCGGCGGATGCTCCTGCCGATGCGAAGAAGAACGAAACGCACCAGAAGATCGTCTGCGTCGTCGCGTTGAGCACGCCGGCCTGGAACAAGGCTGCAGAGACGGCGAGGACGATCCCGGCCAGGGCATATGTGCCGAAGATCATCTTGCGGCGTCCGAGCGTGTCGAACAACGGACCGAGCACGAGCGGTCCGGCGAGGTTGCCGATGGCGAACGGAAAGAAATAGAACGCGATGTTCGCCGCCGAAATGCCATAGAAGTGTTGCAGTACCAGGGCGTACGTGAAGAAGATCGCGTTGTAGAGGAACGACTGGGTGATCATCATGCTCAGCCCAAGGAAGGTGCGCCGCGGGTACTTGCGCAAGAAGGTGTGCGCAACCTGCCGGAACGGCACGTTCTTCAAGGGCGTGACGTCGAGCGCAAGCGACTCGTCCACATCCGGCAGCGTTCGCCCACTGGCCTTGATGTCATCCTCGATCTTGGTGACGGTGTCCTCCGCCTCCTTTTCGTGCCCGTGGGTCATCAACCATCGCGGACTCTCGGGAATGTGCCGCCGCAGGTAGATGATGATCAGACCGAGGAAGGGTCCTATGAAGAATCCGATGCGCCATCCCCAGCTGTTGGCGAAGTCCGTGTTGGCGAGCAGGAACAGGTTGGCGAAGGCGCCGAGCGCCGCACCTGCCCAGTACGTGCCGTTGACGGCGATGTCGACGCGGCCGCGATAGTGCGACGGGATCAGTTCGTCGATGGCCGAGTTGATTGCCGTGTACTCGCCGCCGATCCCGAGTCCGGCGATGAAGCGGAAGATCCAGAGGAACCACATCGCTGGCGCCAGGCCGGCGATGCCGCTGCCGATCAAATAGATCGCGAGGGTGAGGATGAACAGCCTCTTGCGTCCGAGTCGGTCGGAGAGTCTGCCGAAATACAGCGCCCCGATGACCTCGCCGATGAGGTAGATGGTGCCGGTGAACCCCACCTGCGTCGGGTTCATGTGCAGATCGTGCGCATATCCGGCGGTTGCGACGATCTGGATCTCGAGGCCGTCGAGGATCCAGGAGGTCCCGAGGCCGATCACGATCGACCAGTGGAACGCCGTCCACGGTAGTCGGTCCATGCGGGCTGCCACCAGGCTGCGAACGGGTCCCGGCGCCTGCGCTTGTTCGGTTTGACTCATGTCTTCGCGATCCCTTCCCCTCGGGCGTCGGTGCTCGACACCGTGCAAACACTGTTATAACTTCTACGCTCCTGGTGCGCAGCACGGCAAGGGGCATTGTATTCACACATCAATGCTGTTAGGCCTGAAGTATGACCAGGGTTACGGCTCGACGGCGAGTCACCCGCGTGACTGTGGGTGCCCGCGCGATCAAGCGAGAAGATGTGTTGGCAGGCGAGGAACCACTCGAGATTCGCGTCGGCGGGCGGTCTCTTGCCGTCACGATGCGCACTCCGGGCGACGACGTCGACCTCGCCGCCGGTTTTCTGGTGTCAGAGGGCGTGATCAGCCACGGAGCCCAGTTCGCATCTGCGCGTTTCTGCGCAGGAGAGCCAGGCACGGTCGAGAACACGTACAACGTCCTCGACATCACGCTCGCTCCCGGCGTGGCGCCGCCGGATCCGGCGTTGGCGCGCGCGTTCTTCACGACCAGTTCGTGTGGGCTCTGCGGAAAGGCGAGCATCGACGCCGTACGCACGAAGTCCAGCTACGACGTGCTCGACGATCCGATGACCGTCGACGCGCGCATCTTGATCGGATTCCCGGACCAACTGCGCGAGGCGCAGGCGGTCTTCGAGAAGACCGGGGGGCTGCACGCTGCAGCGCTCTTCGACGCAGAAAGCGGCGACCTCCTGGTCGTCCGCGAAGACGTCGGACGGCACAACGCGGTCGACAAGGTTGTCGGATGGGCCGTGAAGCAGGGCAGGCTCCCACTGCGAGGCACTGTGCTGATGGTGTCAGGCCGAGCCAGCTTCGAATTGACGCAGAAGGCGCTGATGGCAGGCATCCCGATGTTGGCCGCGGTTTCCGCGCCGTCGTCCCTGGCGGCCGAACTCGCAACCGAGATGGGAATGAGCCTGGTCGGGTTCCTGCGCGGCGAGTCCATGGTGATCTACGCGGGAGCGCAACGCATCGTCGACGTTGTCAGCGACGAAGCCGGTCACAGCGAAATCAGTCACAGCGAAGGAAGTGCAGCATGACGATCGATGAGCACAAGCTCGACGTCATCGAGGACGAGAAACTCGAAGTGACGAAACCCAAGGACTGGGCGGCAGGTCTCCCCGGCATCGCCCACTCGGTCATCCCGGCTGTGCAGGGCATGGGCGCCCGCCGCACAGCGAAACTCCTGACCTCGATGAACCACAAAGACGGATTCGACTGCATGAGTTGCGCGTGGCCCGACCCATCGCACCGTAAGGTCGCGGAGTTCTGTGAGAACGGGGCGAAGGCCGTCACATGGGAGGCGACACCTGTCACCGTCCCCACCAGCTTTTGGGCAGAACATCCGATCTCCGACATGCTCACCAGAAGTGACTACTGGCTGGGAATGCAAGGCCGTCTGATTGAACCGGTCTATAAGGCGGCCGACAGCGACCGCTACGTGCCCGTGAGCTGGGACAGGGCGTTCGGCATCATCGCCGACAAGTTGAAGAGACTTGATTCGCCGAACGAGGCCGCGTTCTACACGAGCGGCCGCGCATCGAACGAGGTCGCGTTCGAATACCAGCTGTTCGCCAGGGCTTTCGGCACGAACAACCTGCCGGATTGCTCCAACATGTGCCACGAGTCCACGGGCGCCGCGCTCGGCGAGGTGATCGGTGTCGGCAAATGCACGGTGACATACGACGACTTCGAAAAGGCCGACCTGATCATCATCATGGGGCAGAACCCCGGCACGAATCATCCGCGGATGCTGACGGCGCTCGAAGACGCCAAGCAGGCAGGGGCGCACATCGTCGCCATCAACCCGCTGCCGGAGGCCGGACTCATGCGGTACAAGAACCCGCAGAAGGTCAACGGCTGGATCGGCAAGGGTACCGCGTTGGCCGACCAGTACATGCAGATCCGGCTCAGCGGGGACATGGCGCTGATGCAGGCCGTCTCCAAGCGTGTGTTGGAGGCGGAGGACGCGCGGCCAGGTACAGTGCTCGACCACGAGTTCATCGAACGATACTGCCAGGGCCTCGACGAATTGAAGGCGCATCTGGCCGATCTCGACGAGCAGACGGTACTGGATGCAACGGGACTGACCAGCCAGGAGATCGATGAACTGACAGATCGCTATCTGAAGGCGGACAAGGTGATCGTCACCTGGGCGATGGGCCTGACGCAGCACAAGAAGGCCGTCGCCACGATCAAAGAGATCATGAACCTCCTTCTGTTGCGCGGCAACATCGGAAAGCCGGGCGCGGGCGCATCGCCGATCCGCGGACACAGCAATGTTCAAGGCGACCGCACCATGGGGATCTGGGAACAGATGCCGCCTGCGTTCCTCGACTCCATCGAAAAGGAGTTCAACTTCAGCGTGCCGCGCGAAAAAGGCGTTGACAGTGTCGACGGCATTCGCGCCATGGCGGATGGGCGCATCAAGGTGTGGTTCGCGCTCGGCGGCAACATGGTGGCGGCGATCTCCGACACGGGCGTGTCGGAGTCCGCGGTGCAGAAGACCGACATGACAGTGCAGGTGTCGACCAAGCTCAACCGTTCGCACGCCGTCATCGGCACCGAGGCGCTGATTCTGCCCACCATGGGGCGGACGGAAATCGACCGTCAGGCATCCGGCGAGCAGTTCGTCTCGGTCGAAGACACCGTATGCGCCGTGCACCCCTCGTGGGGCAAGGTCGATCCGGTCTCGCCGAACCTGCTGTCCGAGGTGGCGATCGTGAGCAGGCTGGCGCGCGCGGTTCTCGGCGACACGGTGCCGGTCGACTGGGCAGGGTTCGAGCGCGATTACGACACGATTCGCGAGCACATCAGCCATGTGGTCAAAGGATGCGAGAACTACAACCAGAAGATACGGCAGGTCGGCGGTTTCCTGCTCCCGCACGGGCCGCGCGACTCGCGCACCTTCCCGACGGCGACGGGCAAGGCGATGATGACGGTGAATGAGTTGGAGTACGTGCAGTGCCCGCCCGGCCGATTGCTCTTGCAGACGGTTCGTGCGCATGACCAGTTCAACACGACGATCTACAGCCTCAACGACCGGTACAGGGGCGTCAAAAAGGGGCGCAACGTGGTGTTCGTGAACCCCAAGGACCTTGCCGATCTCGGATTGAAGGACGGTCAGTCCGTCGATATTTACAGCGAGTTCCGCGACAACGCGGAGCGTGTCATCCGCAATTTCCGCGTGATCTCCTATCCGACGGCCCGCGGCTGTGCCGCCGCGTACTTTCCGGAGGCGAATCCGCTGGTGCCGCTGGACAGCACGGCAGAGGTCAGCAACACGCCGGCATCCAAATCCGTCGTGATCCGCATCGAACCGGCCGCTACGCTGGCCGCCTGAGGGAGCATGGCGCCCGTCGGATGACGGCGGAAGAGGTGCCCCTGGGAGCGCTGGCCGAACGCGCGACGCGTTGGGGTTGAGTACCGCGAGTCGGGTCTCGACGGCACGCGAAGGTGGGCTCCCAGGGGATGTCTCCGACCGTAGCGTGCGCGCACGATGTGCGACAAGCCGAGTTGTGAAGAACCGTCAGTTCTTGACGGGACCGTGCGGGCGCTGCAGCGACGCCCCGTCGCCGACCGGGTCTTCCGCCAGCCGGCGTAGCTCGCGACGAGAGGTCACACCGAGCTTGGCGAGAATGTTTCGCACGTGGAAGTTGACCGTCGTCACCGAGACGTACAACTGGTCGGCCACCTCTCTGTTCGTCAAGCCCGTCGCGATGGCGTGCGCGACCTGGCGTTCGCGCGATGTGAGTGACGCGAACGGGTCGACGTGCTGTGTGGCCTCCACTGCCGCACCGGATGGCGCACGGAAGGCGCCTTTCGCCGCGGCGAGTTCCGCGTTGCACCGCGCCAGATACGGAGCCGCGCCGATCCGGCGGAACGTGTGAGCCGCACGGCCGAGCGCCTGAGCGGCCTCGTGCGCCGACCCGTTCTCGCGCAGCAGGCGGGCACGGTCGAGTTCGGCGATT
>Ga0164242_10009553_pt1 | contig 10455 bp, 8 predicted proteins | sample OricomgcompostMG_FD_108783 | JGI IMG/M metagenome (GOLD analysis project Ga0164242, IMG submission 108783) | Miracle-Growth compost microbial communities from Emeryville, California, USA - Original compost - Miracle growth compost (MG) ... | reverse complement strand
TCGTCGGAGTGGCGGTGGACGCCCATCGCGCCGACGACCGCGTTGCCGCTGCGCAGCGGCACGAACAGGTAGGTGCCGGGCAGCTCCGTGCGGGCGAGCTCGGCCGTCCCGGGGTACTGCCGCTCCTGGCGCCGGCGGAGCTGAAGCGGCTCCGTCGCGGTCAGCGCGCGTACGGCGGCGTAGCCGGTGTCGGCGAGGCGCAGCTCGCCCGCCGCCTGCTCCCACGCGGCGCTGAAGCCGCGGTGGGCGACCAGCTGGAGCCGGTCGCCGGCCAGGAGGTGGAGCCCGACGGCGTCGGCGCTGCCCTCGACGATGAGCGCCTCGGCGACCCGGGCCGCGGCCAGCTCGGCGTCAGGCGCCGAGGCGAGCTCCTCGCAGCGCCGGGCGAGCCGCTCGGCGAGCAGCAGCTCGTCGCCGGTCTCCTCCGCGGACGTGCCAGGCCGCGGCTCGTGCTCGCCCACCTCGGTGACCTGGCCGCCGAAGCGGTAGCCCGTCCCACGGACGGACACGACGAAGCGCTGGGCGCCGGCGCCCTCCCCCAGTTTGCGACGCAGCCGCGCGACCGTGATGCGCAGCGTGTTGAGACCGTCGTCGCCACCGGCCCAGCCCCAGACGCGCGCGACGATCCGGCTCGCCGGGACGGCGTGCCCCCCGGCCTCCATGAGGCACACGAGCAGGCGCAGCTCGGTGGCGGTGAGCGGCACCGGCCGGTGGTCGAGGGTGGCCTCACGCTGCCAGAGGTCGACGCGGAGGCGGCCGGAGACGAGGTAGCGGGCACCCGCGTCGGACCCCTCGGCCGCGCGACGCACGAGGGCGAGGAGCCGGGCTCCGAGCTCCTCGTCGCGCACGCTCGGCGCGATGACCGTGTCGGCGCCGGCCGCGAGGGCCATCGTGGTCTGCGGACCGTTGAGACCGGCGAGCACGGCGATCGGCGCACGGGTCGCCTTGCGGACCCGATCGACCAGCGCGAGGTCGGGCGGGAGGTCACGCGGCTGGAGGACCACGACCGCGGCCGGCCGGTTGACCGTCAGGGACCACGCCAGCTCGCCGGCCTGGGTCACCAGCAGCGGGCTCCAGTCGAGACGGGCGGCCATCTGGTCGACGAGGTTCCGGTCCGCCGCCTCCGCCGCACCGAGGTCGATGACGGCGAGCCGCCGCTCCGGCACGGGGAACACGCTCGCCGCGCCGGTCCGGGGGCGGCGAGGCCCGGCGCGTCCGGCGCTGCGGGCCGCAGCGCCGGAGGACCCGGCGGAGGAAGGGGACATGACGGCAATCTCGCACAGGAGACATTTCATTTGCATGTCAACGTGGCGCCCTCCACAGGCGGAGGAGCGCCGTACGCCCGTTGCCTGCCGGCCTCGGCGATCCCATGCTCGGCCTCATCGGGCCCCGTCCGGCCCGCCCCCCTGCATCCCTGAGGAGTGACCATGGCCCACTACCGCGCCGTCGGCCGGATCCCGAAGGTCCGGCACACCGTCTTCCGCTCCGACGCCGGCGATCTGCACTACGAGGAGCTGATGGGCGAGGAGGGCTTCTCGTCCGACTCCTCGCTCCTCTACCACCGCCACATCCCCTCGGCGATCGTCGGCGCCCGCCCCTGGGACCTCCCCGACCAGACGCTGACGCCGAACAGCCCGCTCAAGCCGCGGCACCTCAAGCTCCACGACCTCGCCGACGAGTCGCTGGTCGGGAAGACCGACCCCGTCCTCGGTCGCCGGCTCGTGCTCGGCAACGACGACGTGCGGATCTCGTACGTCGTCGCCGGGGACACCTCGCCGCTCTACCGCAACGCCATCGGCGATGAGTGCGTGTACGTCGAGGCGGGCGAGGCCGTCGTCGAGACCGTCTTCGGCGCGCTCCCGGCCCGCCAGGGCGACTACGTCGTCATCCCGCGGGCGACGACGCACCGCTGGGTGATCCCCGACGGCGGGCGGGTGAGCCTGTATGCGATCGAGGCCAACAGTCACATCACACCGCCGAGCCGCTACCTGTCGAAGTACGGCCAGTTCCTCGAGCACGCGCCGTACTGCGAGCGCGACCTGCACGGTCCGGACGAGCCCCTGCTGGCGGAGGAGACCGACGTCGAGGTCTACATCAAGCACCGCGGCCCGCGCGGGCTGGTCGGCACGGTCCACACGCTGCCGCACCACCCGTTCGACGTCGTCGGGTGGGACGGCTGCCTCTACCCCTACACGTTCAACATCGCCGACTACATGCCGATCACCGGCAAGGTCCACCAGCCGCCGCCGGTCCACCAGGTGTTCGAGGGCGCCAACTTCGTGGTGTGCAACTTCGTGCCACGCAAGGTCGACTACCACGAGCTGTCGGTCCCGGTGCCGTACTACCACTCCAACGTCGACTCCGACGAGGTCATGTTCTACGTCGGCGGCGACTACGAGGCGCGCAAGGGCTCCGGCATCGGGCTCGGCTCCATCTCCCTCCACCCCGGCGGCCAGCCGCACGGTCCGCAGCCGGGCGCGATCGAGGCCAGCCTCGGGAAGGACTACTTCGACGAGACCGGCGTCATGGTCGACACCTTCCGGCCGCTGCTCCTCGGCGAGGCCGGGGTCGAGGTCGACGACGGGACCTACGCCGCGTCGTGGGCCGGCGGCCGCTGGATCGAGGCATGAGCGAGCGCCGACGACCACCGGGCTCGTCTTCCTCGACCCCGGTAGGAGACCCTCGATGAGCACCACCGCCGCCGACCGCCTCGGCTCCCCCGGCAACGGAGCCGAGCACCTGCCGTACGGCTCGCACTCCACCGCCGGAGCGCCCGGCGAGCGCCGGCTCGGCGTACGCCTGGGCGACCACGTGCTCGACGTCGCCGCGCTGCTGTCGATGCCGGAGGCGGACGTCTCGCCTGAGGCGTACGCCGCGGTCCGCTCCCCCTCCCTGGACGGGCTGCTCGCCCGGAGCAGGACCGTGTGGGACGAGGTTCGCGCCGCGCTCCAGCACCTGGTCACCGCACCGGAGGTCGCGGACGCCGTGGTCGCGACGGCGACACCGCTCAGCGACGTGACCCTGAACCTGCCGTTCACGGTCGCCGACTACGTCGACTTCTACGGCAACGAGCACCACGCGACCAACGTCGGGAAGATCTTCCGTCCCAGCCAGCCCCCGCTGACGCCGAACTGGAAGCACCTCCCCATCGGCTACCACGGCCGCGCCGGCACGATCGTCCCGAGCGGCACCGACTTCCCGCGCCCGAAGGGCGTCCGGCCCGAGCCCGAGGGACCGCCGACCTTCGGCCCGAGCCGTCGCCTCGACATCGAAGTGGAGGTCGGCTTCGTGCTCGGCTCACCCGTCCCGGAGGGCGAGGTGGCGATCAAGGAGGCCGACGAGCACGTCTTCGGGCTGGTGCTCACCAACGACTGGTCGGCGCGCGACATCCAGGCCTTCGAGTACGTCCCGCTCGGTCCGAACCTCGGCAAGTCCTTCCGTACGACGATCGCCGCCTGGGTGACGCCGCTGGCCGCGCTCGACGCGGCCCGGGTGGCACCACCCGCCCGGGACACCCCGCTGTCGCCGTACCTCGACGATGCCGGCGCCGAGCCGTGGTGCTTCGACCTGGAGATCGAGGTCGTGCTGAACGGCGAGGTGGTCTCCGTCGCGCCCTTCGCCGAGACCTATTGGACCGCGGCCCAGATGCTGGCCCACATGACCGTCAACGGCGCCGGACTGCGCGCCGGCGACTTCTTCGCCGGCGGCACCATCTCGGGGCCGCGACGCGAGCAGCGCGGCTCCTTCCTCGAGCTGAGCTGGGGCGGCGCCGAGCCGCTCGTGCTCGCCGACGGCACGGAGTACACCTTCCTGCGCGACGGCGACGAGGTGACGCTCCGCGCCACCGCGCCGGGTGCCGGCGACAGCCGGATCGCGCTCGGGGAGTGCACCGGGCGGGTGCTGCCGGCCACCTGACGCGCGCCCGCCTCCACCATCGGTGCCGCGGCGGCCGAGTGCATCGTCTCGTGCCCTGAGGCCGGATCCGTCAGCTGTACAGCCGGTCACCGGCCAGCTCGAGGGGTTGCAGCTCTCGCGTGCGCCCCTTGACCACGTGGCGCAGCTCGGAGCCGTACTGCTGAAGCGCCTGCCATGCGTCCGAGACCGCTGCGGACGACGTCGCCGCGCTCCGCGTGAGCCGTACGGCGAGCAGCGCGGCCCTCTCCGGGTTGCGGACGACGACCGCGACCGTGCCGAGTCGCGGAGCCGCGTCGAACGCGAGGCGAGCCGCGAGGATCGCGTGCCCGGCGAGGAGCCGGGCATACCACTCGTTGGCTTCGGTCTTGGTCAGCTTCGCCAGCGTGGGGTTACCGGCCGGCGTACGCGCGGGCTTGCGCTCGGGGACCGCGTCGGGCCGCGGGGCGGTGACGGTGAGATGAGCGAGGTCGCGATCCATGCCGGTGACCTCGATCGGGAGGCGGCAGCGCGCCGCCGCGTCGCGGACCTCCTGCCGTACGACGTACGGGTCGTTGCCGGCCAGCCCCTGCTGACGCTCGGCCGCTCCGCGCTCACGCTCTCGGCGCTCGCCGTCGACGATCGCGAGCAGGTCCCGGGCCCAGCCCTCGGCGACGACCCGGGCACGCTGCCGGGCCTCGCGCCGGCCGACACGGTCCCAGAGCCTGACGCCCCGCAGCTCCTGCTTCTCGGCGGTCGCGACGAGCACTGCGAACCTCGGAAGCTCGACCGTTGGCGCCGACGGCACAACCGGCGGCGCCAGGGGGCGTCGGTGCATCTGCGACAGCTCGCGGAATCGCGCCTCGACCGTTGCGGATGCGCTGGCAGCGGAGCTGGCGCGGGCCGGCGTACGTGTCGACGAGGGGCGGCGCCGGCCGCCGCCCACCGACTCGTACCAGGTGAACGGCCCGACACCGGTCGAGACGCCGGTGCGACCGCCGCCGACGTGAAGACGCGCACCGCGCGGCCCGACGTGGGCGCGCAGGCCCCGGGAGCCTGCGGAGAGGCGTACGCCGGGGGCTACCCGGACAGAGAAGAACCTGGCCATCAGGGCTCGCAGTCGATGCCGTCGCCGTCGCGGTCCTCGTACCAGTCGTACTCGGGATCCTGACCTTGGTAGTACGGCCCGTAGCCGGCGTCGTTGGCCTCCCCACAGGTCCCGAACCGCGGGTCGGTGCCCCCGCCACTCGAACCACTCGAGCCGCTCGAGCCGCTCGAGCCGCTGTCCGTGTTGCTGTCGGTGGCGGCGGACGTCTTCGGCGCGCTCTCGGCGGCCTTGGCGCGCTCATCGGCACGAGCAGCGGCGACGGCCTTCTTCTCCTGCGCCTTCAGGTTCTGACGTACGGCGGCCAGATGGTTCGCGGCCGCCGTCTTCTGGTCCGTGAGACGTTGCTGCAAACCGGACTTCTGGTCGCGCAGGGCGGAGATCTGCTGGTGGAGCTTCGCGGTCTCGGCGGCGACGGCGGCGTCGACCTTCTGCTGAGTGACGTTCGGGTCGGGCGCGACCGCCTTCGGCGCGGCGCTCTCGCCACCACCCGACGCCCCGATCAGCAGGCCGGCCACCAGGGCGACCGCGCCGGTGGCGACCGACGCCTTCGTGCGCGTCCAGAACGGCTTCTTCGCAGGCGGGAAGTAGCCCGGGTACTGATCCAGCGATGGCTGTGTCATCGTCCAGTGACCGATCAGGAGATGGTGTCGTCAGGTGGACGGCGGTCGCCCGTCGTCACTTCGCCTCGCAGGCGACCTTGTCCTTGTCGCGGTCGAGACCCTTGTTCCACTTCATCGCCGTCTTGTAGAGCTTGGTCGACTTCTTGAAGTTCTTGACCGGCGTGCCGCTGGTGACCTTGTCCTTCGCGTTCGCCATGCCGACGCCGTGCGGGTACTTCTTGTGCAGCGCGGTGCAGTTCTTCGTCCAGGCCGGCTTCGAGGCGGCATCAGCCGGCGTCTGCGGCGCGATCAGCGCCACCGCGAACATCGCGGCGGCCACTCCGGTCAGCTTCGTCGTGGTGTTCATGTGGTCCCTCTTCTCCTGGCGATCGGTCGTACGGCGGCGGAGGTCCGGCCGTCTCCCTGTCGGTCTCCCCGACGACCAGCCCCTCCCAGCCCGCTGCTGGCGCTCCCGTGCGAGCCTCGGCGGCATAGCGCCTCGACGAGAGTGCGCCCCCGACGTGCACTGGGGTGCAGGAACGGTCAGAGATGACTCGAAATGACCATGCCCCTGGGCCAGTCGGAGGATCAGCCGACCGCGCGGGGCCTACCGCGTGCGCTTGGGCGTTTCCGTGCCGCTCGGGCCCTTCTTCGGGTGCTTCTTGATGTGACGCATCGGAGCGGGCTCGATCGGCGATGGCTGCTCGGTCGGCGTCACCAGATGAACCACGTGGTCGCTGAACCTGTCGACAAGGTCGGTTCTGGTCACAGCGACGTAGAAGCTGGCCACGGCGAGCGCAGCGACGACGAATCGGGCCACGGACGCGCCACCCTTGTGCCGTCGCGCCCGGCCGCTGGTTCGTGGCGGAATGGACGGTCGAGGCACGGCCGGAACAGGCCCCGCGCCCACGGCACGCGGCGACGGGACGGAGACCTGACCGTGCGGCGCCGGACTCGCTCGTCGTGTGGCCTTCACCAGCCGTACGTCAAGACGCGTCGTCGTCCACAGCCGCTGCTCGCGGGTCAGCACGGTGGGCCGCGTGACAAGCATCTCGACCAGGTTCGCCGTCGTACACACCGCGACATCACGGGCATAGCCGGACAACGGCCGATCGGTCGTGAAGCACAAGATCGCGAAGACTGCGCTCGGAGGCACATCTGGCACGAGCCTGGTGACGGCCAGCGATGCCTCGGCTGCGTTTGCGACCTCGCTCTCACGGCGGTAGCCGTTCTGGCGTAGTACGTCGTCCTTCACGGTGATCGTGCCGGACCAGTTCTTCGTGTCGATGACGAACACGCCCGCTGGGCCGACCACGACGTGATCGACGTTTGCGAGTCTTCGGTCCGGCCAGCGGACGTCGTGGAAGACCGTCCACTCGCCGACCGGGAGGGCGCTCAGCGCTTGAGCCGTGGCCTCCTCGCCGTCGGCGCCCTTCTCGTAGCGCTCGGCCGCCCGCAGGAGCCGCGCGGCCTTCTCTCGCTGACGGCGTGCGAGCTCGCGTGCCGACTCTCCCGCCATGTCCCCTCCATGATCATGGCCACCGCCCGGCGAACCTGACGCTGAGGTCAGTGACCGTGCATCCGTCGGCTCGGCTTCGCGGCTCCCTGCTGGAGCCGCGCCGAAGGCGATGGCACCGCGGACGGTAGTGGCCTCCGACTCGTGGCGCAGCGGAGCCGCGACAAACAGGACCGTCGGTCCCATCCTCACTGGCTCCGTCGGTACGCGGCGTAGTCACGACGGATCTGGACAGCGCGCCCACCACCAGCGCCATGGGTCGGCGTGGGAGGCATGCGACGACGGCAGCCCGGACGGTCAGGACCCGCTCACCCCACGATGCAGGTCACGGCTGAATGAGCTCCAGATCCTCCAGCAGCCCCGGGTGGGTCGGCTGCCAGCCGAGCGTCTCCCGGGTGTAGGCGCTCGACGCGGGCTGGTCAGCGGCGAAGACAGGGCCGAGCGGACCGAAGGCGTCCTCCGGCAACGACTGGACGGGGACGCCGAGGCGGCGGCCGATGACCGCGGCGATGTCGCGTACGGCGTCGCCCTCGTCGTCCACGGCGTGCCAGGCCGTCCCCGCGGGTGCGCCCTCGAGCGCGAGCCGGAAGAGCACCGCCGCGTCGAGGGCGTGCACGGCCGGCCAGCGCTGGCTGCCGTCGCCCGGATAGCCGGACACGCCGCTGCGGCGTGCCATCTCGGTCAGCAGACCGGCGAAACCGCCCTTCCCCTCGTTGTGCACGGTCCGCGGCAGGCGTACGGCGGAGCTGCGGACGCCGCGGGAGGCGAGGTCCAGGACCGCCATGACCGAGCGGCCGCGGCCACCGACCGGGCCATCGGTCGGCACCGGGTCGGCCTCGGTGGAGGCTCGGCCGGGGATCCACGGCGTCCCTGAGCAGGTGACCAGGGGGCGGCCGCTCCCGACGAGCGCCTCCCCGAGTGTCGCCAGCGCGGCGCCCTCCTCGGCGACCGACCGGGCCACGGCGTCAGCACTGCTGAAGTCGTTGCTGAACGCCAGGTGGATCACACCCTCGGACTGCGCCGCGCCGGCACGGAGCGCGTCGAGGTCGGTGAGGTCGCCGCGGAGCGAGGTGGCGCCGGCGGTCTCGAGCGCCGCAGCGGAGGAGTCGGAGCGGGCGAGCCCGACGACGGTGTGGCCGTGGCCGAGCAGCTCGGCGACGACGGCGGACCCGATGAGACCGGTCCCGCCGGTGATGAAGACGTGCATCGAACTCTCCCTACGAGTGATGGGACCCTTGTCTCATCACGGTAGCAGGCGATGGGACAAGAGTCCTATCACCTAGGATGGAGCCATGGCTCGATGGGAACCCGGCGCGCGTGAGCGACTCGTCCTGGCCGCGGTGGACCTCTTCACCGAGCAGGGGTACGACGCCACGACGGTCGCCCAGATCGCCGAGCGCGCCGGCGTCACCAAGAGCACCTTCTTCCGCTACTTCCCCGACAAGCGCGAGCTGCTCGTCGCCGGGCAGGAGGTGCTGAGCCAGCTGCTTACGGACGGGATCGCCGACGCGCCCGAGGGCGCCACGCCGCTCGACGCGGTCGCGGCCGGTCTCGAGCGCGCGGCCAACGCGATGGGTCCGATGAACCGCGAGCTCGGGCCGCGCCTCAAGGCGGCAGTCGCGGCGAGCGCGGAGCTCCAGGAGCGCGACGCGCTCAAGAGCGTCGGCCTCGCCGCGGCCATGACGGAGGCGCTGGTCGCCCGCGGCGTCCCCGACCCGGTGGCCCACCTCGCCGCCGAGCTCGGCGTCCTCGCCTTCAAGCGCGGCTACACCGCCTGGGTGGAAGCCGACGACGAGACGGCGGGCGGGCTCGCGCCGTACGCCTCCGCCGCGCTGGCCGACCTGCGCGCCGCGACCGCGTCGCTGGGCTGACGCCGGGTGGTGGTTCACTGGTCCCGCGGCGGGGTACCTCGCCCTGGCCCGCCCGGACGGCAGTCGAGGGGAGACGCGTTGGGACGCCGAGCCGCACGACCGCGGTGGAGACGAGCGCTGCTCCTGCTCGTCCTCGTCGCCGGCGCGCTCCTCGTCTCGGTGGTGTCGGCGCAGCGCCCCGCGTGCGCGGCGGACACACCGAGCGCGAGAGACGGCAAGACCGCCGACACACGTCCGGTGGTCCGGGTCGGCACCGAAGGCACCTACCCGCCGTTCACGTACGCCGACCCGAAGACCGGCGACCTCACCGGCTTCGACATCGAGGTCATCCGCGCCGTGGCCGCGAAGGCCGGCTGGGACCTGCGCTTCACGACCGGCTCGTTCGACTCGCTCTTCCCCGCGCTCGACGCGCACCGCATCGACGTCATCGCCAACCAGGTCACGATCAACCCGGACCGTCAGGCGCACTACCTCTTCAGCCGGCCCTACACCTACTCCCGCGGCGTGATCGTCACCGCCGCCGACACCGACGACATCACGACGCTCGCCGACCTCAAGGGCAGGACAGCCGCCGAGTCGCAGACCAGCAACTGGGCGCAGGTCGCGCGGGACGCCGGCGCGCGGATCCAGTACGTCGACCAGTTCTCCCAGGCCGCGGCGCTGCTCGCGCAGGGCCGCGTCGACGCCATCGTCAACGACAACATCGCCGTGCTCGACTATCTCGCGACCTCCGGCTCGACGAAGGTCAAGATCGCCGGCGACGCCGGCAGCGAGATCAGCCGCCAGGCGCTCGCCTTCCGCCGCTCCGACGCCGACCTGCGCGACCAGGCTGACCGGGCGCTCGCGGCGCTCGCCGAGGACGGCACCCTCGCGAAGCTCTCGAAGAAGTACTTCGGCGCCGACGTGACGGTCGCCAACCCCGGCAAGGTCGAGGTCAAGGGCTCCAACGCCGGGCGCAGCACCTGGCAGGTCGTGCAGGACACCGCCTGGCCGATGCTCCGCGAGACGCTGAAGGGCACGATTCCGCTGACCGCGGTGAGCTTCGTGTGCGGCCTCGTCATCGCGTTGGCGGTCGCCCTGGCGCGGATGTCGTCGTACCGCCTCCTGAGCCTCCCCGCGCGTGTCTACATCTCGATCATCCGCGGCACGCCGCTGCTGGTGCAGCTGTTCATCGTCTTCTACGGGCTGCCCGAGATCGGCGTCGACCTGCCCAGCTTCCTCGCCGCATGCCTCGCGCTGAGCCTCAACGTCGGCGGGTACGCCGCCGAGGTGGTCCGCGCCTCGATCCTCTCCGTGCCGCGCGGCCAGTTCGAGGCCGCCACGACCATCGGCATGGACTACTGGCAGGGCATGCGGCGGATCGTGCTCCCCCAGGCCGCGCGGATCGCCGTACCTCCGCTCTCCAACACGTTGCTCTCGCTGGTGAAGGACACCTCGCTGGCCTCGGTCGTGCTCGTCACCGAGCTGCTC
>Ga0164242_10009552_pt1 | contig 10456 bp, 11 predicted proteins | sample OricomgcompostMG_FD_108783 | JGI IMG/M metagenome (GOLD analysis project Ga0164242, IMG submission 108783) | Miracle-Growth compost microbial communities from Emeryville, California, USA - Original compost - Miracle growth compost (MG) ... | reverse complement strand
GAGGACGCATTGGTCTTTCGGAGCCGTGGCAGAGGACTACCGTCGGCGCCGATGGTGGCGTCATCGGGGAGCGGTTTCCGTGAATTCCGGACCGGGGTCATGTGGGCGTTACGGAGGGTCGACCGGGGCTGTGGCGACCCGGATGGTGAGACCTTTCGCTTCCGTGCTGACACTGGATCTACCCTGCCTGTCATGTCTCTCGGGCTCTGGGAGACATAGCTAAGCTGGTTTGGAGAGGAGGGGTTTGAGGAGCCCCGATGACCGCCGCGGCCGCCTCTATAGGCATTCCTGATCATGTCATCCCGGATCTCGGGCACCAGCTGCCATTTCATTCCCTTGCCAGGCTCATCCGTAGACCGGGCCACTTTCTCAAACGCCTTGTTGAGAGAGAGGTTGTGGCGGATAGAATTCTGCGGCCACAGGTTAGATTGGGGGTGAGTTACAAAGTGGGGTGATATATGGGTGACAAACCTGCCAACCTGGCGCGGGCTGATGTCTGTAGTAAGAGTAGTTGTCCATGATGAAGTTGTAAATGCCATTGAGGTTTAGTTTCTCCTCGTCCGTATTGATGATGGCCTGGGTGATCATCTGTGCATAGCTGTACTGGGGCTTAATGTGCTTGTTCGAGTCAAGGCTAAGATCAACATCATTAGGGTTCATGAGCATGGGGCCGGAGCGATCCAGCTGCGGAGACATGGCCTGCTCGGCCAACGCGCGACTCCGGACGGAAGGAGGAGTACCGGGTCGCTTATAGTCAGGGGGCGCTGGGGCGAGGGGCTTTTGGAAGGCCTGGCCACGTGCGGACTTGCCCTGGGGGCTCGATTGTATAGTCGAGCTGTCTCCGGAAGGAAGTGGGTGTCTGGTTGGGCGAGCACCACCAGGGGCATCGGGTTTTGCGATACCAGCACGCTGCAGGTACTGATCATGTACGTTAAGAGGACTAAGGTCGATTGGGAGGACAAACATCATCTCGATGCCCCCGACCTCGATAACCTCGCCACTATGCAAGGGGCCAGCTTGGCCTGGTCTCCAGGGGGTACCGTCCACCTTGAGCGCGTTCCGCCCTTTCACCATCAGGAACCACCTCTCTTCCTTGTTGTGGAAGTAGATAACGGCGTGCTGGCGCGAAACCAGCTTGCTAGGTCCAAGGTCAATATGAACAGCGTCTTCTCCATTCTCTGCATCTTGGTCAGCACGACCGGGCTCGGAGGCGCGGCCGATGTTGACCCTCAGGCTGGTGATATAGTAGGTCCAGTCCTGGGCGGCAATCTTGGCATAGGCTTTGACGCCATCCTTGTTCGATTCATGAATGCTGTTGGAATGGTCCCGGCTTGCCTGGACTGGCTGCTCGGAGGGGGTGAGAAGGTGTTGAGTTACTCGGGTGACGATCTGATCATCATCCGCTAGGGTGACACTGGATTGGTCTGCCAAGATGCTGGAGCTCTCCTCCTCTGCTGGCTCAGGAGGAGGGTCATCGGCCTATTACCCCGGGAAGAAATTGTGGTTAGCTGTGCACGGAGAGGAAGACTGGGATTGATTGTGCGATTTCCAAAGGGAGCATACCTTCTTTCTGCGCTTTGGTGGCCGCGAAGGGGAGGAGTCGTCAGGACGGTCGCTTGCGTCGCTGCGGAGCTCCCGCCGGGTTCGCTGTGATCGCTTGGATGAGGGGGGCATTGCGGAAGAGGTGAGAGAAAGTCTACATTAGAGTCGCCGCGTCGGTGACGAGGCGCATCGGATGCGAACAAAGGGCTGCCGATGATTTGGCAATCGAGGATATGCACGGGCGTCGCTTCCCTTGTGCGGGCGAAAAGATGGCCAGGGATTATTTATCGAGATGGATTGCGAAAGGACGGCGGATGGTCCCAGGGCTTCGCAGGCGAGAGGCGCAATGGCCGGTGATGGGATTGGAGGGAGGCGGAGATTGTCAACAGTGACAGAAGGTTAAATGCTTTCGCCCTGTGTTTTAGTTGACATTCGAAGTTTGTTTAATTGAAAACGACAAACTCGATCGCGGTTGGAAGGCTAAGGTTCGCGTCGATTATTCCACACATGGACGTGCACTGTGGGTCACGCCATGTATATTTTGGGCATTCCTCGACCTGAGCTCTACTTTGAAGTACATATTTTTCCCGCCTCCCTCCCTTCGAAAGTGACAGAGGCTCTCACTCCACTTTTTAGCCCCTAGCTTAGTCATCCCGTGACCTTTGCAAGCCCACTCTCACGTGAGGGGCTGGTATGAGCCTCTCTTGAATCCAAACTTGCCGGTTGGGCAGGCATGATGTGGGAGGAGTTGCTCTCTGGTCCGTCCCGTCAAGGCATCCAGGTCATTTGGGAAAGCGGTCATTTGGGAAAGCCCGCGCTGCACTTGTTAATCCGACCCGACTGTTGCTGATATCTTGTACGGGATCCGAAACTGCTCAATGACCGGGGACACTGGCCAACCACTTTGCGGTGAACGATGTCGTTGTTGGCAGCCGCCAAAGGGAAGACGGCAACGAACGTTTTAGCCTGTCTTATACGGGGTCTACCCTGCGGACGGCCCGGAGTTGGCGGGCTACTATTGCGGTTTTCCGCGAGAGCACTTTAAGCTTTCCCGGGTTGACGTCAAGTCGTTAGATCAACTCCTCCGATCAGCTCGCAGTACATGGCGCCATAAGCGGGAAGCGAAGCATCAAATCCGTGGTCCTCAGCGAGCGAGCCAAGCTCCAGAAATGCACCCACAAATACTGTGTACCCTTCCGCACCAAGTGATATCCTGTCCAGTGATATATATGCGTTTGCCTAAAGCCAATTGCACCCAGCGTGACCCAGGACATTGTTAAAAAGCAAAGCGACCCAATCCCACCACCGGGCAGCTTCCCTCGAAATCATGATAAACTGCCAGGTGTCAGGGCGCTAAAACACTCTGCCAACCCGGTGTGCCTACTGTAGTTTGTACTACGTACCTAAAACCAGGCCCAAGCCTCGGGACGAGTCTGTGCTGTCCCTCCCCTCCTTAACTCTTGCCTCTAGGGGTCTGCCCGTCTCGCCAGGTCTCTTCGGGGTTAGCCTAAGCTTGGGATACCCACCCCTAAAGAAAACCCCCCCTTAAACAAACCCACCCCTAAACATCGCCCCTCCTGTTACTTGAACACCACCTCCCCCGTTCGAGAGCTTTGACAATAATCCGTGTGGTCCAGGGTCTGTCGACTTGGCTCTCGACTCGCTGTATCACGTCCTTTTGCCCACTCTCCCTTGAACTCTTTTTTTCCTGCTTCCTCATTCTTTTCCCATTGCCCTTCAACCAGCGCAAAGCGGCCGCCCCACCTTGTCTGATAAGGCGGTGATCCAACGCCGCTCCATCTCCCGACGACGCCCTTTTTCGAATTCGTGGGAAAAGAGCACAAAGGAAATAAAAAGTGGACGGGACAAAAACAAACAAACCTACAAAGGCGAAGCGTCTCGTCGATACCCGGGGCTGCCGCGACAAACACCATCTCCCTCGACCATTGACCTGTTGGCGTTCCTTCTCCCCTTGACCGCCGCCTTCTCTCCCGTTGGGTTGACAAGAGTTGTTGTTGTCGTCGTGTGTGCGTGGCCTCTTTACTGAACACAAAAGGGCCTCCCGCCACCACGCGACTCGCAAACATGGACAACAACGGCAATCGCCTCTACCTGAACTTCGGGAACAACAACGAGCGGCTCGCCCCGAGCGACCGTGCCTACCCGACCACCCCCTCGACCTTCCCCCAACCCGTATTCTCGAATGCCCCGGGCGGCGGCCAGGCGCAACTCCAACCCGGCGGCGCGCAACCCGCACAGCAGAGCCAGCCATACCCCGCGACCGGCTTCGCCCATCCCGGTTACTTCCAGCAGAACCAGTACCCCTCCCAGTATGCCGCCGCTCAGCTCGGCTCTCATACTTCCGACTACGCTGCCCCAAACCCCAACCAGGGGTACTCCCAGGCCCGCACCGGTGCTACCGCCGCCACCAGCAATGACCCGAACACGGGCTTGGCCCACCAGTTCTCTCACCAGAATCTGGGCGGAGCTGCCAGGTCCCCTGCATATGCGGGTGCAAGGGGCCAGTCTGCTGCCCAGAGGCCCCGTACGGCTGGTGCCGTAGGACAGCAAGCAGCTGGATATGGCAGCTACTTGAACGCGCCGCTCCCCACTCAGGCCCCGCAACCCGAGTTCCAATCTGCACCGGAACGGAACCCCGACAAGTATGGACCCAATGCGAATAACAACCAGAAGAAGTGCTCCCAGCTGGCAGCCGACTTTTTCAAGGACAGCGTGAAGCGAGCTCGGGAACGGAACCAGAGGTGAGTTCGATACAGGGGCTATATTTCTTTATGGTGCACTAGGGATCTTGGAGCTACACCCCCCTCGGAGGTCATCGTTTGGCATTTTGATATACTAGGCCTGTCTTGCTGATTTTCTCTTCCGTCTAGGCAAAGCGAAATGGAGCTCAAGCTCTCCGAGACCCAAGATCCCCGTCGGCGCGAATCGTTCTGGTCAACAGGAGGCAGAAGAGAGGGTTCCTACCTGCGGTTCTTGCGGACGAAGGACAAGACCGAGAACTACACTACTGTCAAGATCATTGGAAAGGGAGCTTTCGGTGAAGTCAAGCTGGTGCAAAAGAAGGCCGACGGAAAAGTCTATGCCATGAAATCCCTCATCAAGACCGAGATGTTCAAGAAGGACCAGCTGGCCCACGTACGAGCCGAGCGAGACATTCTGGCCGAGTCTGACAGCCCCTGGGTCGTAAAGCTCTTCACCACCTTCCAGGACGCCAACTTCTTATACATGTTGATGGAGTTCTTGCCCGGAGGAGACCTGATGACCATGTTGATCAAGTACGAGATCTTCTCTGAGGATATTACGCGTTTCTACATTGCCGAGATCGTACTGGCCATCGAAGCCGTCCACAAGCTCGGCTTCATTCACCGGTAAGGCTTGGCCATATTCTCTCTGTGGCCATTGCGGCTAAAAGCCTAACTTGACTAACTTGTTTGATAGTGATATCAAGCCTGACAACATCCTCCTCGATCGGGGCGGCCACGTCAAACTTACCGATTTCGGCTTGTCGACGGGCTTCCACAAACTGCACGACAACAACTACTACCAACAGCTCCTCCAGGGCAAGTCGACGAGGCCAAGGGGAGACAGGAACTCGATCGCGCTCGACCAGATCAATCTTACCGTGAGTAACCGGGCCGTTATCAACGACTGGCGAAGATCGCGGAGATTGATGGCGTATTCGACCGTTGGTACCCCCGATTATATCGCACCCGAAATCTTCACCGGGCATGGCTACTCGTTTGACTGCGACTGGTGGTCCTTGGGAACCATCATGTTTGAGTGTCTGGTCGGCTGGCCGCCATTCTGTGCCGAGGACAGTCACGACACGTACCGCAAGATTGTAAACTGGCGGCAGTCGCTTTACTTCCCCGACGATATTCAGCTCGGTGTCGAGGCTGAGAACTTGATCCGAAGGTATGTCTCAACTCCGTTGTGGATCACTCCTCACACCTTGCAGCTCGAGCCTGACAAGCTGACTCTCCTAGCCTCATCTGCAACACGGAGAACCGCCTCGGCCGAAGCGGTGCGCACGAGATCAAGAGCCACCACTTCTTCCGGGGCGTCGAATTCGACAGCCTGCGCCGGATCCGCGCCCCCTTCGAGCCGCGCCTGACATCCAACATCGACACGACCTACTTCCCCACCGACGAGATCGATCAGACCGACAACGCCACCCTGCTCAAGGCCGCCCAGGCCGCCCGCACCGCGGCGGCCGCCACCTCGGGCACCCCCGCCCAGGACGAGAGCCCCGAGATGAGCCTGCCCTTCATCGGATACACGTTCAAGCGGTTCGATAACAACTTCCGGTGAATGTGACCACCCATTCGAAGGGGACGGGCGCCTCTGTTCAGCCTGGTGGCACATGCAATACCCGATACATCCCATGCATATCCCGAGTTATTCGCATTTTCAGATTTGTTTCTCGGCACCCCCATCTGTCTCTACTTTGCAGCTTTCCAAATTTGCCACGCATGTCTCGAATCCGTTAACTACCTACTATTGTTTCCATCTCGGCTACTGCTTTTTTTCTGCGTGCATAACACGGATGGGACGCTCTACATATTGAACCAAGTTTAGGCAAGGAGGTTACGGCCTGGAGAGTGGCTAGCTGGCAAATGGTGACCGTTGTGTTTAATATAGACAACCCCCTTTGTTTCCATTGCCCCTCTTCGACGGGCCATGAACCGCGTTCACCCCCCGCTTTACGGCGGTGGGAGAGTCGTGTTCTTACGGATACATGTAGGGTAGACAAATCTGAAGGATAAAGCTCAACCAGGCCCACGTCGTTGCTTTCCCTTGCCACTTAAGAGACATCCTGTTATGTCAAGCATCAACGGTTGGGCGCTGGGCCTATGCCCTTTTCTGAAGTCACGTAGGCAAAATATTGGGGGCTTGCATAGGACAACTTTAGTTTTCATGTGCCGAAACTATGGACGAGGTGCCACCATTGGTAGGCCGGGGATATTCAAAGCATTAGAAAACAACCCGTTCCACGGATATCGCACACGCCAATCCCTACACACGGACGGCATTCTGAATGGAGTGACTTCTGGCAAAGGTCAGCTAAGGGAACGAGCTGATTAAGACACGTGTAGCCTTACTGAAACTCCATAAAACCCAAAAGTGAATCGGCCGATGACCATCCCAATGCTGTATATCGAGATGCCTCCGTACAGACCCAACTCCCCAACACCTGTAGAAAAGCCAATATAATACAACCCGCCCTCGTTGGGTTCCGTGGTTTCGGGCTGCAGTGCACGGAGTCAAGTGCCCCACGACGGGGCTGTTGTAACCTGGCACTTGAACCTCCACACCGAGAGGACTGAGAAGCCACTTCTCTCCGAGCCTGCATCGTCGTCTTTCGCAAGATCTCTCTCTCTCTCTCGTTTTACCTCCGACCAGTCAACCCCGGCGCGGCGTTGAACCTCTCCTCCCGCTCCGTCATAAACATGACCTGGATCCAGTACTCCTTGGAATCCGGGTCCCAAAAGTCGAACTGCTTCCCCTCGCGCTTGTCGAGCTCGCGCGCGGGGATCTTGAAGCCGCACGTCTCGTACGGCTCGGCCGAGACGAGCAGGTACTGGAAGTTGCGATCGGGCTCCTCGACGCGCTGCGTGAAGGCGCTGACGACCTGCCACTTGGGCGTCACACCCGACGCGATGTCCGGGCACTGCAGCTGGAACAGCAGGCCCTGCTGCCGCGTGACGGGGTCGCACACCTTGGTGATCTTGTAGCCGGGCCTCCCGATGCGGACGACGTTGCGCCGCGCCCCGCCCGCGGTGAGGCCCAGGGCCGCGAATCCGGCGCCCATGACGCCCACGGGCAGGCCGGTGTTGGGGTCGATGTTGGCCTTGCCCTCCTTCTGCTCGCGGGCGGCGCGGCGGGCGAGGTTGGTCTGGTGCTTGTTGCCCTGGGTGTGGGCGAGGTAGGAGCCGTCGTTCTGGTGCTCCGTCAGGCACAGCCGGCACTCGAAGGTGCCGACGTGGTTGCGGAAGAAGTAAGGGTCGCTGTCGAGGTTGATGTGCTCGAGCGCGAGCTTGCGGAGCCGCTCGCGGCGGTCGGCGTTGGTGGCGCTGCGGCTGGCGACGCCGCCGCCGCCGAACTTGGAGCCGGCGCGGTTTTGGTAGTCCATTGCTGGGGCTGTCGTGGGTGCTTCACGACGGAGCAGTGGGTGGTGTGAGGTCGGTGGTGAAGGATTAGGTAGGTGTGTGTTGAAGAGGGAGTGTCGAGCGGCGTGTGGTGTTGTTTCGTGAGGTTTCGTTGAAAAAGTGAGGATAAGATAGCGCTGGGCGAGCCTCGAATACACCAGCCACATTTACAACCAGGTGGCCCGTGCGCCACCTTGAATGGTGTGGCGTTTAGCACTCCCAAGGCGAATGCCGGTTTCTCCCTTTCCCTTCTAACCTGGATTCTCAGCACCGATTCTGCATATCAGTAGGAGTAGATACTTGGGCCATTTAGGCGCCTCGCCTCGTCTCTTTACGTTGCTTCTATTTATATACCGCTGTATCACATACCCAGAGCTTGAGCTGGTCTTACATGGGTAGTCCGTCGAGGTGCTGGGGTATAGTGACGTTAGTGGGATGTAGACCCGGGCTTGTTTGACCCCACCGTCACAGCGTTCCGCACTGGCTTGTCGCCTCGGTGTTTCCTACAAGTTCCAGCTTCTTAGACTGGTGCATTCCCTGCCATTGACAGTTGCCTGTCAGTATATGAAAAGAACAATGTTAAGTAGAGCGACCCGTGCATCATTGCGGGCATGCGGGGGCCGTCCATGTACCGTTCCAAGGTTGAATCGCAATAGCGGTGGACGATGGGCCAGAGGCCTCTCAGCAACTAGGATCGATTCCTCGCTGCCTTTAGATGGCTACCGCGTCCTCGACATGACCCGGGTGCTTGCTGGGGTACAGGACCTGCTCTCTACGCGTTTACTGTCTGTGCCTACTGACAGACCCATTTTCTCTCTAGCCTTACTGTACTCAGATACTCGGTGATCTTGGGTAAGACCCCCTTCATTTACGATCTGGCTCTATCCGTTTACTTACATGATCTCAGCGCCGAGGTTATCAAGATCGAACATCCGGTCCGGGGCGATGATACCCGGGCTTGGGGTCCCCCTTACGCGACATACAAGTCGGACTCGGCCCTCACTGGTTCGGGCGAGTCAGCCTACTTTCTTAGTGTAGGCCGCCCGATGAGTTACACCCCGATCCAGAAGTTGAGCTTAACACGGCTTCCCAGGTAAACCGGAACAAGAAATCTCTAGCCCTGTCGTTTCAGGATCCCGCAGGTGTTGAGATCTTGCATAAGCTCGCCGCAAAGTGCGACATTCTCGTCGAGAACTATATCCCAGGCTCCTTGAGAAAATACGGCCTGGATTTTGAGATGCTCCACAAGATCAACCCGGGCCTTATCTATGCATCGATTACCGGCTATGGCCAGACAGGTCCATACTCTCAGCGTGCTGGCTACGACGTCATGGTTGAGGCCGAGTTTGGGCTGATGCACATCACCGGAAGTCGGGATGGACCTCCTGTCAAGGTTGGAGTCGCCGTGACAGACCTTACGACCGGCCTATACACCAGTAACAGCATTATGGCTGCCCTCCTGGCTAGAGCGAAAACCGGCAAGGGGCAACACATCGATGCTGCGTTGAGCGACTGTCAGACCGCGACGCTGACTAACATTGCAAGTAGCTGCCTCGTTAGCGGAGAGGAGGACACCGGCCGATGGGGTACAGCACACCGTAAGTAAACTGAGCCCTCCGTACCTTGCTACGGCGATATGCTCATAGGAACAGCGTCCATCGTCCCGTACAGATCGTTTGAGACCAAGGACGGCGCCGTCCTCCTTGGGGGAGGCAACGACCGCCTTTTCGGCATCCTGTGCGACGGAATAGGACGCCCAGAATGGAAACAAGACCCAAAGTTCGAAATCAATTCCCAGCGAGTGGCGAACCGAGACAAGCTGGAAAGGGAGATCGAGAACATCACCAGAACTGAGTCAACACAACATTGGCTGGAGATCTTCGAGGGAAGGGGTATGCCATACGCGGCCGTCAACGACGTGCTCGCGACCCTTACCCACGAGCACACAAAGGCGAGAAATATGGTGGTGGAAGTGGAACACGACCAGTGCGGTCCCATAAAGCTGGTCAACTCTCCGGTAAAATACTCGGAGACGAAGCCGCGGGTGCGAAGACCGCCGCCGACCTTGGGTCAACATACGGAAGAGGTTCTGCGGGAACATCTTGACATGGATGCTGACAGGATACGCGAACTCAAGGAGAGGGGGGTCGTACGCTAGGTAACCAGTCCCCTTACTTTGGGTCTCCTATGAACATTCGTTGTCCCTACACTATAGTGTCAAAGAATTTATGTTGAGTAAGGGACTGAAGGATTTGCCGCTTGTCCGATATTCGTTAGCTGAGCCGAAGGGCTAGAGGATTGGCGACTTGGTGTTTAAGCCCCTTGTTTCCTTCCGCTCTTCCACTATCACCGATCTCCCTCCGCCTATTCTTGTCGGCGCCTCTTACAAGGGCACGCACACTCGCTCACGAAGCACACGCATTAAGTAGGCTAAAGCGGCGTCAGCACAGGCGCATCTACAAACAAGATAGGTTTCAATAATGATCCCTCTTCTATATCAAGCCAGGTTTTCGACGTTCAATGATATGTGGGGCACTAGACCCGTGGAATCGCCCTTACGTAACCCGCCCCAAAGAGGTGTTGCGTTATACGCCCAAGCAGTGGGGCTGGGTGAGCACTAAAAAAGCCCTACACACAAATCTCATAGCATCAAGTGCCAGCTCCCATAGCCAATACACAATCCAATATAGTAAGTAGGCTCGACAACTTATCGAGATAAAATCATTTCCTAAATTAGAATAAGT
>Ga0164242_10009551_pt1 | contig 10457 bp, 7 predicted proteins | sample OricomgcompostMG_FD_108783 | JGI IMG/M metagenome (GOLD analysis project Ga0164242, IMG submission 108783) | Miracle-Growth compost microbial communities from Emeryville, California, USA - Original compost - Miracle growth compost (MG) ... | reverse complement strand
GGTCGGCACCCGGCTCGCCGACCTGCTCACGGGGCGCAACCCGCGCGGTGGCAGCGTCGAATTGACGCTCGACAAGGCCGCCCAGGACGCCGCGTTCAAGGCGATGGGCAACCGGTCCGGTGCCGTCGTCGCGATGGACCCGACCACCGGCGCGATCCTCGCGATGGTGTCGACGCCGTCGTTCGACCCGAACGCGCTCGCGTCGCACAGCGCCAACACCGTCACCAACGCCTACCAGCGCGATCTCGACGCCAAGAACAACCCGATGACCAACCGCGCGACGTCTGCGCTGTACCCACCGGGCTCGGTGTTCAAGGTGATCGTGTCGGCCGCCGCGCTCAAGGAGGGCCTCACGCCGTCCTCGACGATCTCGGCGCCCAACGCGTACTGGCCGTTCCAGCCGAAGCGGACGAGCGCGTGCCCCGCCTCGCTCAACGCGGCGTGCATCGAGAACTTCGAGGGCGAGACCTGCGAGAACGGCACGACCGCGACGCTGGACTACGCCTTCGCCAAGTCGTGCAACACCGCATTCGCGAAGCTCGCGGTCGGCAAGCTCGGCGGCACCGCGATCGCGAACGAGGCGAAGCTGTTCGGCTTCGACGCCAAGGATCCGTTGAGCATCCCGCTGTCGGTGGTCGGCTCGACGGTCGGCACCCGACAGGATCTCTCCGACGACGGCGCGCTCGCGCAGTCGGCCTTCGGCCAGCGGGACGTCCGCATGACTCCGCTCGAGGGCGCGATGATCGCCTCTGCCGTCGCGAACGACGGGCGGCTGATGACGCCCTATCTCGTGTCACGCGAGCTCACGCCCAGCGTGAAGGTCATCGGCGAGACCCACCCGTCCCTGATGAGCACCGTGCTGGACCCCACCACCGACGCCGAGCTGCAGCAGATGATGCTCGACGTCGTCACCAAGCCCGAGGGCACCGGCGGCCCGGCGAACATCACCGACCTGGCGAACGTCTCGGTGTACGGCAAGACCGGCACGGCCGACGTCGGCGAGACCAGCGCGAGCAAGATCCCGCCGGACGCGTGGTTCAGCGGGTACGCGACCCAGAACGGCACCCCGAAGATCGCGGTCGCCGTCGTCATCGAACACGGCGGTGTGAACGGCAACGAGACCACGGGTGGACTGGCCGCCGGCCCCGTCGCCAAGGCGGTCATGGAGGCCTACTTGAAGGCGAACGGCTGATGGCAGCCATACAGCGCAGCTGTACGAGTGCGCGACACGCAACAGTGAGGATGGGACGATGACGCAGCCCCGACTGGTCGGTGGCCGGTATGAGCTCGGTGAGCTCATCGGCTACGGCGGTATGGCCGAGGTGCACCGCGGCAAGGACGCACGACTCGGTCGCGACGTGGCGATCAAGGTGCTGCGGGCGGACCTCGCCCGCGACCCATCCTTCCTGGCGCGCTTCCGCCGCGAGGCCCAGGCCGCCGCCGGCCTGAACCACCCCTCGATCGTGGCGGTCTACGACACCGGCGAGGACGTCGCGCCCGACGGCACGGCGCGGCCGTACATCGTCATGGAGTACGTCGAGGGACGCACGCTGCGCGACATCCTCAAGGCCGAGGGACGGCTGCCGGCCCGCCGCGCCATGGAGATCACCGCGGACGTCTGCAACGCTCTCGACTTCAGCCACCGCAACGGGCTGATCCACCGCGACATCAAGCCGGCGAACGTGATGATCACGAACGCCGGTGCGGTGAAGGTCATGGACTTCGGCATCGCGCGCGCCGTCGCCGACAATGCCGCGACCGTCACCCAGACCGCGAACGTCATCGGCACCGCGCAGTACCTGTCACCCGAGCAGGCGCGCGGCGAGGCCGTCGATGCCCGCTCGGACGTGTACAGCACGGGCTGCCTTCTGTACGAACTCGTCACCGGGGTGCCGCCGTTCCAGGGCGACTCCCCCGTGGCCGTCGCCTATCAGCACGTCCGCGAGAACGCGCCCGTCCCGTCGTCACGCGCGCCCGAGATCCCGCGTGCGCTGGACTCGATCGTGATGAAGGCGCTGGCGAAGAACCAGCTCAACCGCTACCAGTCGGCAGGCGACATGCGCACCGATCTGCAGCGTGCGCTGGCCAATCAGCCCGTCACCGCCGAGGCGGTGATGACCGACGCCGAGCGCACCCAGTTCATCCAGCGCACGCCGGTACCGCCCGTCGTGCTGCCACACCGCGACAGCACCGACTATGCCGCCGACGAGCGGCACGACCGGCGTCGCGCGCTGCTGTGGGTCGCGATCGTCGTGGCGTTGCTGGTCGTCATCGGCGCGGCCGCGTTCCTCATCCTGAAGGTGCGCGGCAACGGCACGAACACGCCGCCCTCCGTGGCCGTCCCGAACGTCATCGGGCAGCCGCTGAGCGTCGCGCAGACCAAGTTCGGGCAGAAGGACATCAAGCTGCAGCCCGACCCGCAGGGCGCGATCACCAACGGCGTGTGCGACAACGGACAGACGCCGAACCAGAACAACGTGGTCTGCAAGCTGCAGCAGAACGGGGCCACCGTCACCGGCCAGAAGGTCGCCGAGGGCTCGACCGTCTACTACCAGCTGTTCCAGAAGAAGACCGTGCTCATGCCGTCGGTCGTGGGCCTGGACTACAGCTCGGCGTCGTCGCAGCTGTCCGGCGCCGGACTGCAGGTGCAGGAGAAGCGGGTCAACAGCAAGCAACCCGCGAACACGGTGATCAGCCAGAACCCGCAACCGAACACCCAGGTCGACAAGGGCGCGACGGTCGTGGTCAAGGTGTCGACCGGGCGAGTCAAGCTGCCGGACGTCAGGAACATGCAGGCGGACGCCGCGAAGAAGCGCCTCAACGAGGCCGGCTTCACCAAGATCGACTCGTCGCAGACGCAGCCCACCGAGGACCAGTCGAAGGACGGCGAGGTCTACAGCGAGGACCCGACACCGGGCATCGTCTACCAGACCTCGCAGCAGGTCACCCTCGTCATCTACAGCTACACGCCGCCGACCTCGACCACACCGAGCTGCACGCCCCCGACGCCGGGAGTCCCGGTCACGCCACCGGCTGCTGGACAACCGCCGACGTGCACGTCCTCCTCGAGCAGCACGTCGTCGTCCAGCAGCCCGCCCGGCGGTGACCAGAACGGCCAGTAGCGCGGAAGGGGCTATTCGGCCTGTGCTTCGGACGCGGGCAGGACGACCACGGCGGTGAGGCCGGGCTTGCCGTCGCGCCGCGACGTCAGTCGCACGGTTCCGCCGTGGGAGCGGACGATCTCGCGCACGATCGGCAGGCCGAGCCCGCTGCCGCCCGATTCGCGCGAACGGGACGCCTCCACCCGGTAGAACCGGTCGAAGACCCGCTCGCGCTCGGCCTCGGGGATGCCGGGGCCGTCGTCGGTCACGGTCAGCAGCACCGAGTCCCGCCGCGACGGCCCGCCGCGGTGCACGCCGACGACGACCTCGCTGTTCGCGTGCCGCACGGCGTTGTCGACGAGGTTGATCACGACGCGACGTAGCGAGTCCAGGTCGCCGAGCACCGTCGCGTCGACCGAACGTCCGGTCGTGACCGGTACGCGGGCGTGCAGATAGCCGGACGTCACCGTCTGGACGAGCTCGTCCAGCCGGATCGTCTCGCGTGGTGCCGTGACGTTCGTGGCTTCGTCCGATCGGGCGAGGGTGAGCAGTTGGTTGACGAGCCGGTCGAGCCGGGCGACGTCGATGAGCACGTCGTCGATCAGTCCGTTCCAGTCGGAGTCCGGGCCCATCCGCTGCGCGACCTCGAGCTGGACGCGCAGCGAGGCCAGCGGTGAGCGCAGTTCGTGCGCGGCGTCACCGACGAACGTGCGCTGCTTGCTCGTCGCCGAATCGATTCGGTCGAGCATCGCGTTGAGCGTGACGGCGAGCCGGTTGATCTCGTCCTGCGCCCCCGGCACCGGCAGTCGCTGGTTGGACAGCCCGGCTGCAGTGATGTCGGCCGCGCCGTGCCGCAGCGCGGCGACCGGGCGCAGCGTCGCGGCCACGACCAGGTAGGTGGCCGTGCCCATCAGCAGCACGGCGAGCGGGCCGCCCACGATGACCGCGGTGCGCAGGATGCGCAGGCTGTCGTCGACGCGTGACAGGTCGGTGACGACGAGGATCGTGTTGGACCTGATCGCGCGGCCGAGGATGCGTTGCCGCGTGCCGTCGGAGTTCGTCCGGTCGATCTTCGCCCCGTGCCGGACGGCTTCGAGCTGGGCGAGCGTGATCAGCGGCGTCCCGGACGCGAAGCCGGACGACCCGTTGATCAGGTGGTTGCGCGCGTCGACGATCTCGACGCCGGTCACCCCGCTGCCGATCGGGCCGAAGTCCAGGTTCATGGGGCTGACGTTGAGGTTCACCTGGCGGGCGATGCCGGCCGCGTACCGCTGCGCAGATCCGTCCAGCACCCGCAGCAGCGCGTAGCGCTGCACGGTCAACACCAGGATCGCGCCGATCAGTACAGCGAAGCTGAACAGTGCGGTGGCGAGCAGCGTGAGTCGGGCACGCAACGACTGCCGTCGCCACCAGTCGAGCGGTAGCCGCCACGGCGCGGTCAGGACGCGCCGCAACCCCATCAGGGCATGCTGGCGGCGGCGGTGCCGGCGGTCAACCGGTACCCGGCGCCGCGAACCGTCTGCAGGCTCTGCCGCGAGAACGGCACGTCGATCTTGCGGCGCAGGTAGCCGACGTAGACCTCGACGACGTTCGCGTCACCCTCGTAGTTCGCGTCCCACACGTGGTGCAGGATCTCGGCCTTGCTGACCGCGTCGCCGGCGCGGCGCATGAGGAACTCGAGCAGCGAGAACTCGCGCGGCGTCAGGTCGATCGGGGTGTCGCCGCGCATGACGGTGTGCGCGGCCGGGTCGAGCACCAGGTCGTCCACCGTCAGCGCGGCCGGGCGCGGCTGCACACCGCGGCGCAGCAGCGCCCGGATGCGCGCGAGCAGCACGACGAACGAGAACGGCTTGGTCAGGTAGTCGTCGGCGCCGAGGTCGAGCGCGTCCGCCTCGTCGTACTCGCCGTCCTTGGCGGTCAGCATGAGGATCGGCACCCAGTTCTCGGCTGCGCGCAGCGCCTCGATGATCCGATAGCCGGAAATGCCCGGAAGCATGATGTCGAGGATGACCGCGTCGTAGGTGGTCTCCTGTGCCATGTGCAGGCCGTCCGCGCCGGTGTGCGCGATGTCGACCGTGAATCCCTCGTTGGACAGACCGCGTTGCAGGGCGGCGGCCAGCCGGGCCTCGTCCTCGACGATGAGCAGACGCACCCTTCACTCCTCACAACGAGAAGTCGCTCCGCATAAGCGACTGAGTTAGCGTGCACCGCGGGACTGTGGCCCTTCGGGATTCGCTCAGCCCCATCACAGTGCCCCCTACCCATCCTGGACCCAGTGAGCGACCAGAGCTTCCTGCGCCGCCACCGCGAGTTGCGGTGGCTCGTGCCGGTCACGCTCGTCGGCGTCGCCGTCGTCGCGGTGGCCGTCGTCGCGGTGCATCAGACCGACCACGACCTGCCGCAGACCAGCTCCGCGAAGCTCGCCGCGTCCGTCCGCGCCGCACGCGACACCGGCTACTCGGGCACCGTGTCGACCGAGGTGTCGGTCGACATCCCGCTCGAGTTGCGTACCGCCGTCGCCTCGCTCGGCCGGACGCCCGCACCCGCGCTGCTGCTCGACGGATCACACACCCTGCGCTTCTGGTACGGCGGGACGAAGCGGCAGCGCATCGAACTGGTGCGACCCGACTCCGAGTACGACCTGTTCCGCACCGGCTCGGACGTCTGGCAGTGGGACAGCGGCTCACGCGTCGCGGTGCACACGACGATCGCGAACAGCCAGATCCCGTGGCCGCTGAGCCTGTCGACGCCCAGCGCGCTGACGCCCACCGCGCTCGCCCGGCGCATGCTGGCGATGCTCGGCTCGGACACCTCGACGACGATCCAGGACGGGCCGCGCGTCGCCGACCGCTCGACGTACGAGATGGACCTCACGCCGCGGGACACCCAGACCCGCATCGCGACGGTGCACATCGAGGTCGACGGCAGTACGGGCGTTCCGCTCGGCGTGCAGATCTACGCGCGCGGAAGCAGCACGCCGAGCGTCGCGGTCGCGTTCACCTCGGTCGTGATGAGCGCGCCGGACACCGACGACTTCCGCTTCACCCCGCCGGACGACGCGACGGTGCAGGACGTCGGGCTACCCACCGCCCAGTACGCGATCGACACCAACCGCGCCGCGAAGACGTCGGGCAGTTCGCCCGCGCTCGTCCCGACGACCGCGCCGAAGGCCTCCACGGGCTCGGACACCACCGGATCGGGCTGGAAGGCGGTCGCCACCTACGAGACGACGCCGACGGCGGCGAAGCACGCGACCCGCGGCGGGTCCTGGACCGCGGTGTCCGGCACCTGGGGCAGCGGGCGACTGGACGAGACGCCGCTGATCGACACGCTGGTGACCAGCACCGGGCAGGTCTACGTCGGAGCGGTCGAACCGTCCGTGCTGTACAGCGCGGCTGCAGGTACTCGCTGACCTGCAGGCCTATTGGAGATAGCCCTCGACCTCGTTGACCGAGCGCTCCTGTGCGGTGTCGGGGCTGTCACCGGTCTCCTCGCGGGCGCGCCGCTGGCGCAGCAGGTCCCACGCCTGGTCGAGCTGGTGCTCGAGGGTCTGCAGGCGGGCACGTGCCTCGGAGTCGAGGCCGTGGTTGCCGGCGCGCAGCCGGTGCTCCTCCTCGACCAGCTCGTGGATGTGCTCGAGAATCGTCTTGTCGTCCACGGGACCCATCATTCCCCAGCCGGCGCGGTTTCGTACGCCGCAGGTTCCGGACGCCGCAGGACGTGCCTGCGCACGGTGGCTGCCACGATCAACGCCGAGACGACGAGCAGGCCCACGCAGATCGCGAGCACCATCCGGTACCCGTGCTCGAGCACGGCCGCGTTGCGGTAGTTCTCGCCGCGCAGTCCGCCGAGACCGGGCAGGATCGCGACCGCCAGCAGGCCGCCGGCACGGGCGATCGCGTTGTTCACCCCGGACGCGATGCCGACCGCGTCGCCGGGTGCGGTGCCCATGACCGTGGCCGTCAGCGGCGCGACGAGCGTGGCGAAGCCCAGGCCGATCAGCACGACGCCGGGCAGGACGTCCACGACGTAGTTCGTGTGGTGCGCGTCCAACCGCATCAGGGCGAGCAGGCCGCAGCCGGCGATCAGCGGCCCGGCGATCAGCTGCAGCCGGGGGCCGATCCGGGTGGCCAGCGCGCCGCTGCGCGACGAGAGCAGCAGCAGGACGAGCGTGGTCGGCAGCATCGACAGCCCGGCTGCAAGTGCGCCGTAACCCGCGACGACCTGCAGCGCCAGCACCACCACGAACATGACCGCACTCAGTGCCGCGTAGGCGCTCAGCGTCATCAGGTTCGTCCCGCTGAACGTCCGGTCGCGGAACAACCACAGCGGGACGAGCGGTTCGGAATCGAGCCGCTCCCACAGCACGAAGCCGATCAGCAGTGCCCCGCCCGCGACCGTGCAGACGACCGCCGCGGCCGACCAGCCGTGCGAGCCCGCGAGCGTCGTGCCGAGCGTCAGCATGCCGAGCGCCGCGGCGACCAGGACGGTGCCGACGACATCCAGATGCGGTGCCACGTGCTGGGCCCGGGTCTCGGGGACGAACTTCAGGCCGAGGACGACCACCGCGATCGCGAGCGGCAGGTTGATGGCGAACGCCCACCGCCAGGACAGGTCCTGCACCAGCCAGCCGCCGAGCAGCGGGCCGAGCGCGGTGCTGACGCCGGCCAGGCCGGACCACGCGCCGACGGCGGCGGCGCGGTCCTCGGCACGGATCGTGGCCGAGATGATTGCAAGGCTTCCCGGCGTCATCAGCGCGCCGCCGATGCCCTGCAGCGCGCGTGCCCCGATCAGGACGCCGACGTCCGGTGCGACCGCGCACAGCAGCGACGAGATCGCGAACCAGGCGACCCCGACCAGGAACACCCGGCGCCGGCCCAGCCGGTCACCGAGCGAGCCGCCCAGCAGGATCAGTGCGGCCAGGCTGAACGTGTACGCATTGAGCACCCACTGCAGGGCGTCGAAGCCGGTGTGGAAGTCCTGCCCGATGTGCTTGACCGCGACGTTGACGATCGTCCCGTCCAGGAACGCCATCCCGGAGCCGAGGACCGTCGTGGCGAGGATGCCCCGGCCGCGGCCACTGCGCAATGCGACTGGCGCGGTCAACCTGGACCATCCGAACCGTGTGTGTTGGTGAGGACCGGCCGTGCTGGCGCTGCGGTACAACGATGTGTCCGGCTCGCGCCGCGACCTGCGGTCACCGCACCGAAGAATAGGCCCAAACGGCGAATCGGGGGAGACACCGCTTGGGCGTCGCCTAGTTTAGGGGGTGCGAGCTGTCCGCCGCGACCCGGCACGCCACGAACATGACGATCGTCTCCGCGAAAACTCAAGTTACGCAGACCCTTGACGAAGATATTATTTCCATGGAAGACTTTCGTTGTTGCCGATTACGCGCATAACGGTCGGCGACAGCGGAGCCCGAGGGGCACGTCGTCGGTACCGGAGGGGGAGCCGGTGTCGAGGGGCTGATCAGCTGCGGGGGATTTGATCAGCGGGCGCCGCTGCAGGGAGTGTGGTCTGGCCTCGTCGTTCCGGCGAGGTCAGGTCACGCTCCTTCATGAGGAAGCTCGCCTCATCGACGACCGTCGGGTCGGCGTTGCGCTCGGCCAGCACCGCGGCGTGTGCCGCGAGACCCGTGAGCTCGTCTTCGTCCAAGACTTCGAGCACGTGGTTGACGAACGACGCGCGGTAGACGTCGAGCGCGGCGTCGGCGACCGACCGTCCTCGGGGCGTGAGAGCTGCGTAGACGACCCGCCGATCGTCGGCCGACGCCCTTCTGTCGATCAGACCGTCGCGCGCCATCCGATCAGCGATCTTGGTGACTGCGCCGCTCGTCAACGACATCTCGCGCGCGAGCTGGCTCATGGGAAGCCGGCCGTCGCTCGTGCGCGAGAGCAGGCGCAGCGCGACGAGGAACGGTGCGGGGACTCCGGTGCGCTCGACGTCGGACAGGATCCGTTGCTGGGTCGCGCCGATCGCGGCGACAAGTGCCTCCCACCGGTCGAGCACGGAATCGGACACCGCCAGCGAGGTCACACCCTCATGCTACTGGGCGGTAGACCCTCCGGCGTCGCAACGATGGAACCCGTTGCGGCGCTATGGTTGCGCTGCGCTTTCCGCGCGTCCTTGCCGTTCAGGCGGACTGGGGGGCCCGTTCATGGCCGGACACCACTCCCCTGTCGATGACCTTCTCGCCGTTGTCGCAGAGGTGCTGGACGCCCCCGTGGTGGCACTGACCTCGCCGGTGCCCGGCGAGGGTCCGCTTCTCTACGGTGCGGCAGACCATCCGGACGCCATCGCCGAGGCCGTCCCGCCGGCGGAACGATGGCTGCGCACCGACGGCCGTCGCGACGGCGAGACCGGCCGGTTCCGGGTCGGCGGGTGGAGCGTGCTGTTCGTCGCGCTCGGCGAGGACGTGCATGTGCCCGATCGTGTCGTGGTCCTCGGTCGGCCGGACGCGCGGCCCTGGACCGAAGCGGACGTGGTCCGTGTCGACGTCGCGCGCCGGTTGTTCACCAAGGCGTACGAGGCGGACCTGCTGCTGCTGGCGCCCCGGGCGGGGCGCAGCAGCGAAGTCAGCGAACGGGCGATCGCGCGGTGGCTGGACGCCCCGAGACCGACTCCGCGGAGCCGCGTCGCGGTCTGCGTGATCGACGTCGACGGGTTCACCGTGGTCGAGGAGGTGCTCGGCCGCAGCATCGGCGAGCGATTCCTCGCCGAGATGTTCCGGCGGCTAATGGACGAGTTCGGGGTCGGTGCGTCCGTGTCGCTCCTGCCGTACGCCAGGTTCGTCGTGCTGGCGGAGCGTGCGCCACTCGACGTCGACGAACTGGTCGCGACGTTGTCGGCATCGATCGACCTCGACGGTCATCGGCTGAGCCGCTCGGTGGCGATCGGGGTCGCCACCGGATTCGTCGACGGTGCGCCCGGCGCCGTCGCCACGCGCGCCGTCCGATCGCTGATCGCGCGTGCAGCCGAATCGGCGCAAGCTGCGGCAGCCGACGGCGGCAATTGCGCGCATCGCTACGACGAGACCGTCGCCGCGCAGCGCCGGGCACGGTTCCAACTGGAGCTGGAGATCACCGAAGCTCGCGAAGGTGGACAGCTCGAGCTGTACTTCCAGCCGGAGGTGGATCTGCGCACGTGGAGCATCGTCGCCGTCGAAGGATTGCTGCGATGGAGGCATCCGCGACTGGGGCTGCTGATCGCGGGTGCATTCATCGACGTGGCCGAGAAGAGTCATGCCCTGCAGGACATCGGTGACTGGGTGGTCGCCGAGGCGATCAGCACTCTGGCGGACTGGCGAACGCGGTTTCCGGCAGTCGATCTGACCATGCGGATCAACGCGGCGGC
>Ga0164242_10009550_pt1 | contig 10458 bp, 8 predicted proteins | sample OricomgcompostMG_FD_108783 | JGI IMG/M metagenome (GOLD analysis project Ga0164242, IMG submission 108783) | Miracle-Growth compost microbial communities from Emeryville, California, USA - Original compost - Miracle growth compost (MG) ... | reverse complement strand
TTGGCCAACATCGTTCCAACTGGCTCCGGTGTCACAGTGACGGCCGCTGGGCCGGATACGAGCAGTATCATCACTATCACTGCAGTCGGCAGTCAGAGCGCAGAGGTGCAGTCGACGTTAACTGCCGCAGTTAAGCAGGCTGGCATTGTGATCCGTGACGTTCAGATGACGGCTGGGGCGACAGATGGCTCTTTGTACACCGCGCTGACCACCACCCCACCACAGATTACCGTCGTTAAGCCGCCTTCGCGTATAAAGTTAATGCTGGCTTTCGCTATTATAGGGGTGTTCGCGGCTGGGGCAGTATCGATAGCCGTCGAACGCGGTCTGGCCAGTCATCGCGAAAAGCGAGACAAGCGACCGGACGACATCGCTTCAGGCGGCGGCGGCAGCGCAATGGGCGGGATGGGCCCGAGATCGGCATCCATGGAGCAGACTTCAGCGACGATCAGGTTGACTTAATATTCCCGCGCTCGATGCCAGTGCGGTACGCATCGACCAACCTTTGGCCGGAAGCGGCCCACGTGAGCGACAGGCTCTGGGCAATGGCGGCACGCCTCATGTCTTGTAGCATCGGGCGGTTCTGCGCTAGCGTTCGAATCTGCCGGGCGAGGATCTCCCAATCCCCAACTTTGTGAGTGAAGCCGCTAACGCCATCTTCGATCGGCGCTCCGGAAGCATCGGAGACGAGGGGTACGACACCGCAAGCCATGGCCTCGTACGTGACTAATGCGCTACCTTCGGTGACGGTTGGGAACAGCAGCACATCCGCGCTGCGCATCAGCGCGGCTACCTCATCCGAGAAACCGATGACCTGCACACTCGGATGCTGAAACTGGTGGCGAAGGTAGTCGCTATATGCTGGCATCATTTTACCCACGATTAGGAATTGGCCAACTTGGTCGGCACCGGATTCGAACCATGCTTGGAGCGCGAGATGTAACCCTTTTGCCGGCTCGCCTCGTCCAACGAATACCGCAGTAAATCGGTGATGATTAGGACTATCCTCAGCGTAGAAAACCTCTGGATCGAAACCATATTGATGCCGAATCAAGCGGTGTTCCGCGACACCCTCGTCGAGAAAGGACTGTAGGACATACTCTGAGGGCGCAAGGATGTAGTCGACTAGATCGAATTCGGTCTGTTCGCGACGAAGGTTTAGCTTATTGTAACGATGCGAATAGCCGCGGGGGAGGCTTATTCCTATATCTTCGCCAGCCGCTTCTGAAGCTCGGTATGTTTCCGCCGTGTGAGCATTTGGCGCCTCGCGGAAACTCAGGTTCCCGAGGCGTCGAGCCTGGTCGGCCGTCCTCAAGCAGGAGCGCGGCCAGACATGCACGACGTCATACGAGCTCGCACCGTGTCGCAGATGGAAGGCAACACGGGCATCATGGTAGCTGTAGGTGCGCTGAGTCCCGAACAACCTGTGTGGGACACGACGCGGACCTAGGGTCATCGTCTCGACCACGCGGACTCTACGGTGGAGTGGGACTCGCACAGAGGTACAGAATACGGTGAGGTCGACATCGCACGCGGCAAGTGCATTTATCTGCTGCCAAGCAGTGTTATTGATGCCAGGGCCGCCGAGAGGATGCGGAAAGGAATATAGCACCGATGTCCGCGACGCCTCCGCCTGCGGTATGGGCGGCGATGACTGCTCAGCGCCCTCCTGGAAGCTTGATCGCCACACCATCTAGGGTATTTCCTCCTTGGCTGAAGTAAGGGTAACGGCCGTTGGGCAAGGAGGCCGGTGAATATCCGCTCGGTGGGTACTGAACACCCGCAAAGTGGGGGTCGCCGACTTTGCTGAATCGATTGTTGGTCACTCGGCTTGAGCCATCCGCGATCAAGTAGAGTTGATAATAGCCACCTCCCAAGATTTGGTTGCTCTCAATTATCACATTCGAACTGCTAACACCGTAAAGCTCGTACCCGCCAATATTAAGAACCGAGGTCGTTAGATTGAGCGTGCGTTGATCGGGAGCCCGCTCATCTAGGATGTTATTACTGATAGTAATGTTCTTAATCCCGCCCAGGTGAAGTGTCTCGATATGCCCATCACTGACAGAAGGTGCTACATCGTGAAACCAAGAGTTTGTGATCGTCAAATTTGAGGCCGGATAGTAAGTACTCCCAGAGCGGTAGTCGAAGAGTTGAGCATTCGGGCCATCGTTTGACCCATGCGACTCGCATCGATCGATCGTTAGTCCGGCAAAGCCATTTGAATATATATTTTTGAAATCTACATGACTCAATAGTATATTACCCGGTACAGGCGATTTTATCTCGCCGCGTGGTCCCGAATTTATGTAGATCGTTCCATCGACCTTGACATTACGAATTACCTGCGAGCTAGCTGTAATGAATAGATTTCCCTTGATGCGGAGGTTCTGGAGGGTATGTCCGGGGGTTGTGAGATTTATCGAGGCCGAATCTTGAAGGATGCTGGGATTGGAAAGGCCTGCGGAGCCCGATGATGATTGGACCCGAGCGTTTGCCAGCGCTGGCGCAACCGGACTCGCGGCCGCATCGCGAGGTTCTGACGTTTTGCGTACCGGTGTAGAGGTGGTCGCTTTCGGCGTGGCTGCGTGCGTGGATGTCTTAGCGGCTGCTTTCGGCGTGGCTGCGTGCGTGGATGTCTTAGCGGTTGCCGTCGGCGTAGGACTGTTTGAAGGTCCAGTGTGGGTTGATACGTCGGCGGACGGTGTACTGGGCTTACGCGAGGCGGGATCGTTGTGGCCGGACTGACAGCCCGCGAGGCCGAGTAACAGCGCTATAGCGCCACCTGCGACGGCGATTAACCTCCCTGTCGTGCGAGGCCCGCACACCGGTGAACGCCTATGCCGTGCTCGTGGCATTCGCTGATCAACTCCCTTAAGCCTTCGTTATAATATTGGTGAGTGTCTAGCCTGATGCGGCCGGACCGACAATGTTGTGAGGCGCGCCGCAGCCCTCATCGGGCACCAGCCATTGTTCTCAAAAGATCGTACGGAGTGACGGGTGAACGTCGTGTATGGTCTGGCACCAGTGTAGGATTTGCGTGAGCTGATATTCTTGAGCTAGGATAGAATGTCGTGTACGCACCGTGGAGAATCAGGCGAAGTTGGCCGATCCTGTTGAAAGAAATTTCAGGTGTGAGCTGAGGCACGCGATAGCCCCCGGGAGAGCGCATGGTCGCCTACACAGCGCCCGGCAGCCCACTCCGGCATCGGGTCGCCTGGTTGAGCGCGGTGTTATGCGCATGCTTGATCGGGTTGGGCGTCGTTCGATCGCCAACGGCGGGAATGCTGTATCTGGCGGCGATGGTAGTGGCCATCGGTGTCGTCGTGGTCGCGATCTCAAATCGAGATGCGACCTCCGTCCTATCCGCGCTGCTCGTTCTACTGTTTCTGGTTCCCGAAGATAAGGTCCTCGTCGGGCCATTGAAATCCTATGGTTATCCTGCGATGTTGGTGGGAGTCGCCGGATTGCTTATATGGCTCGCCGGGTCGCTGCTCGGCTGGTTTGAACCTTCTACGCGAGATCCGGTTCATTGGTTGATATTCGGATTTTTGCTAGCCGCAGTCTGCGCATTCGCAGCAGGCATGATGCGCCCGCTTACGCCCATTGAGTCTACCGGAGCAACTCGCGCGACCGTTCCACTGCTTGCAGAAGTCGGTATCGCACTGCTGGCCTATGATGGCCTGAAAGATCGCCAGCGTCTTGAGAGTCTATTGTATCGTCTGGTAATTATCGTCGGTGTGTCTGCGACTATCGGGATTATAGAGTTTTTTTGGGGCGGCTTTCGTTACGCAACGTTTCTAAGTCCGCCCGGCTTGACGGTGCACGTCGATATAATTGACGATGTTCGATCGAGTTTTCAGCGAGTCCAAGCTGCGGCCGCGCATCCCATCGAATATTGTGTTGGATGCGCCGCGATGGTCCCAATAGGTCTTCACTATGCACGATACGCGACGTCTAAGGCTAGGCGTCAATTGGCTGGCTTGGCAGCGTTTACGATGCTGGTCGTGTTGCCGATGGCTGTGGCGAGGTCGGCGATTCTGGCGTTAGTTGTTGCTCTGCTCGTTTACGGCGTCCAATGGAATTGGCGCGTTCGCTTAAATGCCATAATACTTGGAGTATTCGGTTTAGCTGCGTTTCGTGCTGTCGTCCCCGGTTTGCTCGGAACACTGCTGAGTCTGTTCACAAATGCTTCGAATGATCCGAGCGTTCAAAGCAGGACTGATGATTACGCATTGCTTCCAGCGTTGCTGGAGCATCATCTAATCTTTGGACGTGGACTAGGGACTTTTCAATGGCAACAGTACTTTTACCTAGACGATCAATATCTCGGCTCGCTCCTTGAGGGCGGTATCATCGGCCTTTGCGCGCTGGCGGCCCTCTTCATCGTCGGAATGGGTCTGGCCCGCGGTGCGCGGAAACGCGCGAGTGACGACCGTACTCGTGACCTCGGGCAGGCGCTTGCTGCAAGCATGGCTGCGCTAGCGGTCTCTGCGGCGACCTTTGATGAACTTGGCTTCAAACAGACCGCGTTCTTGATCTTCCTGTTGGTCGGCGTCAGCGGTGCCTTGCGACGGATGGCCATGGTTGATGCTGAAGTGCCCACGCTGTTGTCAACTCGTGTTGAGTGATGACCGTCGGATCCGGATTGTGGCGACCGCTTCTCGGTACGCGGGATGACGACCGAGTAAGACTAGGGTCATAAAGACGCTCAGGTATGTGGGGATTCCGATAGCGATGGTTGCCAGGTCACCGACTCGATCTGCAACATTGAATGCCAGCGCCCAAGTGGCCCCGCCTGCGACGCAAGCGTAGGCAGCAAGGGGGGTGATTCCCCGGAGGTAACTGACGACCCGGAGTTCGACCTCTCGAAACGAGACCAATAGTTGCAGCGGTGTCGTTATGAGGACAGCAATGGCGTATGTGACGCACATGCCAAGGAGACCCCAGCGTAGGCCGAGTATGTACGCCAATACGACGATAACGCTGGTAATGGTCGTAACTTTCAACAGCGAGTCAGTCCGGCCCTTTGCCATCAAAATACCTCCTGCACTGGCCGTCACGCTCTGTAGTGCCCCGACAGGAGCGAGTACCCAAATCAACGGTGTGAGTTCAGCCCAGTTGGGTCCGAGGACAAATGAGACGACCCATGGCGATAGTGCAGTTGCGAGACCCATGAGCGGAAATGTGACGAGTGCGACGACCTGCGTCGCGCGGACGTAGCCAGAACGCATTGCGGCAATATTATCTTGTCGCTGCGCCAGCGCAGGGAACAGGACCTCGTTTACGACGTTTGCAATAGATGTCAATGGATAGCTCAGAATGCGTTGCGCCATAGAGTAGATTCCTAGCGGAGCCGGCCCGAGGTATCGGCTCACGAGGAGTTTGTCTGATTGGCTGAAGAAGAACGTCAGGACGTTGCCTGCGAAAAGGTTGGCACTGTATGACCAGATAGATTGCAGACTTGACCACGAAACTTCGAGCCCTGGTCGCCAACGGTCTGTGACCCAAACGAGCGACGTGTCGACACAGGCGCCGACCAGACTGCCAAGTACGAGCGCCCAGACTCCCATGCCGAGGGAAGCGCCTGTGATACTCGAGACGCCCATCGCGACGGTGCCGATGGCGCTAACAACTGCGATCGTCTTGAATCGCAAGTCCCGGCGCAGCATCGCATGATGAACTTGACCAAGCGAGGTTATAAAGGTGATCGCGGCGAAAACGCGAAGAACCGGAGTTGCATCTTGGTCTGCGAGGAGATTCGCTAATGGTGAGGCACTGATCGCAAGGAGGATGGCCATCAAGACTCCGAGAGCGACGTTTAGCGCAAAAACGGTGTTAAGGAGGACCTTGGGCACCTCTTTGCGTTGAATGATCGCCGAGCCAGTACCGCCGTCCTTGAGCTGGTCGAGAAAGCTGATGACCACGGCCGCCACCGCAACAAGGCCGAAGCTCGCTGGAACCAGCAGCCGCGCGAGCACGATGTTGGTGACGAGCCGGGTCACTTGGTTGAATACTTGCGCCAGCGCTAACGATTTAGTGCCGTGAGCAACAGCGCTCGCCGGAGAGGGTGCAGGCTGGCTCAAGTTGCTGTCCGCGGCAGGATCGGTTTCGTCTGCGAGTGGTCTGTTGCTCGGCGGGCTGAATTCCTCAGGCACCCGACTCCCTCGCAGCAACTATGAGCCAGTGGATCCACCAGCGTGGCCGTCCAAGTTAACATCTACGTTACCGTGTCGACCATCCGCTGGCGTGGGTTGGTGCCTGCTGGCGGCCATCTGAAGGGGATGAAGTGCAGACTGGGACGGATGGAGCTGTAAGCGCTAAGGACGTTGCGTCGTCTACCGCCGACGTGGGTGTCGGCCATTCCTCGATCACTTTTGTCTGTTGTGTGGAGTATGGCGCGCTTGAGGAAGGAACGGTTAGATTCGCTGACAGCTTACGCCGCTTTGGTGGATCGCTCGCGGACTCCCACGTTGTTGCGGTGACACCCCGTCGCGGTGCTCCATTGGCTCGCTCTACGGTCCAGCGATTTTCCGAGTTGGGCGTTGACTACGTCCGATCTGCACCTCCGAATAGGTATTCGTGGATGCCGTATGTCAACAAATACTTTGCGTTAAAGGAGGCTGAGCGGCTCTCTGACTCAGATATTGTCGTGTGGATGGACAGCGATGTCATAGTCCTTGCGCCTCCGAGCGGCCTGTTGCTTGGTGAAGGCGTTGACTTCGCTGCCTGTCCACGGGATCGAAATATTGGCACGGCTGGACCTGACGATGAGTTCCACGAATACTGGGTTAAGGTCACAAAGGACGTTGGCTTGGACCTAGAAGACTTACCATGGGTAACCACAACCGCCGACCAGCAGCGTATCCGCCTTTATTGGAACGCTGGCGTGTTTGCCTACCGGCCAGCATCCGGATTTGCAGATTTCTGGCACGAGATGATCGAACAAATTTTGGATAGGACTGATTCCTCGACAGTTTCGAAACTCTACTGGACGGACCAGGTCGCACTGAGCCTTGTGGCAGCGAAGTGGGGGTTGCGAGTCCAGAACCTAGATGGATCACTGAACTACGGTATCGCTAGTCACTTCAAAGAACACCTCACCCCGGACGGGCTCGCGGCCGCGCGACTCCTTCACTACCACGACTCCATGAAACCGCAGATGTGGCCTTGGTTTATGGAAACCGTGGCAGGGCCGTTGCCTGAGGCTCATCGCTGGCTGGCGACCATTGGTCCTCTCAACGCCAAGACTTCGCTGCGCTCGAACGTTGTGCGTGACGGACTTCGTGCGGCGCGTAATGTTCGCAGGCGTATATGGACGTATAAGCATGGTGCAGGCATCAAGGGATCCTGAGTCTCTTAATCCGCTCCCGTGAGCAGCGTGAAGGGTCTGCCATCGAGAGTGTTGCCGGCTTGTTCAAAGCTCGGGTCCCCGGGTGACGGTGGGTACTGGACTGCGTCATGCAGCGTTCCATTCGGGTCCCGATACGTGGTGAATCGGTTGTCCACGACTTGGCAAGACGATGGCGATGTGCAGGTCATGTAGAAGCCAACCTGGTAGACACCCCCACCATAGAAGGTATTGCCTTTAATTACACCGTCAGAGGACGAGACGCCACCGAAATCCTTCTCCATGGTCAACGCTTGGGTTATCTGATTAAACGTAGCCTGATCCTTGACTCGGGCATCAAACACATTATAACTTAGCAGGAAGCCTTTCACTCCGAGTAAATGTATGGCCTCAAAATGACCACCCTTGCCGTCGGATGGCTGGATACCGTACAGATGACTTCGCGTAAGCGTAAAGTTAGTCGCTGGCCAAACCAATGAATTCCCCTGATATTCGTTTTGGGAGCGCGATACCTGAGCCAGTGTGGAAGCGATTCCATGAATACTGCAGCTATCGATAGTGAGGTCATCAAACCCCAAGGTACTTAAACCATGCATATCGACCCGCTCCAACTTTATATTCTCCGGAACGATTCCAACAAGTTTATTGTCGATTTTCTTACTGGGCGTATCGCCGTTAATGAAGACCTGACCGTCGACGACGGTGTCGGAGACCACGACGTTGGTGGCTGGCGCGTCGATGATGAGGTCACCCGTGATATGGATACGTTCTACCCTGACGTTCGAGGTATTGATCTTTAGATCACCATCATGTTGGTGCAGCGAGCTGGCTGCTGGAATCGCAGAGTCGATTGCCGAGTTCGGGTCTGGTGCCAACGCGGTGGAGTTGTGTGCCCTGAATCGGCTGGAGACAAGTAAGCCCACGACGACCACGACGATGCAGATCACCACGAGGGATGCGGTGAGCCCTGCATAGGCCTTTTGTCTGAAGGGGTTTGGAATCATCGTAGGATAGTCTAGTGCTATGACCGAAAGGGCCCAGACCGCGTCGTCGCAGCACGGGACACTGACCTTTGCACTCGGATTCGGGACTTGGGATGACGCTACGGCCGGTGGCAGCTTCTCATCTGACCGGCTGGTCCAGTTCTTAGCCGCAGATTCAGGTCCGCGGCGGCTGCTCGTCGTTGACGCCATGCGTAATCCACTTGTTCGGCTGCGTCCTGAGCGGGGGATGACGTTCCCGGCCAGTGAAGGTCGCGACCATTTGCGACCCATGCGGCTAAGAAGGTCGGACCCCGTGGACTATTCTGCGGCGATCGCCGAGCAGCGTAGACTCCTTACCACGGCACACACCCGCCTCACTAGACGAGGCTGGATGAGATCTTCGTTGCTTGTCTGCAACCCGCTTGCGGCTGCTGCGGCGTCGGCCGGCGACTGGGACCGTGTGACCTATTACGGCTGGGACGATTGGGCATCGCATCCCGCTTACGCACAGTGGTGGCCCGCGTTCAATATGGCCTACTCGGCCATGCAACGTAGCGGGCATCAGATTGTGGGAGTCTCGCAGCGGATCCTTGACAAAATCGACACGAGCGGCGACGCAATAGTCGTGCCGAACGGTGTCGTTGAGGCGGAGTGGCATAATCTGATCCCAGCTCCGCAGTGGTTCCTAGCGTTGCCCAGGCCGAGGTTCCTCTATTCTGGAACGGTCGATAGTCGGATCGATATACCCGCCATCCGAGCCTTGGCGCAGGCATATCCGGAGTCATCGTTGACGGTCATGGGCACTATTGCGGACCGGGACGTGGCGGCTGGGCTGGCGGGGTTGGCGAATGTCTATGTCAAGGACTGGCAGCCTCGGGAAGTAGTGCGTGGTGTCACGGCGACCTGTGACGTCGCGCTTGTTCCACACCTACGCAACGACTTGACCTTGGCGATGAGTCCGCTCAAACTCTATGAGTACCTCGCCGCGGGTCGGCCGGTGGTTGCCCGTGATCTGCCTCCTATCGCGGCTGTGGACGGCACGCTGCTGTACAGCAGCCCGCAAGGCTTTGTCGATCGTGTGGGTAAGGCACTTGAGGTCGGACCAATGCCCGAGGCTGATCGGCGACAGTTCGTGAAGTCACACGGTTGGAACGCACGGTTTTCCACCCTGCTTGATTTCGCGTTGGGTGGTTCGTAATCAACAACCATCGCCGTACCCTGTGAACAGCCAAGCACTGACCGATCTCTGAGGAGCCTGACCCGGTTTTCCGGACACGGTTCTGTCTGATTTTTTGTGTGCGGGCTCCGGCTAGTTGATGTTGAGTCGGTCGCCGTAGGTGATGGCGAGCGTGTTCAGGATGCTCTTCCAGCCGTTGATCTTACCGGTGGGGTTCGTTCGGTTCGGTCTCCTTTCGCGAGCGGTGAGGTAGAGGATCTTCATCGCCGACTGTTCGGTCGGGAAATGCCCGCGACGTCGCACGGCCCTTCGGAACCTGGCGTTCAGAGACTCTATGCCGTTTGTCGTGTGGATCAGCTTCCTGATCGGCTGTGGGAAGTCCAGAAACGGCACGAACTCGGTCCAGGACCGTTCCCAGGTTGCGATCATCGCCGGGTACTTGTCCCGCCAGGTGTCGGCGAACTCAGCGAAGCGGTCCTCGGCATCAGCGACGGTGTCCGCGGTGTAGACCGTCTTGAGCCCCGCGGTAATCGCACCCCAGTCCTTCTTCGACGCGTAGCGCAGGCTCGAGCGCACCAGATGCACCACACAGGTCTGCACCGTCGCCAGCGGCCAGGTCGCCGCGATCGCGTCCGGCAGACCCTTCAAGCCATCGCAGCAGACGATGCACACGTCGGCCAGGCCACGGTTGCGCAGCTCGGTGAGCATGCTCATCCACTGTTTGGCGCCCTCCCCGCCTGAGGGCCCGTGGCCGGACCCCGAGAAGTGATCCACGCCTTGTGAGAGTCGATTTTCATTGGTGGGTACAGCCAGCAGCGTAGACCGGCCCTTCGCAGTCGAAGGTGTAGCCGGTGGGCGCGTCGGTGCCGGGGTGAGGGTCGAGGTCTTCCGATGATGGAAGTTCTCACACTGCCCATCCGGAAGACCTCGACGTGCTCAACGCTACT
>Ga0164242_10009549_pt1 | contig 10458 bp, 11 predicted proteins | sample OricomgcompostMG_FD_108783 | JGI IMG/M metagenome (GOLD analysis project Ga0164242, IMG submission 108783) | Miracle-Growth compost microbial communities from Emeryville, California, USA - Original compost - Miracle growth compost (MG) ... | reverse complement strand
GCCGCGCTGCTCGGGCAGCATCCGCTCTCGGCCGGCGACGCCCGGGCGGTGGCGTCGCTCCTCGGCCTCGACGAGGAGGCGGTGGCCGTTCTGCAAATGATGCCGCACCGGGGATCCGATGCGACCATAGCGAAAGATCCGACGATCTACCGGTTCCACGAGGCGCTGGCGGTCTACGGTCCGGCGATCAAAGAACTCATTCATGAAGAATTCGGGGACGGCATCATGAGCGCGATCAACTTTCAGCTCAGCGTGCAGCGCCGTCCGCACCCCCAGGGCGACAGAGTCGTCGTCACATTCGACGGCAAGTTCCTCGATTACGCGTGGCAACACTCCGCCGAGCAGGCGCAGGAGGTGGCGAAATGACGGCGACCCTGGATCCCGCGGCCGGCCGGCTGGATGTCGGCCTGTTGGAAGACATTCGGGCCCACGCCGCGGCATTGGACGGCGGCGAGCACCGGTCCCGCCGCAGCTTCACCGCGCTGGGGGAGGCCGGTCTGCTCGGCATCGGCGCCCCGGCCAACGCCGACGGCCGGCTCCCGGCGATGGCCGAGGTGATCCGGTTGATCTCGGGGACGTGCATGAGCACAGGCTTTTCGCTGTGGGCCCATCGCATGGCGGTCGAGTATTTGCTCACGGCCGCAACACCGTTCGGCGCGGCCGCCGCCGACCGGCTGCTTTCGGGAACCGTGCTGGGAGTCACCGGCATGGCCGCGGCGTTCAAAGAGGCCGCGGGCTGTGGCAGCGTGGAGTTGACCGCCGCACCGGTGGCCGGCGGCTACCGGGTGTCCGGCCCGATCAGGTGGGCCAGCAATCTCTACCCCGACTCGACCATGGTGACGGCGGTGCGCACCGATGCCGGCGAGAGATTGATCGTCGCGTTGACGTTGGACACACCCGGGGTGATCCTGGGTGAGCACTTCGATCTGTTGGCTATGGGGAGCACGGCCTCGTCGTATCTGAACCTGGACGCCGCTCACGTGCCCGACGGCCAGGTGCTGTCGCGCGATTTCGAAGGCTTTTTGCCCGCGGTCCGCCCGACTTTCCTTGTGCTGCAGTCGGCGATGTGTCTGGGACTGGCCAGGGCGGCAATCGAGCAGGCCAGGCTGGGGCTCGGCGGTGTCAACGCGGTGTTCGGCACCGACGTCGACCGCGTCTCCGAGAGGCTCACCGACGCCGAGGCGACGTTGGCCCACTTAGCCGCCGCGGCGGGCGGCCCCCGGTCGCCGGCCAAGAAGGAGCTGCTGTCGCTGAGGCTCACCGCGGCCGAATTATCCAGCGCCAGCACTGATTTGGAGATGCGAACCGCTGGTGGGAAGGGTTATGCGAGCCGGACCTCGGTGAGTCGCCGCTACCGGGAGGCCGCGTTCATCCCCGTCCAGTCGCCGTCCGAGGGCCAGCTGCGCTGGGAGTTGGCCCGATGCGCCTGAGCATGGACCGATGGTGACCCCGGTGGCGGTGCCGCCGGAGGGCACCCGATCACAACGGCTGGTCGGCGGGGTTCCGCTGGCCAGCCTGGTGCGCGACTACCACCGCCCCATGGTGAATTTCGCCCGGACCATGGTGGATTCGCCGGCCGTCGCCGAAGAAGCCGTGCAGGAGGCGTGGGTGCAGGTGCTGCAATCGCCGGATTCGTTCCAGGGGCGCTCGTCGGTGAGCACCTGGCTGTTCGGGATTGTCAAGCACACCGCGTCGCGCCACCGGCGCCGGGAATCGCGGATCCGTCATCACGAGATGCTGGCGACCGCGGATGCTGACCCCCTGTCGGGCCGCATGCACCCCGACGGCCACCCCGACGCCGGACACTGGCGCGAGCCGCCGTCGCGGCGCTTTCTGCCGGAAGATCACACGGTCCAAAGCGAACTCGTCGGGTACGTCCGTGCGGCGCTGGACGCCTTGCCCGAGCGGCAACGGCAACTGGTCATCCTGCGCGACATCGTCGGCGCCCCCGCCGACGAGGCGGCCGAGCTCCTCGATCTGACCGCCGAGGCGCAGCGGGCACTGCTGTACCGCGCCCGCGGAAATCTCCGAAACGAACTGGAAAAGCGGTATCAACGATGACCGTTCACGACAACACCGTCCCCGCCATCGATTGCGTCGACTTCGTCCGCCTGGTCGACGACCTCGTCGACTCCGACCCGCGGCAATGGGGACCGATCGTGGCCAAGCACCTCGACGAATGCCCCCCGTGCCTGGTCTACCTGCAACAGATGCTCGACCTCAAGATCCTGCTCAGCCACGTCTTCGACGGCGAGCGCCTCACCGAGGACCACGTCTCTGGAGTCCTCCACGCGATCAACACCTTACGGAAAGGCGAACACGGATGACCATCAACGCTCCAGCGCAGCCGCTGCCGAGCTCGGCAACGGCGGGCACGGTCACCGCGTTGCCCACCGGCGTCGTCACCACCGACCGCGCGCCCGAGGATCCCTTCGAGCCGCTGACGGTGGGAGCGATGGTGGATCGGGTAGCGGCCATGGCAGTGGAAAAAGCCGCGCATCCGTGGGCCTTTCTGATGCGCTCCCTGGTCGGTGGCGTGATGGTGGCGTTCGGGGCACTGCTGGCCCTGGTGGTCAGTACCGGCGTCAAGACACCCGGGGTGGCGAGCCTGTTGATGGGCCTGGCGTTCGGCATGTCCTTCGTCCTCATCCTGGTGTCGGGCATGTCGCTGATCACCGCGGACATGGCCGCCGGTTTCCTTGCCGTGCTCAAACGCACGCTCAGCGTCGGTAACTACGCCCTCCTGGTGACCGTCGGACTCATCGGAAACATCGCCGGCGCACTGATATTCGTCACCATTTGCGCCGCGGCCGGCGGTCCCTACCTGGGCGCCTTTGCAGAGCGCGCCGCGACCGTCGGTACCCTCAAGGCCGGCCAGCCCTTCTGGACCGCGCTCCTGCTCGCCGTCGTCTGCACGTGGTTCCTGCAGACCTCGATGTGCATGTTCTTCAAGGCCCGCAGCGACGTCGCGAGGATGACGTTCGCGTTCTATGGCCCGTTCGCATTCGTGATCGGCGGCACCCAGCACGTGATCGCCAATGTCGGATTCCTCGGTCTTCCGTTGTTGCTCAACCTCTTCCATCCGACCGCGCCCCGCGGCGCGATCGGCTGGGGGTTCGGTGCGCACGGCTTGCTCACCAACATCGGCATCACCACCGTCGGCAACCTCATCGGGGGAACGGTTTTCGTGGCGCTGCCGTTCTGGATCATCGCGCGGCTGCAGCACCGCCAGATCTGACTGGCGGCGTCGTCATAGAGCGTTCGTGCGGCGGGCCGTGGGGCGCAACGCCGCGAAGAGCGCCCCGGCGGCGAAGACCACCGCGATCACCCACGGAAACCGCCCGTCTGGGGCGAAGCCCTCGGCGGCGACCACGGCCAGGGCGTAGGCGGTCATCGCGGCGCCGGTGAGCATCACGGGCTCGGCCCGGCGCTCGCTGAGCGGGACACCGAGCAGTGGCAGGGGAGCGGCGAAAACCCTTCGCGCCCACCACAACAGCGCGATCTCGGCTGCCGTCACGACGCTGAGGATGGCCACCCATTCCAGCCGGGCCAGCCACCAGGCGGCACTTCCTTCCGGGGGTTGCGGCAAGAGTCCGGCCGGATACCCGACGATCGCCACGATCACGACGGGAATCATGTGCCACAGATAGAGGGCCATGATGTTGTTGTTGGCGATGGATAGAGCCCGCTCGACGCGGGCCGCGCGCAGCGCGCGGTTGAGCATGGGCGCGAGCGCCATGACGATGCCCGTTTGTGCGCCACCAAAGGCCATCAGCGCCACGGTAGGCGGTGTCGTGTTGTCGATGGTCTGTCCGGGAACGCCGATCATGCTGACCGGATAGACCCGCAGCCAGATCAACCCCGCCAGCCCGGCCGCCGAGGCACCGGCCAGCAACCAGGGCCTGCGGCCCGTCAATAGCCCACCGCGCCAAGCGACTCCGAGCTGATACAGGGCTCCCCAGCCCAACAGGTAGTTCAGCCAGTCGAGGTAATGCACGTGAGTGCTGAGCCTGGCGGCATCGACGACCGCGACCCCCAACACGAGCGCCGCGGGCGCCCGAAGGCCCCAACGGCGGTGTGCGGCAATCCCAATCGGCGTCAACGACACCACCACCAGATACACCGCCAGGAACCAGAGGTGCATCGCCACCGCCCAGCCGGCGTACTCGAGCACCGAACCCGCGACACCGCACGCGCCCAGCACAACCACCGCCACCGACACCAACGCGGTGTACGCCGCGGTCGGCCCGAGCACCCGGGCCAGCCGGTGTTGTAACCAGGTCTGGCGCGAGACTCCGCCGGTGTCGCGCCGATGCGTCCACGACACCGCGCCGGCGTAACCCGCCACCAAAAAGAACGTCGGAACCGCTTGGAAGGGCCAGGTCAGCCACTGGGTCCAGGGCATGTCGACGAGCGGGTTCTGCCGGCCGAACTGTCCGTCGTGGTAGGTCACCGACCCGGCCAGCCAGTGTCCCAGCACGATCAGCACCACTCCGGATACGCGGTAATAGTCAACCGCCAGATCGCGGGCCGGGCGCGGGCTGTTTGCACCGCCCATCAGATCGGGGGAAGCTCGACGCGGGACACAGCGCCACGGTACCGTCCAGCGCTCAGCGAGGCCTCGCTGAACCACGTCAAGAACAGGAGAAGGGCCATGAAACAGGCTCAACTCGGTGAGCTGCGGGTCGGGCGCCTCGGACTGGGCGCGATGGGAATGTCGGTCGCCTATGCCGGCGCCGGAAGCGACGACGCCGAATCGATCCGCACCGTCCATCGCGCCATCGACCTGGGTGTCACCCTGATCGACACCGCCGAGGTTTACGGCCCTTACGTCAACGAGGAACTTCTGGCGCGTGCCCTGCGGGGCCGTCGCGATCAGGTGGTGGTGGCAACCAAGTTCGGTCTCATCTCGCATACCGGCCGCGACGGGCTCGACAGCAGCCCCGCCAATATCCGCCTGGCCGTGGACGGTTCGCTGCGGCGGCTGGAAACCGATTACATCGATCTGTACTACCAGCATCGCCTCGACCGCCAGACCCCGATCGAAGAAACGATGTCCGCGCTGGCCGAGCTGGTTTCCGAAGGAAAGATCCGGCACATCGGCCTTTCCGAAGTCGGCGTCGACACCATCCGCCGCGCGCACGCGGTGCATCCCGTCACGGCCGTCCAATCGGAGTATTCGCTGTGGACGCGCGACCAAGAACCGGCGATCTTGCCGTTGCTGCGCGAGCTGGGCATCGGTTTCGTCGCCTACTCACCGCTGGGCCGCGGCTTCCTCACCGGTACGGTCCGCTCCACCGAGGAGCTCCCCGACAGCGACTACCGCAAGACCAATCCGCGGTTCTTCGACGAGAACTTCCAGCACAACCTGCGATGCGCGGACGAAGTGCGCGAAATCGGCGCTGACGTCGGCGCCACGGCGGCCCAGGTCGCATTGGCGTGGCTGCTCGCGAAAGGGCCCGACATCGTGCCCATCCCGGGCACCAAACGGATCACCCGCCTGGAAGAAAACGTCGGGGCCGACGCGCTAGAGCTGACCCCGGACCAACTGGCGCGGCTCGACCGCCTCACCCCACCCGTGGGAGGGCATCACGCCGAGGCGCAAATGGCATGGATAGACCGCTAGTGGCCGACAAGAAGCTGGTGATCGGCGCGAGCGGGTTTCTGGGATCACATGTCACACGGCAACTGGTGGCGGCGGGTGAAGACGTGCGAGTCATGTTGCGCCACACCAGCTCCACCGCGGGCATCGACGATCTCGACGTCGAGCGCTGCTACGGCGACGTGTTCGACGACGCCGCGCTGCGCGCCGCGATGGCGGGCTGCGACGTCGTCTACTACTGCGTCGTCGACGCCAGAATGTGCCTGCGTGATCCGGCGCCGCTGTTCCGCACCAATGTCGAGGGCCTGCGCCATGTTCTGGACGCGGCCCTGGGTGCCGATCTTAAGCGGTTCGTATACACCAGCACCACAGGCTCTTTGGCGATCAGCGACGGCAAGCCGGTCACCGAGGAGGACCCGCACAACTGGGATCAGGGCGGCGCCTACATCGAAGCGCGGGTGGCCGGCGAAGACCTGCTGCTGTCGTACGCGCGGGACAAGGGCCTGCCGGGCGTGGCGATGTGCATCTCCACCACCTACGGGCCGGGCGACTGGGCGCCGACCCCGCACGGTGCGCTGCTCGCCCTGGTCGCCAAGGGCCGTTTTCCGTTCTATTTCGATTACTCGTCCGAAGTGGTGGGCATCGAAGACGCCGCCCGGGCAATGCTTCTCGCCGCCGAGCACGCGCGCGACGGCGAACGCTACATCGTGTCCGACAGGTACATGAGCATCCGGGAGCTGCATGAGATCGCCGCCACCGCCGTCGGAAGGCGATCGCCGCGCATCGGCATCCCGATGTCGGTGCTGCGGGCCGGGGCGCGGGTGGACGACGCGGCGGCTTGGCTGCTGGGCCGCGACCTGCCGTTCGCCTACGCGGGAATCCGGATGGCCGAACTGATGTCGCCGCTGGACCACTCCAAGGCCACCCGCGAACTGGGATGGACGCCCGAACCCGTCGAGGACTCGATCCGTAAGGCCGCCGTCTGGTTTGCGTCGCGCTAGTCGGCGCTGGCCAATGCCGCTGTGCCGTACTTCTTTTCGATCAATCCCCAGGGGTCGGCGTAGGGGCCGCGCCCTTCCAGCCGGCGCTGCACCACGAAGACGGCACGCAGAATCGGCCGCAATAGCGGGCCAAGCAGCCGCAGCACGTTGCGCACAGGGCCCTGCGAGTCGGCGAGCCAGGCCACCGTCTGCTGCCAGTCATGCTCTTGAAACTCGAGCAGCGCCTGCGCTTCGGTGGTGTCGTACCAGCCGGTGAAACTCCAGCCGCGATCGTCGCCCGGGTCGCCGGGCAGGCCGGCCGAGGGGCCGAGCGGGCCCAGGCCCGCCGCGGTCATGAGGTCGTCTTGCAGCCGGTGCTGCAGCATCACATACGTTTCGTTGCCGCCGATGAGCAACACCTTGCCGGAGATGGCCGTTTCGCGGTCGACGCCGTTGGCGAACGCCAGTGCCACGTCGCGCGCATCCACCGCGTGAATGCGGTTATCGCTCGGCATCGACCGCATCAGGACGAGGTAGTCACCGTTGATACCGGCCTGGGTGTCCGGCGAGATGACACCCGCGAGCCGGTAGAGCGCGTAGGGCAGGCCACTGGCACGGATTGCCGCCTCGGCAAGCACCTTGTCCTGGCCGTATTGATCGATGGGATTCACCGGGGTATCCGGGGTGATCCGCTCGGGCTGGCGGAAGGGATTCCGTGATCCGTACACCGCTGCGCTGGACGCCATGAGGAACAGCGGTGGGCGCGGGAGCGTCGCGCAGGCGGCCAAGAGATTCTCGGTGCCGCCGACATTGACGCGCCGGGCCAATGCGGGGTTGCGATACGACGGCGGGGAGACGATGGCGGCCAGGTGGACGACGGCCCCGGGACGGTGGGCCGCGACCAGATCGCGCACCGCGTCGGCGTCCAATAGATCGGTGTAGGCGGGGATCAGCGTCCCGGATTGGCCCGCGGCGGCCAGTTCTTTCTCGACGGCCACGGTGTTGTCGTTGCGCAGATCCATCGCAACGACGGTGTGCCCCCGGTCGAGCAGGAGCTGCGTGCAGCGCCTACCGACTTGTCCGAATGCGCCCGTGACCAGAACGGTGTCGACAGCCACGACGCGTCACCGATCCATCAGCCGGCCGGCGATCTTGGCGATCGCCGTGCGGATTCGGGGGGACACGTAAATCGAGAATAGCGGGGTCACGATGTCCTCGCGGAGCCGAGTTAGCTTGGAGCTCTTGATAAGCCATCGGCCCGCGACGTTTTCATAGGTTTCGTGGTAATGGCCGTAGCCGACCAAAGTTGCCCCGGGCCCGAACCGAACGACGTCTTGCAGCGCCCATATCCCACGCGCCGTCGTTGCCGACGTGAGCTCGATTTCGGGGGTGTGCACCTGGTGCGCGGTGGCCTGAGTGGGTCGGCCCAGGGCCTGGCGGGTGAAGGCGACGAAGTCGTCGGCGCCGGCGATCACCTTGCCGCCCGCTTCGGAGGTGTCACTGACGAAGTCGTCGGCGAAGATCGTTCGCCAGGCCGCCCAATCCTTGGTGTCCAGGTAGCGGCAGTAGCGCGCTTTGAGCTGCTTGATGGACTCGATCGCGGGCAAGCCGTCGGTGACCAGGTTTTCCGCGCGCTCTGTCATTGCGGCTCGATTCTGCCCGTAAGGGCCCCGGCGTGACGTTTCACTGGCGAAGTGTAAACCTGTCAGCCCTTGAAGTAGACGATCTGATGTGTGGTGGCCAGCAGTCCGCCCGCCCGGGTCCACACCTGCGCGCTCTGATCGAAATAGCCGTTTGCGAAGCGGTTGGCGTGGGCGGTGGCCAGCACGAAGTCGTCTCCGACGGCCTCGAGTTGCTGCTGATCGGCGTGAAAGTACGCGGTCAGTGAGATCGTTCCGGACGGGAGGAAGCCGCCGTGACGCAGGAACACCCGCGGGTAGAAGATGTCGCACAGCGCCGCGAGCGCCGCGTAGTCGACCGGGCGGCGCGCGCGGTCGCGCACCCACAGCGTGGTGGTCGAAGAGGGCCTGGGGTCCCCGCCTTTGCCGGGCATCGCCCCCTCGACGTAGCGCGTGTCGTAGAGGCCGGTCCATCGCACGAGGCCCGGATCGACGGCGGACATCTGCTCCGGGGCCGGCGCGCTCGGCGGGTGCGCTTCCGTGTCGGCCCAGCTCTCGCGCCGGATCGCGAAGATCGCGGTCGCCGTGGTCTTGACCACCCCATCCTGGCTGAGCTCGACAATCCAATGCTGGTTGGTGCGGTTGGTGCGCGCGGCCCGAAGCGCGATGTCGAAGTCGCCGTCGGCGATCGGTGCGGCGAAGTTGACGGTCAGGGCGAGCGGCTCGCCGATGCGGTCGGGCTGCCCTTCGACGGCGGCCAGCATGACGGCGGCCGTGATCCCGCCGAATGGCCCGACCATGTTGGCCCACTCCGCGTGCGTGCTACCGCGTCGGACGTCCGCGCTGACGGTGTCGAGGCGGACGGCTTCGTCGAAGGGATGTGTGTCGGTCATGTTGGTCGACGGCAGACTACTTGCGGTCGAACTCGCCGCTGGACACGGGGTCGTTGCACCCGACCGGCGATTCACCTCCCCTGATACGGTCCGGCGAGCGACAGCCTGAACGAAAGCGAACCGCGATGACCAACTCCAAGCACGAAGCCGCAGCCAAATCTCCCGCCGAGTTGATCGATGCCAGGATCGAGGAACTGGGGGATTGGCGCGGCGAGACGCTCGCCCGGATCCGGCAACTGATCAAGGAGGCCGTCCCCGACGTAATTGAAGAGTGGAAGTGGCGTGGCGTTCCGGTGTGGTATCACGACGGGATGATCTGCACTGGCGAGACGTACAAGAACGTCGTGAAGATGACGTTTGCGAAGGGGGCGTCGCTGCAGGATCCCGCGAGTCTGTTCAATTCGAGCCTCGACGGCAACACCAGACGCGCAATCGATTTCCACGAGGGCGACACGATCGACGAGAAGGCGTTGACGGCGCTCATTCGGGCCGCGGTCGACCTGAACAGGTCGTAGGGCGCCACCTGTACAGTGCCGTCGCCGTTGCTGTACAGTCGCCCAGCACAAGGACGACGGTCGAGTGAGAGGCCAGCCGGTGACTTCCGAGTCGGTCGAGGAATTTCGGCGCCGGGCCAGGGCCTGGCTCGCCGCGAACATGCCGCGACTCGATCCGGCCGAGGCGGTGTCGCTTCAGCGAGATCAGCTGCCGGCCTGGCACCGGGCCCGCGAATTGCAGAAGCTCCTGTGGGAGGGCGGATTCGCCGGCATCTGTTTCCCGCGTGAGTATGGCGGCCTGGGGCTGAGCTACGAATACAAGAAGGCCTTTGACGCCGAGTCGCTCGGCTATGAGACGCCGCTTCTGCTCAACGTCCCGTCCTTCGCCATCTGCTGCGCCACGATCCTCGATATGGGCAGCGAGGAGCAAAAGCAAACCCACATCCCGGCCGCGCTGCGCGGCGACGAGGTGCTGGTGCAGCTGCTCTCGGAGCCCAGCGGGGGATCGGACCTGGCGGGCGTCATCACCCGCGCCGAACACCGCGACGGCCGGTGGATCATCAACGGCGCCAAGACCTGGAGCACCTGGGCATTCGCCGCCGATTACGGGCTGTGCCTGGCCCGCACCAACTGGGACGTGCCCAAGCACGACGGTCTCACGATGTTCCTGGTGCCGCTTGCCCATCCCGGCATCACGATCAACCGCGTTGAACAGGTCAACGGGTCGATCGAGTTCTGCGAAGAGTTCTTCGACGACGTCGACGTGGGGGATGACGCCGTTGTCGGCGAGCCGGGCAAGGGCTGGGAGGTTGCGTCGCGCCAGCTCTACCACGAGCGCCGCAGCATGGGCGACGGTTCGGAGTACACCAG
>Ga0164242_10009548_pt1 | contig 10458 bp, 7 predicted proteins | sample OricomgcompostMG_FD_108783 | JGI IMG/M metagenome (GOLD analysis project Ga0164242, IMG submission 108783) | Miracle-Growth compost microbial communities from Emeryville, California, USA - Original compost - Miracle growth compost (MG) ... | reverse complement strand
TCAATTTTATGTCCAGGCCTGGTCCACTTTGGATTTTCACCCTTTGCATGAACGTTGGCATTTTCTTTTTCTATGACATTCCTTTTAGGATGCTTTTCGAAAGGGGCTTGCGGAACAATCCCTAACTCCTTAAATAATAATTTATCCTCATTGATATCCGGGTTTGGCGTAGTCAATAATTTATCGCCGGCAAATATTGAATTTGCACCCGCTAAAAAACAAAGGGTCTGCCCTTCCGCACTCATGCTGGTCCTGCCAGCCGACAATCTCACTTGTGTAGCTGCTATAACAATCCTTGTTGCAGCAACCATACGTACCATTTCAAAAATGGAAACAGGCTTTTGATCTTCCATAGGGGTGCCCTCTACGGCCACCAGCGCATTAATGGGAACGCTTTCCGGCTGGGGATACATATTTGCCAGTATTCTGAGCATATCACAGCGGTCTTCAACAGACTCTCCCATACCAATAATACCGCCGGAACAAACAGTAATAGAGGTTTTACGCACATTTCCTATGGTTTCTAACCTGTCCTCAAAACCTCTGGTTGATATTACTTCCTTGTAATAATCTTCAGAGCTGTCAATATTATGATTGTAGGCATACAGACCCGCTTCTTCCAGTCTTTTTGCCTGGTTCTCGGTAAGCATTCCCAAAGTACAACAGACTTCCATATCAAGTTTGGTAACAGTCCGCACCATTTCCAATACCTGATCAAATTCTTGCCCATCCTTTACGTTACGCCATGCCGCTCCCAGGCAGACCCTGGATATACCGTGTTGCTTGGCACGTAACGCCTGTGCTTTGACCTGATGTACCGGCAACAGCTCATGCATCTTTACTTCAGTATGATAGCGTGCCGCCTGCGGACAATATCCGCAATCTTCAGGACATCCGCCTGTCTTTATAGAAATCAAAGAACTAATCTGCACCTTATTGGGATCATGAAATTTACGGTGTACTACCGCAGCTTCATGCACTAATTCTAATAAAGGCTTATTATAAATAGAAAGAATTTCTTCTGTGGTCCACTTTTTTGTTTCCATAAAATTAGCTTTAAGAATATCGCCAAGATATTCCAATTGTTAAGCAACAAATGTAGGGTCTTTTGCATTCCATCCCATATAATTTTCAGAAAACTATATCACTCACTTTAATGCATTTACACCAGCTGTCTGGCATATTATTTATATTGCCTCTGTAACAGATCCCATTAAATCAGACATATTCAATAACTGAAATGTCCCAACACTTTTTATTCAAATAGTATCTTTCTTTTAATTCAGCATATTTAGGTAGACGTAAAAATATATTTTTTTTATTTACTAAATATTTAATATTCAATTAGTTACATCAACTCAAAAGCCATTAGTCTACAATTTTAGTAGATTTATTTGGCTAGTAATCAGATGTCGCTTATTTTTGTATCCGCATCAAGAAGTTAAGCGATTACAATTAACGCCAACCGAGCGAGAAAAGCTACGGTGGTCAAACGATGAGGGTCAAACAAACCAAAAAAGTTGAATGTATCCAAAAGTTTTAAGCAGCATTCTTTGATGCAATATTTTTTAACTACAAAAAAATTATTGCAATGAATTACGAAGTTTTATTACAGGAACAAGCGCTATTGTTTAAAGCAGAATTTAATCATCTGCCGGATGAAGAATTAATCCACCGTTTCAACAAGCAGGTTAAGTGTCTGGGTGGAAACACCATTCGAAAAGTCTATCTCTCCGTTCTAAAAGACGAGTTATGCAAACGAAATTTTGATTGCAGTTTAATCATCAATAAATGTGGTCTGAGACTGCATCATAAAGTTAAGCTGCAAAACCAAAGGCTAGTTTATGCCTAATGTTCTTGAAATCGTCCATTAAGGAAGACGCAACCCCAATTTGGCGATTCCAGTAAGTTTCATCCATTTGTATTGGAACCATTTTTCTTCAAGAATGGTTCCTTTTTTGTTCCATCCATTCCTTTAATCAATGAGCATCCCCGTTACCACTACTCTTTTTTCCCCGGCATATTGATCCGCTCTGGTGATATGCACATGCAGTATTTTAAAGGTAAAGAGTAAGGTATTTTCTTTAAACTGATCTCCTATATGAATGGCAGGATAATTATCAGAGACAATATGCTGCAAAAATCGTCTGGCAAATCCTAGTCTGGGATGTTTAGGCACGCTTGGATCTTCCTCTATTAGGACATCTTCCGCACGCACATCTCCTGATCTGGTCAGCGCAAATAATTGCAATTTTGCTTCCATTTGCAATAGGTTTAAAATTAAGACATATTCTTAAATGTATCCTTACCAAATATACGAAAATTTTCAAGGCAAAACTCAGTCAACTGATAGCTGATTCATTAAATCCCTTTCCCCAAAGCCATTAAAATTCCCGATATCGTTCCAATTTTTCCAGATATCGTTAACAAAATCGGCAGGAGCTAGTTCACCTTTGCATCAATTTTAAAAAAAGTCCATCACCATGTTTTATTCAAAAAATAACAATCTCAAATTGTTCCTGTCTTTGTTATGCCTTCTATCCAGCCATATAGCTATCAGTCAAAAACAAATTTCAGGGCAAATTATTTCTGAAGAAGGTCACCCTATTGCCGCAGTATCGGTTCATCTTATTCATCAAAATATATATACCCTCAGCAACCAGCAGGGGTTGTTTAACCTGAAAATATTACATCCCTGTAAAGACACTTTAGTAATTAGTGCGGCTGGCTATAAACAAAACAGACACATATTACTACTCAATTCTTCAGAAGATAGCTTCCATTTAAACATCGTCCTTAAAGACACAACATCCCCACTAAAAACAGTTACCGTTCATACCAATTTACTACCCGACAATAAAAGTGTATTTGTTGCCCGTATGCCTCTAAAAAACCTTGAAAACCCACAAGTTTATAATGTAATAAGTCATACGCTTATTGACCAGCAACAAATCACAACTATTGACCAGGCTATGCAAAATGTTGCAGGCGTTGTACCTAACAACAGCGCAGGAGGTTATTTCTCCATTACATCCAGAGGATTTACGACCTACGTTAATGCAAGAAACGGCACCAGTGTACCATCATATTTTACAAGTTATGAGCCTTCTAATCTGGAAAGGATTGAAGTGCTGAAAGGGCCGGCAGGCACCCTTTATCAGGGAGCCGCTTCATACGGAGGCGCAGTTAATCTGGTAACCAAAAGACCGGAAAGGGAGCCTGCAACCCGCCTTAGTTTTACAACCGGCTCCTGGGGGTTAAACAGGGCTACACTGGATTACAATCACCCCTTAGATTCCTCCAAAAGGTTCTTATTCCGGATGAACGCTGCTGCTGATCGTGAAAAAACCTTTCAGGATTTTGGGCATAGCAATATTTATAGTTTATCTCCAAGCTTCAGTTATACAGCCTCGGAAAAATGGCAGATTATAGCGGAATTTGAACTCTACAGCTCGGAGAAAACGCCCACACCCTGGCAAAGTTTCGACAGCTACTACCAAAGTGTTAAAGATGTTCCTGTCTATAAAAAATCTTTTTATGATGATGATATGAAATCAAATCTCATCCGCCAGAATACCACCATTACCAGTGAATATCAACTAGATAAAAACTGGAAATCTTCCACAGTTATAGGTGCGCTCAATTCTTCTGTAGATCATAATTATTTTGCTTATAATTATTATCTTAGTAAGGACAGTATCAGGAGATTAGTGTATGATTATGATTACAATTACAGTTCAGTTAACATCCAGCAGAATTTTACAGGAAAGTTTAATTTGTTAGGTTTAAAAAATAAAATAGTAACAGGCATTGAATACGTATCCACTACTTTCAATTATGCAGGTTATTCTACAAACTACGACACAGCCAATATCAATAATTTCACTCCTATAATGCGAAAAAAAGTTGATAAATTCATAGCGGAACGCCCAAGTTTCGCTGCAGCTAACACATGGACGGCCAGCAGATATGCAGCTTACGTTTCTGATTTAATGTACTTATCTGCTCAATGGATGGCCATGCTTAGCCTCCGGGCTGACCATTACCATTACACTTTAAATACCCCTTACAGTCAGACAGCCTTTTCTCCAAAACTAGGCATTGTGTATCAACCCATTAAAGACGAGTTCTCTATATTTGTTAACTATACAGATGGCTTTAGCAATCAAAACACCGCCAATAAAAGTGACGGATCCGTAGTCAAATTAGATCCAATTCATGCTACACAATACGAGGGAGGGATCAAGTGGGATGCCCCAGATCAACGTTATTCCGCCACTTTAAGCATTTATGATATAAAAATACACAATGCCAACCTCTATGATGAACAAGGATTTTTCAATTCACAAGATGGGAAGCAACAAAGCAAGGGACTGGAATTCGAATTTAAAGCCTCCCCCACTGACAAACTCAACATATTATTGGGCTATGGCTATAATGAAAACAAATACACGAAATCCAGTAATTATCCGGGAAATTTAGCCGCCAATGCACCCAAAAACATTGGCAATCTCTGGATAAACTACACAATACCCTTCCATAAAAATCATTATTTTTCCATTGGTACCGGGGGCAACTACGTAGACATGGCTTATACAGATGTATATAACCGTACTGAAATCCCAGCCTACTTACTGTTAAATGCAACAGCCGGCTACCATTTTGGCCAAACGCAGGTTGGCATTCGGCTCAATAATTTATCTAATCAAAAGTATTATTCCGGATCGGGAAATCCAATGCCACCAAGGAATTATACAGCCAGCATCAGCTTTTCCTTTTAGCATTAGTATTTGTTTATACACTTCTTTCATCCACCACACATCGTTACATTTTTTGAATTTTTCAATAAGTAACCTTGAATGGTGGATTTTTTTTCTTTCATTTGCACGCTTTTGGATGTTAATCCCATTTTTAGTGCATAAAGGGCATTCAAAAAAATTACTTATATTTAAAGTGCAAAACAGATAACCCTTTTAATTGTTCATTATAATATGCGTCATCAAATTACTTTTATATTTCTGACATTCAGTTTTATACTGCTGGCAGGTTGTGGCCAGGCAGAACGGGAACAAAAGCTGGCAGCCCAGCAAAAACAGCTCATTCAACAACAACAAGAACTAGTTCTGAAAGCAAATGAATTGGCACTTAAAGAGGCGAAATTAAATGAACTGTCCAAGAGCATGGATAGCGCCCATATTAAAGAGGACTCTCTCAAGATCCAATTCCCTGAACTTACAGGAAAATGGGATGTCACCATGAACTGTACACAGGCGACCTGTTCCGGTTCAGCTGTAGGAGATACCAAGACCGAAAGCTGGACTTTTACGCTTACCGGAGGCTCGGTTATTGCACAAGCATACGCAAAAAATATTCTCAGCCGGGTGTATATTGGAAAATACCAGGACGGAATTTTACAATTATCCGCGCAGACCGCCGACATTACAGCGGACGTAGGTGCACAGATTAATGTCTATTTAAGGCAGGCCAATGATTCATTATCCATGACAGGTAAAAGAACGATTATACGTCCGGATTGTCAGATAATATATAATATGACCCTTAAAAAGCACTAATCCTGAGCTAACCCTTTGACATTCATTGAAAAACAATGTTATGACCCTAATAACCGCATTAGATTTTACACTACCACTCACCAACCCGGTAATCATATTTTCCCTGGTATTATTTATCATTTTATTTGCACCGATACTACTGAACCGAATTAAAATCCCTCATATCATCGGACTTATCATAGCCGGCGTCATCGTAGGGCCTTACGGATTCAATTTATTACTACGAGACAGCAGCATTGTGCTATTTGGAACCGTAGGATTACTATATATTATGTTTCTGGCAGGTCTGGAAATAGACCTGGTGGAATTTAATAAGAATAAATTCAGAAGTTTATTGTTTGGGCTTTTCACCTTCTGCCTCCCTATGATCCTGGGAACTATTGGCGGTTATTATATCCTGGGATATTCAATGACGACTTCCATATTATTTGCTTCCATGATGGCTTCACACACACTGCTGGCTTACCCTATTGCCAGCAGATACGGCATTAACACTGACCCATCCGTCACCATTACCATAGGCGGGACGATGATTACAGATATTCTTGCCTTATTGGTCTTAGCAGTTATTGTGGGCATGTCTCAGGGGGAAATTGGTAGCAGTTTCTGGTTAAATCTGTCCATATCCATGATTGTTTTTGCTTTGATCATCATTTTCATCTTCCCTTTGATTGCCCGGTGGTTCTTTAAGCATTATGAAGACAGTATCGGTCAATACATATTTGTGCTGGCAATGGTATTCTTAGGTGGATTTCTGGCCGAAGCAGCCGGTATTGAAGCGATTGTCGGCGCATTCATAACAGGGCTTGCGCTCAATAAATTCATTCCGCATAATTCTGCCCTTATGAACCGTATCGGTTTTGTAGGGAATGCCATCTTTATACCTTTTTTTCTGGTAGGTGTCGGCATGCTGGTCAATGTGAAAGTATTATTCAGCAGCCTGGGAGGGTTGAAGGTGGGGGCTGTAATGATAGCCGTTGTCATTCTAGGTAAAATAGGTGCAGCCTGGTTTACACAAAAATCATTTAAATTAAGTAAAGACCAACGACGCATGATCGGAGGACTGAGTATGGCTCAGGCAGCTGCGACACTGGCTACCGTATTAGTGGGCTATAATGTTATTTTAGGGGAAGCCCCTGACGGCACCCCCATCCGCTTGCTTAATGAAGATATCTTAAACGGTAGCATCCTGACGATCCTTGTGACTTGTACCGTCAGTTCGCTGATTGTGGAAAAGGCCTCCAAAAGAATTGCAGATGCGGAGCTAACGGCTAGTACTGAAGAATCCACCGAAGATAAAGACAAGGTACTCATCTGTTTTGATGAACCGGACACCGTAAGCGATCTGGTCGATCTGGCACTCATGATGAATACCCGCAAAGAAGCACCCGAGCGCTTTGCCTTACATGTCGTGGAAGAACAAAACGACGATGAATCCAAGCGTAAAGAATCAGAAAAAATGATGAAAACCGCCTTGGAACAGGCGGCAGGGTCCGATACGGTCATCACCCCTATTATCCGCTATGACCAGAGTGTTTCCAAAGGCATTTTGTTTACCATCAAGGAACATTTAATTACGGATATTATTATTGGGGTGACGCAATCAGGGAGTAAAAAGAGCCAGATTGGGATAACTACCGATCAAATTTTAGGTCATACGGAACAAACCGTATTCGTACATCACTCTGTTCAGCCTTTCAATACGCTGGCCAGAATCGTAGTCGTCGTAAACAAACATGCGGAGTGGGAAGAAGGATTCAATCACTGGGTCAGTAAAGTGCTGACCATTTCTAAAGAAAGCGGATTGCCTTTGACCATATATTGCAACAGTACTATTAAAGACACTTTAGAGTCGATCAATCATGCTTCCGCCAAGCCGCTAACCATCAATTTTGAAAACTGGGAAGATTGGGATGATTTCTTAATTCTGAGTAGAGAGTTACAGCCCAATGACTTATTTATTGTTGTTATCTCCAGACCAGGTTATAGTTCTTACCATGCTAAATTGGCAAAAACCTCTTATTACCTGAATAAATATTTTGCAAAATTCAGTTATATCCTTTTATACCCGCAACAAAAAATCACCTATTCAAAACTCACGGATTTACATCATGAAGAAGGAACTATTCTGGATGTTTTCACGGAAGGTCGGAAGGTCGCAGAAAAAACGTCCAACCTCATTGGTAATCTGTTCAGAAAAGACGGCGCCAAACAAGAAGACAATCAACCAAAGGATTCGGACAAATAAATAAGCCAAGCCTATTCAATCCTTATATAAGGCTGGTTAAAGGCAGTTGGGACACCTGCATTTTCCTGATCAAGCTTTATATCGGGATTTACGCTGACGGCCTGACTTCTGAAAACAGTCCTGCCAACAGGCCATATATTTATTCCTTCACGGCTGAGCAGCTCTTCAAATAACGCGATATCTTCCCGTTTATTTCGTACCACTACCAGCAATCCTCCACTTGTCTGAGGGTCAGCCAGAATCTGCTTTTGTCTTTCAGTTATATTACCTATAAATCTGCCATAGCTATCCCAGTTACGCTTCGTCCCTCCCGGCACGGCTCCTTGTTCCAGATAAAAGTCCAGGTTATCAAGCACTGGAACATTCTCAAATTCAATGACAGCATTTATATTACTGGCCTGACAGACTTCTTTTAAATGTCCCAGCAGTCCAAAACCTGTAACATCGGTCATAGCCCTAACCGCTTCCATTTCCCCCAACAAAGCCCCTATTTTATTTAGACTTGTCATATTGCGTAATGCAGCTGCACTGTCCTGTGGGCGGACCAGTCCTTTTTTCTGCGCAGTGGATAAAATCCCCACCCCCAATGGCTTGGTTAAATATAAGCGACAGTCCGGTTCGGCAGTCTGGTTCATTTTTAAATGGCGTGTCTGGATAAGTCCATTTACTGCCAGCCCGAAAATGGGTTCTGGTGTATCTATACTATGGCCGCCGGCCAGCGTAATGCCAGCTTCTCTGCAGACTTCTCTGGCCCCATCCAACACCTTTCCTGCTAATTCAATAGGTAATAATTTTACAGGCCATCCCAAAATGGCAAGTGCCAAGACAGGACGCCCTCCCATAGCATAAACATCGCTGATCGCATTTGCCGCAGCCACTCTACCAAAATCAAAAGGGTCATCCACTATGGGCATAAAAAAATCCGTTGTGGCAATCAAGGATTGGCTTTCATCTATCTGCCAAACAGCAGCATCATCCCTTTGATGATTGCCAACAAGCAACCTGGCATCTTTTAATGCCGACTTCTGATCTTTCGGCAATATAGCATCCAAAACTGCCGGGCTTATCTTGCAACCACAACCCGCTCCATGCGAAAAAGCTGTAAGTCTGATTGGCGTGGAAGAGCCCTGAGTTTCATCAGTTGCCGTTTTACCAGTTATATTATCCCCTGGGTGTTTATTATCAGCTATTATCATTTTAGCCATTATTTATATAATTACACGGTTTCTCCTATCCTTTCCAAACTGATTTCATTTCTCTGTTTGGTCTTTCTTAATCATTTTTGGCAACAACAGACTATTGTGATCAACTGCCGCCTCCAGAAGTAATTTAACAACCGTGGGTAAATCTTTGGGATTATTAATTTTCAATACTTCTGCCCATTTCCTCTCTTGAAATGGTATTTTGCTCTTTTGATATGCTTTATCATAATAACCTAATACTCGACGAATAAAACTCCGCATTTCGCCGTTTTCGATATCTGCAATTGCGGCCCTGGTCTGGTCCGGGCCCAATCTTTTTTTTATCTTCAAGGTTGCCTCCTTCAAAAACTGCTTATCCAGTATACCATATTGAGGGTACAATACTTCCATGCGGCTCTCCAAAGGGACATCCAGTTCCAGAACTGGGGCGGAGCATAGTTTTAACCATAACGTCCGGGGGATGGCAACACGCCCAATGGTCATACTCTCATCTTCTACCCATACGGGGACATCTGATTCGAAATTATTTAAACAAATAGCCAGATTATTCTCAAATTGTTCCTGCGAGGGTTGTATCAGCATTCCCATACTCCCATAGGCTGACCCCTGATGGCAGGCCAAGGCCTCCAGATCCAGCACCTGATAGTGCTGATTAGCCATATAACGCAGCAAACCAGTCTTATTTGCTCCGGTTTTACCGGAAAGGGCGATCAAATTTATCGAGCTGCCAAAAATTCGATAACACCACCTTCGAAAACTTTTATAACCTCCTTTAATAACAAAGACATCAAATCCATATAAGTTTAACGCCCAGGCCAAAGCTTCACTGCGCATTCCACCACGCCAGCAATGCACAATTACCTTTTGATTTGGAGCTTCCTCCAGGGCAGATCTAATAAACCCTGACCATTTGGGTCCGGTAATATCAAACCCCTGCAAAATAGCGGCTTGTCTTCCCTGCTGATGATAGATCGTACCAACAACATTTCTTTGCTCATCCGTAAATAAAGGGAATGAAACTGCGCCAGGAAGATGTCCCTTTGCAAACTCTTTCGGGCTTCGTATATCCAGTATCGGCATCTCTTTAAAAGAGCTATCCTTCCTTAAAATGTCTTCAATATGAATTACCTGGATCATGGTAAATCAAAGATAGCAACTATCTGGGCAACTTTGAGGCCCCAATCCTAAATAATACCTTCACTAATCTTATCAGGCCGGCTTATGAACATTAAGGCTGAACGAGAAGGTCTCTGTATTTTTTAAGTAATTTAAAAGTGCAGACAATATGGACAGCCAGCAATACATCGAAAACAATAAAGAAAATCATAATATTTTTCATACTAGCATATAAATTCTCAGGAGAATAAGCGCTTGCAGCTCCAGGCTGCATATCCTGCACCTGATTTAACAGCTCCTGAAAATTGGCCATTACCTG
>Ga0164242_10009547_pt1 | contig 10459 bp, 6 predicted proteins | sample OricomgcompostMG_FD_108783 | JGI IMG/M metagenome (GOLD analysis project Ga0164242, IMG submission 108783) | Miracle-Growth compost microbial communities from Emeryville, California, USA - Original compost - Miracle growth compost (MG) ... | reverse complement strand
GCCCCAGACGATCCAGGGCAGGTCGAAGAGCTGGAGAGCGCCGATGATCGAGAGGAAGGCCCAGATTCGAATCGTGGGGCCGAGCAGAGGCAGCGTGATACTCCGCTGCATCTTCCAGTAGCTGGCCCCGTCGATCGAGGCAGCCTCGTACAGCTCCTCCGGGATGTTCTGGAGGCCGGCCATCAGCAGGATGATCGCGAAGCCGAGGTACTTCCAGGTCAGGATCGCCATCAGCGTCCAGAGCGCCATGTGCGGGCCGAGCCACGAGATGTTGACGTGACCGAAGATGTGCATCTTCGTCAACAGCGCATTGATGGCGCCGTTCTGCGGGAGCATCAGGCTCAGGCCGGTGCCGGCGATGACCTCGGAGACGACCCAGGGCACGAAGACCAGCACCCGGATGAGCGAGCGGCCGCGCATCTTGCGGTTGAGCAGCAGCGCCAGCAAGATCGCCAGCGGGCCCTGGATGGCCAGCGAGAGCGCCACGATCTCGAAGTTGTGCAGCACCGCCCGATGGAACTCGGGGTCGGTGAGGATGACCTTGTAGTTGTGCAGCCCGATGAAGTCGGTCGGCGGACCGTAGCCCTTCCATCGGTAGAAGCCGTAGTAGACGGCCGCGAGCACCGGCAGGATCACGAACCCGACGAAGACGACGATCGCCGGGCCCGAGAGCAGGGTGATCTCGAGCCGTTCCCGCCAGTTGGCACGGGCCCGCGGAGGACGCCCGGCCGCGACCGCGGTCGGGAGCGACACGGAGTCCGCGCCGCCCCCGACCGTGGTGGTGCCGAGCGAGCTCTCCAAGGCCGAGGAGGCCTGGGGAGTTTCACTCATTGGTTGTCATTACCCCTTGGACGACGCGTTGTTGACCGCGTCGATGATGCTCTGCGGGTCGCTGGTCTTGCCCGACATGAAGTTGACGACGGCGGTGTTGAGCGCGTTGCCGATCGTCTCGCCGAACTGAGTGTCGAGGAACAGCACCGAGTACTTCGAACCGTTGCTGGCGTCGAGCGCGGCCTTCGTGGCCGGGTCGGTGACGCTGGCCTGGGCGGCCTTGTTGGCCGGGATGGTCGAGAACGCGGCCGCGTACTTCGTCTCGTTGTCCGCCGAGGCGATGAAGTTCAGGAAGTCGCTGCACTCCTTCGGCGCCCAGGCCGAGCAGGAGTAGCCGTCCGAGCCCTGCATCATCGCGGACGGGTCGCCCTGGCCATTGGCCGTGGCCGGGAACGGGAAGTAGCCGAGGTCCTTCAGCGGCTTCTTGTTCGGGGTGAGGTCACCCACGACGCCCGGCTCCCAGGCACCCATCAGCTCGCCGGCGACCTTGTGGTTGGCCAGCAGGCCGGCGGTCGAGGCCGCGCTGCCCTGAGCAGCGGTGTTGAACGCGTCGCTCTCGAACGGGTTCGTGGCGACGAACGCGCCGAGGTCCTTGCCGGCCTGCAGGAAGCACGGGTCGTCGAACGAGGCGCTGGTGGCGGCCTTGTTCAGGGCGTCCTGGCTGCAGTCTCGGACGGCGAACATGTAGTACCAGTGAGCGGCCGGCCAGCCGTCCTTGCCACCGACGGCCAGCGGCGTACCGGCGGCCTTGAGCTTCTTGGCGTCGGCGGTCAGCTCGTCGATCGTGGTCGGCGTGCTGGTGATGCCGGCCTTCTTGAACAGGTCCTTGCTGTACCAGATGCCCTCGGGCGTGACCGACATCGGCATGCCGTAGGTCTTGCCGTCGTTCTGGAAGATCGAGAGCACGCCGGGGGCGATGTTGCTCTGCACGTCGGACGAGATGGAGACCTCGCCGAGCTGACCCGCCTGCACCATCGACAGCATCTTGCCGCCACCACGCTGGAAGAAGATGTCCGGCGCCGAGCCCTGGCCCGCCTGGAGGGCGGTCTGGAGCTTGCCGTCGTAGTCCTCGTTCTGGACGCTCTGAACGTTGATCGTCACGTTCGGGTTCTGAGCGTGGAATGCGGTCGCAGCGTTCTTGAAGAAGTCCAGACCGGCGCCGGTCGTGGAGTTGGTCCACAGGGTCATCTTGACCGGGGAGGAAGAGCTGCCGCCGGTGGAGGAGTTGCCAGTGGTCGCGTTGTTGCCGGAGCTGCTTCCACACGCAGCGGTCGTCAGCAGCAGGCCCGCGGCGGCGACGGCGAAAGCCGTCCGCCGTGCCCGGATGGGGTTGAAAGACATCAAGCACCTCGTTGAGTCAGGTCGGCGTGTGAAGCACGCCACAACATCGCGAAGCCTCTCAACTCGACGCCATCGTGTCAATCGTTATCGATAACGTTTTCGCGGAGAGTTTTCAGGAACTGTACTCCCCAGCCCTCAGTCGATCTACTCGCGCGTCACTTCGCCGTGCTCGGCCAGGATCCGCTGGAAAGCGGCGGCGAGCAGGACCGGATCGTGGCGCGGTGAGCCGTCGCTCATCGCGATGCTGTCGGTGACCAGCTGCGCGCCCATCGCCTCCGCCATCTCGGCCAGTGCGTCAAGGCCCTCCATCGACTCGTCGGCCAGGACCGTGTGCACCTGCAGTTCAGGCGCGTGCTCAGCGAGGACGCCGAGATGGTCGGCGGGACCGAAGCCCTGGGTCTCCCCCGCCTGCTCGGCCAGGTTCAGTACGACGATCACGCGCGCCGACGTGTCGACCAGCGCCTCCCGGAGCGCGGGGACCATCAGGTGCGGCAGCACCGAGGTGAACCACGACCCGGGCCCGATCACCACCCAGTCGGCTGCCCGGATCGCAGCCAGCGCGTCAGGACTGGCCGGCGGGTCGGCCGGCTCCAGGGTGATCGAGTGGATGATGCCGTCGGTGCTCGCCACCTCGACCTGGCCGCGGATCGTCGTGAGCCCGTCCGGGTTCGCCGGGTCGAGGCCCCGGACCTCGGCGCTGATGTCCATCGGCACCAGGGCCATCGGGAGGACGCGACCGCGTGCGCCGAGGAGCCTTCCGACCCAGTCGAGTGCGGCGACGTGGTCGCCGAGCTGCTCCCACAGGCCGACGATGAGGAGGTTGCCCAGGTTGTGACCGTTCATCTCCCCCTCACCTGCGAAGCGGTGCTGGAGCACGTTCGCCCAGGTGACGCCCCAGTCGTCGCGGCCGCACAGCGCCGCGAGGGCCATCCGGAGGTCCCCGGGTGGCAGCACCCCGAACTCGCCGCGGAGCCGGCCGGAGGAACCGCCGTTGTCGGCGACAGTGACCACCGCTGTCAGCTCGTCGATGATCACCTCCTCCTGGAGGATGCGGAGGGCGGAGAGCGAGGAGTGCAGGCCGTGGCCGCCGCCGAAGGCGACCACCGAGACCGCTCGACCCGCGACGTCGGGCGGCAGGAGGCCTGCGACGGTCCTGGCGACGGTCACGTCACTCCCGCCCGAGATCCCGGTGGGCGGTGCCGACCTGGTGGCCGAGGGCGCGCAGCCGTCTGGCGATCTCCTCGACCATCGCGACGCTGCGGTGCTTGCCGCCGGTGCAGCCGATCGCGACCCGCATGAACCGCTTTCCCTCACGCAGGTAGCCGGGCGCCACCCCCGCGAGTACGCCGACGTACCCGTCGAGGAACTCCTGAGCGCCGGGCTGGCCGTACACGTACTCCGCGACGTCCTCGTCGGTGCCGTTGCGCGGCCGGAGCTCCGGCACCCAGTGCGGGTTCGGCAGGAAGCGCATGTCGGCGACGAAGTCGGCGTCCACGGGAATGCCGTACTTGAAGCCGAAGCTGATCAGCGTCACGGTGAGGCGGGTGCGTTCCGGCGTACCGAACGCTTCGGCGATGCGTGCGGTGAGCTGGTGGACGTTGAGGGCGGAGGTGTCGATGACGAGATCGGCGATCGCCCGGAGGTCGCCGAGCACGACCCGCTCCCGTTGCAGGCCGTCCAGCAGGCGGCCGGAGCCCTGCAGGGGGTGCGGCCGGCGGACGGCCTCCTGGCGGCGCACCAGGACCTCGTCGTCGGCGTCGAGGAAGACGAGGGTCGTCTGGCGGCCGTGGATGGGGCCCGAGACCTGGCCGAGCAACTGCTCGAAGAAGGCGCCGGAGCGTACGTCGACCACCACAGCGATGCGCTGGAGCGGCCCGCGGAGCTCGTCGACCAGGCGGACCACGTCGGGCACCAGGCTGGGTGGCAGGTTGTCCACGACGTAGAAGCCGAGGTCCTCCAGCTCCTTGGCGGCAGTGCTGCGGCCCGCACCGGTCATGCCGGTGACGACGACCAGCTCGCCCGGGGCGCTCTCCGCCATCAGATCTCCTCCATCTCGCCGGTGGTCACGTTGACGGCAACCCTAGGGCTCTTCGCGCTCGCCGCCACCGCATCCTTGATCGCGCCCGCGGTCGAGGGACCGATGCCCGGCACCTGCGCGATCTCCTCGGCACTCGCCTCGCGGAGCTTCTTGAGCGATCCGAAGTGCTTGAGGAGGGTCTTGCGGCGTACCTCGCCCAGGCCGGGGACATCGTCCAAGAGGCTCTCCACCATCGACTTGCTCCGCCGGTTGCGGTGGTGGGTGATGGCGAAGCGGTGGGCCTCGTCGCGCAACCGCTGGAGGAGATAGAGACCCTCGGAGCTGCGGGCCAGGATGACCGGGTCCTCCTCGCCCGGCAACCAGACCTCCTCCAGACGCTTGGCCAGGCCGACAACGGGGATGTCATCGATGCCGAGCTCGTCGAGCGCCCGTCGCGCGGCGGCCACCTGCGGGGCGCCGCCATCGACGACGACCAGACCGGGCGCGTAGGCGAACTTGCGCGGGCGGCCGGTCTCGGGGTCGACCAGCATCGGGCCACTCTCGCCGTCGACGGTCGTCGAGGTGGCCTGCTCGTCGAGCAGCCGCTTGAACCGCCGGGTGATGACCTCGTGCATCGCGCGGACGTCGTCGGAGCCGTCCTGGCCCTTGATGATGAAGCGGCGATACTCGCTCTTGCGCGCCAGGCCGTCCTCGAAGACCACCATCGAGGCGACGATCTCGCTGCCCTGCAGATGGGAGATGTCGTAGCACTCCATCCGCAGCGGCGCCTCGTCGAGGTCGAGCGCATCGCGGATCTCCTCCAGCGCTCGGTTGCGAGTGGTGAGGTCGCTGGCCCGCTTGGTCTTGTGCAGCGCCAGTGCCTGCTTGGCGTTGGCGGCCACTGTCTCCTGCAGCGTGCGCTTGTCACCGCGCTGGGGAACCCTGATCTGCACCTTGGCGCCGCGGACGTCGGCCAGCAGTCGCTCCATGGTCTCCACGTCCGGCGGCAGGGCGGGCACCAGGATCTCGCGCGGGATCGCCTCGGCGTCCTCACCGGCATAGAGCTGCAGGAGGAAGTGCTCGACCAGCTCCGGAGTCTCCCCCGCTTCCACCCGATCCGCGACCCAGCCGCGCTGACCCTTGATCCTGCCGCCGCGCACGTAGAAGATCTGGACGCCCACCTCGAGAGGGTCCTCGGCCAGCGCGATCACGTCCGCGTCGGCACCGTCGCCGAGCACGACCGCCTGCTTCTCCAGCGCCCGCTGCATCGCGCCGAGATCGTCACGCAGTCGCGCGGCCTTCTCGAAGTCGAGAGCGTCACTGGCGGCGTACATCTCCTTCTCGATCCGGCGCAGGAAGCCGGCGGTCTGGCCGCCCATGAAGTCGCAGAAGTCGTTCACGATCGCGCGGTGGTCCTCGGCGCTGATCTTGCCGACGCAGGGCGCGCTGCACTTGTCGATGTACCCGAGCAGGCAGGGCCGGCCGATCTGCTGGCTGCGCTTGAAGACGCCGTTGGAGCAGGAGCGCATCGGAAAGACCCGCAGAAGTACGTCGACGGTCTCCCGGATGGCCCAGGCATGGCCATAGGGGCCGAAGTACCGGGTTCCCTTCCGCTTGGCGCCGCGGCCGACCATCACGCGCGGGAACTCGTCGCTGAGCGTCACGGCCAGCCACGGATAGGACTTGTCGTCGCGGTACTTCACGTTGAACCGCGGGTCGTACTCCTTGATCCAGGAGTACTCGAGCGCGAGCGCCTCGACCTCGGTGTTGACGACCGTCCATTCCACGCTCGCCGCGGTGGTCACCATCGTGGCCGTGCGCGGGTGCAGATTGCCGATGTCCTGGAAGTAGGACGTCAGCCGCGGGCGGAGCGACTTCGCCTTGCCGACATAGATGACGCGACCCTTCGCATCACGGAAGCGGTAGACCCCCGGCTGAGTCGGGATCTCGCCCGGCTTGGGCCGGTAGCTACGGGGATCTGCCACGACGTCGACTCTAGTTGGGACCACCGACACTCCCGATCACGGACTCAACATCGTTAGTCACGTAACTTACTATCTTTATATGTCGATCACGGACCCCTACGGATACCGACTGAGCACCAGCCCTGCGGCCGCCTCGGCCTATGTCCGAGGCGTTGGTGACATCCTGCGCCTGAGGACCGGCGCCCTCCCCCACATCGCGGAGGCGATCGCCCACGACCCGACCTTCGCCCTCGGGCACGCGGCCCTCGCGCTGCTCGGCCACGAGATGTGCGCCCCGGTCGACGTGGATGCGCGTCTCCGCCAGGCCGAATCCTTCGCAGGACGCACGTCGGAACGCGAGCGGAGCCACGTCCACGCGATCGCCTCTCACGTCCGCGGCGACTCTCGCCCGCTCATCGACCACGTCGCCGCCTATCCGCGGGACGCGCTGCTGCTCTCCTCCGCCGTACCGACGATCGCGTTCGCGGGCGCGACCGAGGTGCCGGAGGAGTCCTGGGCCATCGTGGAGCGCTGCATCCCCGCGTACGGCGATGACTGGTGGTTCGCCGGCCTGCTCGCCTTCGTGCGCCAGGAGCAGCACCGGTACGACGAGGCCCTCGCGCTCGCCTGTCGCTCCCTCGGGGAGGAGCCCGGCGCAGGGCACTCCGCCCATGCCCGGGCGCACGCGCACTACGAGACGGGTGATCACGAGGCCGGCCTGGCCTGGATGGACCGGTGGGTGACCGGTGCCGGCGCCGAGATCGACTCGCTGTCCCACTTCTCGTGGCACGCCGCGCTGCACGAGCTCTCGCTCGGCGACCTCGACGCGGTCCGCCGTCGCTACGAGACCCAGCTGCAGCCGGGCAGCGCCCTCGGCTGCCGAGCACTGGTCGACTCCGGTTCACTGCTCTTCCGCTGGGCGCTGACCCCGCGCGCGTGCGACGTACCGTCGATGGCGGAGGTCGTCCGGGTGACCGGCCGGGCCACGATGGAGCGGCCGGCGACACCGTTCCTCGCACTGCACACGGCTGTCGCACTGCTCACCGTCGACGACGTCGCAGGTCTGCGCGACCTCGCTGGCTGGGCACGCGGGCACCGCCATCCGGCCTTCCGCGACGTCGTAGCGCCGCTCGCAGAGGCGCTGGTGCTGCTGGCGGTCGGCAGCCATGGCGCGGCCGCGGACGCGCTCGCCGCACTGTCGCCCCACCTGCCCCGCCTCGGCGGCTCAGACGCGCAGCGCGAGATCGTCGAGGAGGCCCGGATCGCCGCGCTCCTCCGCGCCGGACGCTGGGACGAGGCGCGCACCGTCCTCGACCGTCGCATCGACCGGCGACGTTCGCCTCGCGACGAGGCGTGGCGGGCGCAGGCGCTCAGCCAGGCGGCGCTCGTCTCGCGCTAGCCCTGCTCGACCAGGTTGGTCCCCTGGACCTTGACCGTGACCTTCTCGAGCGGCAGCGACGCCGGTCCCTGGACGACCGAGCCGTCCTTGATCGAGAACTTGCTGCCGTGGCAGGCGCAGTTGATGGTGCCGCCCGAGACCGAGGACACCTGGCAGCCCTGGTGGGTGCAGGTCGCGCTGAGCCCGACGTAGGTGCCGGCCGCCGGTTGGGTGACGACCACGTTGGCGTTCGGATAGATCTTGCCGCTGCCGACCGCGACGTCGGAGGTCGGACCGAGCGTCTGCGGGCCAGTCGCGGCCGCGCCGCCGTCTCCGTTGTCCGAGGCGACGGTGTCGCCGGAGCCGCACGCCGCCAGCAGCGGTACGCCGACGCCGGCCACGGCGGCGCCTCCGATGACGTGGCGCCGGCTGATCTTCTGGTCGGACACGGTGGTTCCCCTCCTGGAATGATTGAACTTCACACTACGTCGGCGGGCGCGCCGGCCCGAGGCCCGAACCTGTGAAGTAGCCGAGAATCGAGCCGCGAGATCAGGCACTCGCGACAGCAGTCTTCTTCGCCGTACCCGTACGCTTCCTGGCCGGCTTCTTGGGTTGCGGGGGCTGAGCCGCGGCCCGACCCTCCAGCAGCGGCACGAGGAAGCGCCCGGTGTGGCTGGCCGGATTGGCCGCCACCTCCTCCGGCGTACCCTCCGCGATGACCGTGCCTCCGCGCGAACCGCCCTCGGGGCCCATGTCGATCAGCCAGTCTGCGGTCTTGATGACGTCGAGGTTGTGCTCGATGGTGAGCACGGTGTTGCCCTTGTCGACCAGGCTCTGCAGCACCTTGAGCAACTTGCGGATGTCCTCGAAGTGCAGACCGGTGGTCGGCTCGTCCAGGACGTAGACGGTGCGGCCGGTGGAGCGCTTCTGCAGCTCGGAGGCGAGCTTGACGCGCTGCGCCTCACCGCCGGAGAGCGTGGTCGCGGGCTGGCCGAGGCGGACGTAGCCCAGGCCGACCTCGACGAGGGTCTTCAGATGACGCGCGATCGCCGGCACGGCGGCGAAGAACTCCACCGCCTCCTCGATCGGCATGTCGAGGACCTCGCCGATGTTCTTGCCCTTGTAGTGGACCTCGAGCGTCTCTCGGTTGTACCGCTGCCCGTGGCAGACCTCGCACGGGACGTAGACGTCCGGCAGGAAGTTCATCTCGATCTTGATGGTGCCGTCGCCGGAGCACGCCTCGCAGCGGCCGCCCTTGACGTTGAACGAGAACCGGCCCTGCTGGTAGCCGCGCATCTTCGCCTCCGGCGTCTGCGCGAACAGCTTCCGGACGTGGTCGAAGACCCCCGTGTACGTCGCCGGGTTGGACCTCGGCGTGCGGCCGATCGGCGACTGGTCGACGTGGATCACCTTGTCGACGTTCTCCAGGCCGGTGATGGTGCGGTGCCGGCCTGGGATGGCGCGCGCGCCGTAGATCTGCTTGGCCAGCGAGGTGTAGAGGATGTCGTTGACGAGCGTGGACTTGCCCGACCCGGAGACGCCGGTGACGGCACAGAAGACGCCGAGGGGAAAGTCGACAGTGACGTTCTTCAGGTTGTTCTCGCGGGCGTCGTGCACGGTCAGCGCGCGGCCGGGCGTGCGCGGTCGGCGCAGCTCGGGCACCGGGATCTCGCGCTTGCCGGCGAGATATTGACCCGTCAGGGACTTCTCGTTTGCGTAGAGCTCCTTGACCGTGCCGCTGTGCACGACGTGACCACCGTGCTCACCGGCGCCCGGGCCGATGTCGACCACCCAGTCGGCGACCCGAATGGTGTCCTCGTCGTGCTCGACCACGATCAACGTGTTCCCGAGCTCCTTGAGCCGGACCAGCGTCTCGATCAGCTTCTGGTTGTCGCGCTGGTGGAGGCCGATCGACGGCTCGTCCAGGACGTAGAGAACCCCGACGAGGCCGGCTCCGATCTGTGTCGCCAGCCGGATCCGCTGCGCCTCTCCGCCGGAGAGCGAGCCCGACGGCCGGTCGAGCGAGAGGTAGTCGAGACCGACGTCGAGCAGGAAGCGGAGTCGCTCCTGGATCTCCTTGAGCACGCGCTCGGCGATCTGCTTCTCCCGCTCGCTCAGCTCGATGCCGTCGAGGTAGGCGGCGGCCTCGTTGATCGGCAGCGCGCAGACCTCCGCGATGTTCTTCCCGCCCGCTTCCTTCGAGCCGAGCGTGACGGCCATCGAGACCGGCTTGAGCCGGCTGCCGGAGCAGACCGGGCACGGCACCTCACGCATGAAGCCCTCGAAGCGCTCCCGGCTGGTGTCGGACTCGGCCTCGCGGTGGCGACGCTCGATGTAGCGCCGCACGCCCTCGAAGTCGGCGTCATAGGCCCGCTGCCGGCCGTAGCGGTTGCGGGTGACGACGTGGACCTTCGTCGCGTGGCCATCGAGGATCGCCTTCTGTGCCTTGGGCGAGAGCTCCTCCCACGGCGTGTTGAGGTCGAAGCCGAGCGTCTCCCCCAGCGCGCCCATCAGTCGCAGGAAGTACTCCGCGATGTGGGCATGGCTCCACGGCTGGATCGCGCCCTCGCCCAGGGTCGCCTGTGGGTTGGGTACGACCAGCTCCGGGTCGACCTCCATCCGGGTGCCGAGGCCGGAGCAGGACGGGCACGCGCCGAACGGGCTGTTGAACGAGAACGACCGCGGCTCGAGGTCGTCGGTCTCGATCGGGTGCTCGTTGGGACACGCCATCTTCTCGCTGAACTTGACCTGCTCGCCCGTGTCCACGAAGTCGAGGACGATCAGGCCACCCGCCAGCTCCAGGGCCGTCTCCACCGAGTCGGTGAGCCGGCGCTTGCTCGACGCCTTCACCGAGAGCCGGTCGACGACCACCTCGATGGTGTGCTTCTTCTGCTTGTCCAGCTTGGGCGGGGCATCGAGCTGGTGCGT